>Ga0194112_10013033_pt1 | contig 10082 bp, 3 predicted proteins | sample TA2MahC400mmetaG_FD_146191 | JGI IMG/M metagenome (GOLD analysis project Ga0194112, IMG submission 146191) | Freshwater microbial communities from Lake Tanganyika, Tanzania - TA2015016 Mahale Deep Cast 400m | ecosystem: Environmental > Aquatic > Freshwater > Lake | place: Tanzania: Lake...
CAAAGGTGTCGCATCTTCAATTCGCACATGGCCGCTATGTGCCAATTGAAGATGCGACACCGCGAACGTCCGCTCGAATCGCACCGCGGCCGCCCCCGCGCGCAGCCCCTCGAACCCCACCTGGAAATCCCCCTCGCGCAGCCCGCGCACCGCATTCCCCTCCCCGTCGGCCACCCGCACCGTGAAACCCACCACGCAGGCCGCCCCTCGCTGCACGACCCGCGGCGGCGACACCCATTCGACCCTACAGTTCGCCCCCGCGCCCCCCTCTGCCGCGGCCGCCGCGGCAACGCAGGCCCACACCGCCCCCGCCGCCCACCCGAGGGCGAAGCCACCCATTCGTCTCTCCGCCATCCCCTGCTTCATCGCCGTTTGACCTCAACACACGGTTTCCAGGCCACCCACACAGCGCCCGCCCTTCACGGCGTCACGGCCCCCCCTGCTGCCACCGTCTCCCCAGCGGCGCCGTGGCGACTGCCCCCGCTCGTCTTGTCCTTCCCGGCCACCCTGGCCTTCGGCTCCTTCGCCCTCCTGTCGAGCTGCTCGAGAAGGAAGTCCTGCATCTTGAATGTCATGGGGCTGTCAATGCGGTTGCGACCCTGCAGGGCTTTGTAGAGCGCGTCTCGCAGGTTCGCATCGTCCAGCCCGTAGTTTCCCTCAAAAGTCCCGTTGTAGTGGGCGCTGATCTCTTCGGCCTTGGCAGACAGGATCAGCTTGTGCAGCGCGCTCTTAGCCGTCTTCTCCGCATCGTCGAGAGCCTGGAGAGCCTTGACAACTGTTTTCCGCTTCCTCTCCTCTTGGTCCGGCGCAATGGCTCCGGGCCGCCACGGGTTGTTGTGACCGCCTAGCAGCGGGAAGACGACTCTTGCGTTGAGATGGTCGGCAATGGCTACAGCTTCGGCTATGCGGGCCATGAGGGCAGCGCGCAGGGCCTCGCGGAACCCTTTGTGTATGGTCCCTCTCATGGCGATAACCCGGTCACTGGTCTGAGCTACCATGTCGGAGCCTAGACCAAGTTCCACAGCGTTCCTACAACAGGTCCCCGCCGCCTCGAGCAACTGCGCCATCTGCCTGCTGCCGCTGGCCGAGGGGTTTCTGGGTGCTTCGCAGAACGTGCTGCACGCCCCTTCAAGGGCCCTCTTGAAGTCGCTACCCTTGAATGCCTCCCTCTTGTTCCCGAAGAACACTGTGACCTCGCGCTCGATTGCCTCTCGCTCGGCGGCCTGGACCATCCGTTGAGCCGCTTCAGCGAGACCGGGCCCGAGTTCTTTGGCAGCCTGGGCCTCCTCACCCCGGCATTGATCGCGCGCCCTCTGGGGCAACCTCTCTGTGGCAACCCTGGCTGCCTGGAACGCCTTCACAGCCGATGCGCCGTCAGGCATCCTGCCCGCACGCAGCGCCTCAGTCAACTCCTTGGCCTTCTCCAGTGCATTCTGCCAGGTCCCACGCGCCGTCTCTACTGCCGGCTTGCTCTCATCTATGTCCTTGATCGTGCTCCCGATTGCTGCGATCGCGGCAGCGGCCCTCTCGATCTCAGGCGGCGCCTTGCCCACCTTCTTCCATTCCTCGAGGCTGGAGCGCCACCTCTCCAAGTCGTCCTTTGATGCCTTGGAGTAGGGCGAACGGGCGTAAATGGCCTCGGCCCGCAGCTTCCCGCAGATGTCCTCCAGATCGCCGCACCGGCGGCGCAGGGCCGGCGAGGCCGCACGCGCCAGGCCAGCCAGGGTCCCCTGAGTTCTGTGCAATCCAGTGAGGAGGTCGTTCAACTCCTGATCGGTACGCTGCCTGCCCGCCGGGCGAGCACTGCGGACTGCGGCCGCAGCATCCAGTGCGGCGCCAACCAGGTTCACGATGGCGGTGTCCACGAGTTTGCTGTCCTTGAGCCTGCCGAGCGCTTCCCTGAAGTCGGCTTCCTCGGCCCTCGTAGGCCTGTCGTTGCCGCCACCCAGGCTGGCCACAAGGGCTTCCACCATGCCCTCCGCCTCCCTGCCCACCTTGCCCTTGGCATCGCCGAGCAGCCTGTCCGCCAATGTCTTTGCAGCGCCCGAGTACTTGGAAAGACCTTCGCGCACTCGCAGAGCGCGATCAGCCAGCTCGACGATGTTCCTCTTGCACTCTCCGACCGTCTTCCCTTCCCTGATTCCCTTCAGCGCCTCTTCGAGCGCCAGCAACTCCTTCGGCGCTATCAGGCGCTCGTAGCGCTCGCAAAGCTCCCCCACCATTGCCTCGACTTCTACCCTCCCCTGAGTCAACGGGTGCTGCGCCACCTCCTTGCGAAGGGCATCCTGCTTCCTCCTGACCTCCATCTCTTCGAGGAGAGCGCGCGTCTTGTCCACCGCGTGGCGCAGGCGCCATTTCTCGATCACGAACAACGCGCGGAGCAGGTCCGCCCTGTACTCGTCTTTGAGGGCGGCGATCGTGTGGTCCAGGTCCCCTTCCGTGGCCGGGACCCTTCCCTGTCTGCTGGCGCTCAGTCTCTTGGCTAGGTCCCAGGCGCCTTGAACCGCATCCACGCCCTCCCCCCCCGCCTTCCTGGCATCCGCGAGGACGCCATCGAGGGCGTGGGCGTCGGCGAGCGTGCTCTCGAGCTTGTCGGTGCACAAGGGCTTGATGGCCACATCGAAGGCGGCCCGAGCTTCCCGGCCAATCCTCGGTCGAGTGGCCGCTAGAAGAGCCTTCGCGCCGTCGGCGTTCGCTGGGGAGATGTCCTCCCTCCTCTCGAATGCCTTCTCGTGCTCTCTTACGGCATCCATCGCCTTCGCGAGCGCGGCGATGCTGCTCCTGCACGCCTCAACAGTGCTGCCCGTGCCAGGCTTGTTCACAATCTCTTGCGCGGACCTGATCGCACGCTCATAGCCAGCGTTGAGTTCGGCGACAATCGTGGCCGCCATCGCGTCACGCCTGGCTGCCAGGCGACGGCTCACTTCGTCCCTGAGCTTCCCCACATCCGAGTCCCTGCCCGTTGCGATGCGCTGGAGGGAGTCCACCACCTGAGCCACTTGCTCCCTCGCCCTGCGCAGGCTCTTCACGTCCCTATCACCCGGTTGAGGCAGGGCGAGCTTCGCGCGCCCAAGCTGCTCGCCCAGGCTGACGATGGCGTGCAGCTCGGGGGCTCCAGCGGCTGCCGTCCTGAGGCCCTCAGCGGCGGCCTTGATCTCCGCCTCGTTTGTGGCCTTCCTGACGATGTTGAGCAGGCCGGTATGGACGGTCCAGACAGCCCCCCACGCGCTCTTGAGGCCGCTCAAGGACTTCCCATAGGGGTCCTGCGCCTCGGGCAGGTTCCGAACGGCTGTGCTATCCTCGTCCGTGAGTGCTCTGCCTAACCCCAGGTCGCGCACCTCCCCCAGCACCCCCTTCGCCTCGTTCGCCGCTTGGGCGCAGACGCCCTTGTGCGCCAGTTGGAGCAGGATATCAGACTCCGCTATGAGCCTCTTGCCGGCGTCGGCGAGCGCCTCCCCTGCGCGCTTGGGCAGCGGCGAGATTCCAGCAAATGGCTTGGACATCTGCTCGGTCAAAGCAGCGAGATTGGCGACGCACTCCTTCACCGTTCCCCCGCGCTGTCTGTCGATCGCCTTACGCAGGTCACTGACCCACGCCTCCATTTCCCGGTCGATCCCCCTTCTTTTGATCTCGTCGTCCACGCAGCTGCGGACCTTGGTTATGCGAGGACCAAGACCGGAGCAGAGACCCTGAACACGAGGGGGAAGTGTGGCCTGTGCGCCGCGCAGGTCGTTGGAGAGGCCATCGGCCTTTGCTTGCAGCGCCGTCAGGCCGTCATCCGTGGTCTTCGGCAGCGCCTCGGTGGCTCCTTCGCGCTCAAGCGCCCTCACGTTGTCCCAAAGCGCCTGGGCACTTCGCAACGCTCTCCACGCCTGGGGGTTGCAGGGGGGCCTCGCGAAGAAGTCCAGATCGTTAGGTGACAGCGCCTTCCCCGCTCTGATCGCGGCCGCTGCTGCATCCTGGGCGCGCTTGTCCAGCTCCTCAGTCTGCTTGCGGACGCTGCCGTCGTAATTGCTCCGGATCGCCTTCCAGCGCTTGGCGATCTCGTCTTTGACCAAGCTTTGCCAGCGCTCAGGGGGTGATCCCGAATCAGCGGGGAACAGGCTGGACGCGGCTTTGCGGAGCGCCTCGATGCTGGTCTTGCACGCCAACACTCTCGCCGCGGGATCGTCTGGTAGGACCGTCGGCTCGGGCGTCGTCAACCCAAGGGGTCCCAAACGCTTGACATCCTGTAGCCGCCCCGATACGCCCTGGTCCTTCCTGCGAAGGTAGACCTCATACGTCTCCCCCTGGTCCGGGTTTGCATTGAGGTCCATTACGCTCAGGGTGGCGTCCGCCTCGGGAACGGGGGGAGAGCCTGGCCGCAACACCCTATCGCTCTGAACACACAATACAGTGATGCTGTAATTCCCCCGTTCGTTCGGGGGCAAGTCGTAGCTCGAGAACGCCGAGCGCCGCCTGATGCGCCAGGTAAGGGCCACACCGCGGTTCTTCGGACTCCATCCCGCATTGAAGTTGTAGACCTCGACCTCGGCAATGGAGGCGATGATCAGGAGCACCGCTCCGCCGACCACCACTACCGCCAGGGCAGCAGACGCCGCGATGATGCCCCATAGCGCCGCCTTGGGTCTCGCAGGGGTTGGCGTCGGAGGCCCAGCACCGAGTGGGAACCCCCCAACTGCCGGCTCCCGCTGCGGGGCCGGACCCAGCGGCCTGGGCACGCGCGGGCCCAGCGCGGGAGGGGGCGGGACCGCAATGGGCTCGACGGGAGTGGGCACGGGGGCCGGCACGCCAGCGATCGCCGCCAAGGCCGCAGAAAGCTCCAAGACGCTGCCAAAGCGGTCGGCCGGCTCCTTCGCAAGGCACCGCAGGATGAGGTCATTGAGTTCCTGCGGCAAGTCGGCGCGCCAGTGAAGTGGCGGAAGTGGGTGGATAGTGCAGTGCGCGGTATTCAACTGCTGATCGCTGCCTCGGAAAGGCGGGCGCCCTGTGGCCAACGCGTATAGGACGCAGCCGAGCGAATAGACATCCGTCTGCTGTGAGACCTCCTGCCGGGTGCCGAATTGCTCGGGCGCCATGTAGTGCGGCTGGCCGATCACACGCGTCGCATACGGGTCCGCCCCCAGAGGCTTGGCGATCCCGAAGTCGGTCAGCTTGACCAGCGTCACCTCGTCCCCGCTCACCTGGGCGAAGATGTTGTTGGGCTTGATGTCGCAATGGGCAGCAATCCTCCCCCTACGATAGGCGAAGTCCAACGCCTCGCACACGTGAAGGCCGACGGCCGCGATCGCCCTGGCGCTCAGCATCGCCACGCCGGGCCGATACCCTTCGACGATCATCGCCAGCGTCGGGGCCGTCACACGCTCCATCACTAGGCAAGGCCACCCCGCCTCCCTCGCGACCTCATGGGCCCGCACGATGTGCTTGTGCTCAAGCCGCTTCTGGAGTTCCGCCTCCCACACGAAACTGGCCAGGTCCACGCCTTCCTTCGGGACCTTGACGACGACGTCGCCGTACTTCGGCGACAAGCCCCTGTAGACGATGGCCATGCCGCGGTCGTAGAGGACCTCCAGAATGCGGATGCCTGCGATCTTCCTCGGACGACCCATGTCAGGTCCTCACACCTCAACCCACTGGCCGCCTAGCGGACGGCCCCGTCGTCTCGCCCCTTCTCCGCCGCTCTGGCCCTGGGCTCCTTTGCTCTCATGTCGAGCTGCTCGAGAAGGAAATCATGCACCTTGAATGTCATGGGGCTATCCTCGCGGTTGCGGCCTCGCAGCGCTTCGTTCAGAGCGCTCCGAAGGTTGGCATCGTCCAGGCCATAGTTGCCCTCAAAGGCCCCGTTGTAACGGATCATCAACTCCTCGACCTTGACGGACAGGATCAGCTTGTGCAGGGCCGCGTTAGGCGCATCCTTCTCCGCCTGGGCGAAGTCCGAGAGCGCCTTGCCAAAGGACTTCCTCCTCGCCTCCTGGTCGGTCGCGACCGCTCCGGGACGCCAGGGGGTGCCAGAGGGGCCCAGCACCTGAGAGACGATGCCATCGAGCTTCTTGGCGAACTCCGCCGCAACGGCTATCTGCCCACCGATGGCAGCGCGGAGGTTCTCAGTGAACCCCTCCTGCGTTGCCCCCTTCCTTCCGGCGGCGGCCCTTTGCTTGAGCCGGGTCGCATCCTCCGAGCCAGGGCCAAGCGCCTCGGCCCGCTCGCACTGGCTCAGAGCGTCGCTGAACATCTTGACCAAGCGCTCGCCGGCAGGGAAGTCCCTAGGCGCCTGGCAGTACCTGTCACACGCGGCCTTGAGCACCCAGACCGCTGCACCGCCCTTGAGAGCGGCCCTGTTGGTCTCAAAGAAGGCCCCCACCTCGCGCTTCACGCTCCCCTCAAGGTCCTGCTCGGCAGCCCTGATGAGCCGCTCGGCAGACTCGATCAGATCGGCCCGAAGCTCCTTGGCCGACGGCTCGGGCGTCTTCGGCGGCGGGCCCGGCGACTCCTTCACGGGCGGCTCCTCGGCCTTCGGCGCAGGCGGCTCGGATTCCTTGGCAGGCGGGAGCGGCGCCGGCTCCTTGGCGGGTGGTTCCTTGGCCTTTGGCTCGGGCGGGGGCGGCTCCGCGGCCTTCGGCTCGGGGGGCGCAGGCTCTTTCGCAGGGGGGTTCCTCTGCCTTCGGCACGGGCGGCACAGGCTCCTTCGCAGGCGGCTCCTCTACCTTCGGCTCGGGCGGGGCAGGCTCCTTGATGGCCGGTTCCTTAGCCTTCGGCTCGGGCGGCTCCTCGGCCTTTGGGGCCACAGCGGGCTGCGGGACGGGTGGGAGGATGGGTATGCCAACCCTCGCTTTCTCCGCCACGGGCGGCCCGGGCGGGAGGGCCGCCCTCGGGGGCCTGCGCGGGACCGGGCGCCCCTGGGCGCGGCTCGAAGCCAGGATAAGGATGAGGATGACAGCCGCATAGAGCACAAGGCCCACCATGCTCGCCGCCAAGAGGATGCCGGCCGGCGTCTCCCTCGAGGGCTGCCAGCCCCACGGCGGCTCCGGGCTCGCGGGTGTTGAACCCTCGTAGCCATCCGCCGGGCCGCCAGCGATGCCCAGCACCTTGTCCGTCTCCAAATGCTCAAGATACCCGCTGGCCTCACGGTGCGGAAGCACCCGCACGGTTGCAGGCGTGGGCGGCTCCTCGACCCGAACCCTCGGCTCCTGCGGGACCGGCGCGGGCGCAGGCCAGTCCCCGGGCCAGGGGGCCGGAACGCCAGGGAGGTCCAGGGCGCTCACAAATCGGGCTGTCGTGGACCGCGTGGCGGACCCGTCGCTGGCCAGAGCGGCGGCGAGGTCCAGCACGCTTGCGAACCTGTGCCTCGGGTTCTTGGCCAGGCACCTGAGGATGGCCGCGTTGAGGGCCTCGGGCAGGTCGGGGCGGAGGCTGCTCGGAGGAATCGGCTCCTTGCCCAGGTGGTCGTTCATCACCTGCATCGGGTTGCCCTCGAAGGGCGGGCGCCCCGCGGCCATCTCGTAGAGCACGCAGCCCAGCGAATAGATGTCGGTCAGCTCCGTCACCAGCGCGCTCGCGTTGATCTGCTCCGGGGACATATAGTGGGGGGCGCCGAGGAACCTCGTGCCCATGCCTCCCCCGTCGTCCCAGCGCTTCACCACCCCGAAGTCCGACAGCTTCACCAGCCCCACCGTGTCGCCCTGCACGTCCGCGAAGATATTCCCAGGCTTGATGTCCCGGTGCGCCCGCAGCTTGGCGTTCGTGTAGGCGTGTGCCAGGCCGTGGCACACCCCGATGGCGATGCGCGCGGCCGCCACGGGGCTCAGCCCGCCCGGATGCGCCGCGAGCACGGTCCGAAGCGTCGGCGCCTCGATGTACTCCATCACGATGTAATCGGGCTCCCCGGGCCGATTCACCTCGAGCGCCGACACGATATTCGGGTGGCGCAGCTTCGCCTGCACCAGCTTCTCCACGCGGAAGCGGTCCAGGTCTGCCCCTTCGAGAGGCACCTTGATGGCCACGGTCCCGTACTCCGTCCCATCGGCGCGGTACACCTCGGCCATCCCCCCCCCGCCCGATGTACACCAGGTCCCTGAACCGCCCGATCTCTGTCAACCTCGCCATGTCGCCCTCTCCTGTCTTGCTCTCCTGGACCCAAAATGGGCCAAAATCGCCCTGTCAACGGTTGCCCCTACGGGTTCCCTCAGGCTCCGTCGACGGAGCGTTCGTGTCCCAGACAATGTTCTTCAGACCGGCGTTCCCCAGGGCCTTGTTGAGACGGCAGAACCAGTCGTCACGCTGAAGTTCCTCCTTCTTGTCAGGCTTCGCCTTCGACGAGAAAGGCCCCAACCACGCGACCCAGAAGGCCTCTCCCTGAGGCTTGTAGGCCTCCTTGTACACAGGAGCCGGGAAGGCCTCCAAGAGATTGCTGATCTTGTCGGGCAAGTCTGTTGTGATCTTTGCGTACCATTTGTACGTGGGCTTCCTGACCAGTTCACGGACCTCGCCGAGGAATTCGGCGAATCCCTTTGTGGAGGCATCCTTCTCCCATTTCTCAAGCGCGAGCGCGCTCTTCTTCAGTTCATCGTTCAGGGCGCCCCTATGGTTCTGGTGCTCTTGTGCTACAGGCCAGTCCTGATTGTCCACGACGAGGCGCTTCTGGAGCCTGACCCGCTCAAGAGCACAGAGAGCCTTCAGCAAGTTCTGTTCGTCCCCCTGGAGGTTCGCCGCCGCGTTCTCTGCGCTCGCCAGACAGTCCAGAGCATGCCAGAGAGCCGGCCTGGGCATTGCATATCGTTTGCCCGGGTGCTGTATCCATAGGTCGCCATCCGGCTGCTTTGTCACGTAGTCTTTCGGGTTGAGCCGCACGAACTCCTGTTTGAGCGGCCCGCACCTATCTGCGAAAGCACGGTCGAAGCCTGCGGCCTCAAGCATGTCGGTCATTCGTGCCTTCGGAGCAGCTACTTGGGTGCGCACCAATGGCTTCGTCTTGTCAATGGCCCCCAGGGCGACGACAGCCTTCAAAGCGTTGAGCAACGAGTCGTCCTTGACAGCATTCTCGATTGCTTTGGCTCTCGCGTCGTTGTTCTCGAGTTTCCCTGTCTGGAGGAGTTCAGTGATGGCGGCGCGGAGCATCGCCCGTAGGTCGTCGGGCTGCTCCTTGGCCTTCGGCACGATGGGTGGCTCCTTCCCGGGCACCTTGGGCTTGGGCTGCTTCGCTCTTATGTCAAGTTGCCCAACGAGGTAGTCTTGCACTCCGAACGCCATGGGGCTGTCGTCGCGGTTGCGACCACGGAACGCGTCGTGGAGCGCAGCTTGAAGGTTGGCGTCGTCCAAGCCGTAGTTGCCCCCCAATGACCCTTTGTAGTGGGTGTTGATCTGCTCCGCCTTGGCAGATAGGATGAGCCCGTGCAGAGCTGACTTGGGTGCTGCCTTCTCCGCCTCGGCGAGATCCGAAAAAGCCTTGCCCACCGTGCCCTTCCTCTCCTTCTGGTCCTGCGCGGTCTTGCCGGGGGCCCACAGAGCGTTGGCAGGGCCTAGAACGCGGTCCACAATGCCGTCAAGCTTCTTGGCAAACTCGACCGCAACGGGTATCTGGCGGGCGATCTCCGCACGGACCTTCTGTACGAACCCCTGTTGCGTGGCCCCTTGCTTTGCGGCCTCAGCGCGTTTCCTGAGCTGCGCCAGAAGATCCGAGCGAAGTTGAAGCTGGTCAGTGCTGTCGCAGCAACTCAACCCATTGCTGAACCGGTTGGGATCCGGCAGATTCCCTGGCGCCGGGCTGTATCCTCCACATGCTGCTCTCAGGGCCGCCTCATATCCCCCATTCCTGAACACCTGGCTATTGGTGCGAAAGAAGGCTTCCACCTGCCGGGCCACGCATCCCGCAAGCTCCTTCTCAGAAGCCTGGATGAGCCGCTCAGCCGCCTTCTCCAGCGCGGCCCTAAGGGCCGTGGCGGCTTGGGCCTGCGCAGTTCGGACCGCCTCGGGCCGCTGGCCATCCTTGAATGCAGTGCTGGTGGCCGCCTGAGCGTCAGTGTAAGCCTTGAGCGCTGGCTCGACATCATCCTTCATGCTGGGCAGCACAGGCTTGGCACATCTCG
>Ga0194112_10013042_pt1 | contig 10079 bp, 7 predicted proteins | sample TA2MahC400mmetaG_FD_146191 | JGI IMG/M metagenome (GOLD analysis project Ga0194112, IMG submission 146191) | Freshwater microbial communities from Lake Tanganyika, Tanzania - TA2015016 Mahale Deep Cast 400m | ecosystem: Environmental > Aquatic > Freshwater > Lake | place: Tanzania: Lake...
TTCGAAGTTCACCTGTTGTATCCAATAAGCCAGGCCAGACATTATTATCCTGGCGATAAGCTGATAAAGCCGATGCCACAGTGCTCATGGCTTGTGATACTTCTGTTAACCTCGCTTTTCCCACCTTTTTTATATATCGGGACAGCGACGGCTGCCAGAATTCCTATAATGGCAATGACGATCAACAACTCAATCAATGTGAAACCTTTTAACCCCCTTTCCTTTAGCACTATTAACCTCTTCAATAAGGTCGTTAATACGACTAAGGCTTCTAAATGTTGTTAAAAAATTAAAAACATTACAAATTTTTTTTATCACCTCCCTTTAAAAAATTTTATTATTATTTTTAGCACAATTTATGCCAAAAAATATATGTGAAATAAAATTTACTAAAATTATTTAACTATTTAATATTATTTAAAATTATTGCCTTTCTAATTATCATCGCCTTCTCCTAATTATTTTTTTAAAATATTAAAAAGGGCTTTAGAATCACAATTTTTGTCAATATAATGACATTTTTTGTTAATAAGGAAGCCAGGAATCCAGGAGTAAATGATTTTCAGATGACGCCCGATTCTCTTTCCACATATTTCAAAATATATTGTGCAAATTCCTCGAAATCACTTAAATGATCTTTTAGCATATTGAATATTTTTTCGTAGTCCAAGTTCCAGTAAACATGAACAATAACATTTTTCATCCCAGCCATTCCTCTGATCTTCTTTGAGAACTCATATGGAATCACCCCATTTTTCCCGAGAATATCGATTATATTTTCTGTCTCCAGATCGGCAATCCCAAACCCCTTTACGGCGATGATATGCCGCGAAATATCTAAAACCAATTCTAAGGCAATTCTTAGGTGATGAACAGAAAGATTTCTTAAATCTTTCTGTGCCGGAGATATGAATTCTTCAATATTTTTAACCTGGCTAATGAACCTCTGAATCTCTGTGATTGCTTCCTTTAAATTCTTCAAAAAGGTATCCACCCTCTGGATATTGATCTTGCGCTCTTTCATCAGCCCCTCCCTGACAGATTCCATTAACTCATTATGAGATTCTTTTCTGAACACAGAGGTATCTTCGTATTCAAATAGAACCGCCTCATAAAAAGAAGTCAATTCATTGGAGTCAATATAATATATCGGGTTCCCTTTTGAAATCACCTCAAATCGAAAAGCAGGCCCTGTATCATTCAGGATGGCAATATCGATGTTATCGGCCTTAAAGATTGAACAGAGATCGAAATAAAGATCGGAATATAACTCAATGCTCGATTTTTTCTTTTCCATGAAAAAAACTCCGATGTCAAGGTCATTTGAGCTTCCATCATAAAGAACAGTCCCAAAAAGGAAAGCGAAACTAACCTCATGTTTTCGGAAAATCTCTGATAGTTTTTCCAGATTTCTATTGACCTCATCCCTTATAAATGCCCGAGGATGAAAACATATATCTGGCTTCATATTTCCTGGATTCCTGGGTTTCTCATTAAATATTTTTTCTAATTATTATATAGTCTTAGGCAATAAGTCAACCATAATGATCTATACATAGGGCTTTTCCCCGATGGCTGTCCAGCTATAACCATGTCGATGATGGAGTCGAATATTCTTAAACCCACCCTCTAAAATAAGTTTTTCAACTTCGAGTTTTGAATAATATTTTGAATAAAAAGGGTTGAGTTGATCGTAAATAATCAATCTCCTTTTGCTGGGAGACATTCTTTCAAAGACTGAGAGCATATATTCCTTTAAAGGTAATCGGAATTTATGACAAATCTTAATATAAACAACAATCAGCCGGTATATCATTTCAACAATCAAAGCAAGCATAAAGTGGGGCATCCGTTTTGTAAGAATTCTTAAGGGTTCAATAAATGTAAGATAGAGCCTATTTCCCTCTTTTCCATATAACCAGACCAAAAAATAGCCTCCTGGCCTAAGTGCTTTATAAACCGCTTTAACAACTGGTTTGGGATCTTTTATGTGATGTAAAACGCCTATGGAAAAAATATAATCCAGATCCCCATTTGGAGGTAATTGATCACCTGTAATTTTTAGGAAAGTGACCTTTGGGGGTTCTTTAACGTTATTTTTTAAAACTTCAAAAGCGTCAGAGGGTTCAACAGCAATAATATGTTTTGCACCAGCTTCAAGTAGCATATTGACAATCCTTCCTGTTCCACTCCCGATTTCTGCTACTTTGCCGCCTTTTAGGTCATCTAACTTTAGAAATGGAGAAAGGATATCTGAGAATAATTCAAGAGAACCATAGTATCCTTCATTATCATGATATCTAAGCCATTGATCTCCAAAATCTTTTATGGTTTTGTCCCTGTTTTTCATAAAAACATTATATTTAATATTATACACAAATACAAATGCTTTTTAAATCTAGCCAAAAATATTTGAAATTTCCCCTCACCCCCTCCGTTCGACTGAGCTCACGCCGAAGTCTCACGACGAAGCCCTCTCCCCCTGCCTACGGCACGCAGTGGGGAGAGGGGAAGGGTGATATGCAAGAATATAAAAATGGACCGAAATTTGCAATTAAAAATTCTTTATGAAATAATGTCGATGGTTTTTCTTAATAAATCTTTCAATTATGGCTAATGGATGACTGATTTTCAAATAAAAGAAATCGCATATGATATTGAATCGAAAGCTGAAAATTTCCATTGGTGGTTTGTTGTTAGAAGGAAACTGCTTATGTCACTTTTATCCTCCTCCAATCTCACCAAGGATTGTATTGCACTTGACATTGGCTGCGGAACTGGATCAAATCTTAAGATATTAGGCGCTTCAGGATTCCATGTGATTGGATTAGACCGATCAATCTATGCTTTGTCACTTACTAAAAAGAAGGTTAATTTCCCCTTGATTGCTGGCGATTTAAATAAACTTCCAATTCGGATCAATTCTGCTGGCATAATTATTGCTATGGATATCCTTGAACACTTAGAAAATGATTTGAATGGGATCAATGAAATATATCGAACCTTGAGTAAAGAGGGTATACTCATCCTTACTGTCCCGGCATTCAATTTCCTTTGGGGAACTCAAGATGTCATAACGGGCCATAAAAGAAGGTACTCAAGTGAGGAAATCCTCAACAAATTAAAGCAAGGAGGATTTAAGATATTGAGAGCTTCCTATTTCAATTTTTTTCTCTTCTTCCCAATTCTTTTTGCCAGACGACTTATCCATCTTCTTGGGTTGCGGGTAGCATCAGAAAATGAAATAAATTCTCCTTTGATCAATTTCTTTCTTAAAATAATTTTTTCATTGGAGCCATATATATTAAAGTATTTTCCATTTCCTTTTGGGGTTTCTATTTTTTGCATTGCCAAAAAATGAGGTATACGGTTGGATATCACTCTTTTTACGATTAATAAGATAAAACGAAAGGAAATGCTTATCCTTATTCTTTGTCTCCTCATAGGTTTTGCCTTGAGATTTTATACATTCGACCAAAAATCCTTTTGGATGGATGAAGTCCATACCTTCAACGATTCAAGAGACGATATTAAAGGACAAATTAAATTTTACAAAGGGAAACCAACCCATCTACACCCCCCTCTATTTTTTATCCTCACCCACTTATTCTATCCGTTTGAAAAACCTGAAAGGGACCTCCGTATCATACCTTTGATCTTTGGAATTCTCTCAATACCGATGATTTATTTCTTATCAAGATTGTTCTCTCCCAAGATCGTTCTTCCGTGTACTCTTTCTTTGACCCTAATGACCTATCACATCAGCCTCTCCCAAGATGGCCGTTCCTATTCACTCATCATGTTTCTTGGAATGGCTGGCCTATGCTTTTTTATAAAACATTTGACAACATCAAAGAAGAGATATTTGATCCTTGTTGCCCTTCTCTTTGCCATTTTATTCCACACGAGTTACAGTTCGATTCCATTCATTTTTCTATCTCAGATTCTCTGGTTCTATCGGGTGAATCAAGATGATAAAAAACCTGAGTTTTCTTCCTTTTTGTTTTTAAATGGTTTAATTCTGCTTCTCTGCCTTCCTTGGATTCTCTTTGTAGCAATAAATTACAAGGGCCAACCTTTGATGAATCCCTTTCACACCGAATCCCCTGGATCTTTTTGGAGTATCCTATATGGGGTATTACATGATTGGGTACCGCACGCTCCCCTAATGGTTGCTTCGGTGGTCTTGTTAATTCTTTTCCCTGTCTTATCAAAATTTCGGAAGAACGCCTTTGTTCTTTTGGCGGTTTTCATTATTCCCTTGGGAGGACTTTATTTATTTTGTAAGTTACTAAATATTACCCATTTTGTCACCTCCAGATACTTTATCAATTTTCTCCCCCTTTTCTTTATCTCCATATATTTGTCACTCAATGCCATCGAAGTAAAATTTGGAGGATTAAAAAGATTTATCCGGTGGAAGGTCTTATTCGTTATTCTTTTTATTGCGTCCAATCTTGTGATGCTTCCTCTCTATTATCGCTCCGGGAAGCAGGACCTCAGGGGGGTAGTGACTTATCTAAAGGGTCAACTCCGAGAAGGAGATAAAATTTTTATCGAGTCGTTCTCATTTATTCCGGGGATACTTCATTATTTTGGTAACTATCCGGAAGGTAGATATCCGGTTATCCCTTCCCTGATAAACGATTCGGGGAAAGTAATCGGATATATAAAACCCTTCATTTACCAAAACAAAATATTTATCATTTATAATTCAAAAAGTTGCTGCTCCCAATATATCGAAGATGGAAGCCGATTATGGATTATTGTAGGGAAATGGAGTGCCAAAAAGATTAAGGAGGAGTCCCCCTGTGTTTTGAAAGGGTATTTTGATGGAAGTTTCCTTAATTATGTCAGATTTCCGTATGACGCTTCTCTATATCTTTTTCTCTGGGATCCTTCTTCACCCGATGAGAAAGGAATTGATATGCCGATTGAATAAAGTACTGAGGACTGAGTGCTAAGGGCTGAGAGGAAAAAAGTATGAGGACTAAGTAATCATAAATTAATGATCAATAACTAAAATAAGGAAATTATGGTAAATGAGTAAATTTAAATCACTCTGCTATGGATAAAATAAGACGAAAAGAAATTCTCATCCTTATTTTATGTTTTATTGTCGGCTTTGCCCTGAGATTCTATACCTTTGATGAAAAATCCCTCTGGGTGGATGAAATCCATACGTATAATGATTCGAGGGATGAGCTCAAGGGTCGACTAAAATTTTACCAAGAGGACTCAACCTACCTTCATCCCCCTTTGTTTTTTATTCTTACCCATTTATTCTATCCATTCCCTAAGCCCGAAAGAGACCTCCGCATTATCCCCTTGATCTTCGGAACCCTCTCCATAATCATGATCTATCTTCTCTCAAAATTATTCTCCCCTACTATTGCCCTCCCATGCACCCTCTCTTTGACCTTCATGGCTTATCATATCAGCCTTTCCCAGGATGGGCGATCATATTCACTGCTGATGTTCCTCGGAATAACTGGACTCTACTTCTTTATGAAGCATATGAGAAAATCTAACCGGGGATATTTATTCTTAGTGGCACTTTTTTTCGCCATCTCATTCCATACAAGTTACAGCTCTATCCCATTCATTATTTTCTCCCAGATTCTCTGGCTCTATCAGCTAAGAGAGAATGATACACAACCGATAAAACAGACCTTTTATACCTTCTTAATCTTAAATTGTTTAATCCTCCTCCTCTGCCTCCCTTGGATTCTTTTTGTAGTAATAAATTATAAGGGCCAACCCCTGATGAACCCCTTTCACACCGAATCTCCTGGATCTTTTTGGAGTATCCTCTATGGGGTATTACATGATTGGGTACCGCATGCTCCCCTAATGGTTGCTTCGGTGGTCTTGTTAGTTCTTTTCCCCATCTTCTCAAAATTTCGGAGGAACGCCTTTGTTCTTTTGGCGGTCTTCATTATTCCCTTGGGAGGACTTTATTTATTTTGTAAGTTACTAAATATTACCCATTTTGTCACCTCCAGATACTTTGTCAATTTTCTCCCCCTTTTCCTTATCTCCATATATCTGTCACTCAATGCCATCGAAGTTAAATTTGAAAGATTAAAAAGATTCATGCGGTTGAGGCTTCTTTTAGTTATTGTTTTTATCGCATCCAATCTTGTGATCCTCCCTCTCTATTACCACTCTGAGAAGCAAGACTTCAAGGGCCTGGTGACTTATCTAAAGGGTCAACTGCGAGAAGGGGATAAAATTTTTATCGGGAATGTGGGATATATTCCAGGAATACTTCATTATTTCGAGGCCTTTCCAGAAGAACGGCATCGCATTGGCTTCTTTTGGAAGGATTCAGTAAAAGAAATTGAATTGAGAACCTCCTTCATCTATCAAAACAAAATATTTACCATCTACCAATCAAAGTCCTGTTGCTCCCAATATATTGCAGATGGAAGCCGATTATGGATTATTGTAGGAAGATGGAGCGCAAAAAAGATTAAGGAGGAGTCTCCCTGTGTTTTGAAAGGGTATTTCGATGGAAGTTTCCTTAACTTAAAGAAATTTCCAGAGGATGCCTCCATGTATCTTTTTCTATGGGATCCTTCTTCACCTAATGAGAAAGGAATTGATATGCCGATTGAATAAAGTACTGAGGACTGAGTGCTGAGGACTGAGAGGAAAAAAGTATGAGGATTGAGTAATCATGGATTGATGATCAATAACTAAACTAAGAAAATTGTTGTAAATGAGTAAATTTAAATCACCCTGCTATGGATAAAATAAGACGAAAAGAAATTATCATCCTTATTTTATGTTTTATTGTTGGTTTTGCCCTGAGGTTCTATACCTTTGACCAAAAATCCTTATGGACAGATGAAGTCTATACATTCAATGACTCCAGGGATGGTATCCAAGAACAACTAAAATTCTATAAAGGAACCCCCAATCACCTTCACCCTCCCTTATTCTTTATCCTCACCCACTTATTCTATCCATTCCCTAAACCCGAAAGAGACCTCCGCATTATCCCCTTGATCTTCGGAACCCTCTCAATAATCATGATCTATCTTCTCTCAAAACTATTCTCCCCTACTATTGCTCACCCATGCACCCTCTCCCTCACCTTCATGGCCTATCACATCAGCATCTCTCAAGATGGACGCTCTTACTCCCTGCTCATGTTCCTCGGAATGGCTGGACTCTACTTCTTCATAAAGCACCTCAAAACATCAAAACGTGTATACCTGCTACTTACGGCCCTCTTCTTTGCCCTCTCCTTTTATACCAGCTATAGTACTATTCCATTTATTGCTCTCTCCCAGATCCTCTGGGTCTACCGGCCGAGGGAAGAGGATAAAAAACCGACCCTCTCCTCATTCCTGACCCTGAATAGTCTCATCCTACTCTTCTGCCTCCCCTGGATCATCTTTGCAGCAGTCCATTATAAAGGCCAACCTCTCATGGACCCCTTCCACACAGAAAACCCTGGCTCACTTTGGAGTATCTTCTACTGGGTTCTACATGATTGGGCTCCCCATCTCCCCTTATTAGTTGTTTCAGTGACCCTTTTAATTCTCTTTCCCTTTTTCTCAAAAAAAAGAAAGAACGCCCTTGTCCTTTTAGCGGTTTTATTTCTCCCGATTGGGGGAATTTATCTTTTCTGTAAAGTGATGAATGTTACTCATTTTGTCACCTCAAGATATTTCATAAATTTCCTTCCTCTCTTTTTAATTACTCTATTTTTATCACTGGATGCCATTGAACTCAAATTTGAAAGTTTAAAAAGCTTCGTACGTATAAAGTCTCTTTTCATTATTCTATTTATTGCATCCAATCTTTTCATTCTCCCTTTTTATTATCAATCAGAGAAGCAAGATTTCAGAGGTTTAGTTAATTATCTAAAGGCCCACCTCCGGATGGGGGATAAGATTTTTGATGGTGTGATGGGGTATACACCGGGAATACTTCATTATTTTGGAGCATATCCAGAAGGCCGCCATTACATCGTCCCCTTCAAGAAAAATCCAGAAGGAAAAATTGAATTTAGAAAGTCTTTCGTTTACCAAAATAAAGTATTTACTATCTATCATTCGAAGGCTTGCTGCACCCAATATGTTGAAGACGGGAACCGGCTATGGATTGTTGTAGGGAAATTGGCTGCTAAAAAAATTAAGAAGGATTCTCCAGTGGTCTTTAAGGGGTATTTCGATGGAAGTTTTCTTAATTGTAAGAAATTTCCAGAGGATGCCTCCATGTATCTTTTTCTATGGGATCCTTCTGCACCCAATGAGAAAGGAATTGATATGCCGATTGAATAAAGTACTGAGGACTGAGTGCTGAGGACTGAGAGGAAAAAAATATGAGGACTGAGTAATCATGGATTGATGATCAATAACTAAACTAAGAAAATTGTTGTAAATGAGTAAATTTAAATCACCCTGTTATGGATAAAATAAGACGAAAAGAAATTTTCATCCTTATTTTATGTTTTATTGTTGGTTTTGCCCTGAGGTTCTATACCTTTGACCAAAAATCCTTATGGACAGATGAAGTCTATACATTCAATGACTCAAGAGATGGTCTTAAAGATCAAATGAAATTTTATAAAGAGAATCCTACCTTCCTTCATCCTCCCTTATTCTTTATCCTCACCCACCTCTTCTATCCATTCCCTAAACCCGAAAGAGACCTCCGCATTATCCCCCTCATCTTCGGAACCCTCTCCATCCCAATGTTTTATTTCCTCGCAAAGTTATTCTCCCCCACCATCGCCCTTCCCTGCACTCTCTCTTTAACTTTTATGACTTATCACTTAAGCCTTTCCCAAGATGGACGCTCCTATTCCATGCTGATGTTTTTGGGAATGGCAGGTCTTTACTTTTTTATGAAATATTTAATAACATTGAAAAAAATATATCTTCCAATCGTGGCATTCCTTTTTTCCATCCTATTTTATACAAATTACACTTCTGTTCTATTTATAGCTCTATCTCAAATGCTCTTGTTCTATCGGGCAAACGGAGAGGATAAAACCCGTCCCCTCTCCTCCTTTCTGATATTTATTGGCCTCATCCTTCTCTTCTGTCTTCCATGGATCATCTTTTTAGCTTCAAATTATAAAGACCAAATGTTAATGGACCCACATCACACAGAAGATCCTGGCTCATTGTGGACGATTTTGTATGGGGTAGTCCACGATTGGAGTCCTCATGCTCCCCTAATGATTGTCTCGGTGGTTCTCTTAATACTTTTCCCTCTCTTTTCAAAAAATAGGAGAAATGCCATTTTACTTTTATCTATTTTCATTCTTCCAATAGTGGGAGTGTATCTTTTCTGCAAAATGCTAAACATTACACATTTCGTCACCTCCAGATACTTCATCAATTTTCTCCCTATCTTTTTTATCTCTCTCTACCTATCCCTTCAGGCCATTGAAGTTAAATTTGAAGGGATAAAAAGATCGGTTCGATTGAAGATTTTCTTCCTCTTCCTCTTTATCATCTCAAATCTTGTGATATTGCCTCTTTATTATCGATCTGAAAAGCAAGATTTCAGGGGCCTTGCAAATTACTTAAAGCAGCAACTCCGAGAGGAAGATAAGATTTTTGACGGGCCTGGAATGTATACCCCAGGTATACTTCATTATTTCGGAACTTATCCAAAAGGCCGCCATTACATCGCATCCTTTTCAAAAGAGATGGGAGTGGAGATTGGATACAGAATTTCTTTCTTTTATCTAAAAAAAATATTTACAATTTATCATTCTAAAGATTGCTGTGTTCGGTACGTAGAAGATGGAAGCCGTCTCTGGATTGTTGTAGATAAAAATGATGCCAGAAAGATCAAGAAGGACCCTTCGTTCATTCTGAAGGGATATTTTGATGGAAGTTTTCTCAATTTCAACAGATTCCCAACAGATGCGTCGATGTATCTCTTTCTGTTAGATCCAAAATCCTCAGATGAGAAAGGTATTGACATGCCGATTGAATAAAGTACTGAGGACTGAGTAATCATGGATTGATGATCAATAACTAAACTAAGAAAATTGTTGTAAATGAGTAAATTTAAATCACCCTGTTATGGATAAAATAAGACGAAAA
>Ga0194112_10013043_pt1 | contig 10079 bp, 14 predicted proteins | sample TA2MahC400mmetaG_FD_146191 | JGI IMG/M metagenome (GOLD analysis project Ga0194112, IMG submission 146191) | Freshwater microbial communities from Lake Tanganyika, Tanzania - TA2015016 Mahale Deep Cast 400m | ecosystem: Environmental > Aquatic > Freshwater > Lake | place: Tanzania: Lake...
TTCGATCAGGGTCTCGTAGCATTCCATGCCCGGCAGTTGGGCATCCGGCATATGGTCCGCGTCGGTCATCACGACGACGCGCTCGACCTTCGGGCAATGCGGCAGGACAGCGGCCAGCAGCGGCACGAAGGTCAGGTCGGTGAAGATGATCCGGTCGTCGGCATGGTTGATGATATAGACCAGCTGCTCGGGGAACAGCCGCGGATTCAAAGTGTGGCAGACTGCGCCGATCCCCATGATCCCGTACCAGGTCTCCATGTGGCAACCCGTGTTCCAGGCCAGGGTGGCCACCCGATCCCCCGCCGACACACCCCACGCTTTCAGCACGTCGGACACCTTGCGGGCCCGCTCATGGATTTCGCTGTAGTTGGTGCGCACGATCGGCCCCTCGACCGAGCGGGTCACAACCTCGCGTGTCGGATGCCAGTGGCGCGCGTGGTCCAGGATCCGGTCGACCGTCAAAGGCCAGTCCTGCATCAAACCCAGCATCGTCGGTCTCTCCCTGGTGTCCCGAACTGGACGGTATCGGCGGTCGGGTGCTTAGGCAATCTGACGCAGAGTCAGCCTCTCCGGGCCGCGACGGACTGTCGCTGGCGCTGCGGCCCTTCTAAAGACGAGCCATGACCATCCTGATCGCCATCACCGGAGGCTCCGGCTCTGGAAAAAGCACTTTGGCCGAGACCCTGGTGGCGGCACTTCCGCCCCGCGCGGCCGTGCTGATGCGCGAAGACAGCTACTATCGCGACGCCGCCTCCCTGCCCGACTTCGACGCGGCGACCTTCGACTTCGACGATGTCGCCGCCCGCGACCATGTGCTCCTCATCGCTCACCTGACGAGGTTGAAGGCAGGCCAGCCGGTTGTGGCCCCGATCTATTCCTTCATCCATCACGGTCGCGAGGCGGGTGGAGAGCGGATCGAGCCCTCGCCCGTCGTCGTCGTCGAAGGCACGCATCTGTTGTGCACGCCGGAACTCAGCGCCCTGTTCGACATCCGCGTCTTCGTCGACACGCCGGCCGACATCCGCTTCATTCGTCGCCTGCTGCGCGATCAGGCAGAGCGTGGCCGAACGGCCCAGTCCGTCATCGATCAATATCTGACGACGGTCCGACCGGGTCATGAGCGCCTGACCGAACCCTCCCGCACCCGTGCGGACTTCGTCGTCGCCGACGCCACAGCGGCGGTTCGCCTGGACGATCCCCAGGCCGTGGTGCGTCTGGCCGCGCCCGTGCTGACCCACCCGCTGCTGCTAGGGATCGTTCAGTCGATAAATTCCCCTGTCGGGCGCTAACTGTTGCAGCGCGCCTCAGTACGCGCAACCCTGGGTTGGACATGGATCAGTTTGCCCCCTGCCACACTCCCGAGGATGCCCGCCGCCTCGCCATCCTCCGATCGGCGAGGGCCAGCTTTCTGGCCCATGGCTTCAACGCGACACGTGTGGAGCCGATCGCCCGCGCGGCCTCGGTCTCGACAGCCACACTCTACGAATATTTCCCGTCCAAGGATCACCTGTTCGCCGCCGTCATAGAGACCGGCGCGGCGGATTTCGCCGCCTGCATGGCTCAGGTCGTTCACGGCATGAACGGCACGGCGCGCGAACAGATCACGCCCTTTGCCCTGGCCTATGCCGAGTTCATCGCCGACGCCCTGGTCCGTGCGATCTTCCGGCTGGTGATGACCGAACAGCCCCGCTTCCGCGCCATGGTGGATGCTTTCGTCGCCAAGGCTCGTGCGGAATTCGGTGCGCCGTTGATCGCCTGCATCGAGCGGATGAGCGAAGCCGGCGAACTCCGGATCGACAAGCCCAGCTGGGCCGCCGGACAGCTTCTGGGCATGATCGAGCACCCCATCCTGCTGGTGCCACTGCTGACGGGGGGCGAGGCCCAGCCTGTGCGGCCGCGTGAGCAGATCGCCCACGATGCAGTCGATACCTTCATGGCCCGCTACGGCATCGCCTAAGGGTAAAGGCACGTTCGACGCCAGCCCTCTCCGTCCCGTTCGAAGCGCAGACGGTCGTGCAGGCGGAACGGCCGGTCGCGCCAGAACTCGACCTCGCGTGGCCGCACGCGCCAGCCGGTCCAGTGATCGGGCCGGGGCACCTCCTCGCCCGCGAACCGCGCCGTCTCGGCGGCCATGGCGGCCTCGAGCGTTGCACGACCTTCCAACGGCCGCGACTGGTCCGAAGCCCAGGCCCCTATCCGGCTCTCCCGCGCCCGACTGGCGAAATAGGCATCGGCCTCGGCCTCGCTGACCGGCTCGACATCGCCCCGGACGCGCACCTGCCGGCGCAGCGACTTCCAGTGCAGCACCAGGGCGGCGACGGGGTGCGTCTGGAGCTGCCGGCCTTTGGCGCTCTCCCGGTTGGAGTAGAAGGTCAGTCCGCCTTCATCGACATCCTTCAGCAGCACCATCCGCGCATCGGGTCGGCCCTCCGCATCGACCGTGGCCAGGGTCATGGCGTTGGGATCGTTGACCTCATGAAGCCGTGCCTGGACCAGCCATTCGGCCAGCAGGCCGAGCGGCTCGACCCGATCGAACATCGTCTCGTCGCCGTTGGCGGCCAGGGCGGCGGCGTAGTCGCGGTCATACTCTTCGCGGGTCGGGCTGGGCGGAATGATCTGGGAAGCCATGACCGGACATTAGCCCATGCGCCCTGCGTCGGGCGAGAGGATCACGGTTAACCACCCCTTGACCATAGGCTCGCCTAATCGGGTCATGATCAGCCGCTCGCAGTCCGAGATCACCTCGATCACCCAGGCCCTAGCGATCCTTGGGCTTTCCGACCGGGTCCCCGACGCAGACCTGGCAATCGCGTTTCGGGCTGCCGCCAAGGCCAGCTACCCCGGGCGGGAGGGTGGCGACGACATTCGGTTTTGCCAGGTCATCTCCGCATGGCGCCTGCTTCAGGCCCAGGGGATGGATGCGTCTCCGCAGCGGAAGGCGGCTCGGCCTGTCCTGCCGCCACCGCCTGCCGACATCCTTCGCATGACGGTGAGGCAGGCACTCACGGGAGGTCGGGTCGACGTCGTCGTGGCGGGTCGTCGCCTTCGCGTACATGTGCCGGCCGGTGTCCGCACCGGCGACCGGATCCGGCTGAAGGGCGCTGCCGCGATGCACTTGCCGTACCTGCCCGTCGTCATCGAGCGCGAGGACGAGCTGTCGGCCGTCGGAGCCGATCTGCACATGACCTGGACCGTTCCCGAACGAAGCTTCCGGACCGGGGGCCGGATCAAGGTGCTGACTCACGCCGGACTCCGCCCGGTCTGGGTGGCGCCGGGCCAGGTGGACCCGCTTCGTGTCCGACTGCGCGATCTCGGCCTGCCGTCCCGGGGCACACGTCCGGCCGGGCACCTGTTCATCACCTTGATCCCCTGCCGCGAGACGGTGTCCGAGGCCGAAGCCTCGCTGGCGCGGTTCTCGCGCGCCTGGGTTCCGGATCGGCTGGCGGCCTGAGGCTGGGCAAGCCGGATCATCCCTGACATTGAGGCGGCCATGTCTCACAACAGCTTCGGCCACCTGTTTCGCGTAACGACCTGGGGTGAAAGCCATGGTCCCGCCATCGGCTGCGTCGTCGACGGCTGTCCGCCGCGCATTGCCCTGACCGAAGCCGACATCCAGCCCTGGCTCGATCGCCGCAAGCCGGGTGGCAGCCGCTTCGTGACGCAGCGGCGCGAAAGCGACACCGTGCGCATCCTGTCAGGCACCTTCGACGACGGTGACGGCTCGGTCACCACGGGCACGCCGATCTCGCTTCTGATCGAGAACGAGGACGCGCGTTCCAGGGACTATGGCGACATCGCCCGCGCCTATCGCCCCGGTCACGCCGACTACACCTATCAAGCCAAGTACGGCGTACGTGATCCACGCGGTGGAGGGCGGTCGTCGGCACGGGAAACCGCCATGCGCGTCGCCGCGGGAGCCGTCGCCCGCAGGGTGCTGGGCCCCGACATCCGCATCCGCGCCGGCGTGGTGCAGCTGGGCTCTCACCGCCTTGACCCCGCGCAGATCGACTTGGAGGCGGCAGACGACAATCCGCTGTACGCCGCCACACGCGATATTGCCGAATGGGAGTCCTATCTCGACAGTGTGCGCAAGGCCGGTTCCTCGATCGGTGCGGTCGTGGCGCTGGAGGTCACCGGCGTGCCCGCGGGCTGGGGCGCGCCCGTCTACGGCAAGCTGGATGCGGAGCTGGCGGCGGGCCTGATGTCCATCAATGCCGCCAAGGGTGTCGAGATCGGTGCCGGCTTCGCAGCCGCCGAGCTGTCGGGCGAGGACAACGCCGACGAGATGCGCATCGGTCCCGGGGGCGAGATCGCGTTTCTGTCGAACCACGCGGGTGGCATCCTGGGCGGCATCTCGACAGGCCAGCCGCTTGTGGCTCGCGTCGCCTTCAAGCCCACCTCCTCCATCCTGACGCCGCGCCGCACCGTCGATCTCGCGGGCGAGGAGGTCGACCTGCACACCCGGGGCCGCCACGACCCTTGCGTCGCCCTGCGTGCCGTGCCCGTGGTCGAGGCCATGGCCGCCTGCGTCCTTGCCGACGCCATGCTGCGGCACCGAGCCCAGGTGGGTTGAGCTGGCGAGTCAAATCGTATATACGATATGATCGAATTCGATCGCGAGAAGGACGAGAGCAACAGGGCCAAGCACGGACTGTCCTTAGCTCAGGCCGCCGAGATGCAGATCGAGGTGATCGTGCCGGACCCTTTTGCCGGTGAGACCCGGTTTCGTGCCTTCGGGCGCATCGACGAGCGAGCCTGCTGCCTGGTCTTCACCCAGAGGGACGGCGGCGTTCGCGCCATCAGCCTCCGAAGGGCGCATCTGAGGGAGTACCAACGACATGTCCGCCAACTCTGAGCCGTTCGATGACCGGGAAGTCGATCTGACGGATCCAGACAATCCGGAATTGACCGACGAGGATTTCGCCCGGGCTATCGGCCCGGACGAGTTCCCGGACTGGATGTTCAAGGCTTTCCCCAACACGCCGCGACCTGTGCGCGGACCCCAGAAAAGCCAGACGAAGCGGGCCATTTCCCTGCGCGTCGATGCTGACGTCCTCGACCGCTACCGCGCCACCGGACCCGGGTGGCAGGGCCGGATGAACGAGGCTCTACGCCGGGCCCTTCCGTAACCGACGCTGTTACCTATATGGCAGTCGAACCGCACACGGACGTGCGGCAAGATCGGAGGCACAGCGTATGATCGACGTTCGACGCTTCGGCACTCTCGGAGGTGCCGACCACGGCTGGCTCAAGGCCCGCCACCACTTTTCCTTCGCCAACTACTACGATCCCAAGCGGATGAGCTGGGGTCGGCTGCGGGTCTGGAACGACGACGAGATCGCCGCGCGCTCCGGCTTTCCGCCCCACCCGCACGCCGACATGGAGATCATCACCTATGTCCGGACCGGAGCCATCACCCACCAGGACTCGATGGGCAACCAGGGGCGCACGGCTGCCGGCGACGTCCAGGTCATGAGCGCTGGCACCGGCGTGCGTCACTCGGAATTCAATCTGGAGGATGAGACGACGACCCTGTTCCAGATCTGGATCGAGACGGATCGGCCCGGCGCCGCGCCAGCCTGGGGCATGAAGCCTTTTCCCCGCTCAGACCGCTCCGGCCGGTTCCAGGTCCTGGCGTCGGGCGACCCGGCCGACGAGGCTCTGACCATCAACGCCGATGCCCGGGTGCTCGGCGCCACGCTGAAGGCCGGCGAAAGCCTGACCTACGATCTGGCGCCGGGACGTCGGGCCTATCTGGTGCCGGCCGTGGGTGAGGTCGAGGTCAATGGTACCGAGCTTCACGCGCGCGACGGTGCAGGCATCCTCGATGAGGCCCAGCTGACGGTCACGGCCCGCACCGACGCCGAGCTGGTGATGGTCGACAGCCGCTGAAACGGGTTAGGAGGCGATCCATGGTGCCGCCGTGGATCGCCTTTCCCGACATCCCCCCGACCTCGATCGCCTGGCGTTCGGGCGAGCTGGCAGAGGTGCTGGACGACCTCCATCGCTTCATCAGCGACCAATCCGACGGCCAGGGTGCCGCTGATCGCGACCTGTGGCCCGAACCCTGCGACTGGCACGGCACCTATCGTCGCTTCACCGACCGCCCATGGAGCTGAGCCCTTGTGGCTGGGTCAGCTTGGGTTCACATGGCAAGCGCAAGATGTGCGGATCGGGAGACCCAGCATGACCGTTCTTCGCCGAACCGCAGCCCTGTCGGCCCTACTGGCCGCCAGCCTGATGCTGCAGGGCTGCCTGGTCGGTGCCGTGGTCGGAACGGGGGCGGCCGTGGTCGGCACCGGCGTGCGCGCGACCGGTGCGGTGGTGGGCGCGGGCGTCGACGCCGTCACCACCTCGGACGAAGAGACGAAGCTGCGGCGCGAGCGCGAACAGCGGGCCTGGGAGCGTGAACAGCGACGCTGCGAGCAGCGGCAGCGCCAGGGCCGCGACTGCTGATCAGTCCCCCAGGCGGAGTTCGCACCGCTCGCCGATGGTCGGTCGCGATACAGTGACGCGGCAAAGCCCGGGGAAATCCGCCGCCAGTCGATCCGCGAACCAGACACAGATGGCTTCCAGACTTGGCGTCTCCAGCCCCTGATGTTCGTTCAGCATGCCGTGGTCCAGGTGATCCGCCGCCGCTTTGAGCTGCATTTCCAGCTGCGTCAGATCGACCACGAACCCCATGGCGCCCTCCGGCCTCCCCCGCACACTGGCCTCCACGCGAAAGGAATGGCCATGGATGCGACGGTGCGGGCTGCCATCCGGGCCGTGCGGGAAGTGGTGCGCCGCGTCGAAATGCGCAGCCTTGGTGACTTCGAAACTGCGGGTCATCTTACGCCGATGTATTTGTGGGTCTGGACGCTGAGCCGCCATCTGGGATGGGCCAGGCAATAGTCCAGTGCCGCCGCCGTGTTCTGGGCTTGGAACGGCCCGTCCATGGGTTGCAGCCAGAACCGCTCGAAATTCAAGCCTCCGAACCGTTCCGGAGGTGCCAGGGTTTGGGGATAGACCAGCTTCAGTTCCTGGCCGCGCGTCTGCACCAGGGGCGCATCGGCCTTGGGACTGACGCAGATCCAGTCGATACCGTCCGGTGCCGCAAGTGTCCCGTTTGTCTCGACCGCGATCTCGAACCTTCGGGCTCTCAGGGCGGCGATCAAGGTCGCGTCGAGTTGCAACAGGGGTTCCCCCCCGGTGCAGACGACCAGCCGGGATCCTTCTTCATCGCCAAGCCACAAGCCGGCGACATGATCCGCCAGTGCCTCGGCCGTCGCAAACCTGCCGCCACCCTCCCCGTCGGTTCCAACGAAGTCGGTGTCGCAGAAGGCGCAGATGGCCGCCGCGCGGTCGCGCTCGCGCCCGCTCCACAGATTGCAGCCGGCGAAGCGCAGGAAGACGGCGACCCGTCCCGCCTGACCGCCCTCGCCCTGGATCGTCAGAAAGGCTTCCTTGACCGCATAGGTCATCCCCCGGCCACCCACTCCGCATGGCCGGCCGCGCGAAGCCGACAGGCTGGGCAGGCGCCGCACCCATGACCCCAGTCATGGCGCAGACCTCGCTCGCCGACATAGCAGGTGTGGCTCTCTTCCAGGATCAGATCGACCAGGGCACGGCCCCCGACCTGCTCTGCCAAGGCCCAGGTCTGGGCCTTGGTCAGGGCCATCAGCGGCGTCTCGATAGGTACGGGCCGGCCCATGCCCAGGGTCAGGGCCTGGGCCAGGGTCTGGATCGTGTCGGCGCGACAATCCGGATAGCCCGATGAGTCGGTCTCGCACATGCCGCCGACCAGCACGTCCAAGGCGCGCCGATCGGCCAGCGCCGCGGCCACGCTGAGGAAGACCAGGTTGCGTCCGGGCACGAAGGTCGTCGGCAGGCCACGCGCATCGATCTCGATGGCTCGATCCGTGGTCATGGCCGTCTCGCCGATCGCCCCGAAGCCAGTCAGGTCGATCATGTGATCAGGGCCCAGCGCCCGAGCCCGTCGTGGCATGACCCGGACCAGACCTTCGCGCACCCGCATTCGCGCCGCCAACTCGACCGAATGGCGCTGGCCATAGTCGAAGCCCACCGTCTCGACCCGGTCATAGCGATCCATGGCCCAGGCCAGGCAGGTGGCACTGTCCTGCCCACCGGAGAACAGGACGAGAGCCGACGTCGCGGACGTTTTCTGAGTATCGCTCATGACAAGTCTGCGGTCGGCCGACGGCCGCGCGCATTCAGTTCCGTTGGGTAGATCATACAGGTTCGGGCACGCCCCTACACCATCGCGGGGCCGGCTGCAAAAAAACAGGCGTCTTCCACGACTTGGACGATTAACCGATCCGCAGCACTCGCCGCCTATGGGTCGAATAGTAGTAGAGCGGAGGCCCCGGCCCCCATGTCCACGATCAGGTCCCTGGTACAGACGATTGCACCTCTGGCGGCGACCGCCAGTCCGCGCGACGTCACGCTTCGCTTCCGTGACGACGCGACGCTTCAGGTCCTGCCGATCCTGGACGATACAGGCTCGGTCGTGCTGATCACCCGCAGCGCCCTGGATAGCGCCAGCAGCCTGCTCGATCTCCTGACCCGGCCGACGGCATGCGTCGCTCTTGAAGCCTCGCTCCAGGACGCTCTGCGGGTCCTGTCCGAGGCCCCCGGCACGCCAGGCCTCGTCGTCCAGGACGCCAACCGCTACCACGGCTTCATTTCCGCCGCGTCCCTGGTCCAGGCCGCGATCCGTGACCTGGATGAGCAGCAGCTCGCCCTGGCCGACAGCCGCGCTCATGCCTTCGCGGCGGCTCGAGCCAAGAATCAGTTCCTGGCCATCATGAGCCATGAACTGCGTACCCCCATGAACGGGGTTCTGGCCATCGCCGAATTGCTGCGCCGTCAGCCACTCAGCCCCACCGCCCAGACCCACGTCCAGACCATCATCGCCTCGTCGGACACCCTGCTGCGCATCCTCCAGGACGCGGTGGACCTGTCGCGCGCCGAGGCCGGCGAGCTGGACCTGGCGAGCGAGCCGGTCAATCTGCACGAGTTGATGACCGACGTCGGCCAGCTTTGGGCATCTCGCGCATCCCAGGACGGGATCACCCTGGTGGTGGGCTTCGAAGGCGACACCGACCTGGCGGCAGAGATCGACCCCGCCCGGCTGAAACAGGTGTTCGGCAACCTGATCGGCAATGCCCTGAAGTTCGCTCGCCAAGGGTTGGTCGAGGCCTCGCTCAAGGCGGAGCTGATCGACGGGCAGGTCCGACTTCAGGCCCGCGTCCGCGACAACGGCCCCGGTATCGATCCCGCCCGCACCACCGAGATATTCCAGCCCTTCGTCCACGGGTCCGGACCCGATGGCGCGGGCCTGGGCCTGTCGATCTGCCGCCAGATCGTCGAGCACATGGGCGGACGTATCTGGGCCGGGAACAACGACGGTCGCGGCGCGACCTTCGCCTTCGAGATGACCGCACCCGCCGCCCGCATCGAAGCCGCACCGACAGACAATATCGCCGCCTTGGCCGATCTCGAGCTGCAGGCCCACCCGCACGTCCTGATCGTCGATGACAACGCCACCAACCGCATCGTGGCCCAGGCCCTGTGCGAGATGTTCGGCTGCACCTCCGAGACCGTGGAGGACGGGCACGAAGCCCTGGATGCCGTTCAGAGCCGTCCCTTCGACCTTGTCCTGATGGACATCAAGATGCCCCGCATGGACGGGATGCAGGCCACCACCGCGATACGAAAGCTGCCCGCCCCCATGGGCCGGCTCCCGATCGTCGCCCTGACAGCCAACGCCGATCCCGATGACGCGCAGCACTACCTTTCGCTGGGCATGGCGGCGGTGGTCGAAAAGCCGATCAAGCCCGAGCGTCTGCGCATGGCGATGAACCTGGCGCTGGCTGCGGGTGCGCAGGAGACGGGGTCCGAGCCGGTGGCCATCTTTCGCGCGGCCTGACGTGGATCAGGACGTGCTCTAGGTGGCTTCGACCGGCTGCGGATCCTCGTCCTCTTCCTCATATCCCACGAGCCTCAGCGCCCGCGCGCGCATCCCGTTCAGCTCGGCCCAGCGGAGCAGCCCCTCCTCCCGCCCGTGAGTGATCCAG
>Ga0194112_10013055_pt1 | contig 10069 bp, 9 predicted proteins | sample TA2MahC400mmetaG_FD_146191 | JGI IMG/M metagenome (GOLD analysis project Ga0194112, IMG submission 146191) | Freshwater microbial communities from Lake Tanganyika, Tanzania - TA2015016 Mahale Deep Cast 400m | ecosystem: Environmental > Aquatic > Freshwater > Lake | place: Tanzania: Lake...
CGTTTGCGGGCACTTCTGACACTCTAGAAAGCATTGCGGAACAGGAAAAACCTGGTTTCTCAACTTTGTCCAAACTCCAATCTTGGTGTCTTGGTGGTTAAACTTTGGAAAGGAGGATTTTCATGCCTGACGTTTACGAAGCAGCCAGGCCCCTGCGGGAGATGCAGCCCCAACACGCCTTCTTCGTGGGCATTGACTCGGATGGCTGCGCCTTTGACACGATGGAGATCAAGCACAAGGAGTGCTTCATCCCCAACATCATTCGCTACTGGGGTCTGCAGCCGGTCTCCAAGTACGCCCGGGAGGCGGCAGAGTTCGTCAACCTGTACTCCAAGTGGCGGGGCATCAATCGCTGGCCGGCGCTGATCATGACCTTCGAGCTGCTGCGTGAACGGCCGGAGGTGCAGCAGCGCCACGCCGTCATCCCCCAGGGGACGAAGATCCAGGAGTTCATCAAGTCCGGCCTGCCCCTGGGCAATCCGGCCCTCAAAGAGCTGGTGCAGAAGACCGGCGATGCGGAGCTGACTCAGGCCCTGGCCTGGAGCGAGGCGGTCAATCGCACGATTGAGGAGATGGTCAAGGGTGTGCCGCCCTTCCCCTACGTGCAAGAGAGCCTGGAAGCCCTGGCGAAGGTGGCCGACATCATCGTCGTCTCCGCCACGCCGGGCGAGGCCCTGGTGCGGGAGTGGCAGGAGCACGACATCGCCCCCTACGCCCGCGTCATCGCCGGGCAGGAGATGGGCAGCAAGAAGGAGCACCTGCAGTTCGCCGCCAAGGGCAAGTACCCGTCCGGGCACATCCTGATGATCGGCGATGCGTTGGGCGATCTGCAGGCGGCGCAGGCCAACGGCGCTCTCTTCTTCCCCATCAACCCCGGCGACGAGGACAAGTCCTGGGAGCGCTTCTACAAAGAAGGCATGGCCAAATTCCTGGCCGGCGAGTTCGCCGGCGCCTACGAGGCCGCCCTCATCGCCGAGTTTGAAAAGCTCCTGCCCGAAGTGCCGCCGTGGAGAAGATAAGTTCCAAGTTCCACGTTCCAAGTTTCAAGTTGCCATTTTGGGGTCATTGCGATGAAGTGCCATCATGCCCACCGTTTCGGGAAGTAAGGCATGATGGCGCTTCAGAGGAGCATCCCTTCGCCAGCCCTGAACGCAGTGAAGAGCCTGCCCTGAGCCGTAGCCCTGAACGAAGTGAAGGGACAGCGAAGGGAGCAGCGAAGGGAGGCGGTTGCGAGGAACGAAGCAAAGCAATCTCCTCGTTGCGCCATGAGAGAGATTGCTTCCTCCTTCGCTGCGGCTCATGGCTTCGGCTTCTACGCTGCTCAGAAACTTCCCCTGTCACTCTGAGCGCAGCGAAGAACCTGCCCTGAGCGCAGCGAAGGGGTCTCGCCCCCGCATGGGCTGAGATGCTTCGCTGCGCTCAGCATGACAGTTTCTGTCCCCGCGCACGCCCCCGAGGGCATGGGGTTGTCGCAATGACGGTGGAACATGAAACATGGAACCTGGAACGTGAAACTTGGAACCTGAAACTTGGAACTACCGCGCTTGACAACCCGCCGGCATTGTGCGATAATTGATATGGTCATATCAACCATATCAATTGCTGGAGTGAAAACCGATGGAAAAGGTCATCAACGCCGTCGCCGCGCGGCAGAATCTGGGCCAGATGCTGGAGGAGGCCTACTATCAGGGAAACTCCTTCATCATTGAACGCGCCAGCCGCCCCATGGCTGCCGTGATCCCCATTGAGCAGTATCGCCAGTGGCAGATGCGCCGCGAGCAGTTCTTCGCCCTTATTGAGCAGGTGCAGGAACGCACCCGCCAGGTCCCCGTAGCCGAGTTGGCCGAGGCGATCACTGAGGCGGCATCGGCCAGCAAAAAAGCAGCGGGCAGGGCGGCGCGATGAGAGTCGTCCTGGACGCCAATCAGTTCATCAGCGCCGTCTTGGTTCCGGTGGGACACCCGGCGCAGATCTTGCAGGCCTGGCGGGGTAGACGATTTGACCTGGTGCTCTCTCCATCCATCATCGCCGAAATCCGCCAGGTCTTGCTCTATCCGCGTCTGCAAAGCAAGCACGGCTGGGAGGCGGAGCGAGTGGACGCCTTTCTGGCCGAGCTGGTCGCTGCGGCCATCATCGTTCCTGATGAGCCAGCGGTGCCAGTGGTCGCTGACGATCCCACCGACGACAAATACGTGGCCTGCGCCCTGACCGCCGCAGCCCCTTACATCGTCAGCGGCGACGAACACCTCCAGAAGCTGGGGGAATATCGGGGCATCCAGATCGTCTCCCCGGCCGCATTCTTGAGCTTGTTGGCGGAGGAAGGAGAGTAGGCAAGTAGACGAGTAGACAAGTACACAAGGCATAAGTAGACAAGGAGGGTAGAAGTAGCAGGAAGCACTCCTCGTCTACTTGTTTACTTGTCTACTTGTTTACTTGTCTACCCGCATAACAATGACCATCGGCAAAAGCAGTGAAACCAGCTTTCTCACTGAAGACGACATCCGCGCCCTGACCACCCGCGCCCTGGCGGACGTGCCGCTGCAAGGCCAGCGCGTCCTGGTGATCATCCCCGACGCCACGCGCACGGCGCCTATCCCGCTCTTCTTCCGGCTTTTCCACGAGCTACTGGCCGACCGCGTGGCGGCGCTGGACTACCTGGTGGCCCTGGGCACGCACCAGCCCCTGAGCGAGGAGGCGCTGTGCCGGCTGGTGGGCATCACCGCGCAAGAACGGCACACGCAATACGCCGACGTGCACCTCTTCAACCATCGCTGGGACCAGCCCGAAACCTTCACCACCATCGGTACCATCACAGAACATGAGCTACGTTCCATGTTCCAGGTTCCAGGTTCCACGTTCAGCAACGTGGAACGTGAAACTTGGAACGTGGAACGCATTGATGTCGCCGTCAACAGGCTTATTTTCGACTACGATCAACTGATCATTTGCGGACCGACCTTCCCGCACGAGGTGGTGGGCTTTTCTGGCGGCAACAAGTACTTCTTTCCCGGCATCGCCGGGCCGGAGATCATCAACTTCACCCACTGGCTGGGGGCGATGCTCACCAGCATGGCCATCATCGGCACCAAGCACACCCCGATGCGGCAGGTCATTGACCGCGCCGCCTCGTTCATCCCCCTGCCCAAGCTCTGCTTCAGCTTAGTCGTCAATAGTCAAACGTCAAACGTCAATCGTCAAGCGAAAATCGGAAATCGGAAATCGGAAATCGGCCTGGCGGGACTGTACGTTGGCTCGCCGGAGGAGGCCTTCAGCGCCGCCGCCGACCTTTCGGCGAAGCGGCACATCGTCTACGTGGACAAGCCGTTCCAGCGGGTGCTCTCCATCATGCCGGCGATGTACGACGACCTGTGGACGGCGGCCAAAGGCATGTACAAGTTGGAGCCGGCCATCGCCGACGGCGGCGAGGTGGTCATCTACGCCCCGCACATTACGGAGGTGAGCTACACCCACGGCCTGGTCATTGACCAGATTGGCTATCACTGCCGCGACTACTTCCTGGCCCAGTGGGAGAAGTTCCGGCATTATCCTGGCGGCGTCCTGGCCCACTCCACCCACCTGCGCGGCGTGGGCACCTACGACCCCGCTACCGGCGTCGAGCGCCCGCGCATCCAGGTGACCTTGGCCACCGGCATCCCGGAAGAGCGCTGCCGCCGCCTCAACCTGGGCTACCTGGATCCGGCCAGCGTCAACGTCGCCGACTGGGAAGGGCGGGAAGACGAAGGCATCCTGGTAGTGCCGAAAGCAGGAGAGATGCTGTATCGGGTCAAAGACCAATAACCGGACGCGGACTAACGCGGAAGCACGCGGAGAGATAATTTAGATTTAGGGAGGGGGACGTGGACGATCTCAAACACCGGGATGTGACCGAGCAGATCATCAAGGCATTCTACACGGTCTATCACGTGTTGGGGTACGGCTTCCTGGAGAATGTCTACGAGAATGCCCTGGCTATTGAGTTGCGCAAGATGGGGCTCCAGGTCGTCCCGCAAGCCAAGATTGCCGTGTACTACGCTGGCGAAGTTGTGGGCGAATACCTCGCTGATCTGCTCGTAGCCGGTGCGGTCATTGTGGAGATCAAGGCCGTCCGTATTCTGGCCGAAGAGCACGAAGCCCAACTGCTCAACTATTTGAGAGCGACGCCCTACGAGGTGGGCCTACTACTCAACTTCGGCCCTAAGCCCAGCTTCAAACGCCGAGTCTAGGACAACACGCGCAAGGCCACTGCAACCTGGGTGCAGAACCCTTAAAAATCTCCGCGTGCTTCCGCGTTCGTCCGCGTCCAACCAACAGCCTCAACGCTACTACGGTGTCTTTGCCAAACTGAAATGGAACGCGAATTGCCGTGGACGAACCCGGACAATCTATAATCCTTCCGCGTTCTTCTGCGTTTGTCCGCGTCCTACCAACAGCCTCAACGCTACTATGGCGTCTTTGCCAAACTGAAATGGAACGCGAATTGCCGTGGACGAACTCGGACAATCTATAATCCTTCCGCGTGCTTCCGCGTTTGTCCGCGTCCAACCAACAGCCTCAACGCTACTACGGTGTCTTTGTCAAACTGAAATGGAACGCGAATTGCCGTGGACGAACCCGGACAATTCTATAATTCTTCCGCGTGCTTCCGCGTTCGTCCGCGTCCAATAATCCGTCCAATAATCAGGAGGACACATGAACAAGCAACAGTTCGGCCTCATCGGCCTGGCTGTGATGGGCGAGAACCTGGCACTCAACATCGAGAGCAAGGGTTTCTCCCTGGCCGTGTACAACCGCACCGGCGAGCGCACTAAAGCCTTTGTGGAGGGGCGAGGGGCGGGCAAGCGCCTCGTGCCCACGTACACTATCCCGGAGTTCGTGGCCGCTCTGGAGCGACCGCGGCGCACCATGATCATGGTGCAGGCCGGCTCACCCGTGGACGAGGTCATAGCCCAGCTAAAGCCGCACCTGGAGCCGGGCGACGTGGTCATTGACGGCGGCAACTCGTTTTTCATGGACACCGAGCGCCGCAGCAAGGACTTGGCGGCGCTGGGCCTGCACTACATCGGCTCTGGCGTCTCCGGCGGCGAGGAGGGGGCGCTGCACGGCCCCAGCCTCATGCCTGGCGGCCCGAAAGAGGGCTACGATCAAATCGAGCCGGTCTTCCGGGCCATCGCCGCCCGCGCCCCGGACGGCGATCCTTGCGTGGCCTACATCGGCCCGCGTGGCGCCGGCCACTACGTCAAGATGGTGCACAACGGCATCGAGTACGGCGACATGCAGCTCATCGCCGAGAGCTACGACATCCTCAGCCGGGGTGCCGGCCTGACCGCCGGCGAGCTACACCAGGTCTTTGCCGCGTGGAACCAGGGCGAGCTATCGTCCTACCTCATCGGCATCACGGCGGACATCTTCGCTAAGCTTGACCCCGACACCGGCCAGCCGCTGGTAGACGTAATCCTGGACGAGGCGCAGCAGAAGGGCACCGGCAAATGGACCAGCCAAAACGCCCTGGACCTGGGCGCTCCCATCCCCACGATCAATGCCGCCGTGGAGAGCCGCATCGTCTCGGCGTACAAGGCAGAGCGCGTGGCGGCGGCGAAAGTGCTGCACGGCCCAACGGCACGCTACACTGGCGATCGCCAAAAGCTCATCCAGGCGGTGCGGGCGGCGCTCTACGCCAGCAAGATTTGCTCCTATGCCCAGGGCATGGCCCTGCTCCGGGCGGCCTCGGCGGAGTATGGCTACAACCTGCGCCTGGGCGACCTGGCGCGCATCTGGCGAGCGGGCTGCATCATCCGGGCGCAGTTCCTGGACAAAATTCGCCTGGCCTTTGAGCGTAACCCTGAGCTGCCTAACCTGCTGCTCGATCCGGAGTTCAAGGAGGCCGTGCAGAGCCGCCAGGAGGCCTGGCGCCGCGTGGTGCAAACGGCCGTGGGGCTGGGCATCCCCTGCCTGGCCATGAGCGCCTCGCTGGCCTACTACGACGCCTATCGCAGCGCCCGCCTGCCCGCCAACCTCACCCAGGCCCAGCGAGACTACTTCGGGGCGCACACCTATCGGCGCATAGACAAAGAAGGCGTGTTCCATACGGAGTGGGCAGAGTAGGACAGGTTGCCAACCTGTCCGCCTGTCCACCAGTTGTCAACCGCAGCGCGTAGGACAGGTTGCCAACCTGTCTGGTTCCAGAGGAGTGGTATGAGCACACTGGAATACCGGTTTTTCTACCGGCGACACTTGCCACATATCCAGCCGCCGGGCGCAACGTTGTTCACCACTTCTTGCTTGACCGGATCGATCCCCTCTGAAGTGCTGCAGCAAATGCTCATGGAAGCTGAACGGGTTGAAGCAGCCCTGGCTCGTATCGCCGATCCCCAGGAACGTGCCCGGCAGGCTGAACTGGAGCAACGCCGACGTTTTGGTCAATGGGATGCTGCTTTAGACGCTGCAAAAAGTGGTCCATTTTGGCTGCGCGATCCTCGGATTGCCAATTTGGTATCCCAGAGCCTACACTACCGTGATGGCCGCATTTATGGCCTAGATGCCTTCTGCATCATGCCTAACCACGTCCACCTGGTATACACGCCGCGGGCCAAAGCAGATGGGGTTTACTATGCCATGTCAGCGATCATGCACTCCCTCAAGCTCTACACGGCTCGTCGAGCCAACTTGCTGCTGGGGCGTGAAGGAGTTTTTTGGCACGATGAGAACTATGACCACGTGATACGTGATGAAGCCGAATGGCGTCGGATTGTCACTTACGTATTAAACAACCCAGTGAAAGCTGGCTTGGTTCAACAGTGGGAGGCGTGGCCCTGGACCTACTGCAAACAGATGCCGTAGAACAGGTTGCTAACATGTTCGCCGAAATATGGAGACAGGTTAGCAACCTGTCCTACGACGCACAATGTAGAACAGATTGCCAATCTGTTCTACACAAGGACAGGTTAGCAACCTGTCCTACAAACCACGGAGAGTTGAAATGCCAAAGAACGTCCTCGTCGCCCAATCCGGTGGGCCGTCGCCAGTGATCAATAACTCCCTGCGCGGCATCATCGAGACCTGCCGGGCGCTGCCGGAGCACTTCGGCACGGTGTACGGCGGACTGCATGGGATTGAGGGCATCCTGCAAGAAGAGCTGCTCGACCTTTCGGCGCAGGACCCGCAAGAAATCGCCCTGCTGCGCACCACCCCCGCGGCCGGTGGCGTGGGCACCTGTCGCTACAAGCTCAAGGCGGCGCAGAGCGCAGACTTTGCGCGTGTCATCGCCGTGTTCCAGGCCCACAACATCGGCTATTTCTTCTACATTGGCGGCAACGACAGCATGGACACGGCCCACAAGATCGGCCGGCTGGCCCAGGAGCGCGGCCTGGAGTTGGTGGCCACCGGCGTGCCCAAGACCATTGACAACGACGTGGGCGACAGCGAGTTCAAGCTCATTGACCACACCCCCGGCTACGGCTCCGTGGCCCGTTACTGGGCGCTCAACATCCAGAACGCCAACCAGGAAAACGAAGGCTCCTGGCCCGCCGATCCCGTGCTGGTTATCCAGGCCATGGGGCGGCGCATCGGCTTCATCCCCGCCGCCGCCCGCCTGGCCGATCCGGAGCGCGAGCTGCCCCTGCAAATCTACCTGGCGGAGTCCGGCCTGACCCTGGACGATCTGGCCGACCGCGTGAACGATCAGTTGGCGCGCACGAATCGGGTCATTGTGGTCATCAGCGAAGGATTCAAAGTCGGCGACATCGGCGAGCGGCGTGACGCCTTCGGCCACGTGCAGTTCTCGGCCAGCGAGCTGACGGTGGCGCAGATCGTGGTCAACCACCTGAACCAGGTGGGTTTGCGCGCCCGCGGTGCGGCTCGGGCCAACGTCCCCGGCACCGATCAGCGGCACAACATCATCTACGCCTCCACCGTAGATCTGGAGGAGGCCTACCAGGTGGGGCAGAAGGCCGTACACGTAGCCCTGGAGGACGGCTCTGGCTACATGGCCACCATCCTGCGCGAGCCCGGGGCCCTCTATCGTGTGCGCTACGCCAAGGTGCCCCTGGAGCTGGTGGCCAACTCGGAGCGAGCTTTCCCGCCCGCCTGGATCGCCCCCAACCGCATAGACGTCACCGACGACTTCGTGCGCTACGCTCGCCCGCTCATCGGCGAGGACTGGCCCAGCGTGCCCCTGGTGGACGGCCGCCAGCGCTTCGCCCGCCTGCGGCCCCTCTTCGCCGAGAAGAAGCTGCCGCCCTACGTGCCACAGGCGTATCAAGACAAATCTCAAATCAGCAAATCAGCAAGTGGTTGATTGTGATTTGCTGATTTGTTGATTTGCTGATTTGTTGATTTGCTGATTTTGTCAGGAGGCTTATCTTGTTCGAAAGTCTTTCTGAGCGACTGCAGGGCATCTTCAAGAAGCTGCGCGGCAAGGGAGTGCTCACGGAAAAAGACGTGGACGAGGCCCTGCGCGAGGTGCGCCTGGCCCTGCTAGAGGCCGACGTCAACTTCCGCGTGGTCAAAGAGTTCCTCGGCCGCGTGCGGGAGCGTGCCGTCGGCGTGGAGGTGCGGCAAAGCCTCACCCCGGCCCAGCAAGTCATCAAAATCGTCAACGAGGAGCTAATCGCCACCCTGGGCGGCGGCCAGGCCAAGATCAACCTGGATGGCCAGCCGGCGGTGGTCATGCTGGTGGGCCTGCAAGGCTCCGGCAAGACCACCACTGCCGCCAAGCTGGCCCTGCAACTGAAGAAGCAGGGTCAGCGCCCGCTCCTCGTCGCCGCCGACCTGAAGCGCCCTGCCGCCGTTGACCAGATCGTCACGTTAGGCCGCCAGCTCGACATCCCCGTACACAGCGAAGGGACAAAGACGCCGGCGCCAGTCGTCTGCCGCAATGCCGTCAAGCGGGCCAAGGAGCTGGCGACCAGCGTGGTCATCCTGGACACCGCCGGTCGCCTGCACATTGACGAGGAGATGATGGGCGAGCTGGAGCAGGTGAAGCGTCAGGTATCGCCCGGCGAGGTGCTGCTGGTGGTGGACGCCATGACCGGCCAGGATGCCGTGCGCGTGGCCGAGGAGTTCCATCGGCGCGTGGGGCTGACGGGCCTCATCCTCACCAAGGTGGACGGCGACGCCCGCGGTGGGGCGGCGCTCTCTATCCGCTCGGTCACCGGCGTGCCTATCAAGTTCCTCGGCATGGGGGAGAAGACGGACGCCCTGGAGCCGTTCTACCCTGATCGCCTGGCCTCCCGCATCCTGGGCATGGGGGATATGCTCTCCCTGATTGAAAAGGCCGAGGCGGCCTTCGACGAGAAGCAGGCTAAGCTGCTGGAGGAGAAACTACGCCAGGCTACCTTCGATCTGGAGGATTTCCTGGAGCAGCTTCAGCAGGTGAAGAAGATGGGGCCGTTGAGCCAGATTCTAGAGATGGTGCCAGGGTTCGGCCACGTGGCCAAGACGCCCGGCTTCGACGAGGCCCTGACCGACAAGCAGCTCAAGCACGTGGAGGCCATCATCCGCTCCATGACGCCGGAGGAGCGACAGAACCCGCACATCCTGGACGGCAGTCGTAAGCGCCGCATCGCCCGGGGCAGCGGGACGACGCCCCAGCAGGTCAATCAGCTTCTCAACCAGTTCCGTCAGATGCAAAAGCTGATGAAGCAGATGTCCTCCGGCCGGATGAGCGGGCCGCTGGCAGGGTTCCTGCGGTGATGGGGAATCAGGGAACCAGGGATCGGGAAATCAGGGAATCAGGGGGCCGATTCCCTGACTCCCTGATTCCCTGAGCACACAAAAACGGCGTCACCTGAACGCAGGCGACGCCGCTTGTCCTTCTGGTCTCCCCCCAGGGAATCGAACCCTGATCAACGGATTAAAAGTCCGCTGCTCTGCCGTTGAGCTAGGGGGAGGATTTGCACCAGGCGCATTATACCATGACGGCGCAATGCAGGTCAAGGTCGGTAGGGGAGCGTCACGAGTTTGGGACATGTTCTGGCTGGAGTTGGAGAGGCCAGGCGAGGCTCCAGCCGGCACAGATCATACTCATTGGCAACTGGCGGACATCGTACCCGGCCAACTCCAAGGGACACTT
>Ga0194112_10013056_pt1 | contig 10069 bp, 6 predicted proteins | sample TA2MahC400mmetaG_FD_146191 | JGI IMG/M metagenome (GOLD analysis project Ga0194112, IMG submission 146191) | Freshwater microbial communities from Lake Tanganyika, Tanzania - TA2015016 Mahale Deep Cast 400m | ecosystem: Environmental > Aquatic > Freshwater > Lake | place: Tanzania: Lake...
CCCTGTCAACTTCTGCTTCAGTTTCACTCTGCACCCAGTATAGGCCCGGATCAGCCTCCAGGCCCAACGCCAGTGTGGGTCTATCGCCGCTTGGCGCCAGTGAATTGCGGCGCCGGGCGCGCCGGCAGAAGCCCTGATCGCTCCCTTTGGACAGGGGATCACCCGCGGAGTCCCGGCAGCACCCTCGCCCAGGCTTACGGGAGGTAGTTCCAGGCGGCGTCGATGAGTCCCGGATCCACCTGCTCGCGCCAGATGAAGGCCTCGTACTTTAGCGATTCGATGTGCATGGCGCCGTCCTTCACCATGGGGGAGTAAGGCGCCACCAGCATGGCGCGCTGCTCGTTGATCACTTTCATTCCGATGATGATCGCCGGGGGGATGTTGCGGGACAGCGCCGGGCTCAGCCGGTGGATGGAGGTGAAGACCTGGGCCAGCGGCAGCAGGAACTCCGCCGGATTCACCGCCATCCGCACGTACCTCGCACGGGGCGCCGGCTGGAAGAACTCGTGGCGGGGCATGTAGAGCGGGATCATGCCGGGCACCTGGAGCTTCTCGTCCATGGCGCGGACGGCCAGCCAGGCGGCGTGCAGCACGTCATCCCCGTTGACCAGCGCGCGGATGGGAAAGCACATGTGGTTGATGGCCTGCATGGGAAGGCCCTGGGCCTGCACGATCTCGGGGGGCGGGAACAGCTCATGCGGCAGCTCGCGCGGCATGTAGCCGGCGCGGATCTTGGCGGCGTCGAACCTCGGCTCGCCGCCGAGCTTGTACATCGGGTAGTCTATGGGGCCGCGTATGGGGGGCAGTGAAACCGTTTCGGGCAGTCTCAAATCAAGGCCCCACCGCACGACCGAGCGCGCCAGGGCCTGGAAGGCGTCCGCGAGGCTCACCTGCCGGTTGTCCGGCAGCCGTACGCATTTCAGCGGGCCGCCGTAATCCCCGTCGTGGGTCGGGGTCGGATAGTGGGAGACCATCGCGGTCGCGATTTCCTGCACGGCCGTCCGGCCCAGCACGAGCGGAGCGGTGCGCCGGGGCCTCCCGCCCAGGCTCGAAGCGGACGGGGGGGCCGGCGCCGGCGCTTCCCGCTCCAGCGCGCGCACCGGCCGCGTGTCCTTCATCAGCTCTTCCACGGGAGCGGGCATCACCCGCGCCTCGGCCAGGCTCTTGCCGTAGGCTCGCCGGTAGAACGCCTCGGGGCTGTGCTCCGGCTTCCATTGCGCCTCCTCCCAGTCCGGCCAGACAATGCGGAAATCGTCGGGCCGGCTCTTGAAGAAGACGATCAGATCCTCCCAGGTTTTCCGGTTCTCACCGAAGAACGCCAAAGCGTGCGAGAAGATCTTCTGCAAGTAAGGGCGATCATCCGGCAGCCCTCCCGCCAGCGCCTCGAGCCAGGCGCGAGCGGTCGGATGACGTGGAACGTCCTCTCCAAAAGGCTTGCCGTAGTGCTTGTAAGGCCAGCGCGTGGGACCGGTGAAGATCTGCGGCTCCGACATGCCCGGCAGGCTGATGGCCTGCTTGATGTCCAGCGGTCCCCAGGAGTAAGGAAAGGACCGCACGCCCAGCTTCTCGTACAGCAACGAGCCGCCTGCCGCGTCGGTGTCCATGGGAATGATGCCGAGTGTCTTCTGAATCGCCATCCAGCCGCCATAGAGCCAGCCCTCTCTCTGGGGCAGGTTGTACTGCGGCAACTCGTCGATCGTCATTACCTGACCCTGACGCGGATTGCCGTACACCATGACGCCGTTCTCGATGCGCCAGTTGGGCGCCAGCGTCCGGGTCTCGAAGTCCCACAGAATCTGAAGGTTCTTCCGCCGCGTCTCGAGGTCGCCGGGTCCTTTGGAAGGCAGCATCACCGCGCGGCCCACCTGGCATGGCTCGACGTCCGTGCCTCCTCCGTGGTAGCCGACAGGCATCTTCAGGCGTCGTATGGCGGCCACCACGTCGGGGTAGTCGTCCTCGAGCTGCTGCGTTACCATGCCCACGAAGCCGAACTGCGCCTTGATGCCGTGCTTCTCATAGGTGGAAACCAGCCACCTCATCGCCTCGCTGGTGCGCGTAGGCTGGGTGGAGGTCACGTCGGTGCGCCCGTTGTCCACATGGTGGCTGAAGGTCACGTAGATCGGCGTCTTGCGCGCCGGGAAGGAAGGCTGGCCCAGCGCGAACAAGAGGATGGGAATCGCTATGCGTCTCGCCATCTCCCACATCCTTCAGAACTCCAGCCGGAGGCTGAGCTGAATCTGACGTCCGGTCGAGCCGATCTGCGTAGCAGTGACCCTGCCGAAAGTACCGCTGCCCCGGGAGGTGTTCGGGGGGCCGAAATTCGGCCGGTTCGGAAGGTTGTAAATGTCGCCGCGGAATTGCAGCCCGAAACGCTCCCGCATAGCCCAGCGCTTGTTGACCGAGATGTCGATGCCCACCTTGCCCGGCCCCGTTCCGACCACGCGACCGGCGTTTCCGAAGGCCCCCGCCGCGGGGGCCGCGAATGCCGCGGTGTCGAAGTACAGCGCCAGAACCTCTCCACGCGGGCGGCTTCCCGTGATCTCCGGGTTCCGCAGCACGCTGCTGCGCTGGCTGGCGGAAAACGTGTTCGACCGGTTGGTCTGCTCGGTCACCCCGAAGGGCGATCCCGTGCGGAGTTCGGCGATAACGCCTACCCCCCACCCCCCTGCGATCGCGTTTAGCACCGGATGGCGGATATCCCGTTTCCGCCCGCGCCCGAAGGGCGGTTCATACACACCGCTGGCCATGAACCGGTGGCGCATGTCGCTGCCCGCCAGGGCTTTGTCCAGATGCCTTAGTTCGAGATGTTGAAAGCCGGCCGGCCGGCCGGTCGTGCTGCGGTCGCTCGAGTTGTCCAGGAACTTCGACCAGGTGTAGTTGGCCAGCAAGTTCATTCCGTGGGAATACCGTTTCTCGATCTTCACGTTGGTGGCGTGATAGGTCGAGTTGCCCCACGAGGGACTGCGCTGCGTCACGTTGCCATACTGCGGGAACGGCCGCTGCCGCTGATCCTGCGTGGCCGGTCCGCGCCCGTTCACCAGCGGCACCATGTTCATGTTGATGTCCGGCATGGGCAGCTTGTGGCCCAGGTTTCCCACGTACGCCGCTTCGGCCATCAGGTCGCCGGGCAATTCCCGCTGAATGGTCAGGTTGAACTGCTGGGAGTACCCCTGCTCGTGGTCCGACTGGTAATAATCCGGCGTCAAACGTGGCGTCTGGCCGACCGGGACCGCTCCGAAGCCGGGGCCCCGTTGTTCCCTGGCCACCGTGGGCATGCCGCTGCGGAACAGGAATGCCGGCGTGAACCCGCCATCTGGTGACGTGAATGTTCCAAACAGACCGAAACCGCTGGTCAGGGCATTTCCAGTCGAGCTGAAGTAAGGTTCGGCATAGCTGATGCCGTATCCGCCCCTCACCACGGTTCGCCCGCTAAGCCGGTAGGCGAAGCCGAACCGCGGCCCGTAGTTGTTCTTGTCAAAGTCGTGGGCGTACTGGCCCGCGCTGACCCCGGCAAACGTCATTATTCCAGGCGTGCCCGATACCGGATTCATGGCCCGAAAGTCAAACCCGGATTGCCGGTTGTTCATTTCCCACCGCGGCGTGCTCATCTCCCATCTCACTCCCAGGTTCAGGGTGAGCTTCGCGGTCACCTTCCAGTTGTCCTGCACGTACCAGCCCCAGTAGTTCATCCGGGTCTGGATCAGGTCCGCCACGGCCAGCTCGGCCGAGGTGGTCCAGCCCAGCAGCAGGGTGGCTATGCCATTGTTCGTGGCGCGGTCGCTGAAATCGAACCGGCCGCCTTTCAGGCGCCGATTGTCCTCCCCGTTCTTGAGGTAGCGGAAATCGAATCCGGTCTTCACCTGGTGCCGGCCCCGCATCCAGGTCAGGTTGTCGATGAACTCCTGGTTCATGATGGGTGACTGGATCCGCTCCTGCTCACTGCCGCCCACGCCGCCGGCCCCGAACCCCGACAAGCCGGTGGCGCCCACGGAGGCAAAGCCGCTGGGGTCCACACCCGCTATGCCCAGCTCCTTGTTCTTGTTCGACCCCACTCCGGCGTAGATGGCGCGGAAGTAGCGCTTCCCGTACGTGTAGCGAGCTTCGTTGGTCAGCGCCGGGCTGAACACGCGAACCCAACTCCCTACCGTGTTGGTGTGTTTGTGGCGCTGCACCTTGGTGCGCGAATCCGTGACCGGATCCGGGAAGACTGGGGCGAAGGTGTTCCAGCCCTGGCCGTTGGTGAGCCGCCAGTTCAAGGTGTCCTTTGCGCCCAGCAGGTGGTCAATCCGCACGGTGGTATAGTCCTGCCGCAGCCCATCGGCGCCGCTGGCGATGTAATTGGCCGCCGGGATGCGCGTGATGTCGTTGCCCGCCACGTTCGGCGCCGGATACATCTTGGCGTACGCCCGCCCCAGCGGATCAAAGCGGGAGGTCGGGATCCGGTTGCCTGGAAACGCGGTGCGGGTGGTCGGATCCAGCACCGTCAGGTCCCTCCGCGCCGAGAAGTCGCCATCCACCTCCGGCGGGTGCGGGACGATGGTGCCCGAGAATACCTGAGGAGTGCGGCGGCGCGAGCCTTCATAGTTGGCGAAGAAGAAGGTCTTGTTCGCGCGGATCGGGCCCCCCAGCGAGGCGCCGAAGATGTTGTAGCGAAGCTGCGGCTTCTGGGCGGCGAAGAAGGTCCGCGTGTCCAGTTTGTCATTGCGGAGGTATTCGTACAGCGCTCCCCGGAACTGGTTCGTGCCCGAGCGCGTGGTCATGGTAATGACTCCGCCGCCCGCGTTGCCGAACTCCGCCGAGTAATTGCTGCTCTCGGCCTTGAACTCCTGCATGCTCTCGGCAGAAGGGTTTAACGACAGTTGGTTCCAGTCCAGAGCCGTGTTGTTGACGATAGCCCCGTCGAGCTGCCAGGTCTGGGCATGCGTGCGGCCGCCGGCCATGCTGAACCTGGGGATCTGCTCCGAATCCCATTCTTCGGTGAAGGCCACCATCCCCAGGAGGCGGACCAGCGAGCCCGTGCGCCGGCTGTCGATGGGCATGCTGTTGACCGTGGTGCGCTCGATGAACTGCCCCAGCGTGGCGTTCTCCGCCTCCAGCAGCGGCGCCCGCGCCTCCACCTGGACGGTTTCGGATATGCCGCCCACTTGCAGTTCCACGTCCAGCGTCTTGGCCAAACCCGTCTCGATCACGATGCCCTCCAGCACCAGTGGCCGGAAGCCCGACATCTGCACCTCCACACGGTAGGTCCCCGGCTGAAGCTGCGGGACCGCATAGTAGCCCTCGTTGTTGGAACTGGTGTCCCGGCGGATCCCCGTGGCCACGTTCACCACGCCGATGCGCGCGCCCGCCACCACCGCCTTGCTGGGATCCGTTACCCGTCCGCCAAGCTGCGCGGCCGACTGCGCCAGCAGGTCTGAAGCCGCCAGCGTGAAAAGGGCTGCCAACAGCCCCACGAGTGTATGGAACCGTCTTGCTTTCATCGCCTTGTCCTCTGTTGGGGGATACCCGGTCTCACTACTCGCCGCGTTGACGATTGTACTCCAGATTTGCTGTTAAATCAACCCATCAGCCTCATCTTCCCCGGCATTCCCTTTTTCCCTCCCCAAGCGCCATCCAGTCGGTTCCCAGCAGCCGCTGCACGCCGCCGCTCCCAGTCGAGATAGGCGGCCCGCACCTCGGACGCGTTGGCCCAGCGTGCGACGCCTGGCTTCACGAACTCGCTGTCCACGCTGGCCAGCCAGCGCTCGAACAGCGGCGCCGCCGCCCCGAAGTCCCGGACCTCCTTCGAGTTCACCGCGATGTACCAGGTGTTGAGGCGCGCCGGATCGGCGAAAACCAGTTGCCGGCGCAGGTAGTCGGAGGCGATTTCGAAATCCCGCTCGTCCAGCCGCGGCGGCGGCTCGATCAGGTCCAGCGGCCGGTTCCAGACCCCGGTCAGGTAGCGCTCGTACAGCTTCTCCAGCTCATCGATGGAATCGCCGGGAATGTAGATCACCTGACCCGCCGGGTCGTGCTGGAGGAATCGCTGGGTGGACCCCACGCGCCAGGATGGCTGGGAGTGCGCGGTTCATGGGCGCCTCCCCGGTGGCTTGGCGCCAGTGAATTGCGGCGCCGGGCGCGCCGGCTTGCGCCCGTCCTCCGGCCCTTGCCCCAGGGGCGGCATGGCGGCCATTTCCCTGATGAAGGCCAGCACACGCTCCCCCTGTGTCCCGATGCGGCCGGGCAGCATCCCCAGCGTCTTGGCGTCCGAGTGCCAGACATTCACCGGCCCGTCCCCGCCGCGCACCCAGGGAGCTTCGCCCGCCATGGCCGAGTTCAGAGCATGGATGGCGTGGCCGAAGTACCAGTGGTGCACGTGATCCTCCGCGCCTTGCAGGCGCAGGAACCGGCAGCGGACCGGCCGCATCAGGCGGAAGGCCTCGCGCTCTTTCCAGTAGGCTTCGTCGGAGAGCGTCGCTCCCAGAAACCCGCGCGCCATCCACTCACCCTGGCGCTCTTCGTCGGGAAAGGGCGCCACCGCGGCCATGGTGCCGGGAATGTTCAGCAGCAGCACGTGCCGCGTGGTCGGCCCCTCGCCATCGATCCAGAACTTCACCGCCGGGTCGCCCGGCGGGCGTGTCAATGCTCCAGCAACGAGGATATTGCCGCTCGAGAATGACACCACACCCACGTTGGCCGGGTCAACGTCCTCCCGGGCGACAACGTAGCGGATCACGTCGCGCACGTTGAGTTGCCGCTCGGGGCCGTACTTGTCCTTGACGGCATCCGGTGAAGGGTTTTCCTCCAGTCCGGGATAGTCGAAGGTGGCCACGGCGACGCCTGCCCGGGCCACCGTCCCAGGTTCGCGAAGGCCCATCCCCCGGAGCGCTCCGGCCGTGTTTCCCCAGGGCGACACGCACACGATCGCGGGGAGCCGGCCCGGCAACGCTGGCGGCGGACGCCGGAAGTCCACCCGTATCTCCTTACCCTCGCCCGTGCGGAGGTACACGCGCTCCCGGTACACTCCCGGCGCCTCTTCCCGCAGCGGCTCGACGATGCGCCACGGAATCGGCTGCGCCTGGGGAGCGCCCAAAGCTCCCCCTGCGAGACAGCCCAGAAGAGCCCAGCCCGCGGTGCGTCTGGTCATGAATCCTCCGCCCGCTTCTTCAGCGGTCCCGGCTCGCCTGGCCCGCCACGGAACTAGCCGCTTGGCCGCAACACGATCAGTTCGAAGCCCGGCGCCGGAAGCTCCTCGACCAGTTCCAGGGGGCCGCTCCTTTCGCCCTGCTCCGTCAGGGTGAAGTCGTCGGTCTCCGTTACCCGGCGCCGCTCCACCTTGTACGGCGCGTCGCCCCAGGGAAGATTCCTGACCGTCAGGGCGTACCCGCTGTTGTCCTCATAGCGTGGCGGCTCCGGACCGGGAGAGGGCGGCCGGATTTCGTAGTTGCTGATCAGCACCTGCACGCTCCCGCCGTCCGGCGCGCGGCCGGCCAGGACTGCGAAGCCGATGCTGTCGCCTCCCCACGCCGCCACCCGCTCCGGCGTTGCCAGCATCATTCCCAGGGCCTTGTACGCATAGGCCTTCTTCTTGTACCGGCCGTTGTTGAAGAACAGCCCCATCGGGTGGGCCGCATCTCCCCGATAGTAGTGCGCCATCTGAACCGGCGCGTCCTGGAGGTAGATGAGAGCGGAGGCGGTAAAGGCGCCGTTCAGCATCGAGTCCTGGAGCCCCCGCAACTCCGGCGTCAGCGTCACCCCGGGATCGATATTCCACTCCGTCAAGTGGTTTTCAGCCTTCTCGAAACCGCTCGCATCCAGCAGGCGGCGGATTTCCCTGGCGATGCCGGCCAGTTCATAGGGATCGTAGGTCCGCCTGGCATAGTGGTGCCAGGAGTAGAAGTCCAGCGGCACGTTCCTCTCGGCGCAATACCGGATCAGGCCCTCGCGGTACGGCCCAGGCCTGGTGCTCCCGGCCAGCCCGCAGGCGCCCACCATCAATTCAGGATCGTGACTCTTCAGGGCCCGCGCCGTCTTTTCATACAACTCCCAGAATTGGCCCGGGCTACCGCTCCAGAACCGCCCGTCCGGCTCGTTCCAGAATTCCCAATAGCGGATGCCGTACCGATGCCCGCCCGCCCACCCGCCGTTGTAGTGCATCACCACATGCCGGCATATGTGGGCGAATTTCTCGAAGTCGGCCGGCGGCGCCGCTACCGCGTTCCAGCTCCGGCCTATGCGAAAGTACACGCCTGCCCCGCATTCCACAATGGCCTTGATCAACCGGTCCGAAGGCCCGAAATTGTAGCTGTCCTCCCTCTCCGGATCGGCCTCCCAGTGGGGGAAGATGATCTGGGCCCACGGCTCGCCCGGGCGGTAGGCATCGATGTCGGTCGGCCCATAGAAGTCGTGGGTGCGGACCGAGCTCACCCGCAGGTCGCGGTACTGCTCGACGACATCGGCAACGCCCGCGCGGGAATGCGCCGGCCCCACGTTCACGTGCTGGAAGTCACGGATCGTTCCGGTTGCCTCCGCCGCATCGACCTGCACGGCCCGGAGCCCCGATTGCGCCCCCGCCGGAGCCATCACGCAGGGCGTCAGGGCGGCCCAGCGGAGAAATTCGCGCCGGCTTGTCTGCATCACAACACTCCTTTCAGTCATGCCTGATCGGCCTGCCAGCTCACTCCGACGCCGCTCCGTCCCCCTGAGGGGTGAAACCGCCGGCCGGAGCGCGTGGCCTCATCACGTCTTCGGTGGGGCCGCTCCTGTTTCCAGCGCGACCTCCGTCACGCGCAGCTCGTTGCAGCCTTCCTGGGAGGCGGCTTCGTAGTAGTAGAGAATGCGGTTGTCCAGCAGAACCGCGTCCATGTAGCGCAGCGTGAAGTTGGGCCCGCCGCCCCAGGGAGTCTGACCGGGGGTGGGGGACTTGAGTATGGGCGCATCGGGGGTGATGTCGATGAGGTGCTCCAGGTCGAAGGTGATGGCCAGGCCCGTGGCGATGCTGTACACGGGCGCCACCCACTCCCGGTTCGAGCCTTCGTAGTAGAAGAGGTAGAGGTTGCCGGCCGGCACGATGCAGCCTGGCCGCGTGTAGAAGTCGTGCCAGCCGCCCTGTCCCAGGACGGGGTTGGACGGGTGCTGGACCCACTTCTCCCCGTCGAGCGAGGTCGCCATACAGCACTGCTCGTATCTACCCCGGCCGATATAGTACATGTAGAACCGGTTTCCGACCGCCACGACATAGGGGTCTTTGGCGTAGAACCAGTCCGCTCCCGAGGGCGTGGGCTGGAGAACAATCCGCGCGGTCTCCAGTTGGAAGTTCTCGGGACTGTCCACATCGTCCAGCTTGCAGATCACCCACCAGTTGTCGCCGCCGCCCCCGCGGCCCACCGGAACGGGCGGCTCGAGTTTCCGGCCCCCCAGTCCGAAGCTCTGCGGGGTGCAGAAATACAGCTTGAACTTCCCGGTTCGCGGGTCTTTCATCAGGCAACTGCGCTCGTTGGTGATGTTCCAGACCTTGACGTCCGTGAACTTCTTGCCGTCCCGGGACTTGGCGATGTGCAGCTCGCAGATGCGCGGCCCGTCCGCGGCCGCGCGGTAAGTGAGCCAGAATTCGCCGCTGTCGGCGTCGTACATGGCGCTGGGCGAGCCGGCGATCCCGTGCCGGTCGCACCACCCGACCGGCACGCGCTTGCCCAGCTCCTTCTCGACGCGGTCCGGGCCTCGCGCGATCACGTCGTACCTGGTGACGTCCGGAACCAGCGGGGAAGCCAGGATCTTTTCATAGGGCCGGCTCAGCCGGAAGCTCTTCTTCGGCTGCGCGGCGCTGCCGGCAGCCATCATCGCCGCTCCAGGAGCTCTCTGGGGCCAGGCCGCCGCCCCTGCCAGAACTCCCAGTGCAGCTCTTCTTGTGTGCCTCATGGCAGTTGTCCTTTGTGTCCTCGATTTGAATCAGAAGAAGAAACGCAAAGCGAACTGCATCTGTCGCGGCGTCCGGGCGGCGGTGAACTCGCCGAAGCGGGTGTTGACCTGTTCGCCGGTCCTGGGGTCAAAACGCGCGGCGGTGTCCAGGCCCGCAAACTGGGTGTGGTTG
>Ga0194112_10013062_pt1 | contig 10068 bp, 10 predicted proteins | sample TA2MahC400mmetaG_FD_146191 | JGI IMG/M metagenome (GOLD analysis project Ga0194112, IMG submission 146191) | Freshwater microbial communities from Lake Tanganyika, Tanzania - TA2015016 Mahale Deep Cast 400m | ecosystem: Environmental > Aquatic > Freshwater > Lake | place: Tanzania: Lake...
GACCGGGGCCAGGACGCTGATCGGTTCAGGGATGCGTTGAAAGACAGGGGATAAAGCCCTGCATCCCTGGCCGGAAGTCGCGCGGCAAGCCTGTCAAGCATGACAACCGCCGCTCCGAACGCCGCAACAGGATCGAGATCATGTTCGGACAACCAAAGGACCGGCCAATCGTCGGGAACACAGTCCCCGGACCGTTTTCTGATCCGCCTCATGGGGCGCCACCCGCGATGACAGCTGCCCCAAGATCTTCCTCGCCGCAGCCGTCATGTTCCGGCTATGACGCGAGAATGAGCCGTGACCCTTGGACCCGGTCAATCTGCGCCAGAATCGACCAGAAGTCAGCCGCCGCCGATCCCGGTGGTCACCTTGCCGGTGCCGCCGCATTCGGGGCACTCCTTGCCATCCACGCGCCCGCTGCCTTCGCACTCGCGGCAGATATTTTCGCCTGCTCCCGGTGCATCTGGGGGAACTTGATCTGGATTGGGATCGTCGCTCATCTTTCTGGCTCCTTTCGCTGCTGGCAGTGATTTAACCGGCAGTTTCTGCCGATGTTCCCGAAAGATGGCGCATCGCGACGATGACGGCGGCGAGGATGTGCGTGTTCAAGGCGCCAATCGCCCTGATCCTGGCATGCTGATGTCCAGCCTGCACGAAAAACGCCTCGTCCGTGGATCATGCCGCAGCGGATCCTGCAAGCTTCCCGACCGCAGTCTCTGGGCGTTCGCCGGTGCAGCGCATTTGTCAAAAACTTGCAGAAAAAGCCAAGTTGCCGGTTGGACCGCCAAAGGATCATAATGCCTGCCATGTATCGGGCAGGAAGGTCTTTGGGCAAATGATTGACCACAATCGGCACAGTGACAGTTACGAAGGGCCGAATATCCCCTCGGCCTTCCAGCACATCAGTTTTGGACATGACCGGCGGACATCGGGGAAGGACATGCGGCTCAAGATTGTCATCACGACCGGCGTCGTGATGATCTTGGCTCTGGTGGGAATGTTGTTGGCCTAGGTCATCGCGTTTCGACCGCATCGGAATGATGCGAGCCCCCATAGCTCCGCACGTCCATGCCAGGTCATTGTTTGCTGACACTCAAGGCGCATGGTGCTGGTCAATAATCATGACACCACTGCTGTAGGCAGCCTGCAATCATGAGCCCCTGTCCGAGCCAGCGGCGCCAAGAGTACTTGTCCTGACGGATCTCGTCGACCTCGGCTTGCCATGCGGGACAGCTTGGTGGTTCGCGCTGTCTTTGTGAAGGTCACCGTTCCGTTCCGTCCTGGCAGTGCCGACAGGCGGGTGAAGTGCACGTGTTCACTGCGCGGCCAAGGCAGCGGCCGGACGTCGCACCAGCCTCTCCTTGTGGCGCGCCTCGGACCATGTGGTTCCCTCTGCGAAATCCTGATCCGTCATGTAGGTCCACCTGCCCGCGTCCTCCAGAAATCCCAGTGCATCCAGTCTCGCAACGACGGCCTTTTCATCCAGTTCGCCCCAGCTGACATGGTCGGCCATTTTCTGGGTATCGGGCATCCAGTCCGCCACCACGGCATCCACCACGGCCGGTTCTTTTCCGGTAAAACCGGCGATGTGATCGGCAATGTGCCTGTAGGCCAGGTGGTTGCGCCTGAGGATCAGGCACGCATCCTGCTGCGCCGTGGCAACGAACCCCAGCAGGTGGAATGCCGAACTGTCGAGCCCCACGATCTTTCGCGCCGCCTTCATCACAGACAACTGCTTCATGATCGACATCTTTTCCGGGTAGATGGGGATATAACCCTGGGCGGCCATGTTGGCTTCAAGGTATTTTTCCCCGATGATCCCGCCCTTGCCGGAAAAGCGCGTGCGGGAGACATAGATCTTTTCGGGACCCTCGGGTTCGACATCAGCCATCACCTTTCTGACCAGATCCCGGAACTCGGGCGTGCCCGAAGAGATCGCGCCAAGGCCAAATCCCTGTCCGGGAACGATCAGTTCTTCAAACTCGGTAGGTTCGCGGACGATCTGGATACGATAGTCCTTCAGAAACAGGTCGATCACCTCCTTCTGGTACGCGGTGAAATCGTTCAGCTTGCCATGCCGGGGCACGAACACCACGCTGTCATAGGCGTCAAGATCGCGCGCCCAGAGCCGCGAGATGGTTTCGGTGATGAAATGGCCGAAATGTCCGAAATATACACCGCCCCACAGATGCCGTCCCTCAACTCGTCGGGTGGGGGTGGGCTTCCCCGTCAGGGGCTGCGTCACCCTCTTGCCGGTGCGCCACGTCGCAGCCTTGGCAAAATCCTTTCCCTTGGCCCAGACCCCTGGAAAATCGGACAGGTCCGGCGCAGGACAGACAACGGCATCGTTCAGAAAACCAATGTCGCGCAAGCATCCGCACTTGGCGTGATGCAGCATGACTGCATGGCGTTTCCAGTAACGCACACTGCAGCCAGTGGTAATCTTCCTCCCAGACGGGAGGATAAGAGCACGGCCAGTCTGCCCGGTGGAACATAATGATGAAGCTGGCTAGGCGGATCGTCGGCGTCTGCCGCTTCTCGATGATCGGGTGCGGCGACTGGAAGGCCTACAGAGGCGTTGCTGATGACCAGCTGGAGGCGATCTATGAGGCCAAGGCGCTGGAACTGTTCGCTCCAGAGCGAATGGAGGCACGACTTGCCACCTTCGAGCATCTGACGCTCCGCTCCATGAGCAGCCAGTCGGACCAGAACTTCACGTTTCTGGTCATCGCCTCGGACCGGATGCCGGATATTTATCGTGCTGAACTCGAAGCCATGTGCGCCGAAGTAAAGCAGGTCGTCCTGCGGTTCGTGCCCCCGATGCATGTGTCCGATGCGCTGCTGCAGTTCTTTGCCGAAACCGACATCGAGATGGCCGACACGATCCAGTTCCGGCTGGATGACGACGATTGCGTGTCCAGGGACTATATCCGTCGGCTGCGCCGACATGCCTTTGGCATGTGGCGGAACGCCAATTTCGCGGTCAGTTTTCCATCGATCTATTACTGTGTCACGGACGGTCCGACCAAGGGCATCTACGATTGGTACAGCCCGTTCTTCAGTGCAGGCGCGGCGATCCGGCAGAACACCCGCACGATCTTCGATTATGGTCACTACAAGATCCCGCATCATCTGGTGGCGGTGACCGATCCGCATTTTCCGTGCATCGTCACGCATTCCGGCAACAATGACACGCCGCGCCACGAGGCCGCCATCCTCCGCAAGCGCGGCATGGCCATCGCCGAGCAGGACCGCGTGATCCGCAACCTGGGCCGTCACTTCGATTTCCTGACGGAGGAAGGCCTTCGGCTGGCGACCTTGCCCTTGTTCGAGGAAACGTAGGGCGGCGACGCGTTCCGCGTGACTGGACGACTCATCCGGCACCACCACCGCAACGCATGTCGTGCGCTGCAGGGATAAGGCATGAAGAGGGCGCCCAGAAACAGGACGGTGCAGTGCTGCACATGCACGGCACGCCTCTTGTCCGACGACGAGGGACAGACCAGACGGATCAGCCTGCCGCGACTAGGATCCTTCGCGGGCTCTCTGCGCGAGACAAGGCAGCTAGGCCGGAAATGGGGTTCCGTCCGCATCGTCGCCCGAACCCGGCTGTGATCCGTGCAGACATCCGCGGGGCGGGGACCTGCACAGGCTGTTGCACGGGGAATGGTAGGCCCGGCAGGACTTGAACCCGCAACCAAGGCGTTATGAGCGCCCTGCTCTGACCAATTGAGCTACAGGCCCCCGCAGCAGTGCCTTGCGTAATGCCCGTGGCCGCGCAGGTCAAGCTTGGGCGTTGCTCCGGCGACAGGCTTCGGCTATCGGGGGGCCGACATCAGCCGGGGGCCGCCATGACGAAGAACGGGATCAGCTATCGCGATGCGGGGGTCGATATCGACGCCGGAAACGCGCTGGTCGAGCGTATCAAACCTGCCGCGGCCGCGACCGCGCGTCCGGGGGTCATGGATGCCCTGGGCGGCTTTGGCGCGCTGTTCGACCTGAAGGCGGCCGGTTACGACGATCCGGTGCTGGTGGCTGCGACCGATGGCGTCGGGACCAAACTGCGTATCGGCATCGATACCGGCCATCTGGACGGGCTGGGTCAGGACCTGGTCGCGATGTGCGTGAACGACCTGGTGTGCCAGGGGGCCGAACCGCTGTTCTTCCTGGACTATTTCGCGACAGGCAAGCTGTCGGTGGACGAAGGGGCGCGCGTGGTCGAAGGTATCGCCCGAGGTTGCCAGGCGGCCGGCTGTGCCCTGATCGGCGGCGAAACCGCTGAAATGCCCGGCATGTACCACGACGGCGATTTCGACCTTGCGGGCTTTGCCGTCGGCGCAATGCAGCGGGGCACGGCGCTGCCGGCCGGGGTCGCGGCAGGCGATGTCCTGCTGGGCCTGGCCTCGGACGGCGTGCATTCCAACGGCTATTCGCTGGTGCGCAAGGTTGCCGAACATGCGGGCCTGGGCTGGAACGATGCGGCACCCTTTGCCGACACGAGCCTGGGACAGGCGCTGCTGGTTCCGACGCGGCTTTACGTCAAGCCCGCGCTGGCGGCGATCCGGGCAGGGGGTGTCCATGCGCTGGCCCATATCACGGGCGGCGGGCTGACCGAGAACCTGCCGCGTGTCCTGCCCCGTGATCTGGGCGCCGACATCGACCTGGCCACGTGGCAACTGCCGCCGGTCTTCCGCTGGCTGGCCCAGGCCGGGGGGATCGAGCAGGCGGAAATGCTCAAGACCTTCAACAGCGGCATCGGCATGATCCTGGTCGTTGCCGCCGATCGCGCCGAGGCGCTGGCCGATCTGCTGGCTGGGCAGGGGGAAACGGTGCACCACATCGGCACCGTGACTCCGGGCGCGGGCATCCGCTATTCCGGCATGCTTGCGTGACACGCGTTGCCATCCTGATTTCCGGCGGCGGTTCGAACATGCTGCGGCTGGTCGAGGACATGACCGGCGATCACCCGGCACGCCCGGTTCTGGTCGCCTCGAATGATCCCGGCGCGGCGGGGCTGGCGCGGGCGGCCGAACGTGGTGTCCCCACGACCGCCGTGGATCACCGCGCCTTTCCCCGCGACCGCGCCGGTTTCGAGGCCGCCTTGCTGGAACCGCTGATGGCTGCCCGGCCGGACATTCTCTGCCTGGCCGGCTTCATGCGCATCCTGACGCCCGATTTTGTCCAGCGGTTTGCGGGCCGGATGCTGAACATCCATCCTTCCCTGCTGCCGAAATATCCTGGCCTGAATAGCCATGCGCGCGCGATCGAGGCAGGAGATGCCGAGGCCGGGGCGACGGTGCACCTGGTCACGCCCGAACTGGACGCCGGCCCGCTGCTGGGTCAGGCGCGGGTGCCGGTCCTGCCCGACGACACGGCTGACAGTCTGGCGGCCCGTGTCCTTGTACAGGAGCACCGCCTTTACCCGGCGGTGCTGCGGCGCTTTGCGGCCGGCGACCGGACGCCCGTACTGCTTTAGCCGCGGGTCAGCCCCACAGCTGGACGAGGGCGTCCAGCGGATCGTCCTGAGTCCAGATTTCGGGGCCAAGCGCGATGAAATCAGCGACGGGCGACAGCTGGCCGATCAGGTCGCGGGTGATCGAACCTTCGGCCACGACCGGGACCTCGATCATTTCAGACCACCACTCGAACAGCTCCAGGGGGGCAGGCTCTCCGCGATAAAGAAGAGATTCGCTGGCGGGGCCAAAGGCCACATAGTCGGCGCCGTGTTCCGCCGCCGTCATCCCGTCATGGCGCGAGTTGCCGCAAAAGGCGCCGACGATCGCATCATCGCCCAGTTCCTTGCGCGCATAGCGCACGCTGCGCGCGCCGTCCGTCAGGTGCACCCCGTCCAGCCCGTGCCGTTGCGCCAGCTTGACGTGATCGTCGATCACGACCGCCACGTCGCGGGCATGGGCGATCTCGCGCGCCAGGTCGGCCAGGCGCCCCAGTTCGTCCTCTTCCCCGCCGCCGCGTATGCGCAGGCAGGACGGCGGAAAGCGGTCCATCACCTCGGCCAGTAGCGGTCCCAGGGCCGAGGCTTGCGCCCCGGCGGGCGTCATCAGATAGAGTTGCGGGGCATCGGTCATGCGCGTCTCCTTTATGTCGCAGATAGCGCAGCTTGCCGCCCGCCGCCAGACGGACTATTGCGCGCACATGCAGACCGACCGCCATCCCGTAATCATCCTTGTGCGCCCCCAGATGGGCGAAAACATTGGCGCCGCCGCCCGCGCCATGCTGAATTTCGGCCTGACCGAGATGCGGCTGGTCGACCCGCGCGACGGCTGGCCCAATCCCAAGGCGGTGGCGATGGCTTCGGGCGCGGCCGGACGGGTTCTGGACCAGGCCCGTGTCTATCCCACGCTGGCCGAGGCGATGGAGGGGGTCGAATATGCCTATGCAACGACCGCCCGCGGCCGCGAACTGACCAAACCCGTCTTTACCCCGGAAACGGCAATGGCCGACACGCGGACCCGTCAGGGACGCAGCGCGATCATCTTTGGGCCGGAACGGACCGGGCTGGAAAATGACGACATCGCGCGCGCCAACGCCATCGTGACGGTGCCGGTAAACCCGGACTTTCCGTCGCTGAACCTCGCGCAGGCGGTGCTGCTGATGGGCTATGAATATGGCCGCGACATCCTGCCGCCCGAACCCGCCCCCCATGCCCGCCGCAGCGAGGCCGAAGAGCTTGCCGACCGGATCGAGATCGAGCGGCTGGGCGACCATTATGATGAAAAGCTGGCCGAAGCGGGCTTTTTCTTTCCTGAATCCAAGGCCGCCTCCATGCGGCTGAACATGCGCAACATGTGGTCGCGTCTGACGCTGACGCGTGGCGACGTGCGCATCCTGCACGGGGTCCTGCGGCAGTTGACCCGCCGCTAGGGTCCCCCTAACCTCCGCCGCGAAAAAGGAGAATGCGATGGCCAAGCGCCCTGTCTTTCAGGAAGTCTCGGACCCGCAGGCCGCCCGCGCCGTCCAGACGACCGGCATGATCGACGCGCGCCCCAAGGGCGCACGTCGCGCGATCCGGCTGTGGTTGATGGTGCTGTTCGTCCTGGTCCTGGCGATGATCGCCGTGGGCGGCGCCACCCGGCTGACCGGGTCGGGCCTGTCCATCACCGAATGGGCCCCCGTCACCGGAACCATCCCGCCGTTGAACGCCGCCGACTGGCAGCGCGAGTTCGACGCCTATCGCCAGATCCCGCAGTACCAGGAGGTCAACCGGGGCATGTCCCTGTCCGAGTTCCACTACATCTATTATTGGGAATGGGGGCACCGGCTGCTGGGCCGCGTGGTAGGCCTTGTCTGGGCGCTGGGCTTTCTGTTCTTCTGGCTGACGAACCGCATTCCGACAGGCTGGGTGCCGCGCCTGCTGGGACTGGGGGCGCTGGGGGGATTGCAGGGCGCGATCGGCTGGTGGATGGTCAGCTCGGGCCTGACCGAGGGCATGGTGCGGGTGGCCTCTTATCGTCTGGCGACGCACCTGGGCATCGCCTTCGTGATCCTGGGCCTGATCACCTGGTATGCACTGCAACTGTCGCGGAGCGAGGCGGAGCTTCTGCGCGCCCGCCGGGCGGGCGAGGCCAAGCTGTTCTCCATGTCCACCGGCCTTCTGCACCTGACCTTTCTTCAGATCCTTCTGGGCGCCCTTGTGGCCGGGATCGATGCCGGCCGCACCTATACCGGCTGGCCCACGATGGGCGGCGAATGGATTCCCGCGGCCATCTGGGACACCGCCCTGGGCTGGCGCAATTTCTTCGAGAACCCCGCCCTTGTGCAGTTCATCCACCGCATGACCGGCTATCTGCTGGCGATCTTTGCGGTGGTCGTGTGGCTGCGGGCGCGCCGCTCTCCCCATCCCGTGACGCGCGGGGCCTTTACCGTGATGATCGTGGCCATGGCCGCGCAGATCGGGCTGGGCATCCTGAACGTGATGCACGCCGCGCCGCTGCACCTGGCGCTGACGCACCAGCTGGGCGCGGTGGCCCTGTTCGCCCTGATCCTGCGGGCGCGCCATCACGCCCGTTATCCCGTTGAGACATCGATCCGAGGAGTGACGCGATGAGCGCCCTGAGCGACCTGCTGGCCTTTCAACGCCAGACCGAAGCCCTGTCCTCGGTGGCCGAGCGTCTTGGCTGGGACCAGGAAACGGTGATGCCGCGCGGCGCCGCCGAACAGCGTGCCGAAGAAATGGGCGCCATGGAGGAGGTCCTGCACGAGCGGCGCACCGATCCCCGCATCGGCGAGTGGCTGGATGCGGCTCAGCCCCAGACTCCTGCGGAACGGCGCGCGATCCAGCTGATCACCCGCGACTTCCAGCGCACCAGTCGGGTGCCGGCGCGGCTGGCGGCCGAACTGGCGCGGCTGACATCCTTGTCCCAGGGCATCTGGGCAGAGGCGCGCGCCAAGGACGCGCCGGAGGATTTTCTGCCGACGCTGGATCAGGTGCTGATGCTCAAGCGCGAGGAGGCCGCTGCCATCGCCGATGGCGGGGACCTTTACGACGCGCTGCTGGAGGATTACGAACCCGGCATGACCGGTGCCCGGATCGGCAGCCTGTTTGACTCGATGCGGCCACGTCTGGTCGCGCTGCGCGAGAACATCCTGGGCGCGGAACAACAGCCGCAGGCGCTGTCGGGTCATTTCCCACAGGAAACCCAGCTGCGGCTGGCACGGACCTGCGCTACCGCCTTTGGCTATGACTGGACACGCGGGCGGATCGACCTGGCCGTCCATCCATTCAGTTCGGGTCGCTGGCAGGACAGCCGCATCACCACCCGCGTGGTTGAGACGGACCCGTTCAACTGCCTTTACTCGACCATCCACGAGGTCGGACATTCCAGCTATGAGCTGGGCATCGATCCCGACTATGCCTTCACGCCGCTGGGACGCGGCGTGTCGATGGGCGTCCACGAAAGCCAGAGCCGCATCTATGAAAACCAGATGGGCCGCGGCCGCGCCTTTTCGGGCTGGCTGTTCACCCGGATGGCCGAGGCCTTCGACGGCCTGAACATCACGGACCCGGAGGCTTTCTACGCGACGGTGAACCGCGTGACGTCCGGCTACATCCGGACCGAATCCGACGAGGTGCAGTACAATCTGCACATCATGCTGCGTTTCGATCTCGAACGCGACCTGATCTCGGGGCGGCTGGACACGACCGATCTGGTCGAGGCCTGGAATGCCCGCTTCCTCAAGGATTTCGGCGTTGCGGTCGACCGCCCGGCCAACGGCGTCCTTCAGGATGTACATTGGTCGGTGGGCCTTTTCGGCTATTTCCCGACCTATGCCCTGGGCAATGTCTATGCGGGCGTCCTGAACCAGACGTTGCGCAGCGCGGTCCCGGATCTGGACGGGGCGCTGGCCGAGGGGGATGCGACGCCTGCCACGGAATGGCTGCGGGAAAATCTTCAGCGTCATGGCGGCCTCCTGCCTCCGGCCCAGCTGATCGAGACCGCTGCCGGTCGTTCCGTCAGCCCCGAACCCTTGTTGGATTACCTTGAGGAGAAATTCGGCCGGATCTACGATCTCTGATGTGTAAAGGTCGCATCTGAACGTCAAAGAAGCCCCAGCGCCGCACTGCGCTGGGGCTTCTTCCATTCCGACAGGGTCCCGCAGGCGGCTTGGGAAACGCGACAGCCCTGGGAATTGCGGGTCACAAGCGCCCGCTATTCGGCCGCACGTGCCATGGGATTGTTGGGATGCGACGTCCAGTTCGCATAGCCGCCTCGGGCAATGCCCGTGCGCTTGTCGATCTCTCCTACCTCCAGTTCCCGCATGGTGATGCAGTTCTCGACGGGGCAGACATCGATGCACAGGTTGCAGGCCACGCATTCCTCCTCGATCACCTCGAAGACGCGGCCCGGCTTCATGCCGATGGCTTGGTGGCTGGTGTCCTCGCAGGCGGCAAAGCAGCGGCCGCAGCTGATGCACAGGTCCTGGTCGATCACCGCCTTGGTGACATAGTTCAGGTTCAGGTGCTGCCAATCTGTGACATTGGGCGTCGCGCGGCCGATCAGGTCTGACAATGCCATCTCGTGGCTGTCCAGGTAATCGCGCAGGCCCGAGATC
>Ga0194112_10013063_pt1 | contig 10068 bp, 5 predicted proteins | sample TA2MahC400mmetaG_FD_146191 | JGI IMG/M metagenome (GOLD analysis project Ga0194112, IMG submission 146191) | Freshwater microbial communities from Lake Tanganyika, Tanzania - TA2015016 Mahale Deep Cast 400m | ecosystem: Environmental > Aquatic > Freshwater > Lake | place: Tanzania: Lake...
GCCATGCATCAGCTTCTCGATGCTGAACGGTTCGCTCGTCCCCGCGGCGTGCGAGAACGACCTCCCGGCGGCCTACACGCAGCTCCTCGGGCAGCTCCTGATGGGGCGCCCTGGATTCCAGCACAACCCCTGCTACGAGACGGAGAGGAACCACTACTACGCCTCCCATTGCACGTGTGCGACGAAGCTCCTCGGGCCGGAGGGGCCGGCGAGGCCGTACCTCCTCCGGCGCTTCGCCCACACGAACGAGGGGAGCTGCGCGATTCAGGTCTTCTGGAAGCCGGGCGATCCGGTCGCGATGGTCCGGTACTACCCGGGCGAGGAGCCGGCGCTGGATGTGTATGCGGGCGGAGTCGTCGCGTCGCATCCGATGCCGCCCGCGGCGGGCTGTACGACCAACGTCGAGATCGAGATCACGGACAGAGAAGATGCCTGCATGGTGAAGGGGCACCACAATCTGATCTTCTGCGGCGATCTCGCGCGGAGGTTCCGGCTCTTCGCGCAGATCCACAAGCTCAAGCTGGTCGAGACGGCGGCGAAGGCCTGACGCTCCGGGACTATCACTCCGAGAGACCGAGTGCGTTCAGGCATGATTTGCGGGCCGCTGCGTCGTGGAGGGTCCGGGCGAAGCCCCTGAGGAAGCGGGCGTGGGTGTCGAAGTCGGTGTCCCCGGCGAAGGGCTTGCAGAAGGACTCCAGGCCATGCCAGTCCTTCTCCTTGAGGAGATACTCGAGCCTCAAGAAGAAGAGGGTGTCGCAGTACCTCGATGACGAGTGGGCCCTCTCGATCGCCGTCCAGTCCCCATCCCCCTTCGCCCGGATCCGCGCCACGTTCCGCGCGGCGTCGTCCCAGGAGGAGAGACCCTCGCATTTCGCGAAGAGCGAGAGGGCCTCCTCATATCGCTCGGCGCTGAACGCATCTCGTGCCTCGTGGAGGAGATCCTTCGGCTCCGGGTCATCGATGCGGCAGCCCGCGAAGGAAGGCGTACCGATCTCGAGCATCGTGAAGGCCTTCCTCGAAGCGCTGCCGAGGACCAGACAACAGGAGACATCCCGGATCGATCGTGCGGGTGGGGTGGAGATCACGAGCGTGGGGGAATTGGTGCGGCCGATCCGTCCCCGGGATTCCAGCCGGCAGAACGCGCGGTCGTCGGCGATGCCGAACTCCGTATCGTACGTCTCCCCGACGAGGTAGTCGGGGGCACCCTTGATCTCCAGGATGGTCTTGGCGGCCGGCCAGGCCGTCAGGGCGAGCTTGTGGACATGCGCCCCCTTGCCCCCTTCCCGGTTGAGGGCGACGACGAGCAGACTCTCTTTGTAGAGATCGTCCCGGAGGATCGTCCCATCCCCGGAACGCAACCGCTCGAGTTTCGACGCTTCGACGACCGCCAGGAGCGCGTGGCCGTCGAAGTCGATGGCCCGCACGCAGATCGGCAGCCGGATGCGGAATTGCCCCGGGTCGTCCATGCGAAGAGGGAGCGTCAGGGCGATGGTGGCTTCGGGCGGCTGGTTCGGACTCGGAGGGGAAGCCGGCGCACAGGCGGAGGTCTGAACGAGCAGTCCGCCCTCGACTCGGCGCACGGCGAGGGCGTCCTCGATCCAGTACGCGGTGCCTGCCTCTTCGGATCGTCGACTGAGAGGTTCCCCGAATTGGGGGAGGGATGGCTCCGAAGGCAATGCCCGCCAGTCCAGCCCCCATTCGGCAAGCGTCGCGGTGGCCCGCGCGATGGCGCTCGCCTCGTCCTCGCCCTGCGGCTCGACTCCGCAGCCGGCCCCGAGGTAGAGTGCGAGGGAGAGGATCAGGCCCTTGCGCGTGTGGGAGGGAGGCATCATCGCTCGACCCCGAAGACGATCCCCTCGTCTCCGCATAGCACCAGCTCCGCCGAAGGATCATCATCTAGGTTTGCGAAGAGGGCGGCGCGGATTCTGGTCTTGACAGGCCAAGGGATCCAGTTGAACCCGGATGGCGCCGATGGGTCGGCGATGAACAGGCGGACCTCGATATGGGCTCCGTCAGGGTCCACCCACTCATTCACGGTCACGCACACTTCCACTCCCTCCGCATCTCCGATCCGGCCGCGAGCGGCCGCGATGGGGTTGAGGAACAGGTCCTCCGGATGCCGATCGAGGAGGACGATCTCCTCCGGGCCGGAGTCGAGGGGAAGGAGGAAGAAGCCGCGAGGTCCAACCGGAACCCTGCGGCCGAAAACCTCCGCATTGTGCATCTCCTCGCCGTTGCCCATGAGAACCGCCTGGCCCTTCGCGAACGGACCCTTCGCGAGCGAGAGGAGGCAGCACTGTCTGACCCCGCCGATCGGCCGCTGCCAGTCGGGACGGTATGTCCCCAGGCCGGGATCGAAGAAAAGCATCGCGGTCTCGTAGCTCTTCCACTTCCCGTAGTTGACGAGGATGCGAGGGTACTCCGCGGGAGACCGGGGAGGGATGACGCAGAGGGACTCCACGTCCGACTGTGGGCAGTAGAGGACGTGACGCTCCAGAGATGTGCCCTCTCCTTGGTATTCGAGAAAGGAGAGGTCCCGTTCCCCGTAGTGCATGCCGATGAGTATCCCTGACGCGCATCGCCCCGTGCCATCGACGGGCAGCTTCGCGACGCATGCGGCGTTCGGGAAGACCTCTCCCTTCATGGCGAACTTCTCGTTGTACCGGTGGAACCGCTCGGCCCGGATCCCGCCCTCCCTCCCATCCCGGCGAAGTCGCCAGACGGAGTGAGTGCACCCCCGATCGGCGTCCAAGTACTCCGTGCCGATGACCCAAAGCTCCTCCCCGGGCTCCCCATCGAGATCGGCGGGGAGGAGATGGACGGCGCCGTCGAAGGGCGGCACAGCCGCTCTCCCGACATCGCGGTAGTGGAGCCCCACGAGTTCGCACGGCGCCTCACCCTCCTCCGCAGAGACGTTCAGGGAATAGAGGCGGCTCTTCCAGTCCTTGCTCGCGTCCTCCCCTGCGGCCAGGATGACCTCCTTCTTCCCGTCCCCGTTGACATCCCACGCACAGAGGGCGAAGGCGGCGAGCGAGAGCTTCCCACCATTCGCGGAGCGGGTCCACAGGGGAAAGGAAGACCTGGGCTGCAACTTCTCTCTCACCCTCGATATGGCCGAGGAGGGATCGCCGCGGCCGGTGTAGCGCTCATGGAAGGCCTTCCAGGCCGCGGGGTTGTCCTCGGCATCGAGGCCGTGCTGCTTCTCGGCGCGTCGATACAGGATCTCCGCGTCTGAATGCCGGAGGCGGGAGGCCTCGATCGCCGAGAGGGCCCGAAGCGCCCGGCTCTTCAGAGGGGCCCCGCACCGATCCACGGAATCGAGCAGCTGGACGACCACATCCCGGGACGGTGTTGGATTGTCGGGGAGATCCCCACATGCCACGATCGCCGAGATGGTCCTTTCCTCGATGCGAACGCGCTCCTTGGCCGCCTCGAGGATGCCGCGGAGCAGCGATGCGATGCCCAATCCGATCCCCGTCAACGCGGCGGCGATCGCCACCGAGATGGCCAGGACCCTGCGGTGGCGGCGCAGGAGCCGGTACGAGCGCGTGACCGGTCCGATCCGGCGGGCGCGGACCGGTTCATCGGCGAGCACCCTCCCCAGGTCGTCCGCGAACTCCTGGGCCGTCGCATGGCGCCGATCGGGTTCCTTCTCCAGGGCCATCTCGATCACCGCCACCGCGTCCCCGGGGACGGCGGGGTTGTGCCGCTGGATCGGCGGAGGGCTCTGATGGAGGATGAGGTGACCGAGGCGCTGGGCGGCTTCCGACTCGAACGGGCGCTTCAATGTCAGCATCTCGTAGAGCGTCACGCCCAGCGAGTAGACATCGGTTCGCCGATCGACGGGCGTGCCGGCGACCTGCTCGGGGGACATGTAGGGGAGCGAGCCCATGCGGTGCGACGCGTGGGTCAGCGCGGTCGCGCTCTGATCCAGGGCGAGGCCGAAGTCGAGTACGCGGAGGCGGTCGCCATCGTAGATGAGATTGCTCGGCTTGAGGTCCCTGTGGACGACGCCGGCCTCGTGGGCGCGATGGATCGCCTCGCAGGCCTCGCGGATCTCGCGCAGGCACCGGCGGACATAGGCGGGTCGGCGCGCCGAGAAGGCGGAATCCGTGCGCCTCGACTGGATCGCGACGTCCAGACTCTCTCCCTGGACGTACTCCATGGAGAAGAAGGGGCCCCCCGCCCACACCCCCTTGCTGAAGATCTGGACGATCCCCGGGTGATTCAGGCGGGCGACGACCTCCGCCTCCCGCTCGAAGCGCGCGAGCGCGTCCGGCGACTGCCGGAGCCAGTGCGGCAGGACCTTGAGGCACACCGTCCGCCGGAGGGCCTCGTCTTCGGCGAGGTAGACGATCCCCATCCCCCCCGCCCGCAGGAGCCGGACGTCGCGATATCCCGGGGGGCACTCCTCGGGGGTGTCGATGCCCGAGGGAGGAGGGCCGGCTCTCCGGCCGGGGCTCCAGGAACTGGAGTCCTCGAGGTGAAGGAAGATCTCCAGCCGGGAGATCAGCTCGTCGGCGATCCCCGGATACGCCTTGCGGATCTCCTCCTCCGCCGGAAGGGGTCCGCCATCCTGCACCCTGGCGATGATCTCATCCAGGACCCTGCCGCAGAGGCCTTCGTCCGGCGCAGCCGGTGTCCCAGGCTCCTTCGCTTCCATGCGATGCCCCCATCCTCCGGCGCTCGACGCCGAGCGCGCCCGTATCCTATGTGTTCACGCAATCTCCCTCAAGGCCGGCGCTCCGCGCGGCGCGGATCCTCCTCCGGCCATCGAGTCTCCACTTCTCGCCGCGATTGGCCGGGCGGTATAGTGTCTCCCGGTCGGATCTCGATCCGGGCCGAGCCGGCGATGTCGAGGAGGATCGGTGGATCAATTGACGACGGCGACCGGTGTTCTCCTGCAGCGAGTCCTCAAGGGGGAATCCGCGCCTCTGGATCAGCTCTTCCGGCGCGTGGGCAGGCGGCTGATGGCGCTGATCTATGTCCGGATGAGTCATCGCCTTCGTTCGCTGATGGAGCCCGAGGATGTCCTCCAAGAGGTCTACATCGAGGCGCTTCGCCAGTTGCCCGGGTTCGAGGATCGTGGGCCGGGGAGCTTCTACGCCTGGCTCGCCGCCGTGGCGGTCAACCGGATCCTGAACCTGGAGCAGTTCGCCGCCGCCGGCAAGCGGGATCCCCACAAGGAGGTGAAGCTCCGCGCCGCCGGCGACACCAATTCGACGGGGGCCGGGTTCGGCGCGGATCCGGCCGCCGATCAGACATCGCCCAGCCAGGCCGTGATCCGATGGGAAGCCTTCGAGCAGGTGCGCGCGGCGCTGGAGCAGCTCCCCCCGCGCGAGCGCGACGTCATCACCCTTCGCTATCTCCAGGGGCAATCGACGGCGGAGACGGCCCAGGCCCTCTCCCTGGATGCGAATCAGGTGTACGTGGCGCTGTCGCGCGGACTCGATAGAGTCCGGGAGCTTCTCCGCGGATTCTGATCCCCCGACCCTCCGGGGAGGCCCGGCGGTCCTGTTCGAGGTACAGCCGCGAAGAGGATCCCGGGGCAGCGCCTCCCCTCGGCGACCCCCACGTACCACCGATTTGACGGATCCGCGTCCCATTCGGAGACCTCTCTCGGGATGAGCCGGCCAGCGGTCCAGCCCGCCGGGCCTGGCGGGCGCCCGCCGCCGCCCCCCCTTCCATCAAGGTGTTTGGGCTCGATCTCCTTGCAGGAGCAACCGACGCGCCCTCGCCCGGAATCCCTCCGCCACACCGCCGCTAGAAACCGGCCGTGGATCACCTTTCCGAATTGGGCGGAGTCGGGGCGGCTGAGAGGGAAGAAGCGGCCCTAGCGGGCCGGGGAGAATCTTGGTAGACCGGGTGGAGAGCTCCACCCAGCGGGATGTGAGAAGGGAGGGAGCGAGGAACGGGCGGCACAGAGGGAGGCAGAGTCGTGGTGGCGGTTGTGTTCTGTTCGGGAGCGGAGTGGGAAGGCAAAGGAGGTATGCGATGGACGGCAAGGCAATGATCGGGACGTTGGGGATCGCGGCGATTGCGGTCGGCCTGTTCGCGGGAGAGGCCGAGGCCGTGACGCGGACGAGGAGGGTGACGCCGACGGCCGCGAAGAAGCTCGCGGACCTGTACCCGAAGACCTCGTTCAGGACGGTTGAGCGGGCGAACGGGCCCATCGTTGTCCGCTCGCAGACGACATCCGTGACCAAGACGGTGACGGGGAATAAGGTGACCGTGTCCCGGAAGACCGCGAACGGAACATCGTTCGTCGGAGAGTACAAGGAGAAAGACCGAAGCACCTCGATCACCATCAATCTGCAGACGGGCGAGGTCACACTCACGTGCGCGTACGACGTCTCCGTCCAGATCTGCTGGCCCGTTCTCTGGGGGATCTGCGGCCCCTGCGCCACCGCGGGGATGGACATCTCCGTATCCGGGTCCTCCGGTGGGACGATCACCTTCAATCAGGGCCCGTACATCGGAGCCGGCGTGGGGTGCGGCCTGGGGTGCGCCACGATCGCCTTGAACATCGAGCTGAGGGGAGGGGCGCGGGAGACGATCACCAGCAAAGCAGTCTCCGCGGGCCTGTACCTGGACCTCGACCTCTCGCTCACGGCGAACGCCTGCGGGGTCGTGAAGTACAGGCTCGCCACCTGGCCCTTGAGGGGAATCTACCAAGAGGCGGCCAGGATCAACCTGTGAAGGCCCTGTCATCGAGCAGCTTCGCCGCGCCTGCGCGCGGCGAAGCTGCTCGCTTCGTCTCGGGGGCTCGGGGGGTACAATCCCCCTCTTGCGGGCGAGTTCTCGGCGGGCGGCCGGCGGGCGAGAGGAGTTCCGAATGGACCGAACGAAGAACCCCCTGCGGATGCGTTGGATCGCAGTCGCCGGCGCGTCGGTGGCGACCCTCATCGGGCTTCTCCTCATCCTACGAGGCGAACGGGGACCCGGTGGAGAGGAGAAGGACCTCCGCCATCGGTACACCGTACGCGGGAGGATCGACGGAGAGGACGCGAGAGCGCTGGCAGGAGCCCGGGTGGAGATCCTGAAGGCCGTCCGGGGGAAGATCGTGGTCGGCTCCCAGATCACGGGGTCCGACGGCCGCTTTCGCTTCGGGATCGACGAGGCGGGCCCACACGTCGTCCTCGCGAAGGCGAGCGATCACATGGGGGCCGGGCAGAACGTGGCGATCGACGACCGACATCCGGAGGTGGAGGTCAACCTTCAACTCCGGCGCCTCGATGCCGGCAAGGCGAAGGGCCGTACGGGGTCCCCCGGGAAGCGGCTGACGGGAACCGTCGAGGATCCCGAGGGACGACCCCTGAGGGGCGCGAGCCTGTCCGTCTTCGCCGTCACCGGCGGTGCCATCGACTTCGCGCCCGTCCCGGTCGTCGAAGAAGGGGCTGGGCGTCCTTCTCCCGAGGCGCGCAGCGACGAGCGGGGGCGGTTTCGGATGGTCGTCCCCCGCACCCACCTGGTTCAGGCCCTGGGACTGATCGTCCGCTGCCGGGCCGATGGACACGCGATCAAGACCCTGAACGCGGCGAGCTCCGAGGAGCCGGAACGGCTCTCCTTCGTGCTCGCGAGTGGCGTCCTGACCTTCCGTGGCGAAGTCCGCGACGGCGAGACGGATGCGCCGGTCGCGGGCGCGAGGGTTCGGCTCTATGCCCAGCGCGGCGAGGACGAGCTGCTCGCCTACGAGGAGTCGGCGACGGATGCCCGAGGCGCCTTCCGCTCGGAGAGCCTCCCGAGGGCCGACCGGGTCGCCTTCGTCGCAATGGCGCGGGCGTACCGGATGGAGTTCGGGTCGATCGAGGCGCGAGGTCAGCGAGAGTTGCTCCATCGGATCGCGCTTCGGAAGGGGCGGGAGATCCGGGGCATGGTGGTCGACGGACGCACGGGGGGCCCCATCGAGGGGGCGAAGGTACGCGCGGAAGGAGGCGTGGTCTACGCATCCGCGGAGAGCGGGGAGGACGGAGGGTTCGTGCTGCAGGGAGTGCCGACCGATGGCCCCCTGCGCCTGAGCGCGGAGGCCGATGGCTATGTCAGCCGGTCCATGGGACGGGAGGAAGGGCTCGACCTCGTCTCGGAGCGGGATCTGTCCGGTGTGGAGATCCCGCTCGATCCCGCCGTGAGCATTCGCGGCGCCGTGACGGACGCGAAGGGCCGGGCACTCGATGGGGTCTCCATCGACATCCGACCGATCGACGAAGGGGACCGGGCCTACCGGCGGGCAGCCCTGAGCGATGCAGAGGGAGAGTTCAGGTTCTGGGACGTCCCGAGCGACTTCATGTGCAGGATCGTGGCGGAGCACGGGGCGTTCATGCCCGCGGAAGAAGAAGTCCTGACCCCGACGAAAGGGGAGGTGGAGATCGCGTTCGTCCTCTCCGGGGGCGGGGGGGTGAAGGGAGAGGTCCTGTATCACGACCGGAGCCCCGCTGCCGGGGTCCGCGTCCGGTGCCTCGAGATCGAGAAGAAGGGCGAGGACGGGGAGATGGTGTTCGGGCGCGAGAGGCGGGGCGATCTCGGGGAAGCCGGCGATTTTGAGATCTGGGGGCTCCGCGAGGGTCCGCACCTCGTCTCGGTCCTGACGAAGGACGCCATCTCGCTCATCGAGGAGGAGGTCTTCGTCGTCGAGGACATCGCGAGTCACGTGTCCTGTCGGATCGCCAAACCCGGGACGATCTGTGGCGAAGCGAAGGACGAGGCGGGCAGGCGATTCGATCTTGGCTGCAGGATCCTGCTCCATTCGAGGGATACGGGTGCGGTCGAGTCCTGCGAGCTCGCCCCCGGGGAATCGGAGTACTCGTTCGCCGGTCTCCTGCCGGGTAGCTATCGAATCATCGCGAAGGCGAATTCCGTGGGAGACTACGGGCCCATCGATCTCGTCCTGGAGGACGGCGCCGTGCGCAAGCACGACATCCACTTCGAGGACGAGCTCATCGTGGAGGGGATCGTCCTATCCGCGCGCGATGGGACGCCCGTCGGCGGCGCCGACGTCGAGGTCTTCGCGATCGACCCCATGGAACGACCGGAGAATCCTGGGCGGCCCGACCGAGACATCTCGGGCGGATCGTCGGAGACGACCGATGATGGGATCTTCCGTGTGGGCGGGTTGGCGAGGAAGCTCTACAAGATCTGCGTGACGCACGAGGCGTTCGCGCCGGCAGCCACGGACGTGGACCTGGGGGGGGCAGGGGCAGGACCCTTGGAGATCAGGCTGAAGGAAGGGGCCCGGGTCCTCGTTCGCGTCTTCGAGACGTCGGGCGCGCCCTGCTCGGGCGCTCAGGTCGTACTCGGATCTCGCCCATCCCACGAAGGGTACCTCGAGGATCGGCAGTCCAGAGAAGGAGTGGCGGAATTCGAGAGGGTCCCGGGCGGCACGTACGAGCTGTGGGTGATCTTCCCGATCCCCGAGAATGCGCCGCCCGACCGCGAGATCAAGAGGTTCGATGCGGAGTTCGAACTCAGGGAAGAGCAGGCGATAGAGATCGATGCTCGGGAGCCCTCCGACGATCGGACGGATCGATGAGACTCGCGGCATCGCCGCACCGGAGCGTCATCCTCTCCGCCCGTCGACCCATCAAGAGAGACCGATGGGCGGAATCCCATCCGAGAGGATGACCGCCCGTCGGTGCCGGGATGCGACGATGACGCGCGTTCCGGGACGATCCTGCTCAGTTCGAGAGATCCCGTGTGCGGGAGTTCTCGAGGACCTCATGGGCGAAGCCCGGATTGTGGATTCCTTCGCCCCCATCGCCGTGGATCAGAAGACAGTCCCTCGCCGCCTTGACCAGGTTGCCCTCCGGCCGTGGCCCTCCGTGACGTCCACGTATGCGATGGGATTGGCCGCGGGATCGATGGTGACGTCCCTGTTGGAGCTGGAGATCGAGGAGTAGAGATCCGTCTTCGGATCGTACGCCCGGACCTTGAGGCCCCCGGCGGCCGCGTTTCGCTTCGTCAGGGCGGCATCGCCCATGGCGTGCCGGAGCGCCTGGCCCTTGAACCCGCCGTGGCACCTCGAGCGGATCGAGAGACTGGCCACGACGGTGTGATGGGTCCCGCTCCGGTTGT
>Ga0194112_10013067_pt1 | contig 10066 bp, 10 predicted proteins | sample TA2MahC400mmetaG_FD_146191 | JGI IMG/M metagenome (GOLD analysis project Ga0194112, IMG submission 146191) | Freshwater microbial communities from Lake Tanganyika, Tanzania - TA2015016 Mahale Deep Cast 400m | ecosystem: Environmental > Aquatic > Freshwater > Lake | place: Tanzania: Lake...
CCGGCTACTACAGGACCGAGGCATTCAAGCCCATCGACCGGTTCGTGGAAGAGATCGCGGCACGCGCTTACGAGCAACTCGCCAGGCGAATCGGTGAACTCGCGTTAGACTGAGTAAACGAGATCGAGGACTTCCTCGACCGTGCGATCGACCGCCCTCTGATCGGCGAGGTCTTCACCCACGCGGTCGGCGATCAAGAGAAGCTGCTCTCGGCTCGGATACTTGAGCCGGCGCAGATCCTGAGCGTTCACCTGGGTGTGTCCACTGAGGTTGCGGAAGTAGGTGTCGGCCAACGTCGAATTGAGGAAGGCGGTGAGGCCGCGGGCCAGCGGCAACGGAAGCCCGCGTCCATCGATGTGGAAATAGTTCAGATGGTTCTCGAAGCCAACCACCGGGCAGCGGACCTGATCGGGGTGGTAGAGCGCTGCGACGATGCGCCGCCGCTCTTCCTTAGCGCTGAACCGCTTCACCACGACGTAAATCTCGCTCGGAATCAGAAGGTCCCCCGTTGCATCCTCGTTGGTAATCGCCGTAGGCTTCCGCGGGTGTGGTTTGGGCCAGACCACCCGGCCGGCCTCGAGGTTGAAGGGGTAGACCAGAGGCACCGTGCCGGTCTCCGGAGTGGCGCGCAAGAACGGACGGGCGCGGAAATCCACAACGCGGCCGGTCGAGACCGACAATCGAAGGTGTTCGAGGCTGCTACTCAGTTGCCCAGCGACGTCGGCCGCCTTGCGCCCCGCTTCGTCCGCGATCACGTGCACCACCATCTCGGGGTCGCGCGGATGGATCACGTCCCCGTACGGCACCCGCCACATGCGCGGGTTCGGGTCGAGCGGGCCGAGACTGATCGAGATGATCACGGACTCCGGCCGGCGCCGCGTCTTGACCGCGTGAAGAATTAGGTTCTCCTGAAGGACCTCGTCATCCCGGAAAGCATCCGAACGGGATTCGTAGACGTGAATCTGGTGCAGCACCATCCGGGAGAAGAAGTCCCGTCGGAAGGCCTTGAAGTAGGGACCGTTGCAAAAACTCCTCGGAGTGATGGCCACCAGTTCGCCGTCTTGCTTGAGCAGCCGCGCCGCCAACGCCAGGAATGCGGAGTACAGGTTGTTGACCTCGATGCCGGCGGCGCTCAGCGCTCTTCTTGTATCCGAGTCGCCGTTGATTTTCCGGTACGGTGGGTTGAGAATCGCACAGTCGAAGTCTATCCTCGGCGTCCGCGTCAGCGGCAGCGCGCAGGCTGAGGTTGCCGCGTCGATGAAATCCTCCCTGAGAGCCTCGTACTCAAGCGCAATTCCGCGATCGGCACAGAGGCCAGAGCAGGCCGCCATTGTTCGCTCGAGCAGTTGAGCCAACATGGAATCCACCTCGTACAGGGTTGCGCGGATCCTTCTTGGTGGCTGCTGCCGGCTCGCCAGTTCGGCAATGAGTGCTACAGACAGGGAACCTATGCCGGCGCCGGCATCCAGGAGGCTGATCTCCTTCCCGTGAATGCCAAACATGCCGGCCATGAACCGGGCCACGGCGCTCGGCGTCAGGAATTGACCGAGTTCGGCCCTGGATGCGGCGTCGACAGCGGCAGACGCTCGCCGTCGCCTAGTATCCAGGCCGGCTATGAAGTCGCTCCAACTCGCCGAATCGCCGGTACTTCCCAAGAAGTGGCTCCCGACTGAAATTACACCATGTGCCTTGCACGGGTGCAAGAGGAGAGATCCAGGAGACGTGACAGGCGCCGGCAATGTTGAGCGCCGCGATCAGCGCCCCGCCGACTTCGTGCCGCCAAGTGATGTCGGGGCGGCGGAGAGCGCAGGCGGTGCTCATTGCAGAATGCCGGTGGCCGGCGCGACGTCTGCGAGGGACCGTCCGCCAACTGGGCCAGCATCGCCGTCTGGCAGGGGCGCCAGCTGGGTCTGCCCTGCGGCCCGTTCCGCCTTGCTCCCAGCTGCCGACAGCTTTGCTTGGATGGCGCGCGTCAGTTCGTTCTGCCGCTCAGGAGCCACGAAGGTATACTCGCCGGTCATTTCCAGGTCGGAGTGGCCGGCGATCTTCGACGCCTCGATGGCGCTGCCGCCGACTTGCTGCCGCCAGGTGATGTTCGCCCGGCGGAACGAGTGCGGACCCAGACCCGGGAAGTCGCAGTTCTCGGCTTGCGCGGCCTTGTGCAACGCGTCGCGAACGCCCGAATCCCAGAGCGGCTTTCCGGGCGCCCGCTTCTGCTGGAACACGAGCGCCTCCGCATCGGCACCGTCCTCGGCGGCCCGCGCCCGATAGCGCTCGACCAGGTCGCCAATCCCCAGGATGCGCCGGCTGCTCTCGCTCTTCGGAGGCCCGACGTCCTGCTGCCAGACACGCTGCTCGATCTTGATTGCACCGTCCTTGAAGTTCACGTGCTTCCACTTCAGCCCGAGCACCTCGGAGATGCGCGCGCCCGTCGCGATGCAGGTTTCGATGACCAGCTTGTTCGGCTCCTCCAGGCGGGCAAGTACTCGCGCGGTTTCGTCTAACGTCAGAATCCTGCGCTTGTACTTGCGGCGCTTCTTGCCGAGCTTGCCCGTGTTTGGCCGGGCCGGTGCCGAATGCACCGCGCTGGGGACCAGTGAACTGGGTGGCGGTCTTTCCGGTGTAGACGATCAACTCGTCATCGATCGAGAGGATGCCAAAAGAAGCCGCGAAGCGGCGCGTAAATAGCGCAGCTTGCGGATCACTTCACGCTCTACGGCATCCCGGTCGGGTGTTCGCGTTTCGTTCAACGTCGTCTCCTCGTCATTCCCTTCACTGTACCGCCGTGCTCTCCACAATGTGTTTCCGATACATGTCTGCCGCCGCGTGCAGCTCCTCCTCAGAGGAATTGTACGGTCCTGTCTTCCCCGCAATCAGATCAGCCAGCCTGGCAAGAACCAGCACCCCGAAAGCCTGGACTTCGTGGCTTTCGGATCGCATCATCAGATCGTGCATGGCAAGTAGTTCAGACGCGGCAGCGCGCGACGCGAGCTTCGAGTCGTTCTCTTTGCCGGCCACGGTCTACGCCTCCTCCGACTGGCACGGGGGTGCCACCGGCGCGATTTCACCCAAAGCCTCGCCGCAAACCTCGATCAGGCGTTCGATCTCGGCTTTGATTGCTTCGGCCTGGCGCCTGTGGTGGCTGGCGGCTGTAAAGTCGCCGTGCGGCCTTACCGCTTCAAATTCCTGGCGCATGCGGTCGTTCACTTGGCCCAGCCAAATGTTCAGGCAGTGAACCAGGTCCGCGACGCTTGAAGGTTGGTAGTCCCTGTGGATCACGCGCCCGGCGCCGAAGCGATCCTCGGGCTTGAGTGCGTACCGCAGCCGCGCCACTTCAGTGTGGAGGTCTGCGCCGCGACGCGAGACGGCCGTTTCGACGCAGCGGCGCGCGTCCTGGTCAATTCCGGCATCTTCGATAGCAGTGTAGACCTCGAGTGCGCGGGCCCACTCCCTGTCCCTGATCGGCCTGTACGGCCCGCCCGCGGCGCGCTCAGCGGCGCGGTTGGCAAACGGCGCCAGCGCCTCGCGGAGGCGCTCGATCTCCACTCTGTGCTGCTCTGTAATATCGTCATGGTCTGCTGTCATCGTTAGCACCTCGTCTGCTCGATGTGTGGTCCGCATGTTCGTCGCATGTCAGTTGACGTTCCGTCGTTTCGCCGGCCCATTGATCGTGATCTTTCGGGGCCGGACGAGATCGGCAAAGAGCTCGGCCGCGGCTACACAGAGATCCGACATCTCCTCTTCGGTCCAGCGCCAGCCCACGTGGTGGGTGTTGTCCGGATCGCCTTCGACGTACCAGCCACAGACCCACACCCGCACCCGGCCCTGGCGGGTGGGAGCGTCCTCCTGCCATCGAGCAAGCCTCACGCTATTCGCTTTGGCTGCCGCTGCCATCTCGCGGATGGCCCGTCTCTCGGATTTGCACATCATCTGATTTTATCGTTCGCGTGACTCACTGAATGGTATCCGTGGCTGGCTGCAACTCGGCAATGCTGGGCGGAACCTCCGGCATCGGAGCCGGTGGTGGTGTTAGTGGTGGCCCTGGTGACGGTGCTGTTGTTGGTGCCGGTTCTGCCGCAGCCATAGCGGCCTTGGAGGCGGCATTCGTGAGCTTCTCCTGGATGCGGCGGGTCAACTCGTTTTGGCGCTCGGGGGCCACGAAGGTGTACTCGCCGGTCATCTCCAGGTCGCTATGGCCGGCGATCTTGGAGGCTTCGATCGCGCTGCCGCCGACTTCCTGACGCCACGTGATGTTGGCGCGGCGGAAGGAGTGCGGCCCGAGGCCGGGGAAGTCACAGTCTTCGGCCTGGGCTGCCTGATGTAGGGCGTCCCGAACACCGGAGTCCCACATGGGCTTTTCTGGATCGCGCTTCTGGTGAAACACCCAGGAGTCCGGCTTGGCACGGTCCGTTCCGGCCTTGTTGCGGTAGGGCGCGGAGAGATCGCCGATTCCGAGGATCCGGCGGCTGTCCTCGCTCTTCGGACGGCCTACGTCCTGCTGCCAGACGCGCTGCTCGATCTTGATCGTGGCGGCGTCCAGGTTGACGTGTTTCCACATCAGGCCCAGGACCTCGGAGATCCGCGCGCCGGTTGCGATGCAGGTCTCGATGATCAGCTTGTTGGGTTCTTCCAGCCTGGCCAGCACGCGCGCCGTCTCGTCGAAGGAGAGAATCCGGCGCTCGTACTTGTAACGCCGCTTGCCCAGTTTGGCCTTGCTGGCCGGGCTTCGCCGGCCCTCTTCCCACAGGCCGTGGCCTTCGGCGTAGTAGAAAATGCGGCTCATGATCGCGCGGACGCCGTGCATCGTCCACCAGGAGTCGAACGTCGTATGGAGCCAGTCCTCGACGGCTTTCGGATGGATCTGATTCAGTCGGAGCGCTCCCCACTTGGGAACGATGTATTCGTCGAGGTAGAACTTCTCCTTCACGCGGGTCGGCTTGGCGATCTGGTTTTCGCGGCCGAGGTAGCCTTCCTTGTACATCTTGGCGACCTCGCCGAACAGGGCGACGCCCGTGGTCGCCACCTGCTGAGCCGCGGCTTCGACCGTCGGGGCGTTCAGCTTCGCCAGGCATGCGTCACGCTCGACCTCGGCTTCCTTCTTCGAGATCTTCTTCTCGCCTCGGCTCGGGCCGATCCACTGCCGCTTCCGGACAGGCCGGACCTCGTCGGCCCAGTAGCGGAAGAACCACCACCACCCGTCCTGGCGGCTCTTCACCGCCTCGTGGACCTTCGGGTGCTGGACTCTGGGTATCACTCGCAAGCCTCCGGTCAGTGTCAGAAGGTTACCTTCGGCTCCCATGGGAATCAAGTCCAATCTTTTGAACAAATTAGACCGTCAGCGAGGCAGCCATGGCCGAGGCCTTCTCGGCGATGTACAGGACCTCGCGCGCCCGAGTCATGCCCACGTAGAACGTCCGGATCACGGCGTCACGCGGTGGGCCGAATCGCTGGTAGGCCGCATCGCCCGCCTGGCTGAGATCCGGGAACAGGAACACGACGTCGGCCTCGCCGCCTTTGACTGAGTGGATCGTTCCAACCGTCACCCGCGGCGTTTCCAGAAGAGCCTGCGGGCCGCGCGCCATGGCGATACCGGCCGGGAACTCAACCCGCTTGGCCACCGACGCGTTCACGCGCCGACGCCACCAGTCGAGCAACCTCCGGTAGTCGCCCTCAAAGCACCCCAGCAGTTCCTCGAGGGCGCCTTCCTCGAAGACCTGAACGAGGGTCCGGATGGTCACCGACTCAGCCGCCTCCGCTCCCTGGATCTCTCCTTTGGTGCCGCGTTTCAAGATGCCTTTCGAGCACAGCCACTCTGCCCAAAGAGCCAAATCGCCGCGCGTCCACGGCCGATGTCCTTCCCCGAAACCGGGGTGCGCTACCAGCAGCGCCAGGATTCGGCTTGCGGCCGAGCCGCGTCGGCCGATGCGGAGCGGATTCCAGAAGCCGTTCGCCTTCCGGTACGGGTTGTGAAACGGGATGCCGTTCTTTCGTAGCACCTGAATCACCGGGCGGAGCATGTAGGAGCAGCTCGCCAGGAACATTACGGTCTGGCCGCGCTCCAGATGCTCGTTCGCCGTCTTGAGAATCCAGTATTCCGGCGAGCGCCAGGTGCCGCCCGCGTAAGTGCAAACGCCATCAGCCGGACGCGGCAGATAGGGCTTCTCCTGCCGGCGGGTGACCTGGCGGATAAGCCTAATCGCGGCAGCGTGAACCGCGCGCGGGACGCGATAGCTCTGCTTCAGGATGATCTTGTGGTCTTCCGGAATCTCCGGGTCGAGAACCGCGTCCGGCGATGCACCCGTGAAAGTCATGATGGCCTGATCGTCGTCAGCAGCGAGAATGAAGTACCTCACGCGTTCGCCCCACTTCCGGATCAAGGTCAACTGCATGCGGTTCAGGTCCTGGGCTTCGTCGGCGAAGATCACAGAGGGGCGCTTGGGCGCAAACGGGATGTCGCGGAGGGCGGTGGCGATCAAGTCGCAGAAATCCAGCAGGCCGTGGGCGTCCTTGTATTGCTGCCAGCGGGCTGCGAAGTGGCGCAGATTCACCGGCCACCATTCCGGCGGGATCATCATCCCGCGAAAGCGGTTCAATTCCTGAAGCCAGAGGTCGCCGTCCTTCTGCTCCTCGTCGTCCTCGCTTCCTTCGTCGCCGTCGAGCCTGCCGTGTTTCTTGACCGGCGTAGTCTGGAGGTGCGGATTCTCGCGGTTCCACTCGTCTACATTCGCCTCGGCGATCGCGGGCGCGCCCAGCGCGTGGTAGCAGTGCGAGTGCAAGGTCCCGATGCGATCCGGGCTGATGGGTACGTCCCGCCCGGCGAGTTCCGCCGCGGCGGTCCTGGAGAAGCTCGTCACCAGCACGGAATCGGCTCCGAACCGCTCGACGGCGCGTCGAATCTGACGAGTGAGGTTGGTTGTCTTACCTGTGCCGTTCTCCTTTTTTCCTTCCCGTCAAGGCGGGCCGAAGATACGGAATTCCCGCGTGTCTTCGGCCCGCCCCTCCGCGATCTCCTGAATTTGTTCTGGCTCGATCATTTATCCGGCCTGTTGCCTCCTGCGCCCGTGAATGCTCGCATGCACTGCTTGCGATGGAAGCACTTCGAGATTCTCTGGCCTGTTGTCCCGGATGTCTCCGTTGATGTGGTGAACTACTTCGCCAGGAAGCAGTTTGCGGCGCAGCATCATCTCAGCAATGACCCGATGTGCATGGCGTCCCATCAGTTTCCGGTAGGTCTTGCCTTCACCCGATCCGCGCTGTTTGTTCCCGCGCCTCCATGCGCTCTCTCTGGCAATCTGCGCGTTCTTCTGCGCCCGCCACGCTTTGAACTCCGCTGAGTCCATCGGGCCGATCATGTGTTGCGCGCGCTTCTGTCTTGGCGTCCCCGCCGTCCTCGTCGGCCTGTTTGTGGGAGCGGGCCTGCCCGGAACAATCCCAATAGCGGCTCGCTGACACGCGAGGCCACAGAACCGCTGCCTCCACTTCTTCCGAAGCGGCGTAAAGACCGATCCGCACCATTCGCAAGGGCGCGCGTGAGGATCAGGCAACGTGCGCGGCCTTCCCCTGCCCTTCTTACCCGCCATGGGAAACTCCCTGACGCGCCGGTTCGGGTTGCGCCACGTAGTCAGCCGGATTGAACTGCTCGGTGGGGAGCAGCCAGCGCCCCTGCTCGCGGTTCTTCGGGCCGCGAATCCGCATGTTCTTGGCCCCGATGGCCGCCAGCATCGAGGCCACCGCCTTGACGGAGAGGTTCTGGACGAAGGTCTTGTTGATGAAAAGCTGGAGGTCAGCGGAATTGACGGCGATTTGGCCACCGAGAACCATGGGCCGGCGGATGGCGTTAGAGGGTTGTCCCTCGATCGCCGGGATGAAAGCGACGTCCGTGAGATACTGCTCCAGGTACATCCTCATGGCGCCCTCCAGTTGTGTTTCCGGGCCGCCCTCCTCTTCGACCAGTGCGTCCAGCATGCACTGTGCGAGCTGGTCCCACAGTTTGGGCTTGAGGCGCTTGATCAGCTTGTTCGTCGCCGTCGCAATCGCCATGCGGACGCTGTTTTGATCAAGAAGCCTACCGACCTGGGCAAGCTCGATCGTGGCGCTGTCCAGGACGAGCAGATACGTCGGCTCCTTGCCGGTGATCTTCACGATTCGCAGGATGCGCACGCCGAGGATCTCGGAGATGTATTCGCACAGCGCCGCCTTGGCGGCCATCGGGTCAACGGATCGCGCTGGCTTCTCCTCCGGCGGCTCCTCCTGTCCCGTCGTCTGCCCATCGGGTTTGTCACTGGGCGCAGCCTCGGACGCCGTGCCTGGCGCCGGTGCGGCAGCCGTTGGCGATGCGGAGAGTCGGCTGAGGCCGTCATTGGGATCAGCGGCCTTGGTAAGTGTGCGCTCGAAGTAGTCTGCTCGCGTACGCGCCTTCTGTCGGTGCAAGCGCCGGTGCTGGATGATCAGATCGACGATCTGCTGCTCGCTCAGGCCGGCATCCACGCCAAAATCCGCCAGCGCGAGATCGTACCCGCTTTGGCTCTGGTCTTTCAGGTCGTACCTCTGGCGGAACCAGGTGTTCCGGAAGCGCAGGTCGGCATCCACCCAGCGTTTGATGAGGTCTTCCGGAAGCTCGGCCTTCAGGTTTACTACGATGGGCGTGTCCTTGAACCGCTCAGCCCACGCGCGGCGGTTCTGCTGATGGGCTTCCGGGTCCGGGACGCCGAGCTCATCCAGGTATTCCTCGAGGTCCGAGACGTTGTAGCGGCGGTCCGTGACTTGGTAAACGGTCACTGGCTTGGGGTGCGCCGCGTCCTTGCAGTTGAACGTTCCGGGAATGCGAAGCACCCGGGCGAGGTCCGCCAACCGCTCAAGGACCCACCCGCGATTGGCGGCGTTGTACCTCAGCAGCGTCTGCCACCGCAGGACCACCGACGCGACGCACCGACGATCCTTATCGCCGTCGAACAGATACGGCTCCTTCAGCAACCACCAAGCATGGGCACCGTTGCCGGTCGATATCACGACGCTCGGCGGCAGCGCCGGCGGCACCACCGAAAGAGCCTGCTCGAGCGTCGGTGGCAGGGATTTCTTCGTGTGCGCATCGGACAGTACGTCAAGGTCCGCCCAGGCGGCCACCAGGCCGGCGATTTCGTCGGACGGGCAGCGCTGGCCGGGGCCATAGTCTTTCGGGGAGAGCCCGACGCCGACGTACACGTCCTGCTGGTTGAGCGCTTCGACCGCGGAGGCTGCGGCATCGAGGTCGCGGAACCAGCGGGACCGTTTGTCAGCCAGTGTCCAGATGAGCAGGTAAAGCTCCTCGGGTTTGCCGGCGAACAGCTCGTGGAGGAACCAGCGCGGGCTACCCCGCTCGGGCATCGTTCACCTCCGTGTTGAACAGCGAGCCCGAGCTCGCCTGGGGTTGCTCCCGCGGACGGCGCCGCGAGACAGTCGGCGGCGATTCGCTGGACACTTGCGCAGGCGCCCGGTGGAACGCTTCTACCGACTGGGACAACAACCATTTCTCCCAGCTCACGAAGGCCTCCCCGTTCCAGCAGCCGATGACGATGCCTTCTTCCATGGGAGCGTCCGGCGGGATGTCCGCGAGCCGCGCCGGAGCCGGCGCTGGCTTGCCGGCCTGCTTCAGGCGGTATTCGCGCAGGGCCTCCAGGCTGTACGGCGACGCGCTCATCGCACCTTCCCGTTCGCGCCCACGATGCGCAAGGCCTCATCAACGCTGCGCGCGACGCCGACCAGCGCGCCGGCCCGGGCCCAGTCGCGCAGGCGGGCGCGCTGGAGTTCGGCGACCACGCCGTCCCGGCGCTTCACCTCGATCTCGAAGTGCCGCCCTCGAAACGAGCCGTAGAGATCTGGATCGCCGGCCACTGACCAACTGCTACCGTGACGCTTGCGGACGACCACTCCCGGCGTAGCGCGCAGTGCGGCCACGATTTCCCGGACCAGCGTGGACTCGCGGGGATCGTTGAGCGTGCTCATCGGTCCACCTCGATTCCGGCGGCCCGTGCCAGCGCGAGCGTGATGGTTCTTGCCTTCGGTTCCCCGGAGGCATTGCCGAGCCGCT
>Ga0194112_10013068_pt1 | contig 10066 bp, 9 predicted proteins | sample TA2MahC400mmetaG_FD_146191 | JGI IMG/M metagenome (GOLD analysis project Ga0194112, IMG submission 146191) | Freshwater microbial communities from Lake Tanganyika, Tanzania - TA2015016 Mahale Deep Cast 400m | ecosystem: Environmental > Aquatic > Freshwater > Lake | place: Tanzania: Lake...
AAAACAATATTAAATTAAAATTGAAATGAAGTCAAGAAAAAATAGCAGAATATTACCAAAATTAAGCAGAATTAAACAAGACAAAGATTCGGCAAAAAAGAATAATGACATTATTGAATTTTTAAAAGGAGAATCAAATGATGGATCAAGAGAAATTTCATACAGCACTTTCCCAGGGCAGGATTGATGACGTGAAGCAATTGACACAGAAAGCACTGGAGACAGGGGAATCAGCCGAGACCGTTCTGAAAGGGGGTCTCATTCAAGCCATGGAACGGGTTGGAGTCAAATTTAAAAATGGTGAGATTTACATTCCTGAAGTTCTTATCGCAGTACGGGCGATGCACGCAGGGTTGGCGATCCTTAAGCCTACCCTCTCAAAATCAACAAGCGCAATGATGGGGAAGATAATCATCGGAACAGTTAAAGGCGACCTCCACGATATCGGAAAAAATCTGGTAATCATGATGCTTGAAGGGCGCGGGTTTGAGGTCGTGGATTTAGGAATTGATGTCTCGGCTGATAAATTTATAAAGGCCATCCATGAACATCAGCCTCAGGTGGTCGGAATGTCAGCGCTCCTCACCACCACGATAGGGGAGATGAAAAAAAACCTTCAGGCGATGGAATGGGCGGGGTTACGGGAGCATGTAAAGACTATTGTTGGTGGGGCTCCGGTGACTGAGAAATTTGCCAAAGAGATAGGAGCGGACGGATATGCTCCTGACGCCGCCTCTGCAGTGGATGAGGTGATGGAGTTGCTTGCTGAATAATCGGCGAAAACGATTCGTTATCCCTGCCAAAGGTTTGCAATCACGAGCGAGAGGAATACTTTTTTCTAAATCCCGTGTGCAAACCATGAGATCTCTTGTCAGGCAGGTTGATGTCGCCATGAATCAAAGGGAGAAAAGTTCTTAAGGCTACCTCTAAAAATGTCATTCCGTGTCATTCCGGCGAAAGCCGGAATCCAGAAGGTCTTGATATTACTGGACTCCGGTCGTTGCGACTCGAAACCGAGTTTTCACCGGAGTGACGAATCTGGAATTATTAGAGGTTCCCTTAAGGGTTAAACATGTTTAAAATCCATTGACAAATAGAGCAAGGCACCCAACCAGGATATGGTTCATCAGTTGAAAGTTTAGAATGAAAAAGTGGGAATAAGTCAGATGGGCAATGCAATCATCAGATTTGACAACGTGAGTAAGGTTTTTCCCGGAGGAACGAGGGCCGTTGACGATTTGAGCTTCGAGATCTATGAAGGGGAGAGTGTCGTATTCGTAGGCCCTTCGGGATGCGGAAAAACGACGACCATCAAACTCTTGAACCGTTTAGAACAGCCCACCCACGGAAACATCTACTTGAATGGGAAGGATACCTCTAAGATCGATGTCATCGCCCTTCGGCGTAGCATCGGTTATGTGATCCAGGACGTGGGCCTTTTTCCTCATATGACGGTCGCCCAAAATATTTCTCTTGTTCCTCGACTGATCGGTTGGTCTATCACTAACCAGCAGGTGCGGGTCGATGAGCTTCTAAGGCTTGTAGACCTTGAACCATCCGCTTTCAAAGATCGCTATCCTCATCAACTTTCGGGCGGCCAGAGGCAGCGGGTAGGGGTTGCCCGGGGATTGGCGGCTGACCCTCCGGTGATCTTGATGGACGAACCGTTCGGAGCTCTTGATCCGATTACGAGGGCTCAATTGCAGGATGAATTTTTGAGACTTCGTTCAAAGATCAAAAAAACGATTCTCTTTGTCACGCACGATATCGATGAAGCGATCAAATTAGGTGATCGGATTGCTGTTATGAGAGAGGGGAAGATTGTTCAGTTCGATACGCCGGGAAAATTAATGAGGGAACCAGCTGATGAGTTTGTGAAGGACTTTGTGGGCAAAGACTGTGGGTTAAAACTCATGAAACTATTGAAGATCTCAGATATCATGGTGCCTACATTGAATAGAATTATAGAAAGAAGTGGGGTTGTTGAAGCAAAAAGACTTATGGAGCAGAGAGAGAGCGATATCCTTCTGGTTGTGGATGATCATGAGGTCTTTCAAGGGGTGATTCGATTTGAGCTTCTCGCAGACCGAAACCAGGGAAGTGTGAAAGAATTGATGGAGCGAGATATTCCTACCGTGAAAACAGAAGAAGAGATCAGGCCGACTTTAGAATTAATGTTAAAAAAAGGGGTAGTTTGGCTGCCCATAGTCGATGAGGAAGAACGACTGAAAGGAATTGTGACGATGACCCATTTTGCCTGTTTTTTCTCTTCAGAAGAATGGGGTCAGGAGGAGACCTCTTGAGTATCCTCAACTACTTTATTAAAAATTTAGGATTGATCTTCAGACTCACTTTAGAACATATTGAGGTTGCGATGGTGGCTGTGATTATCTCGACCATCATTGGAGTAGCCATTGGAATAGTGATCACACGGATAAAAAAACTTGCAACCCCAGTGATTGGGATTGCCGGGATTCTTTATACCATCCCGAGTTTGGCCCTTTTTGGAATGCTCATCCCCTTCATCGGGATCGGAGTGAAACCGGCTGTAATTGCTCTCGTTCTCTATAGTCAACTTGTCCTTATCCGGAACACCTTTGTCGGAATCACTCAAATCGATCGGGCTGTGATTGAGGCAGGAAAAGGCATGGGGATGAGTAGTTGGCAGTTCTTAAGGATGGTGGAGCTTCCCTTGGCTCTTCCAGTCATCATGGCCGGTATACGAACTGCCGCAGTCATGAACGTCGGCCTAACCACCATCGCTGCTTACATTGGAGCTGGAGGATTGGGCTGGTTAATCTTCAGGGGAATTGCCAGTGTCTACACAGAGCAGATTATTGCAGGAGCAATTCCGGTGACGCTTCTGGCAATTGGTGTAGATTATTTCTTTGTTTTTTTAGAACGATTTTTAACATCCCCCGGTGTGCGCCATTGACAATGAAGTGTGGAGCGAAAATTTGAAATCCGAAAGGAGGTGACATGGAGTTTTTGTTCTATCTTTTTGAGAGGAAGGGGATTATCCTTCTGTCTGCTCTGCGGCATATGGAGGTGAGCGCCATCGCAGTTCTCCTTTCGGTGGTCATTGCCGTCCCCCTGGGAATTCTCATCACGCGGTATCGGAAAATTGCTCATGTGGTGGTCAATTCAGCAAACATTGGCCAAACCGTCCCAAGCCTCGCCATCCTTGGGCTGGTGATCCCCATTCTTGGAATAGGTTTGAAGCCGGCTGTTTTTGCTTTGGTTCTTCGAGGTGTACTTCCGATCATCAACAACACCTATTCTGGGATTATCAATGTGGATAGTTCGCTCATCGAAGCAGGCAGGGGGATAGGAATGAAAGACCGACAGATCCTCACTCTGGTTGAGCTTCCTTTGTCCTTTCCGGTGATCATGGCTGGTATTAGAACGGCAACCGTATTGAGTATCAGCATAGCCACCTTGGCTGCTTTGATCGGGGCTGGAGGATTAGGGGATCTGATTTTTCAAGGAATCGTGATGGCAGACACGAACCTTCTTCTCGCTGGATCCATACCGACAGCAATATTAGCCATTGGCGCAGACATGCTCTTAGGGGTTGTGGAGAGGCGGTTAAGAAAAGGATCTACTACTCAATAGATGTTTTCGATTACAAGAAGGAGGGAGTAAAATGAGAAGAATTGGAATGATTTTGGTGATGACCGTGGCATGTGTGGTTCTAATTTCTGCCTTTTTTCAGGAGGCAAAGGGACAGGAGAAACCTGTGATCATTGTTGGATCAAAAGGCTTTACAGAGCAGATCATCGTAGGGAATATGGTGGCTCTCTTGATGGAAAACAACGGTTTCAAGGTAGACCGGAAGATAGGTTTGGGAGGAACAGTCATATGCCATGAGGCCATTGTCCGTGGAGATACCAATGTTTATGTAGAATATACTGGGACAGCCCTGATGGCGATTCTTAAAAAGCCATTGGTTAGAGACCCTGAGGAGGTCTATCAGATAGTAAAAAAAGAATACGAAGAGAAGTTTAAATTGACTTGGCTCAAACCCTGGGGATTTAATAATACTTTCGTTATCGCGATGAGGAAAGCTGATGCAGATCGGTTAAAGATTAAAAAGATTTCTGACTTGAAACCCTATGCGAAGGATTTCATCATTGGAGGCTCAATAGAATTTTTTGCAAGAGACGATGCTTACCCGGGCCTTATAAAACATTATGGCATGGAATTTAAAGACCAAAAACCAATGGATTTTGGATTGGTTTATAAGGCCATTGCAGAAAAGCAAGTGGACGTGACTATGGCGACGGCAACTGATGGTCGAATCCCTGCTTTTAACCTTGTGGTCTTGGAGGATGATCTCAAGTTCTTCCCTCCCTATTATGCTGCTCCAGTAGTCAGACTTGATCTACTTGCTAAAGCTCCTCAAGTGGCCGATATACTGAATAAGTTGGCAGGGAAGATCGATGATATGACGATGGCCTCTGTTAATTATGAGGTTGATGGAAAGAGACGAACGGCAGAGGAGGTTGCTCGGGATTTCCTAAAGAATAAAAACCTAATTAAATAATTATGGTCGTTTATTGGTGAAAAATTTTTTATAGCATAATTTTCGATATGGCTAATAAGGTGTGTTTGCGTATCAGGCAGGCAAACACACCTTATTAATTCACATAACTGTGACGATTTGAAGTCAAAATGTTTTAGACAATTCATGATGAGATAAGTACTAACAATTTGGGAGTCTATCGTCTGGGTAATGAAAAAAGTATTTTTGGTCTGTACAAAGTGCAAAAAGGATTTTCCGATGCAGAGAATCCATCCTCGATGCACTCACTGCAACGAACCATTAGAGGTAGTCTACACTCCACTAAGAAAGGGGAGTTTTTTATCTAAAAGAAATTTGCTGGAACGCTATCAATCGTTCTTCCCTTTTATATCCATTCATAAGGGGATCAGCCTTGGAGAGGGGAACACGCCTCTAATCAAATCTTCGGTTGTCGCTGAGGATTTCGGAATAAAAAATCTCTATTTTAAGAACGAGGCTCAGAATCCTACTTGGTCTTTTAAAGACCGTGGAACAATAGCCGGCCTGGAGCATGCCCTCTCATTGGGTTATAAAAAGATTGGAACAGTCTCTACTGGAAATATGGCTGTCTCTGTTGCTGCCTATGGGGCCCGGGCGAAACTGGAAACCTATGTCTTTGTATCCAATAGCCTTCCTCGAGAAAAGATTGGTCCCATTGCTATTTACCATCCTCATTTGATCATGGTAGAAGGAGATTATGGAGATCTCTACTTCAAGAGCCTAGAGATGGGGGAACGGTTTGGTATCTATTTTATCAATTCGGATGTGCCCTTTAGGGTTGAAGGATCGAAGACGATCGCCTTTGAAATTTGCGAACAAATGGATTTTTCCCCTCCTGATTATGTAGTCGTCCCTGTAAGTGCTGGGGGGAATATTAGAGGAATTCTTAAAGGCTTTGAGGAATTCTATCATGTTGGTCTCATCAGCCACGTCCCCAAAATGATTGCAAGCCAAGCAAGTGGATGTTCTCCGATCACAAATGCTTTTGAACAAGGGCAAGAGATGGTAGAGCGCGTTTCCCACCCTCATACTATTGCCCATGCCATCGAGAATCCCTTCCCTCCAAGTGGGAACCAGGTTTTGAGGAAACTGAAGGAGAATGATGGAACTTCTACTAAGGTTAATGACGAGGAGATCATTGAGGCTCAAGGAATGATGGCGCAAGAGGGAATCTTTGGACAACCTGAAGCTGCGGTACCTGTAGCAGCGACAAAGAAACTTCTGATGAACAAATACCTTAAATCGACAGACACGGTCGTTTGTATCATAACAGGGGGAGGGCTGAAATATACAGCAGCCCTTGAGCTCCACTCTTTTGATGTGAGGACCATTAGTTTGGAGAGGTTAGAAGAGGTTTTTTAAGGAAAATTGACATGAAGAAGAGAATTGGTTTGATCGGATTTGGGGTTATTGGAAATTATCTGTTTCACAGAATTGGAGAAGAGAGACTTATGGAGGTGGTCTTTGTTTATGAAGTGAACAGGGGAAAAATAGAATGCCTCAACTCTTCACTTCTTCTCAACTCTATTGACGATTTGGGAAATAGATCTGTTCATTTGGTGGTTGAGGCTGCTTTACCCGAAGTAGTTAAGGAAGTTGGGCCACGAATCGTCAAGAAGGCTAATCTTCTTGTCCTTTCCTTAACTTCTTTGGCGGATGAGACCTTTCGCCATGAAATGGAGAGAATCGCCAAATCGTCTGGGAAGAGAATTTACATTCCTCATGGTGCGATCATTGGTCTCGACGGGATTCACGATGGCAGAATGGTAATAGATAAGGTGGAGATCACTACGATCAAAAGCCCAAAGAACCTTGGACTGAAAGAAGATAGAATGACTGGACCTGTAGCAGTGTATGAAGGTCCTACAAAGGGAGCATGTGAACAATTTCCAAGGAATGTCAATGTCCATGCGTCTCTTGCTCTAACAGGGTTAGGGTTTGAAAAAACACGCTCAAAAATTATAGCAGATCCAAGTGCAAAGTCGATGACCCATGTGATTGAGGTAACTGGAAAGGGGCTCCGGTGGAAGATCGAGGTTGAAAGCCTCCCTGTTGGCGAAGTGACCGGTGCCTATACTCCTGAGTCAATTTACCAGACTGTAAAGAGAATTTGTACAGAAGAAGGAGGATTCCGACTTGCCTAACCCTCTCTTGGAGCCTGTGTTAATATTGATTTAGTGAAGGGAGGAAGCAAATATTGAACGGGAATGATGTAGTTGCTCAATATATCCTAGAGACAAAATTTGAGAATTTTCCAGATGAGGTTATACATCAAGCCAAAAGATGTATTCTTGACTTAATTGGGGCAAATTTTTCTGGGAGTCTGACGCGCGTGGCCAAAATTCTGACCGAGTTTGTAGTAGAGATGCAGGGAAAGCCTGAGGCAAGTATATGGTCAACTTGGGAAAAGGGTCCTGCTCCAATGGCTGTGCTTGCTAATGCATTTATGACTTCTGCTTTAGATATAGATGACGGTTATCGTCTGATCAAGGGCCATCCGGGCGCTTTTCTCCTTCCTGCGGCCTTTGCTGTTTCAGAAAAGCAAGGAGGGAGAAACGGTAAAGAATTTGTTACAAGTCTCGTAATCGGTTATGAAGTAGGTATTCGAGCGGGCATTATCTCTCACTCCTATCATACGGAGTATCACTCCTCGGGGTCGTGGGGAGGGCTTGGAACAGTATCCGTTGTTTCCAAACTCCTCGGATTCAATCACTCTCAAATCCTGAATGGGTTAGGGATAGCAGAATTTCATGGAACTATTTCCCCTATGATGAGAGGTATGGATGCAGCTTCGATGGTAAAGGACGCCATAGGATGGGGGGCCTTTACAGGAATCAGTTCTGCCTTGCTTGCGGAAAAAGGTTTTACTGGAACACCAAGCCTTTTTGGCCTCGAAGGGCACAACAGGCCCATAGAGACCCTTGGAAAACAATATGAGATTCTAAAGCTGTATTTTAAACCTTATGCTACCTGCCGCTGGGCGCAAGCGCCGATCGATGGAGCACTTAAGGTGTTGAGAGAATACCAGATTAAGCCCGAGGAAATCGAGAAGATTACTATTAAAAGCATAGAAGAAACGACCCACATGACGCTCAAACGGCCTAGAACAACCGAGGAGGCACAGTTCAATATTCCTTTCCCCCTAGCTGCGGCGATTCTGGATGGAGTTGTTGGCCCCCAACAAATTCTTGAAAGCAGATTATCCGATCCCCAAGTACTTGAATTAGCGGAAAAAGTAGAAATTGTATACGATTCGGAGATTCAGAAAGAGTTCCCGGCGAAAGCGCTGGCAGAAGTCTTGATTCAAACGCCAAGGGGGACTTTTTCCTCAGGAGTTACTGGACCAAGAGGAGACTATTGGAATCCATTGTCCGATGAGGAGATCAAATCGAAATTTCTGTTTTTAACAGATGGGGTTATCCCTCGAGAGACCGGAGAAAAGGTGATCGAAATGGTTATGCATTTTGAGGACGTTAAGGACACAAATGATATCCTCAAATTAATCCAAGGAGGGATGCGGAAATGAAAGGACAGGTTGGAGGACAATATAAGCCGTTGAGCGAGGAGAACATCGTCAGAATCCATGGAACCTCTCTCAACATTCTTGAAAAGATCGGTGTCAAGGTGGAGCTGGAAGAAGCCCTCCAGATTTTTAAGAAGTACGGGGCGAAGATCGATGGAGCGATCGTTCGCATCCCGGCCTCCCTTGTTGAAGCGGCCCTGAAACTTGTTCCTCACAGCTGCTTGATGGCCGGTCGAGAAGAGAAGAACGATCTGCTCCTTGAAGATAGGAGCGTCTTTCTGGGAACAGGGGGCGCGGCGCTGACGGTCCTCGATCTGGAAACGGGACAGGCACGGCCCGGGGCGATCCAAGATCTTGCCGAGCTTGCGAGGCTGGTCGATGCTTTGGAGAACGTCCATTTCTATCTCAGGCCCTGCATCCCGCAGGACATTCCGAAAGAGGTGATGGACATTAACCAGTTTTACGCCTCTCTCTCCAATACCACCAAACATGTCATGGGAGCTGCCCAATCAGTTCAGACCGCAAGGGATGTAATCGAAATGGCCCAGAGGATCGTGGGAGGCAAGGAAACTTTGGTGAAGAGGCCGATCCTCTCCTTCGTCACAAGTTGGATGATCAGCCCTTTGCATTTTGCCACAGAGACCACCCGGGTCTTGCTGGAGATCGTAAGGCAGAGGATCCCGGTGGCACTTTCCTCCGCTCCGATGGCGGGCTCAACGTCTCCGGTGACGTTGGGCGGGGCCCTGGCCCAGGTTCATGCCGAACAACTTTCTGGAATTGCACTCACCCAATTGGCCCATCCTGGTTCCCCTGTCCTCTATGGCGCAATTCCATCCATGGTTGACTTCAAGTCGATGAGTTATGTGGGAGGTGGAATCGAATTTGGGTTAATGAATGCCGCCATTTCACAAATGGCACAATATATCCAAGTTCCAAATTACAATTCTGCTGCTCTAACCGACTCGAAGGTTCCAGATATCCAGGCCGGCTACGAAAAGGCATACTCCATCTGCCTCTGTGCCTTGGCGGGGTCGAATTACATTCACCATGCAGCCGGAATGCTGGAATCGATGCGAGCTGTGGCTTATGAACAGTATGTGATTGATGACGAGATCATTGGAATGGCCCTCCGAATTCTTAAAGGAATTCAGATTGATGAAGAGACCTTAGGGCTTGAGGCGATTCGTGAGGTCGGTCCAGCCGGGAATTTTCTTTCCTCCCTGCATACAGTTAAATTTATGAGACAGGAGTATTTCCTCCCAACTCTTGCGGACCGTCAGAGCCGGGAGGCCTGGGAGAAATCAGGGTCTCCGGATGGCCGGGAAAGGGCGCGAAGAAAAGCCCAGGAAATACTTAAAACCCATTCTCCCAAGGGGCTTGATTCAAAAATTGACCGGGAGATTCGGAAGAGATTTGATATCCGGCTCTAAATCCAAAGAATGGGGCAGAGCTGCAGAAGAAAGAGATGGGGGACTCAGAGCCATGGCCAAAAAAACCACAAAATGGAAGTTGATCTATTTAAATCAGGAAGATTGCGTGGCTGCCGGAGGGACCGATATGAGCGGCGCCATGAAAGCAGTAGAGCGCTCGTTCTTCCTCCATGGGAAGGGCGATTATATTCAGCCCGGAAAACCAGTGATCCGATGGGGAGGCCCAGAGACGGAAGAAACGGTTGGACGTATTATGTCCATGCCATCGTGGTTAGGAGGGGAGTCGTATGGGAGGGAGTTAAAAGAAAGAGATCTGCTGGGACCGGTGAATACAGCCGGAATTAAGTTTATACCCAGTCGCCCCTGGAATCCCCAAAGGTACGGACTTCCCAGGGGAAGTGGATTGATTATCATTGTCCATCCAGAAACGCTCATTCCCGTTTGCGTCATGGATGCGGCAATCGTCAGTGCCATGCGCACGGGCGCAGCTTCGGGCGTTGCTGCAAAATACCTGGCGAATCCCGATTCCAGGATATTTGGGCTGGTGGG
>Ga0194112_10013069_pt1 | contig 10065 bp, 9 predicted proteins | sample TA2MahC400mmetaG_FD_146191 | JGI IMG/M metagenome (GOLD analysis project Ga0194112, IMG submission 146191) | Freshwater microbial communities from Lake Tanganyika, Tanzania - TA2015016 Mahale Deep Cast 400m | ecosystem: Environmental > Aquatic > Freshwater > Lake | place: Tanzania: Lake...
CAAGCTGGAGTTTGTTGTGGTCGATGATGGCCACCAGGTTGTCCGCTTTGAAATGGGCGGCGGACATGGCTGCCTCCCAGACCTGGCCCTCATCACATTCCCCATCTCCGAGAAGGACATAGACCCGATAGCCGAGGGAGTTCAGCCGGGCGGCCAGGGCGACGCCGATGCCGTAGGACAGCCCCTGTCCCAGGGAGCCGCAGGTCATCTCCACCCCCGGGGTGCACAGCCTGTCGGGATGCCCCTGAAGCCTGCTGTCGAGCTTCCTCAGACTGCACAGCTCGTCTACAGCCAGGTATCCCGTTTGGGCCAGGGCGGCATAGAGCAGGGGTGCGGCATGGGCCTTGCTCAGGATGAAGCGATCGCGCTCCGGCCACTCAGGATCTGAGGGGCGATGGCGGAGGATGCGGAAGAAGAGTGCGGTGACGATCTCCACCGCTGAGAGGGAGCCGCCGGGGTGTCCGCTCCCGGCGGCAGCCGTCATCTTGATGATGTGGCGGCGGAGGGTTCTGGCTGTGCTCTCAAGGTCCTGAACTGAGGCCCGGTCCCTTCGCGCTGCTGAACGGGCGCTGCCCCGGGTCCGGGACTCGGAGATGGCCTGAGCTGACGGAGTTCTCTGACGATGGAATGCCGTGGGAAGCACCTCGCGGGGGGAATTATACTTCAATGGCTAAATCAGGGGCAATCAGCGCGGCGGCTCTGACCGACGGCTGCCGTGCCCCTGCCCAGGGCCACCGCGTGATAGAATTGGGACTGCCCAGACAAGGGAAGAGCATGAATCTGACCATACGTTCCATGGTCCAGGACGACGTTCCCTACGTCAGCCGGATCGACAGAGAGGCTTTCCCGACGGACTGGCCGCCCCCGTCCTTCGGCAAGGAGCTGAACAGCTCCATCATCCGCTACATCGTGGCCCTGAATGACAACGAGGGCCACTGGGGGGGTGACGCCGGTCCGCCCCAGCCCAGCACGGGCGACGGATGGCGCCGCTGGATATGGAGGATGAGGCATCTGCTGGGCCGGGGCGATTCGTCCCCCAGCACAGATATCGCCCGGGACGGGCGGAGGATCGTGGGCTATGCCTCGCTGTGGCTGCTGGTGGACGAAGCCCACCTGACCTCTATTGCTGTGAGGCAGGCGCAGCGCCGTCAGGGCATCGGGGAGGTGCTGCTCATCGGCATCGTCAAACTGGCCCTGGAGATGAAGGCCAGTCTGGTGACGCTGGAGACCAGGGCCTCCAACGCGGGGGCGCAGGCGCTGTATGAGAAGTACGGCTTCAACAGGGTGGGCACGCGCCGCCGCTATTACTCGGACAACGGCGAAGACGCCGTGATCATGACCACGGACAACATAACCTCATCCTCTTTTCGGGCGCGCTTCGGGGAACTGGAGCGGAGGTATGTCGAGAAGTACGGCCAGCCGGAGTGGCAGCTGGCACGGCCTGCAAGGAAGCAGGCCGCAAGCCGGTGAGTCCCTCAGCCGTACTCGTAAGAGATCCCGAAGTGGGCTCTGGGGTAGGACCACTCGATGGCCTCGGGGCCGCATGAGATGTAGCAGCTCCCACATTCCAGACAGCCTTCGTGGCTGAAGCTGATCCTGCCCTCCCGCTCCTTGAAGCATTCCGCGGGGCAGACATAGAGGCAGCTCCGCACCTGGCACTGGAGGCAGACGTCCGGCTTCAGCCGAATGTGGGCCTCGGTGTCCACCTCATACTTGTTCAGCGCCAGCCGCTGCTCCATGGTCATCCCGCTCATACCGACCTCCGGGCCGCCAGGGCATCCCTGAGCAGCGTCCACATGGAGACCCTGCCCTTCATCTCCTCCCGGGCCAGCTGCCACACCGTCTTCTTGGCCTGGCCATCCACCGCGAAGACCTTCTCCGCCAGGCGGCAGGCCAGCTCGGGGTAGACACTGTAGAGACGCCGGTTCTCCAGAAGCTCCGGGGAGCGCCGGAACGTCTTGAGGTCCTGGAGGACGAAGCTCTCCGAGAGGAGCTGGGCGTACTGAGACAGCGTCTGCTGACTGAAGTCGCCCTTCTCCCTGGCCCTCTTGACCGTCTCCGCGGCGGCCATGCCCGAGGCCAGGGCGAAGTTCAGCCCCTCCAGTGCCCTGCCCGTGGCCAGGACCAGCGCGGCGGCATCGCCGGCGAGCAGCAGTCCGTCGGCGTACAGCCGGGGGACCATGGCCAGTCCACCGGCGGGCACGAGGTGGGCGGAGTACTCCACAGTGGTGCCGTCCTTGATCAGCTCCTTCACCGCCGGGTGGGCCTTGAAGCCCTCCATGAAGTCGACGCTCCTGAGCTTGTTGTCGATCAGGGCCTGCAACTGGACCACCACGCCCAGGGAGAGGCTGTCCCGGTTGGTGTAGAGGAAGCCCCCGCCGTGCACCCCCCCGGTGCAGAAGCCCAGGAAGTGGACGGCCGCTCCGCCGTCGGCGGAGACGTTGAAGCGCTGCTCGATGAACTCCGGGGGCAGGCGGATGATCTCCTTCACCCCCTGGTTGACGTTCTCCGGGGTGAGCCTGGGGGCGAGCCCGGCCTTCTTGGCCAGGACAGAGTTCACGCCGTCAGCGGCGATGACCACCCCGGCGGGGATCCTGTCGCCACCGGCCACTATGCCGGCCACCCTGGGGCCATCCCAGAGGAGGTCATCGACGCGGACGCCGGTGATGACCACGCCCCCGGCCTGCTCCACCTTGTCGGCGAACCAGCGGTCGAACCTGGCCCGGAGGACGGTATAGCCGTCCCGGAGGGACTGGTCCAGCCCCGCGGAGTTGAAGTCGATGGAGAGCGAGGTCTTCTCGGAGAGTAGGCTGACCGCGTGGCGGGTGACGCGCCTCTCCAGCGGCGCCTCCTTCCAGGAATCGGGGATGAGGTTGGCCAGGACGGGGCCGTAGAGGACGCCGCCGGTCATGCTCTTCGCCCCGGCGGACTTGCCCCTCTCCACCAGAAGGACCTCCAGTCCGGCCCTGGCCAGGGAGTAGGCCGTGGCGCAGCCGGCGGGCCCGGCGCCGACCACTACGGCGTCGAAGGATTCCTTCATGACTGCCGTAAGTATAGTGGCCGCTTGTGCCTGTGGCAAGAGTGCGTGACTCAGGGCGCCGCTACTTGCGGGCCGCGTGACAAAGCCTCTACAATAACCCCGCAACGATCGGGATTGAGAGAATCGTCGATGAACCTGGCTGTACAGCTGGCCCCCAACCACCCCCGGGGACTGCTGCTGAAGAATCCGGTGATGACCGCCTCCGGCACCTTCGGCTATGGCACCGAGTACGGCGAGCTGGTGGATATCCAGCGGCTGGGGGCCATCGTTTGCAAGGGAACCACCCTCGCGCCCCGGGAGGGCAATCCTCAGCCCCGCCTGGTGGAGACGCCCTCCGGACTGCTCAACTCCATCGGGCTGCAGAACATCGGAGTGGAGGCCCTGGTACGGGAGAGGGCCGCACTGTGGGCCTCGTGGCAGGTGCCCGTCATCGTCAACATCGCCGGCGAGGCGGTGGAGGAGTACTCCGCCGTAGCCGCCCGGCTGGATGGCGTGGCGGGAGTCAGCGCCGTCGAGGTCAACGTGGGCTGTCCCAATGTGAAGTCCGGGGGTATGGAGTTCGGCCGGGATCCCAAGGGCGCCGCCGCCGTGACGGAAGCGGTGAGGGCGGCCACCTCGCTGCCGGTGATCGTCAAACTGACGCCCAACGTGACCGACATCGTGGAGATCGCCCTGGCGGTGAGCCAGGCGGGCGCCGACGCCCTCTGTCTGATCAACACCCTGAAGGGGATGGCCATCGACACCGCAGCGCGCCGGCCCGCCCTGGGCAACATCCACGGCGGGCTGTCCGGTCCGGCCATCAAGCCGGTGGCCCTGTCCATGGTCTATCAGGTGGCCGGGCGGGTGAGCATCCCCATCATCGGCTGCGGGGGAATCAGCGCGGCTGAGGATGCCCTGGAGTTCCTCATGGCCGGGGCCAGCGCCGTCGAGGTAGGCACCTTCCAGTTCGTCAACCCCCGGGCCCTGCTCGATGTCCTGGAAGGCATCGAGGCCTTTCTTGAGCGGGAGGGCCTGAGCGACCTCTCCGGGATCATCGGCGCCGCCCGGCGCTAGCCCGGCGTCCCCGCGCTCGGCGCAATCACGACCGAAGCTGGTATAATTGTATTCGCCAAGATGAACAACATCCTCGCCAAACTGGAAGCCGTGGAAAGGCGCTATGAAGAGCTGAACGAGCTGATGGCCTCAGGCACCAGCCAGTGGAACCTGGCCCAGGAGCAGGCGGGGATCAGCCCCATCGTGTTCAAGTTCCGGGACTACAAGAAGACGGCGAGGCAGCTGGGGGAGACGGAGCCGCTGCTGAAGGACAGCCCGGACCCGGAGATGATGGCCCTGGTGAAGCAGGAGATCGAGGACCTCAGGAAGCGCCAGTACCAGCTCATGGAGGAGCTGAAGGTGGCCCTCCTGCCCCAGGACCCGAGCAGCGAGAAGAACGCCATTGTGGAGATCCGGGCGGGCACCGGCGGGGAGGAAGCGGCTCTGTTCGCCGCCGACCTGTACCGGATGTACTCGCGCTATGCCCAGGTCAAGGGCTGGAAGGTGGAGATCATCGATACCAGTCACAGCGACCGGGGGGGATTCAAGGAGATCATCTTCGAGGTCTCAGGCAAGAATGCCTTCGGCAGACTGAAGCATGAGAGGGGCGTCCACCGGGTGCAGCGGGTACCGGTGACCGAAGCCGGGGGCCGGGTGCACACCTCCACGGCCACGGTGGCGGTGCTCCCCGAGGCGGAGGAAGTGGAGATCAACGTCAAGCAGGAGGACCTGAGGATAGACATCTTCCACAGCGGCGGCCCCGGGGGACAGAACGTGAACAAGGTGGCCACCGCCGTGCGCATAGTCCACATCCCCACGGGGATGATGGTGGTCTGCCAGGAGAACCGGTCCCAGCTTCAGAACCGGACCAAGGCCATGGCCCTGCTGCGTTCCCGCCTCCTGGACATCGAGCAGCGCAAGCAGCAGGAGGAGATCTCCAAGGACCGTCGTGCCCAGGTGGGCACTGCGGAGCGGGCGGAGAAGATCCGGACCTACAACTTCCCCCAGAACCGGATGACGGACCACCGCATCGGCCTGACCCTCCACAACCTGCCAGCCCTTCTCGAGGGCAACCTCGACGAGCTTATCGACGCCCTGGCCACCGACGAGAAGGCGAAGCAGATGGAGGAAGCTTTTGCGTGACCGTCACCCTCAGAGAAGCCCTCAGCCAGGCTGAAGCCAGCATCGCCGCGGAGGGCATCGCCGACCCCCGCATAGAGGCCGAGCTGCTGCTGATGCATTCCGTGGGGATGGGCAGGGCTGAGCTCTATACCCGGCTGGGGGAGCCGCTCCTGCTGACGCACGCCGAGGGCTTCAACCGCCTGGTTAACCGCCGCCTGCGGCATGAGCCCACAGCCTACATCCTGGGACAGTGCCAGTTCCACGGCATCGATCTCCATGTTGACCCCCGCGTTCTGATACCCCGGCCCGAGACGGAGCTGCTGGTGGGGGAGGCGCTGGCCTTTGCAGAGGCGCGCTTTCCGCAGGGGCAGGGATGCCGTGTGGCTGACATAGGCACGGGCAGCGGCGCGGTGGCCGTGGCACTGGCACTGCACTTGCCCCGGGCTGTCATCCATGCCACGGATGTCTCCCCGGGGGCCCTGGAAGTGGCCCGGATCAACTGCGGCAGACACGGAGTGGGCACACGGGTGCAGCTCCTGGAGGGAGATCTGCTGCAGCCCCTCCCGGAAGCGGTGGACCTGATGGTGGCCAATCTGCCTTATGTCAGGGACTCGGACCTGCCCGGCTTGATTCCGGAGATCAGGGAGTTCGAGCCGATGGCGGCCCTGGCCGCCGGTGGGGATGGTTTGGAGAAGATAGAGCGACTGCTTCCTCAGGCCGGCGGGAAGCTCCGGCCCGGAGGCGCCGTCATGCTGGAGATCGGGCAGGGGCAGGGCCCGCGAGTCCTGCAAATGGCCCGGCGGCACTTCCCCGATGCTGCCATGGACCTGCTGCCGGACCTGGCCGGCATGGACCGGGTGCTGCGGATACTGGCCTGACAGCCGGGGAAGGCATGGGAGGCGCAGAGGCATGAGCCATTCACGGTTGTGGGGATTGGCCACATCGGAGCTGGAACAGAGGGGATTCAAGGGCAGTATTGTACCCATCGCGCGCCTGGCCGATCTCAGCAGCGAGATCGAGCGGCATCGCCGGGCCGGGGACTTCGAGGAGGTCTTCTATCAGGAAAGGCTGACCCGCCTTGACTATGCTCTCCCGGCCCAACTCCCCGATGCCTGTTCCCTGATCATAGCCACCGCACCACAGCCTCAGCGGAGGGTGGGATTCCATTTCAAAGACAAACCCTATCATTTCACGGTGCCGCCGACGTATTCCCCGGACACAGACAAAGCGGTGGAATCAGTGCTCACACAGGTGCTCCAGCCAGCAGGATTCCGCCTGTATCCGGCCAGGGTGCCGGAGAAGCTGCTGGCGGTGTGCAGCGGGCTGGCCCGCTACGGCAAGAACAACATCGCCTATGTGGAAGGCATGGGCAGCTTCCACAGACTGGCAGCCTTCTTCTCGGACCTGCCGGCCCCCGAAGACAACTGGGTCGGACTGCGAGCCCTGGAGCAATGCGACAAGTGCACGGCCTGCATGAGCCGGTGCCCCACCGGCGCTATCGTGTCCCACCGATTCCTCATCCTGGCGGAGAGGTGCCTCACCTTTCACAATGAGCGGACTGCGGAGTTCCCCGAGTGGATCGACCCCTCCTGGCACAACTGCCTCATCGGCTGCATGGCCTGCCAGCTGGCCTGCCCGGTGAACAAGAGGTTCTTCCACTGGTTCGATGAGGGGGTGAGCTTCACCGGGGAGGAGACGGCGCTTCTACTGCGGGGAGTCCCCGGCGATCAACTTCCGCAGACGACGGGAGCCAAGCTGGAGAAGCTCGGCTTGCTCGAGGATGTGAACCTGGTGAGCAGGAATCTGGCTGTTCTGCTCAGACAACACGCGGCCTGACCCGCCGGCGGTCAGGGAGCCGGCGCCCTTACGTGGCGGCGCCTCCCCGCGCGTCCAATTCGGGAGTAGCATCGAAGGAGCCTTGATAGCATAGTCGGCTGCATGCGCCAGCTGCCCGGCCGACTACCTGCCAAACGCCCCCTTCTTGAAGACATAGATGGCCCAGCCCAGCGTCTCCCGTCCCCAGCGCAGATAGGCGGCTTTGCCCCCGCGGACCCGCTTCAAGACCTCTTCCACATCAGGGTCGTTGGCGTGCCCGCTGGCCCACTGCTCCGCCGCATACCACTGCAGCCCTTCATACCTGTCCCAGTCATCCTGGCTGCTCACCAGCGTGTATGCCAACTCCAATCCAAACTCATGCCCCGCCTGTGCATTCTGGATGTGTGTCCCGTAGTTGTCGCGTTCGTCCCCGATGGCCTGCAGGTACTCCTTCTCCGGCTCCTGCCGCCAGTAGGGCTCTCCAACTACTACCCAGCTCTCTTGTGGCGCCATCCCTTCCAGCGCCTTCAATGTCCCCCGATGCCCGCCATAGATCCAGCTCGCCCCGATGCAGGCCACCAGGTCGAAGCTCTCTGGCTTCTCCGGCTGATAGTTCGCCCCATCCATCTCGAGAAGAGCCAGTCGAGCATGCGGTGCCCGTTCCTGAAGCTTCCTCCTGGCAGCCGCAACGAAGTGCGGTGAGAGGTCAAGCCCCACGCCTTGAATGCCGTACTGCTCCGCCAGCCGGATGATGAACTCGCCCTTTCCGGAGGCGATCTCAAGCACATGGGCACCAGGCCTGAGCCGCACAAGAGCGATGAGCTGTTCCAGTTTCTCAATGCTCATCGGATTGCAGACGATGTGCTCCCGATGGGTGATGTCAAAGAACTTCCAGTTGTCCACGAGCGAGTCTCCTTCTCTGTCAGCGGTCCGGGCAGGCTGGGGAATCCCCGGCTTCTGCCCACACAGGATGCCTCGCGGTATTCTATCCGGGCGCATCATGGGGGTCAACACAGAAGCCAGCGGTGCCAAACCGGAGAGCTGTCCCGGATGTGCCCCAAAGGCGGATGCCGTTTTGTGATATGGGCTGATATGGGGTAGTATGTGGTTTGCCTGGCAGGGGGGAATCGCCCCCTCTGGGGGTGAAGAGCTTCGGGCATCTGGCTCCCGGCGGACCGCCGATGGCCTGCAGTGCCCGAGGGGGCGGCCGATGAGAGTGAGACATGTTCCGCGCCTGATTCCGGTGGCTGTCCTGCTGGCGGCGTCGGTGTTGCTCTGTGCGCCGGGCTGCGGGGGGAAGTCAGCCGAACCGGCCGACACGGTCGCCATGGAGTTCTACCGCAACCCGGCGTTCCCGGAAGGGCACCGGAATCCGGTGGACCACCTGGCCTACCCGCAGCACCCCTTCCTGGCACCCAACGGCAGCAGCAACATGCACTGCGACGCGTACATGTCGGACAGCTACGAGGCCGGCGGTCCACTGGGGCTGACGCCCCACGTCATCCGGGCCTGCTACGGGACCGAGTGGAACCTGCCGGTGACCATCACCTTTGATTCCCGGGGGCGGATCATCGCCTATGTGAACCGCTGGGCCGAAGGCATCTACATCATGCTCATCGACCCGGAGACGCTGGACGATCTGGCCTACTATGCCCTGCCGCCGCAGCGCAGCGGCGACCTGCTCCATCCCCTGAGCGACACGTCGGGCGGGGCCTACTTCGTGCTGGACAGCCAGGATCGGGTGATCATCGCCGACCGGGACAACGCGGTGCAGATCATTCAGTACTCGGATGAAAAGGGCCGCTTCGAAATGGTGTGGAGATACAGCCTGCAGTCGTATATCCTGCCCGTGGTGAAGGCGCCCCTGGGGGACCGGGTCCAGATGGCGGCGCCCGACTGGGAGGGACGGCTGTGGTTCACCACCCGCTATGGGGTGGTGGGGGTCATAACCCCGCGGAGCAGCCTGGTGAGCACGATGGAGCTGGCGGGCGAGGAGATACAGAACTCCTTCACCATCGGTGAGGACGGAGTCTACATCGTCACCGACCACGCCCTGTACCGCTGCCACGCCGATGGGGCGGGCAAGCCGGTGATCGACTGGCGCACCGAATACGACCGGGGCACTCGGGTGAAGCCGGGGATGATCCACCAGGGCTCGGGGACGACGCCCCACCTGTTCGGGGACCTGGTGGCCATCTGCGACAACGCCGAGCCGCGGATGAACGTGCTGTTCCTGCGCCGCTCGGACGGCCGCGAGGTTGGCCGGCTACCTCTGTTCAACGAGGGACAGAGCACTACCGAGAACGCTATGCCGGGACTGGTCCGCGAAGGAGGGGAGGGCCTGGAGTACTCGCTCATCATCGAGAACAACTACGGGCTGGTCCGCACCGGGCTGTACGATCTGGGCGGCTGCTGCGGGGCAAGCGCCGGGGGCGTCTCCCGCGTGGACCTGGTGCCAGATGGCAAAGGCGGGTACACCTGCAGGGAGGTCTGGTCCAGCGCCGAGAACTCGTGCAGCACCGTGCCGAAGCTCTCCTTGAGCAGCGGCCTGGTCTACCTCCACACCTACTCCTGGCCCGAGGGCGCCCCGGGGCACGGCTATCAGTACTACTTCACGGCCCTGGACTTCGAGACGGGGAAGACGGTGTTCCGGGTCCCGGTTGGCGAGGGTCTGTGGTACTTCGACATGGGGGCCCCGGTGACCCTGGGCACCGAGGGAGGCACGGCCTACATCGGGACCATGGGCGGCCTGGTGCGCATCGCCGACAGGCCATCGGGGTGAGATCGAGGGCGCGTTCCGACCGGCTGGGACCAGGGCCGACACCGGAGCACAGGAACGGGTCCCGATGACGGCCAGAGGTCAACTGATCACAGTCTGGGGAAGGAGAGTCCGGAGATGAGCTGGAGAGAGGAGTACAAATCAAAGCAAAGCAGCCATGCGGAGGCGGCCAGGCTGGTTCATTCAGGGGACCGGCTGTTCACCCCCCTCGGCCTGGGCGAGCCTTCGACGGGCATGATGGATGCCATTGCCGACCGCAAGGATGAACTGCGGGACG
>Ga0194112_10013095_pt1 | contig 10057 bp, 9 predicted proteins | sample TA2MahC400mmetaG_FD_146191 | JGI IMG/M metagenome (GOLD analysis project Ga0194112, IMG submission 146191) | Freshwater microbial communities from Lake Tanganyika, Tanzania - TA2015016 Mahale Deep Cast 400m | ecosystem: Environmental > Aquatic > Freshwater > Lake | place: Tanzania: Lake...
GACCTCCCGCGTAGTCAGGATCTCGTGGCGGCGGAAGGGGTTCCTCAAACCCTCGCGGCAGACGAGGTCCACCTGCCGCCCGAGGATGCCGCTCAGCTCGTCCATCATGTCGATCCAGTCGTAGAGGCTCCACGGCACGTCTGGCTCGAAGGCCACGAGCACATCCACGTCGCTGTCTGGGCGGAAGTCTTCGCGCAGGACGGAGCCGAAGAGCGACAGCTCGGCAATCCGCCACTTGCGGCAGAATGCCTCCACCTTGTCGCCGGAAACCTGGATCCTGGGAACCGCCACGGCTGCCTCCTTGCCACGGTTAGCTACAGTATAGCGCGCAGCGCGGGGAGCGCAAGGGGCATTTGACAGGGCAACCCGCACCTACTATGATCCCCTGCCGTGTGGGCAGCAGACTCCAGGACGCGGGGCAGGGACGCCCCGCCTACATCGTGGCTTGAAAGGAGCCGTCCGTGATTCGCTGCGCGCTCGTCAGTGGCAAGGGCATGGGCATCATGCACGGGAAGAACTTCCACGGCCTGCCCGACGCCAAGGTCGTGGCCGTGTGCGACATGGACCCCGCGTTGCTCGAGAAGGCGAAGGCGGAGTTCCAGGCGCCCGGCTTCGCCTGCATCGAGGAGCTTCTGGCGGGGGCCGAGTTCGAGCTGGCGCTGCTGATCACGAACGAGACCCGCCGCATCCCGCCGCTGCGCCAACTGCTCGCCGCCGGCAAGCACGTGTTCACCGAGAAGCCGCTCTGCGGCATGGAAGGCCAGTACCACGTCCGCGAGCACGACTGCTGCATTGCCGCTTCGGCCATCAAGGAGTGGCGGGCGAGCGGCCTGAAGTTCGGCATCAACTACAACTATCGCTTCTTCCGCCACTTCCAGCGGCTCCACAATGACGCGGCCGAGGGCAAGTTCGGCACCCTCCGCCTCGTCCGCGCCCGCGCCCACTTCAACTGCTGGTCGCACGTGATTGACCAGATTCTCTGGACGATGGGCCGCCCCGAATGGGTGAGCGTCTCGGGCAACCCGAGCGAACAGGGCGGCTGGACCCGCTTCATCCGCATGGCGTGGGCGAACGGCGTGGTGGGCGAGCTGGACGGCTCGAACTTGTGGGGCTACGACGACCATCCGCTCCGCATCCAGATATGCGGCGACACGTCCTACGGCGAGGCCCGCGGCCTCGACGGCTGGTATCGCCGCTGCAAGGGCAGCTCGTGGCCGACCGCGGTCGAGGAGACGTGGGAAGTCGAGAAGGGCGTGCAAGAGTATAAGGAATCGTTCGGCCGCATGGCCGCCGCCGTCATCGAGGCGATGAAGGCCGGCGCCCAGTGGCCCGCGGACGGCGACGCGGCCTGGAACGAGCTGCTCTTCGAGGCCGCCGTCCACCGCTCCGCCCTCCACGACGGCGAGCGGGTTCGCCTGGCCGACGTCGAGAAAGCCTGCATGGCCGCGAGCTGCTGAGAGCCTGCCCGCGAAACACGCGGAAGACGCGGAACCGCGAACGGAATCTCCCGCAGAGGAGCAGAGGGGCAGAGCCGCGACGAGGGGGCTGCTCTCATGTCGCCCCGGTGCTCCGCGTGACAGATGTCTGGCGAGGGGGCAGCCTTCTCCCTCTCCCTCGGGGAGAGGGGTGGGGTGAGGGTGCTTGGCTCCCCGCGGACGCCGCAGAAGGCACCCTCACCCGCCCGCCTCTGGCGGGCGACCTCTCCCCAAGGGAGAGGTGGGCGGCCACACTCCAACGACGCGGTGCGCCGCGGGCTGTGTTCCCACGCGGAGCGTGGGAACGAGAGAAGGCTGGAGTGACACATGGCTCGCGACGATTGGTTTCGGCGAACAACCTGGACAGAGCTCGACGCAGATGAGTTCTTCGCTCGCAACCGGCGCAGCCGCAGCGCGTTCAAGAAGGCTCAGTACATGCGGATTCAGGCGGAGACTCTCCTCGGTACAGGGAACAAGGACCTGGCCACTGCGGCGCTCGAGCTCCTGAAGCAGAGCTTCCGTGAGTTCCCTGACACGACGGACTGCGCGTTGGCCTACGATGCAGCGGGCCGCTGCTGCCAGGCTCTGGGCAGGTGCGAAGAGGCGCTGAACTACTACCGCAGGGCCATGGAGCGGGAGCGCGAGTTCCCCGGCATTGGGTCCCTTGCGTGCTTTCACTTTGCGATACTGGTCGCCGAGCAGGGCCGTCAGGAGCTATTCGACGAGGCCCTGCTGGCGCTCGACAGCTTCGGCCCTGCTGTGTTCCCCTGGCACGCGTACGTGGACAACGGGGCGCGTGCGATCATTGCTTCTCAGCGGGGACAGGCCGAACTCGCTCGGGCCTGTGCCCGGCGGGCACTCGATGCGGCGTCCATCAGGGACTCCGGGCTTGGTTGGGGCCGAGCCTCTGTCGGGCTCGTGAAAGAGCAGGACATGAGGACCGCGTTTCACAGGAGACTGCGCGACCTGATTGTGCCCCACGATGAGGCCCCTGACAGCGCCGCAAGGAACTGAAACCTCAATGCCGGCGCACGAAGATGTGGAACCTCGCGTTCCCTCGGGCTACAATGGGAGCAGCAAGGTGAGGGAGGCAAGTCCGTGTCAGTGCACATCGAGATGGACATGCCGGAGAGCGCATTCCCTGCCCTCAGGGTCACGCCGCAGCAGTTCGCCTCCGAGCTTCGCCCCGCGGCGGCCATGCAGTGGTACGAAGCCGAGCTGGTGTCGCGGTCCAAGGCTGCCGAGATCGCCGGCATGCGCCGCAGCGAGTTCATAGACGCCCTTGTCCGCTACAGGGTCCCGGTGATCCAGATCACGCCCGAGCAGCTTGAGGACGAGGTGAGGCGTGGCTAGGGCCCGGGTCGTCAATGCTTCCCCGCTGATGCTCCTCGCGCGCTCAAGTCAAGGAGTTGCTCTCTTGCTGGCACTCGCCATTGGGGACGCCCCGGGAGCGCAGAAGATGGACGTTTCGGACATGAAGCTGGCGGAGAAGATTGTGGTCGGCGGGGTGGAGTTTCGCACGGCCTCGCCGCCCAGGGGACTCGTGCTGCGGGAGGAGGTGGGCATCGTCACACACGAGTCGGTGACGGGGCAGGTGGTCCACCGCACACCCAGGCCGGCCGTGGGAATCTATGAGACCAAGGCCACGATCACGCCCGGCGGCGACTACCTGCTGATGTTCCCCCAGGGCAAGCACTATGGCGGGGCAAAGACCAAGGTCAACGACCTCCTCGCCTGCCGCTCCTCCGACAAGGGGAAGACCTGGTCCGCCCCGAAGGCGGCCTTCGCGATTGACTACAACCAGCACGGCTTCATCCCCCTCATCCCGCGCGGCTCGAAACGCATCTACGCCTTCGGCACTCAGCCGCTCTGGAACAAGTTCAACGGCATCGAGAACGCCGCCATCGGCTTCCGCTACAGCGACGACGACGGCCACACTTGGTCGCCCGTGACCCTCATCGAGCCGGTGAACGACCCCGGCTACCTCGGAATGTCGGTGATGCGGATGTGCGAAACCGACCGCGGCACCTGGCTGCTGGGCACCCACACGGGCACCAAGTGGTTCAAGCTCCCCGACGGCACGACCACCACCAAGACCCGCTCCTACATCCTGCGGAGCGAGGACCAGGGGAAGACCTGGACCCTGCTGCCCGGCCCCCGCGAAGGCGGCTGGTATCTCAAGGAGTTCGAGCGGATGGACGAGATACGCCCCATCGCGCTCGGCGGCGGCAAGGCACTCGCTTTCGCCCGAACCTGCGAAGGCCACCTCTGGGAGCTGCGCAGCGACGACGACGGCAAGACCTGGAGCGACCCGAAGGCCACGGTGCTCGTCCACCCCGACGCCCCACCGATGCTCTTCCACCTGGCCGACGGCAAGACCCTCATCGCCTTCCACCACAACCGCCACACGGGGCACCACTTCAAGCAGACCGACCGCTCGGAGGTCTGGGCATCGCTCTCGACCGACGAGGGCCGCACCTGGAGCGAGCCGCGGTTCGTCTTCGCCAACGCGCTGGCGCCCACGCTCGAGAACGACTGGCGGAACCACCAGTGCTCCTACGTGGATATGTTCCCCGACGGCGAGTCCCTCCACCTCTTCGTCCCCCACCGCTGGCGTCAGGCGCTCCACCTGACGTTGAAGGAACACGACCTGAAGCGAATGCCCACCAAGGCAGAGCTGGCAGCGCCGCCTTCGGGTTGACAGAATGGAGTCTCATGGTCTAGTATGGCGGCGTGGGAAGGCCGGTGGGGATCGAGCTGGCGAGTTTCCTTGGCCCCGCCTTCTCGCTGAGCAACGTGACGCCTGAACACCCATTGCAGGAGAGATGCGCATGGACAGCCCTCCGCGTCGCAACGAGGCGGCTTGTGCGGCATGTCATCTCGCCGGAGCGCTCACTCGTCGCCAGCTTCTAGGCGTTTGGGCCGGGGTGGCGGGACCGCTTCTGCTGGCTGCTGCGCGGAAGCCAATCCTGGCCGCTGCGGCCGAGGAGAAGGCGGAGATCGAGCCCTTCAAGCCCTGCGGGCCTGGGGCGGCCTATGTCCCTCGGGTCATGGCTGCGGCCTACTATCGGCCGCCGACAATGGCCATAAGCAAGACCTTTGACCCGGACGCCAACTATGAGGGCTATCAGGCGCAGCTTCGCGAGGCGGCGAAGGCGTTGAACATGAAGCTGGATATTGCGCCGGCGCCGCTCTCCACCCCAGACCACGCGCGTCAGTGGGCGGCGCAGGTGGAGAAGGAGAAGCCTGACGGACTGGTCGTGATGAGGCTGGATTTCACGGCCGGGCCGATGATGGAGGTCGAGACCATCCTGCTCCAGATGGACGTGCCGATGTTGTTCTTCGTGCCCAACCAGAGGATGTTCGGTTGGGGCACTTACGGCCTGCACGAGAGGCATACGCGACCCGGCCGCCTGCTGTGTGCCACCCAGGACTTCAGCCACGTTGTCAGCCGGCTCAATCATCTCGGCGCGCGCGCCAGGCTGCGCGAGATGCGCTTCGTCAATGTGACCGGCAACACCAGTGACGAGAGCCGGCTCCCCTTCTGGGGCTCCCTCGTGCGACGCGTCCCGTTGTCGCGCTGGCACGAGCAGTTCATTCAGAAGAAGGTCGAGATCACTGCCGAAGTCAAGGCGATCGCCGACTATTACTTGCGGACGGCCCAACGGGTCGCCGGCCCCGGCCCGGAGGCCGCCCTAAAGGGCGCGCTCTGCTGTGTCGCGGCGCGCAACATCCTTCGGCAGGAGCAGGCCGATGCGTTCACGATGGATTGCGGCGCCGCCGCCTCCGGCCCCACCATGCCGCACAGCGCGGCGCCCTGCCTCGCCTTCGCGCGAATGCTCGACGACGGAGTGCCGGCGATCTGCGAGCAGGACCTGACGTGTGGCCTTTGCATGGCGTTGTCCCAACTGCTCTTCGGCCGTCCGGGATTCCTGCACAACCTCGGGTGGGACACGTCGTGCGCTGCCGGCGGGTGCTTCGTCGCCACCCACTGCACGGGACCCACGCGGCTCCACGGCACGAGCGAGAAGCCGGTGCCGTTCGAGCTGCGCTTTCACCACGGGCAGATTGACCCGATGCCCATGGCAATCTGGCCCAAGGGCCAGAAAGTCACGTGCGTCAAGGCAACCCGTGATAAGCCGGCAATGAGCATCGTGACGGGCGCGGTCGTGGATATGTTGGATCCCAAGCGCGGCGGCTCCTGCACGCAGATGGTCAGGTGGAAGCCGGATGGCAGCTACGACGTCCTCAAGCACCCCGACGTCGGCGGGCATCACCACCTCTTGCTGTTCGGCGATTGGAAGAAGGAGCTCCTCGACTTCTGCCGCTTGTTCAAGATCACCGCCGTAGGTGCAGTGTGAGAACGTTGGAGCGAGTGAGATGCGCGAGCGCGCCTCGGTGCTACAGCGGCGCGAGTTCCTGCGTCGGGCGTCCGCGGCCGGGCTGGCGGCAGGAGCCACGGCCAGCGCCTTGACTCCATCGGAAGCAATGGGAGATGCCATGCAAGCCGGAACCCCGACACTGTCGTTCCAGCGCGAAGTGCCGCTCGCGAAGCCTTGTGACGTGGTGGTCTGCGGCGGAGGGCCGGCCGGGTTCGCGGCGGCGCTGGCAGCGCGGCGGGCCGGCCTCTCGGTGCTGCTGGTGGATGCCCAAGGGCAGCTCGGGGGCATGGGCACGTCGGGACTCGTCTCGCACTGGCTTGGGGGCCGCACGAGCGATTGCCGCCGCTGGGTCGTGGGCGGCATCTTCCGCTCACTGGCCGAGGAGGCGTCCAGACGCGGCATCGCACTCCTCCCCATGCCAGCCAAGACGAAGTACCAGCCCCACGGCTGGTTCAAGGGGCAGCTCGAGGCGGGCGTGCCCTTCGACCCCTTCGGCATGGCCGCGCTCCTCGACGAGAAGGCGGCCGAGGCAGGCGTCGAGGTGCTCTTGCTCACCCAGGCGGTGGACGTAACGGTCGCCGACGGGCGAATCACCCACGTGGTGCTCTCGAACAAGAGCGGCCTGGCCGCCGTGCCCGCGGCCGCCGTGGTGGACGCCACGGGCGACGCCGACATCGCGGCCCGCAGCGGCTGCGAGGTCGTCAAGGGCCGCGAGGGCGACAGCCTGATGACGCCCGCCACGCTGATGTTCCACGTGGACGGGGTGGACCAGGACGCGCTGGCGGCCTACATCGAGAAGCACGACGCGCCGCGGTTCCGCAAGGAGATCGAGGCGCTCCGCAAGGCGGGCGAGTGGCCCTTCCCCTACGACATCTTCATCAGCGTGCAACTGGCCGAGAAGGGCACGATGATGATCAACACCTCTCGCCTCGTGGGGGTGGACGGCACGGACGGCGCATCAGTGTCGCATGGGATGATTCGCGGCCGGGCCGAGACCCAACGGCTCCTGGCGATCCTCCGCAAACACTCTCCTGGCTTCGCCGACGCCCGCGTCAAAGCCGTTGCCCCGACCCTTGGCGTCCGCGAATCGCGCCGCATCAAGGGGCAGTTCGTCCTCTCCGTCGCCGACGTGACTCAGGGCAAGCCTTTTGAGGACACGATCGGCTTCTCGGCCTACGGCTGGGACCTGCCCGATCCGAAGCGCCCAAGCGAGAACCCCGGGCACGGCAAGCTGCCGCCTGTCACGCCCATCCCCTACCGCGTCATGGTGCCACAGCCGGTGCGCAACCTCATCTGCCCTGGGCGCGCCATCAGCGTCGAGCGCCCCGTCCTCGGCCCCCTCCGCGTCGCGGCCCCCTGCATGGCAATGGGCGAGGCCGCCGGCGCCGCCGCCGAGCAAGTCGTCCGACGCGGCATCCCCTTCGCCGACCTTGACGTGGCGTCCCTCCGCAAAGCCCTCCGCGATCACGGAGCCGTCACCGACTGGACTTGAGCAGCAGCGTGCTCAAGATGGCCCAAAAGAGACTGGCAATTGCGATCGCTGACGTGATCAGGAACCTTGTATCTCTATACCAAGGCTTCAGTGGGTCTATAATGTCCTTGAGCCGCTCGGAGTTCAGAGCGATGGCCATTCGACCCTGCGACCGGTCAACTCCGCGTACCTCTTCGGCTTTGCGGCCGCGAATCAGGTGTTCCTCAAGAAGCTGGTTTGGCGCTGCAAGCCATTCCTCGTCGCCAGCACGGAAGCATCTCAACTGGTCTGCGTAGACGAACGCATTCGGCCCCTTTCGATCGTACCGGTGGCGAAGTTCCCTCAGAATCGCTGCGCGGTAGCTGACGTAGCTCGTGGTCCGAGCCCTCCTTCCTTTCGGCCGGGACGAACACCTGGGCCCGTTGCCCCAAAAACGCGAACCCGGCTCCGAGTGCCGGATGACAGGCCCGGGACACAATGCTAGCGCCACCCTGCTCATGCCACCACGCGGCGATTTGTCAAGGGCGCGCGCCGGGGATGGTTGTGCTTGCTGACTCGGTCTCACTTCTCTTAGCCCAAGTTCGTCAGTGAAGACGATTTTGGGAGTGCGTCGGGGTCAGACCTCAAATTAGCAATTAGCGATGGCAGCAATCCTGGAGATGACCTACTCGGCCTCTTCCGCCTTGTCCTCTTCTCTGAGGATCACGCGGCGTTTCTTGCTGGCTTCGCGTTTTCGCTTCTTCCGGGTGCGTGCCGGCAGCTTGCCGAGGAGGCTGTCGCCCCACACGTCGAGTTGGCTCGGCTTCGTGTGCGATGGCCTGTCGTGGCTCATAGGACTACTTCGCGGGCAGCTCGCTGTCGGTGTTGGTTCCGCGTGCAGGCATGCACGCCCTGCCCCTCGTTCCCGGCCTCCGTTCCTGCATTCCTGGCTTCCTTGTCACTTCTCTGCGGCCGGCTTGCCCAGGGCCTTCAGGATGTGCGCGGCAACCTGCTTGGCGAGCTCGACTGAGCCTGTGCGCATGAAGTGGACGTTCTTCTCCATCTGAATGGCCTTGTAGCCGGTGAACTGGGCTGCGAAGGCGTGGAGGTCGTTGATGGCCACGCCGTGCCTGTCCATCACCCGTTTGGCGGCCTCGTTGTACTTCACCTCATCCCCTGGCACGCGGCCCTGGGCGCCCTTGGGCACGGGGGTCGTCGCGGCCCAGATGAGCTTGGCGCCCGTCTTCTTCAGGCGCTGCACCAGCTCATCGAGGTTCTTCTCGTACTGTTCAACGGGCACCTGCTGCGTGCCCTTCTCGACGGCGACGAGGTCGCCGAACTCGTTCATGTACTTCAGGTCGTGGAGACCCCAATTGAAGTGGATGACATCCCATTTCCCCTCGCCGAGCCACTTGTCGAGTTCCTTCAGGGCCGTGGTGGTTGGGCCGCAGTTGGTGAGGGGGCGGTGGACATTGGCCTTGCCCCTCAGGAGCGCGCGGACGGGCACGGTGTAGCCGATGGAGATCGAGTCGCCGATGAGCAGCACGCGGGGCAGCTTCGGGTCGTCGGTCACAGGCTCGAATGCGGGGCCCACGTGCTTCTTCTCCTTCTCCCCCTCCGCCCCCACGGCGAAGCACGCACACGCGAGCAGCGCGAGCGCCAGGGTCCTCATCGCCTCAGCCTCCTTTCACGTGTAACACTCCCGTCGTCCAAAGCAGTATAATCAGGGGGCCATGGATTTCAAGAGGGGCCGGCTAGGGAGTATCGCGCGTGGTTCTGGTGGTGTCTCCAGTTCTGTGGCCTCGACCCTCCCCCTACCCCCTCCCTTGAAGGGAGGGGAGTGCCAAACCCCTCTCCCTCTCAGGGAGAGGGTAGGGTGAGGGTTAGCCTCCCGTGTGGGGGCGGCCCCACGACCAGGCGCCTGCTTGCGGTTAGGAGCCATGCTATGCGCCACGCAGCCTTTGGGATCGCTCTGGTGTTCGCCTCGACATCGGCCATCTTCGGAGGCGCGGCGCTGCCGCTGCCGGAGGGCGACGCGGGCATTGCCGCCAAGCACCCCGGCGACGCAGGGATCGAGAAGGACCCCGATGTGGCCTTCGCCGAGGACTTTGAGACCGAATCCCTCGATGCCCTGAAGGGCAAGTGGAACCAGGTGAACCAGAAGATCACGTCGCTCTCCGACGACGTGCCGCCCGCCAGCCGTGGCAAGCGCTCCATCCTCTTCACCCACGTCGGCGGCCAGGGCGAGGGCGGGCACCTCTACAAGAGCTTCAAGCCAGGCTTCGAGCAACTGTTCCTCCGCTTCTACGTGAAGTTCGACAAGGACTGCGGGCAGATTCACCACTTCATGCACCTCGGCGGCTACAACCCGCCGACCCCATGGCCCCAGGGCGGAGCCGGCATCCGCCCCAAAGGCCACGAGCGCTTCACCACCGGCATCGAGCCGTATGGGAACACCTGGCGGTGGGACTTCTATAGCTACTGGATGGAGATGCGCGGCAGCCCGCCGCGTGGGCAGTGCTGGGGCAACTCGTTCCTGGCCGACGCCAAGCCGCCCGCCGAGAGGGGCAAATGGCAGTGCGTCGAGGCCATGATGAAGCTCAACGACGTGGGCGACAGCAACGGCGAGCAGGCCCTGTGGGTTGACGGCAAGCTCGCGGGCCACCTCGGCAAGGGTTTTCCAAAAGGCAAGTGGACCTTCGACCGTTTCCTCCCCGGCCAGGGCGGCGAGTGCATCCGCTGGAACGACG
>Ga0194112_10013100_pt1 | contig 10055 bp, 9 predicted proteins | sample TA2MahC400mmetaG_FD_146191 | JGI IMG/M metagenome (GOLD analysis project Ga0194112, IMG submission 146191) | Freshwater microbial communities from Lake Tanganyika, Tanzania - TA2015016 Mahale Deep Cast 400m | ecosystem: Environmental > Aquatic > Freshwater > Lake | place: Tanzania: Lake...
CACCGCCGGCCCTAATTTGGATAAAACCTCAAACCCCTCCACAAACTCCGCCATAATCCTGAATATCCTCCAGGTCTCTTCGCTGGTGAAATCATATTTAATACTTTTCTTTTTCATTTGATCCTTTCAATGAGCCCCAAACTTACGGAGTGTAACGAACGTAAGTTTGTTGGGCGAATTGACCCCGTCGAGTGCGCCAAAATTATCGTAAGAGAATTTTGGCGCGGCTTACGAGACGGGGCGATAATCCCCATCTACACAACTAATTATCGGGAAACGGTCCTATGTTTGCTATGTTTGCTTGGGTAATTTGCTTTTTTCAAAATTTTCTCTTAATTGCTTTATAATCGTTTTTTTGCTCTTTTTTTCTTCTGGTGAAACATATATTTCGTAAAGAATCTCTTTTGTGGTTTCTATTAGCAAAATTAAAGTTGGAGTATTAAAGCTATCCCAAGAACCTTCATGTAAATTGTCGCTAGTCATACCTTGTATTCCAGCAAGAATATCGAAATATTCAGAATCTATGTTCCGAAAACTTTCCTTCAATTTCTTTATTCTATCTTCATATGGTAATATTATCTCTTTTCCAGAAATACTATCCTTTTCAATCTTAGGAATTTTTTGTAGTTCTAGAAGCTCGTAAATTGCTTTTCTCAAACAACCAGAAGCTCCTATAATATAATCCATTTTTCTGCAACCGTCCGCTTCCGAGATAAGGTCTCGAATAATTTTTGGTATTCTGTTATCGATTGTAAAAAAACTTGTAGGCTGATGATAGAAAAAAACGCTATCTAAATCTTCTATTTCTTTGCCATCTTTATCTGTCGCTCTGATAAGTTTCTCAAGTCCCAATGAATTAATCAAATGCTGTGGAGGCATTAAAAAGCCTCCGGAAGATTGATAAAGATTGAAATTGCTAAGATGCAATGAACTATATTTACAATGACTACATCTAACAATAAAATAAAAACACTTTCTTGTTCTAGACCAATCAAATTTTCCATAATCAATAATTCCGTATTCAACATTTCTTATGTTACAAAAAGGACAATTATATCTATTGCTATCTATAAAATATTTTTTCTCTATATGTGACTGATCGTAGTTTGGATCTGCCATATTTCCTCCCCTTTGTTAAACCTTGGGACCGTTTCTTTCTATCTCCTTTTAATACTATCCGCTATCTTTCCTAGTAATTCTGCTATAAAACCTGACATTGTTCCCAATATCGCACCTTTTCCAATAACATACCAATCAAAACTGCTTCCCTTAAAAACATAAATAATAGCAAAAATAATACCTATAATTATTCCGAGAGTCATACCGCCCCAAACAGCATTTCGTCTACGCCAAAAGACTATTAGCAGAATAACTATTATTACTGCAAGAAGTTTCCAAATATCAAAGCTACTCATTTAATTTAGCCTCTACCGCCTCAACGTCTTCTGCTTAATGAACACATCGGTTATGGAACGAAAGTGAACATAACTGATATGTGCGAATTAATCCCGAAGCTTAAGCTAAAATTATCGCAGAAAATTTTAGCTTGTTTAAGCGAGGGACAACTCTCTTTTAATTCCTCAATCTTGGCGCTAAATTAAATCTATCAAACAAGCCTTAATAAATTTAACTTTCACCGAGTAATCTCAATGTTTCTCCGTATTCTTTGACTACTTTATTTATCGCTTCATCTATTTGCTTCTTGCGCTTATGTGATAAAGGCCTATTCAAAATATCAAAGTTACGATCTTTGACTCTCATGATTTTCTTCTTAATATCTTTTTTCATCGTGGCAACAATCTAAAATTTAAATTCAATCTGTGGGTTTTCTTTCTTGATTAGCTCAATAATAAGCTCAATGAAATCGCCAGCCGATTTTAAAGCGTTCTGCGCATCGGTATCGGATATATTGACCTTCCAAGGTTCATACATAATAAGATTACGATTTTTGCGCATCCGGTCAAATTTTTCTACCAATACCTTATAATCATCGCCTAAAAAATGTTTTGTAACTTCTACTACGGTTTTATGCTGGTAATTTGTCGTTGGCCGTAGACCTTTCATAAAAACAAATGCTCTTGCACTATGGAGCATAGCATCGTATGCGCAATTATAAGCTAAAGGTGGATCGATTTCTATAATACGCTTAGCGGCTTCCAGATCTTTTTTAGCTCTTGCGATTACCTTATTCATTTGGTCAAAGCCAATTCTATCTCTTTTTAATAATCCTTTATCTATATAGTCTCTTATGAATTTATCCGATGTCATCTTTGCTGCCTTTGATAAAAATCTTAGGCTTTCTGAGTAAATTTAAAATAAACGAATTGCGTTTCTTCTTTTCTTTTTTAAAATCGGAGTCGGTATAGATGGTATAATTTATCTCGCGACTAAATTCATTTTCTAAATCAGAAATTTTACTTATAATCTTATCTTCATTTATTTGACCTAAAAGGAACACATCGACATCGCTATCTGCCCTTTCTTTCCCCTCGGCAAAAGATCCATAGATAAAGGCGGCTTTCAATCCTAAGATGTCTTTAAGTACATCCTTTAATCTCCCTTCTATGCCTTCGGTCTTAAAAATAAGCTGTTTTATTTCTTTATATAGAGGATGATTTTTATTTACAGAAAATAACCTCAGGTTTCCTAAATATTCAGAGCTCAAAATACCTTCTTTCTCTAATTTCGCCAGCTCCTTATGCAAACTTCCGACAGAGACAAAAAGCAGGCTAGCTAGCTGGCGAACGTAGTATTTTTTCTCGGAATTAGTAAGGAATTCCTTCAAAATTGCTCTTCTAATTTTGGACGAGATTAATGTTTTAAGCATATAATTTTATTTTGATCGACCAGGTTTTTAATTGCTCTATTATTTCTCAAAAGCGATAATTAAAGAGGGGCTAAAAAAATAGATATTGAGTTCTCCTTTAGAGAACAATTGTATCATATTCTAGAACATTGTCAAGTTTTCACTTGTACTTTGGCTTCTTAAGTTGTTTCTAATCTTTGAAATTCTTTCCCGCTTACAAGCCAAAAAATTAAGAGGTCCTTCGATGGTTCCTGGATCCATCGAAGGACTTCTTGCCTTTTACTTTCTAGCTGCTGTATTCCTTTTCAATCGCACTGCGCCAGGTGTTGGATAGTTCGTCGACAGAAAGGTCAATTAAGTCATTGATGACGAGTTTTTTTCCGCCGACCTTACCGATAATCTTTGCCGAAAGTTTATTTTTCTTAGCGATATCCAGGATTTTATCCGCATCTTTGGGTTTTGCGCTTAGAATAACCCGCGATTGCGTTTCGCCGAATAAAAGCGCGTCTTTTCTCATATTTTTATCGTCTAATTTAACGCTTGCGCCGATTTTTTTATCGGTGATACAGCTCTCTGCCAAGGCAACTGCGATTCCGCCTTCAGAACAATCATGCGCGGATTGGACCAATCCTTTTTCAATCGCAGATAAAACCGTATCCTGAAGCGCTTTTTCCTGTTTTAAATCCAGCGCCGGCACATCGCCTTTTTTCAAATTAAAAAGCGCTTTTAAATATTCCGATGCGCCCAGCTCATTTTTATTTTCACCCAACAAGATGATCGTGTCGCCTTCGGATTGAAAACTTTGTTTTACGACTTTACTAACATCCTCGACGACTCCCACCATGCCAATTGCCGGCGTAGGATCAACCGTTCCTTTAGGATTTTCATTGTGGAAACTGACGTTTCCGCTGACCACGGCGATGTCTAAAGCCAAACAGGCATCAGTGATGCCTTCGCAAGATTTTCTAAATCCCCAGAAAACTTCCGGATTAAAAGGATTGCCGAAATTCAAGCAGTCGGTTAAGCCCAGCGGCTTTGCTCCCACACAAACCAGATTGCGCGCTGATTCTGCCACGGCGATTTGTCCGCCTAAACGCGGATTCAAGCGACAATAAGTTCCGTTACAATTCGCGGTAGCGGCAAATCCACGTTTTCCCACGACTTTAATCACGGCTGCGTCAGCTTCACCGGGCTTGACCACCACATTGCCGAATAATTTGGCGTCGCTTTTTGAGTAAACCATATTTTTGTCGGCAATCGTGGATGAACCGAGCAATTTCAAAAATGTCTGATTGTAATCCGCCGGCTCTTTGACATCTTTTAGATTCAATTTGAATTGGGAAAAATCGGGTTGCTTTTCTTCGCGGGTGTAAACCGGCGCATCGAGCGTCAAAGCTTTTGCCGGAACTTCCGCGACAATTACATCGCCTTCTTTTACGGTGAGCTTATCGCCTTTTTTTACAAAGCCGATGATATCCAGCGGCACGCCGTGTTTTTCGCAGATTTTTTTGGCTGCTTCGATTTTATCTTTTTCCAAAATTACCAACATTCTTTCCTGGCTTTCGGAAAGCATAATCTGGTAGGCGTTCATGTCGGCTGAGCGTTTTCTGACTTTGGTTAAATCGATTTCAATTCCCACGCCGCCTTTGGTGGCGGTTTCAGAAGTGGAACAAACCAGACCAGCTGCGCCCATATCCTGCATTCCCACGACCACGCCTGCCTTAATAAGTTCCAGGCTGGCCTTTCTAAGCTTTAATCCCATTACCGGATCGCCGATGGCAACGGACGAAGTATCTTCTTCTGCGCCTTCGGCAATTGCGCCGGAGGCAAATGCCGCTCCGCCCACGCCGTCTTTACCGGTATCTCCGCCGATCATCGCTACGATATTTCCGATTCCTGCGGCTTTAGCGCGGGTAATCTCATTATGTTTGACCACGCCGACAGTCATGGCATTGACCAAAGGATTGCCTTCGTAACTTTCATCAAAATAAATTTCTCCGCCCACGATTGGCACCAAGGCGATATTGGCGTAATGGCTAAAACCTCTGCCGATTTCCTTAAATAACCATTTTACTTTTTCTGTGCTTAGCCGTCCTAATCTTAATGAGCCAAGCAGGCCCACGGTGTCTGCGCCCATAGTAAAAATATCGCGCATACATCCGCCGCCGCCGGTTGCCGAAGCCTCAAAAGGCTCAACCGCCGAAGGATGGTTGTGCGATTCCATTTTAAATGCAACGCCATAACCTTCGCCGATATCCACGATTCCGGCGTTTTCTCCCGGGCCTTGCAGAACCTGTTTTCCTTTGGTGGGAAACATCTTTAATATTGGCCGGGAATTTTTATAGGAACAATGCTCGCTCCACATCGCAGAAAAAAGGCCGAGTTCCGTATAATTTGGCTCTCGGCCGATAAGTTTTTTTATTTGAGCGTATTCTTCCATTGTCAGGCCTTCTTTTTCGATTAGCTCTTTGGTGATTTTGATCTCTTTGACATTAACGGTAGGCATTTTATTCTCCTTTTTAAAAAATGTTAAAAATGAAATGAGGGCGTCTTTGCAACTAACCAAGCCGCTGCGTCAATGCAGCGGGAAAATTCTCTGCGCCATTGCAGATATGAAAATCTTTTGATTAAAGTTTTGCTAGCAGGATTTTTATCTCAAGAATTCTATTTAAAACTTTCAGCTACAGACCTAATCTCTTAAAAACCTTGTCGATGTTCTTGGTGAAATATTTGATATTGAAACAATTATCAATCTGGTCCGCGCTGAGATAGCGCCGGATCCTTCTGTCTCTTAAAATTATCTCTTTAAATTCCGAGCCTGTCTGCCAAGAAAGCATGGCGCATTTCTGCACGGCATCGTAAGCGGCGGTGCGCGTTAAGCCCTTATTCATCAGCTCTAAAAGCAGGCGCTGGGAATAGATCAGGCCTCTGGTCTTGGACAAATTCAAAATCATATTTTTGGTATGGACAGTGAGGTTATCCATTAAAGCGGCGAATTTATTCAGCATGTAATCCAGCATTTCGGTGCTGTCCGGAATGATCACCCGCTCGACGGAAGAATGGCTGATGTCGCGTTCGTGCCAGAGATTGATATTTTCCATAGCTGCCAGGGCATTGGAACGAAGCAATCGCGCCAGTCCGCAGATCCTCTCGCAGGTAATAGGATTTTTCTTGTGCGGCATGGCCGAAGATCCCACTTGGCCGCGGTAAAATGTCTCTTCGACCTCCAGGACTTCTGTTTTTTGCAGTTGCCTTATTTCGGTGGCGAATTTTTCTAGGGATGAACCCACGACCGCCAAGGCATTCAAAAACTGGGCGTGCAAATCGCGCTGGACTATCTGGGTGGAGATGTTTGCCGGCTTTAAATTAAGTTTTGCGCAGACATATTCTTCTACCGCCGGATCGACATGGGCGTATGTTCCCACTGCTCCGGAGAGTTTTCCCACGCGGATAGCTTCTTTTGCCCGCTGCAGCCTTTCTAAATTGCGTTTTGTTTCATCGTACCAGACCGCAAGTTTAAATCCGAAGGTGGTCGGTTCTGCGTGCACTCCGTGGGTGCGGGCAACGCAGATTGTATCTTTATATTTATTCGCCTTTGCCGCCAAGACTGATAAAAGTTTATTCACGCCTTCGATCAAGATGTCTGTGGCCTCGACGCACTGAAGCGCCAAAGTGGTATCCAAAAGATCCGATGATGTCAGGCCAAAATGAAGGTAGCGCGCCTCAGGGCCCAAATGTTCGCCGAGGTCCTCTACGAAAGAAGCTACATCGTGCTTGGTCTTTTCTTCCAGCTTCAAGATATTTTCTAAATCGAATTTGGCTTTCTTCTTGATTTTGGCTACGGCTTTTTTGGGGATTTTGCCTAATTTGGCCATGGCCTCGCAGGAAAGAACTTCGATCTTCAAAAATATGGAGAATTTGTTTTCGTCCTGCCAGATTTTACCCATTTTGGGCAAGGTATAACGTTCGATCATTGGTCACCGCTCCTTTTTTAATGATGACACAACTTATGGAGTACGAAGTACGACATAAGTTGTGTGTCAGAATTAAATCCCTCACCTTTCATCTATTGACGGATTCTTTAGAAATTCTTTTAAAAGCTACATGAATACCAAAAAGGTGAGGGGTCAAATTCGGACTTACAAGTTACGGAGTAAAACGACGTAACTTGTGTCCTCATTTGAGAAAGCATCAGTATAACAAATCTAAAACTGCTCGTCAATTAAAATCGTTCAAAAACGGCAAAAAAATAGGGCCCTCAGAAACATCAGCCCTACTTACATAACCTACTGAAAATGAATATATTACATCATTTTTTTGTCTTTAAAATCAGCCGTTGGAAGGATTTTTAGCAAAATTTTGGGAAAATTGGAAAAATAGCGGAAAAATTATTTTATCCTGACAGGATTTCTTCAAGTTGCTTAAGACTAATAATTCCCATGCTGACCATGGTTTCGCCCAGCTTTTGGCCGGAAAGCCAATGATTCTGTAAAGCTTGCAAGAGCTGGCCTTCATTGATTATATTTTTCTCCAATAAGATTTGTCCTAACGGCTTAAAATCCCTGGACTTTTGCGCTTGATGAACCTTTAAATGCTCGCGGACAAAATCAATCTCCTCCTGACGGCTCTGTTTTCCCTGATCTTTGCTTCTTCTGTCAATCAGATAACTGCTTTCGGCAATGGTCTTTAAGTATTTTTTTATTTCAAAGGCAATTTCCGTAAGTTCGATAATATTTTGAATTTTTCTTATACGATTATTGATCACCGCGATAGAAATCCCCATAAGCGGAGCGTTTTTTATTTTACCGGTCCTGTCTTTTACGCGCACATATCCTCTTTTTTGGTCGTCTTTAGCGTAATGCAAAGGCATAATCCGGTCAAAATCCCGGATAATCCCTTTTGCGATAATCTCTTCGTTTTCCGGTGTAGTCACCACCACAAAATCGTCTCCGCCGATGTGTCCGACGAAATCGTTTTTGGCGCCGAAGGTCTTGACGGTATCGCTGATGATATGGGCTGACTGCATAATCACGTCATCGCCTTTGAGGTAACCGTATTTGTCGTTAAAAGATTTGAAATTGTTGATATCGATATAGAAAAATGAAAACAAACGGTTATCTTTGACCCGCTCGTTTATAACTTTTTCGATTTCCCTTGAGCCGGGAAGTTTGGTGAGCGCATTGGCGCGCACCTGATGCTCGGTGCGCCGAATCGCCATCTCGATTCTGATTTCTAGATCTATGGGATCCGGCGGTTTAACGATGTAATCGTCGATTCCTTGCTCTACCTGGAGCATCTTTTTACGGATCTGCCTTTTTTCGATCAGGATTATGATAGGAATATAGGAAGTCAGAAAATCGCTTTTTAAAATTTCGCTTAACTTGAAGACGTCAGCCCCGGGGATATCGGAGTCGATGATAACTAAGTCCGGGTGTTGTCTTGCGGCAGTCTCAATCAAACTATTTCCGTCAGAAACCAGGGTAACTTTTGTGCCCATGGCCAAAAGCAGACTACGCAGGATATCCGCCAAAGCAGCATCCGGCTCGGCTAATAAGATTCTTTTATCTTCTAACATAACTGATTATTTTCTTTTTTTCTTTTTGCGTTTTTTTCCGCAACATCTAGTTCCGCAAGCCATCTCAGGCTCCTTTCTTTATCCAAAGGTATTTTAGCCCTCAAAAACTTTCAGGTCAATTAAAAACCGAATCTAAATCAAAAAATATTTTAAGCGGGAAAATTAACGGTGGAAAGAAATACCGATGATATACATGGAAGAATCGATTCCTTTGTTAGGTTCTTTTGTGTCTTTATTGGAATAATGCCGGCGGCGATAACCTAGGTTTAAGCTGACATTCTCTTTTACAAAAAAAGAAAATCCCCCGCCGCCCTGAACGAGGAAATTCCATTGGGTGGCCTGTTCCGCCGTGTGTTGGGTGGAATAAATCCAGCCGTAGCCGGCCTCAACATACGGCCAAATTTTTTTCACAATCGGAAAGGAATATTTTAAAAGCAGGTCGAATCCAAACTCCACATTGGAATCAGGCGCGATTACGGGATTTAAAAACGGAGCAAAATTAATCTGGACCTTTCCGGGCACACCAAGGCGCAGCTTGTTTAAAATCGGCTCTACGTCATATCCCAAAAGATAAGAGAAAAAAATTGATTCAAATTTTCTGTTGCCCTTCATTCTGCCTAAGTTATGTCCGCTGGCAAAGCCGGTTTCGATCAACCAAGGCTTTTTTTCGATTTTATCTTCTTGGGCTGAGGCAAATTTAATTTGCGGGAAATAAAAACCGAAAATCGCAAAAACCAAAAGAATAATTAAGCTATTTCTTAACGTTTTTGTTTTCATATGCATCTTGGTTATCCGTACTTAATTTTTGCTGTCAGGATTATCAAAATCAAAATTAAGGTGGTGCCGTTGGCCAATATAACCGGCAGCTGTTTTATCATTATCCCGTAAATCAACCAAAAAGATACGCCAATAGTAAATACGGCAAAAGTTATTAGAGATAGATCCTTTGCCTGTTTTGTCCTGAAGATTTTTACTATCTGGGGGATAAAAGAAATCGCGCACAAAGCTCCTGCGATAATCCCCACGGTAAAACTATTCATCTTTTTTAGACGGCCTCTATGGTCGAGGGCGGCTTGGTGGCGATATTATAGGTTACGCTTACCACGCCGGGCACCTCAGTGGTAATGCGCGAAGATAATCTCTGTAATGTCTCAAATGATAATTTTGTCGGCGAGCCGGTCAAGGCGTCGACGCTGTCCCAGCATCTGACTTCAATCTGAAAACCGAAATCTCTCTTTCCGTCTCGCATGCCGGTGACTTTGTCCTCGTGCAAAATCGCTAAATACTGGAATGCCTTTGTCGAAGATAATTCTTCTTCCACGACTTTCGTGGCCAATCTTGCCAATTCAACTCTGTCAGGCGTGACCTCGCCGATTACTCTTGCGGCCAAAGCCGGTCCGGGAAAAGGCGGACGGTTGAATAACTCCTCCGGCAAGCCCAATGCCCGCGCCACAGCGCGCACGCCGGATTTCCTTAGCTCGATTATCGGTTCAATGACTTTATATCCGAATTCTTTCTGCGTATCAATCCCCAGCTGCTCTAAAATATTATGCTGCCTTTTTACGCCTGCGACGGTTTCTTCCACGTCGGTATAATTTGTCCCCTGAAGCAGATAATGCGCTTTGCTTTCGCGCACCAATCTTGCGAAAACATTTTTGTAAAATGCCTGGGTGA
>Ga0194112_10013102_pt1 | contig 10054 bp, 10 predicted proteins | sample TA2MahC400mmetaG_FD_146191 | JGI IMG/M metagenome (GOLD analysis project Ga0194112, IMG submission 146191) | Freshwater microbial communities from Lake Tanganyika, Tanzania - TA2015016 Mahale Deep Cast 400m | ecosystem: Environmental > Aquatic > Freshwater > Lake | place: Tanzania: Lake...
GCGGGTCTGGGTGGATTGGCTTTGGCTCAAGGACTTATTAGGGCAGGATTCAACGTTACAGTTTTTGAGAGAGATGAAAGCCCTACAAGTCGTGCCCAGGGGTATCGAATTTCTATTCGCTCATTGGGAATGCATGCTCTATCTACATTGTTAACGCCTGAAAAACTGGATCGTTTGCCTGCAGCCAAAGTTAAAGGTGTGGGCGATGGATTTACCTGTGCTAATGAAAAGATGGAGCCTTTTTTCAGTGTTTCACAAGGGCAAGATGCTGCTGTCCAATTTCTCCGCTCAGAGCTAAGGAGTCTATTGTCGGAAGGGGTCAATATTCAATGGAACAAGCGTCTTGCTACATTTGAAGATAAAGATGATCGAGTGATTGCTCATTTTGAAGATGGATCGTATGCCTATGGAGATTTGCTTATTGGATGTGATGGAGGAGGATCAATCGTAAGAGAGCTTTTACCATCAGTATACAGAAGTCGTCTTGGATCGATTCCAAAGGTGATTGATAGCAATCGTGCCATCTTTGGGGGGCAGATTGACCGCACACCAGAGTGGGATGAGCTTCTCCCACTGAACAAAACAGGCTTAGTTCGTTTTCTCGGTCCTCATTCCCATTATATGGGTATATGCTTTTCAGAACGTGCGGATAGAAGTCCTACAGTTTTCTGGGCATTTTCGGAAGAAATAAAAGATCGGACTGCCCCTTGGTATCAATTTGATCAAGGACTGGAATGTCGCAAGCGAATATTGGACCATTGTAAACAGTTAATGGAAAACGAGCCTTGGCATGAAAACTTGAAAAAGCTGGTAAACGATACCTCAGCAGAAGCTATAATGGCACCTTGGCTTGTACGTACTACCAGATTCCCTGACTCCGAGCACTTCCCTATGGTCCCAACAGGTAGGGTGACCCTTTTAGGTGACGCAGCACATGCTATGCCTACAGAAAAGGGGCTAGGTGGCAATAATGTACTTGAAGATGCCAGATTGTTATCGGCTCTCTTAGCTGCTTCGCAAGAACCTATCAATTGGCGGGAAGTAATAGAGAGCTATGAAAGAGAGATGTTTGTCCGTGCAAAAATTGCTGTGAAGGAATCTGAAGGAGCAGCTGAGTACTTCCAAAATCTTAGGTCTCATTAAGGAAAAGCAGTCATAAAAAATTTGGAGCAAATTGAAAGGCTTTTTCGTGAAGCCAATCAACTTGTTCTCGGAAAATATTGAAAGTTTTCCAGTGCATACCTTTAGGTTTAGCTTTGTTAGGAATGCATTCGCTATTCCATCCGAGCTTTTGTATAAGAGTCCATTTTTTATGAATAATTTGATCCCCTTGAGTACGATTCTGACTTTGATAAACAAGGTTGAGACAGCATCTGCACAGAAAAAGGGGAAATCCATCATCTATGTGAACTAACAAGAGTTTACGCCTCCTATGATTGCACTTGGGGCATTTGAACCAGTATCGCTGGTTTCCATAATGTGCTGGGGTTAGTGAAAAGAAGATTTCATAGAGTAAAACCGCAGGCGAGGTTTCCTGGAAAATAAGCAATCTATCTGGGTATATTTGGAAATTTACTCCCCGAGTGGAAAGCTGACATGCTTTTTTAGGAAGAAGTCGCATGGAGCTAAAAGGAAAATCTGAACTGTCGATTTGGGGAAAAGCTTCAACAAACTGCTTGGTTCTTTTTCTGTTGGGACGTATCCCTGTTCCTGAACCGATTCCTCCCATTTTGTCCTCATTTTAACCGAAATCAAAAGCAAAAAATTTATTTCCTTTTGAGAATTTCCTTTTTTGCTTCAGTAAAATCATTTACGAGGCTTTGAATTGTTTGTTCTAGTGTTATTGTTGTTTTCCCCAATCCTAAGATTACATGGCAATAGTTTTTAGAGATTGCCTCTTGGTTGAGTTCATGCAAATCATGATATCCCTGTTCTTTCAAAAATGCATTGAATTGCCAAGCCTCTCTTTGCTGTTGTGATCCTTTAGAAAGAGCTGGTTTAGGAGGAATGGCCTGTCTGCAGTGCCAATGAAGGGTTTGGATAATGGTAGTTTGTATTGTTGCGGATGCCACCCATTCCAAAGCCAGAATCACTCGATCTTCAGAATACTGCATAAGCCCTTGTTTTTCGTCGTTTGTTAAATCAATACATTCAATCAGACATGGGTAGAGAGCATCTACACTTTGAGTTGCAGTAGCTTTCTTCTTTGGTTCTTCTTTTCTTGTTAGTGGTTTTTGTTTGGGTTCCAGGTGGTTTTTTGATGGTTGTAATTCGGCAATTTTCATTGAGAGATTGGTTGGTTTTACAGAGGTTAAGCTCTGGTCAGAATTGATATCCATTACATGTGTGCTAATCAGTGTAGCAATCGTCCCCTTATTGGTTGGTTTAAAAACTGCAATGCCGTACTCGGTTAGTTTTTTTTGCGCGCTTCTGTATTCTCCGCGAGTCAAGCCAATTAACTCATAATCACCAATTTAAGCTGGGTTAATTTTTAGATGAGCAGTACGAAATTCATTTTCATCATCTATTCGTTTGGCACGGAAAGAAATCAAAGCTAAGAGTAGGTAAGCTTTCTGATCATCCAAAAGAAGATCGTGCCCTCCATCTCTCATATGTTTTACCCAGCCACCTTTTCCCATCTACTTTCACGGTTTTTTGGGTTGATAAGAGTTACAAGATTGATCCAAAATCCATTGGTCGAATTCTGGCATTTTGAAATAAATTCTTTTGCCTATCTTGACCACGCTCTTGTTCAGGTTGTTTTTATGTCTACATGTCAAAAGATGCCGCAATTGGCCTCTAGTAAAAGGATAAATGCCGCTTGTAACAATCTGTTCTATTCCCCACAATTTTGGATTCATCATTGGTTCTCCTTCAATACAGTTGATGTACACTTGTTAATGTTGAGTTGAGGCTAATTGTACACTATGTTTTTGGGAGGGAAGTGGGGACTGTATTTTTGAATAAGGAAAGGCTGGCAAAGATGAGGGAATAATTTTTGAAAAAACAGAAAATTTTTCTTGCGGGTGTATTTTTTACAGAATTGGTTTAATCGGTTTCGGATCGTTTCTTAGGACGACCATGAGGAAAAGGATGGTCTTATGCAATCCAAGCTTTTAGAGTCCTCGGTTTATAAGACCGACTTTTTCCATCCTCACAATGAAATGATTTGAGTAGGTTCGTGATTATATCTTTCTCCAGGATATCCGCTGGTGCTATTGCAGGCTCTTTCTCGATGCACTCGTCCACAACCTCTTGAAACCGTGCTTTGTGATAGGGCGTACTGTATTTTGATTCTTCTCTTAAAGCAATGTTTCTAGGCTGGAATTAGATATAAATGTGTTTGAGCGAATCAGATAGATATCTCACGAATAGCTTTGGGAAAAGGATTTTATTGCGAGCAGCCCATTCTATGAGATAGGCAAATGGCATGATGATATCCTCTTCGCTGAGGATATACTTGGTTTTGGGTTGATTAAGCATGAATCGAATAAGAGGAAGCCGTATTTTTGTGTTAGCTTGAGAGCAGAGGGAATGCTCCTCATTTGAGGCAGAGGTGATGCCATTAATGATTTCGTGATACCTATCAGGAGAGAGAGCTACCGCAAGAGCTGCAAATTCGGAAGAAGATAACAAGTCCTCATAGAAATAGGAGGCGTATATTTCTTCCTCAGTCATTTGTGATTTTAGAGTTTGCCAAAGGATGGTGTGATATTTTCTACTCATTATTTTCTCCAAAGATTTTATTGCAGATGGCTTTGCTATATTTACGTGTGATTTGGGGATCAAGATGCGTATATCGATTAAGCATTTCCAAGGTGCGATGCCCTGTAGCAGTCTGTAATTCCATATTGGAAGCCCCTTCTTTTGCTGCATTTGTAGTGTATGAGTGCCTCGTATCATGGAAGCGACAATTTTCGATTCCAGACCGCTTTAAAGCTTCTTGCCAAGCTTTCTTGATGTCGATCTTTCCAAAAGCTGTGCGGCTGGCAAAAACAAGCGGCTTTCTAGGATCAGATGTATGTTGAAGCCTCTTCAGTTCTTCCAGTATCTGTGGCACCATTGGAACACTTCGAGGTCTCCCGTTTTTCGTCTCTTTGATGTAGGCAAGGCCATTTTCAAAGTCGATATAACGCCATTCCAAATTGAGGATTTCTCCCTGACGTGCACCCGTTGTAACTGCAATCAAGACAATGCAGTACAGATATGGGTTTTTGCTCTGTTTACAAGCGGTAAGAAGACGATTAATCTCTTCATAAGTCAGAAACCGATCGCGTCCAGGATTCTCTTTTAGCTTTTTAAAATGAAGGCAGGGGCTTTCAGAAAGCCATTTGAGTTCCTTTACGGCATAGCTGAAAAGGGAAGAAAGGCTTGCAAGGTAACGATTGACCGTGCTCGGAGTACATTTTGTGCCTTTTGGAGTGGGCTTTTCAAGGAGAAGCAATCGCTCCTTGGCAATGAGTTCTGAAGTTAGATGGACAAGAGCATATCTTCCAAGGCGAGTCTCCCAGTACTCAAGGTGTCTCAAAGTGTCTTTGGAAGAGCGATGGTGTTGTAGTGCTCCATTAGAAATGAAGCGATCAAGGAGTTCGGAAAAAGTATGCTTCTTTCTGTATTGATCAAATTTGAACTCGCCACGCTTAATTTGGCGTTTAGTCTCTTTTTCCCAATCCTCAGCTTCTTCCTTGCGGTCAAAGGTTCTGCAAATTGGCGGATATTTTTCGATGCGAATTACCGCTCTCCAAGAATGTCCCTTTTTTAAGCGTCTTTTGTAAACTGACATGAATCCACCTTACCAATAATCAATTGTTATTGATTTAGGTCGGGTGGTTTCTGACCGACTGGTTAAAACTGTTTTTCAGTGCACCGTTTCTGCACCACTTGGCTTATTTTCCTCTAACTTCAACTCTTTTATCGCATTTGTTTCTCATTCATCCTCATGGGAATCAATGAGTTAAAGAGTTGGGGCAACCTGGATTTGAACCAGGGACCGACGGGTTATGAGGGAGGCGTTTGTTTAGCCGGCTAGGGAGAATCCGCTCATTTCTTGTATTTGCCCTACAGATCTGCTAATATGGAAGTTTGTAACAGGAAAACGGTACCTCCCTTGTTTAGTCTCATAAAAGATAAGTACAAAAAAATTAAGAAATTTTTCCTCCATTCGCTACAGGATCTTTTTAGTAAACCGATGTGCCCCGAACAATGGGAACGCCTCGAGGAGTTGCTCTACATGCAAGACCTCGGAAGCAATCTAGTAAAAGAGATCATGGATGGGATCCTTGCCTATCATAGAGAATTCAAGGAGGCAAAACAGGCCGATTATATCCGGTGGATGAAAACACGGATGCTCACATTTTTTCCAACCCAACGAGAACCGCTACCGCGGGTCTATCCAAAAAGGGCTTTGATCCTTGTTGTTGGTGTCAACGGCTCGGGGAAAACGACCACAATTGGACGACTTGCAAATTTTTACCAAAAGCAAAATCAAAAAATCCTGGTCGCTCCTGCAGATACATTCCGTGCAGCGGCCAAAGAACAACTTGCGATCTGGGCAAAACGGGCTGCTGTCGACATGGTAGAGAGCCCCTCAAAAGACCCTTCCGGAGTTATTTATGAGGCGCTACAAAAAGGGGTGCAGGGGGATTACGACCTGATTATTGCTGACACGGCAGGCCGCCTGGATGCCAAAGTGGAGCTGATGCGCGAGCTGGAAAAAGTGATAAGAACTGCTAAAAAACTGAATGTAGAAGCACCCCATGAGGTGCTCTACATTTTGGATGCTACCCTGGGTCAAAACGGTTTGGATCAACTCAAAACATTCATGCAGTTTTGTCCGGTAACGGGAATATGCCTCACAAAAATGGATGGCACAGCAAAAGGGGGGGTCGCTCTTAGGGTGCAAAAAGAATTAAAAATACCGATCCTGTGGATCGGGCTCGGGGAAGGGCTTGAAGACCTGCAGCCCTTTGACGCAAACCAGTATATCGAGTCCTTGTTTTAGTGGATAAAGAACTTTTAGAACTTGTCAGAGAATTAAAGATGCTTCTAGACCCCCCCAAAAAGGTCTTAAAGCCCCTATCGACTCCCGGCACCCCCGAAAAACGGGTGAAAATAAGGGTGGAGGATCCTGTCTCGACACCCTACACAGTTCCTAAATTCAAAGAGGAACCGGCAAAAATGGAGCCAAAAGAGCTTCAAAAGCCGACCCCTAAGGATCCCCCTGTTTTACTTAAAGATCTCATAGATTGGTTTCAAAAAAGATTCAAAGCTCCTGTGATCTCCCCCTTAAACGATAAAAGAGCGGCTGATGCAAGAGAGCGCTACAAAAACGGAACGAACCATGCCGGCATCGTCCTATTAGTTCCAAAAAAGATTCAGGAAGGGAAAGAGTTCTATAAAAGTGTGCAACTAGCGATCCACCAATACCTCATTCCATGTATGTTCCTCCCCCTGGATCAGTTTAGCAAAGAAACAGCGCAAACTACCCGTCTTTTGATCACGGACACGTCCTGGATTTCGGCCTATACTACGGAGATTGTCAGAAATTCGGAAACAAAGACAGACTTCTTATGGGGAGTTCCGATTTTTTATCTCGAACCGTTTGAAACGCTCAAAACATCTGAAGGAAAAAAACGTTTATGGCAAGCTCTCCTCTCATTCCCCCGTTCGTAGAGGTTCTTGTCGACCAAAGGGTTTTTAAACCTCTTTGCTACGAAAATAGCGGTTTTTCCTTGAACGTAGGATCACGCGTTTTAGTCCCGTTAAGAAATAAGAGCGTCAAAGGGACCGTTGTCGGCTGTCTAAATGCGGCCTCTTTTCAGAAAGTCGCAAAAATCGACTCCGTTTTGGTAGAGGAATCAATGACTGAAGATTTGATGGATCTAGCCAAATGGATGAGTGCATATTATCTCACCCCTTTTCAAAAAGTTCTCACAACGCTACTCCCCGCTTCCTTGAAAAAAAAGATAAAAAAAGAAGAGCACTATTTTGTCACCCGTCGAGCCCCAATAGCAGACCTTATTGAGGCTGCAAGTAAAATATTAGATCCGAAAAATCCGCAAAAAAGGGTTCTTGAGTACCTCTTGATGCAAGAAAAAGGGGTGTTTCTCTCCAAATTATTGGAAGAAACCGGAGTGTCGAAAAGCCCTATAGAATCTCTAGTGAAAAAAAAATGGATCGATTTAAAAAAGCTCGAGGTCGACCGCTCCCTTTTCACCCATGAAGACTTCCTCCTTTCCCCACCAAAAAAGCTCAACGAAGAGCAGCAGCAGGCTTTGAACAAAATTCTTTTAAGCCTCGAAGCGAACAAATTCCATACGGAGCTTCTATTCGGTGTGACAGGTAGCGGTAAAACTGAGGTCTATCTGCAAGCGATCCAAAAGGCCCGCTCCTTAGGTTTGGGAGTTCTTTATTTAGTCCCCGAAATTGCGCTTACGACGCAAACAATCGACCGTCTTCTCTCCCGCTTTAGTGAGCAGATAGCAGTTCTTCACCACAGACTCTCAGACGGCGAGCGTTTTGATGCGTACCGGGGGATTCTTAGTGGAAAGATTTCGATAGTGATTGGAGCGAGATCGGCGATTTTTGCTCCAGTACAAAACCTGGGGCTTATCATCGTAGATGAGGAACAGGACGGATCGTTTAAGCAAACTGAGGAGATGCCCTGCTACAATGCAAGAGATGTGGCTATTGTAAGAGCTAAGTACCTAAAAGCGGTCTGTGTTTTAGGAAGCGCCACCCCCTGCTTCGAAACTTTTTACAACGCCCAAAATCTCAAATATGGGATCAGCTATCTGACTCAAAGAGCCAAACAAAACCCTTTGCCTGAAGTAAAAATTGTGGACATGCGTCATGAAGATGACAAAAAAAAATGTCGCGCTCTTTTTAGCGACCTCCTTTTGAATAAAATTGAGGATCGGCTCAAAAAAGGGGAACAAACGCTCCTATTTTTGAACCGTAGAGGGTTTTTTAAGTGCCAAATTTGTACAACTTGCAATGAAACTTTAAAATGCGATCAGTGCGATGTTTGTTTGACCTACCATAAAGGGGAAAATATTTTGGCCTGCCACCTTTGTGGTTTTACCCAAGATCCAAAAGATGCCTTTTGCAAAAAATGCCGTTCTAATGAGACTATGCGATTTCAGGGTCCGGGTACAGAACAGGTGGAGCGGGCGTTGAAAGCGGTCTTTAAAGAGGCCAGAGTCTTGCGGATGGACCGCGACACCACGCGCCACAAAGGGAGTCACGATGCACTCTATCGGGAGTTCAAATCCCAAAAAGCCGATATCCTGATCGGTACACAGATGATTGCCAAAGGGCTCGATTTTCCTCTGGTCACTTTGGTGGGGATACTCAACGCAGATTCTATGCTCCATATTCCCGACTTCAGATCGGCCGAAAATGCATTCCAACTGTTAAGCCAAGTATCCGGCCGTGCAGGAAGGGGCGATTTTCCGGGCGAGGTAGTTTTACAGACCCGCCTACCCGAGTATCAGGTGATCCAACACGCTTCAAAAGAGGACTACCAAAACTTCTTTGAGGAGGAAATCCTGTTGCGCAAGCAGTTCGACTATCCCCCGTTTAAAAAGATGTGCCGTATTGTTTTACAAGCACCCGAAAGCGCACTCCTGGACCGATTCGGAACCTTTTTAACCCATCTTTTTGAAAAAAATAGAGAACTTGACGTGGATATTCTCCCCTATACCCTTTGCGGCTTGACGAAAGCTAAGGGGCAATACCGAGGACAGATTCTTCTTAAAGCACAAAAATTTACCTCTTTGAAAAAAATGGTCCTCCTAATCCCCAAAGCTGAAAAAATCAAAATTCTTGTCGACGTCGACCCACTCCAAACATTCTTCTAAAATTCTTTCATAGAACTTAAAATATTTTAAATTAACCCTCTTTTGTGCTTTAGTATAGCATTAAATATTTCAGGAGCTAAAAAAAATGGCAGCCGCTTCAAACTTGTCCGCAACGATATCGACTAATCTTTTTTCAATCTTTTTAGATTCTCTAAAAAGCTCTCTTAATGAGGCAACAAAAGCAAAAATTTTAAAAATTTCCTCATCGAGCTTAGCTACTGAAGGGAGTAAAACCCATTTGGTAAAAAGAAGGTTCATTTATACCCCGTTAAACGCCGAGGTGCCCTGTGATAATAGGGGAATGTATGAGATTTTACTCAAAGAGGTCCAGGAAATCGTGGAAGATGATCGAGATAATCCCAAAGTGCAATTTCTTTTAAAGCTATTGGAGAAACCGGATGAGTCCCAGGAGGTTCAAAATTTCTTAAATGAGATGAGAGAATACCATCTGGAAAATCAAAAAAATCCTTTTTCTTTTTTACAAGACAAGATCTCTGAAGGGCTAGCGAATGTTTCTCAACAGCAACCACCAGCCGGTATCCATGCAATCTCTATCAAGGTGCTTTTTTTTAAAAAGGTCAATCCGGACGAGATTTTATCCATCAAGTATAAAGGGAAACCCCTATAGGGGATATCTGAAGCTCGCTTTTAAAAAAAAGACCTCTTAAAAAAGAGGTCATTTTCAAACGACAAGAATTTTTTAAGACTGGTGCGGTTTCATCATAGGGAAGTAGATGACATCACGAATGGATACCTCACCGGTGAGAACCATCACTAGCCGATCAATACCGATCCCAAGTCCACCTGTTGGAGGCATCCCGGCATTAAGTGCTTCAATAAACTCCTCATCCATAGGATGTGCCTCTTTATCACCCGCATCTTTCGCTACCTGCTGCTGGCGCAAAAGGGTCTCTTGCACAAGCGGATCATTGAGTTCAGAGTAGGCATTCGCCATCTCCATACCCAGCATGAACAGCTCAAATCGTTCGACGATCCCCTCCTCTTTTTCTTTCAGGTTGCGATGGTATTTGCAAAGAGGTGTGGTCTCTACCGGATGGTCGATAATAAAATGGGGTTCGATCAAATGCTCCTCAACAAACTCCTCAAAAATCTTGGCTATGAGAAGTCCACGTGGAAGTTTTTTCACCTCAAGAGGGTCCAGTGGGGTCGAAGCCAAAACATCTCTCATCTCT
>Ga0194112_10013104_pt1 | contig 10051 bp, 13 predicted proteins | sample TA2MahC400mmetaG_FD_146191 | JGI IMG/M metagenome (GOLD analysis project Ga0194112, IMG submission 146191) | Freshwater microbial communities from Lake Tanganyika, Tanzania - TA2015016 Mahale Deep Cast 400m | ecosystem: Environmental > Aquatic > Freshwater > Lake | place: Tanzania: Lake...
CCCTCCTACCACAAGACTTATTACTTTCCTTGAACCTTTCTTGCAGTATCGGCTTCAAAAAGCCGCAGGCGAGTTCCACAATGTTTTTGCGTACAGACTGTGAAACTCGGGGGTTAAGGCGAACATTCGCCTTGCCCATATTCTACCACCTCTTCTTTCTTCTAAACCCCCATAAAACCCTAAAAGTCCAAATATTAAGAGACCCCAGAGTTTAAAGAATTACGGAATGAAGCCAGCTGTTTAGAAATCTATTTAAATATTACTTTAAGCCATTAGTCTTATGTTATACTTAATCAGCTTAGGCCTTTACGAAAAGGAAGACATGAGCATAAAGGCTTTGGAAACGGCTAAGAAATGCGACAAGCTATACTTAGAAGGCTATACGAACTTCTTCAAAGACAATGCTGAAAAGCTAAGTGAATTCATAGGCAAAGAAGTAAAAGAGCTGGGAAGGGAAGACATCGAAAATAATGCAAATAAGCTGCTAAACGAGTCTGAAAAAATTGATGTAGGAATCCTTGTAAGCGGAGACTGCTTAAGCGCAACTACACATTCCTCCCTGATATTAGACGCAAGGAAGCAAGGGATAAAAGTAGGCATAATACATGGCTCCTCAATACTGACTGCCGTGGCAGAGACAGGCTTATTCTTATATAACTTTGGTAAAGTAACCTCAATACCTTTTGATAATGAAAGAGTAGAAACGCCTTATGATGTTGTCAAGCAGAACAAAGAACTGCATACATTGTGCCTTTTGGACTTGAAGCCTGAAGAAAGGAAGTTCATGAGGGCTACAGAAGCGATACGGTACCTTTTAGGCGTAGAGTCTAGAAGGAAAGAAAACTTATTTACAGAAGACACATTATGTGTTGCATGTGCCGGCTTAGGAAGCGAAAAACAAGTGATAAGGTCTGGAAAGGCCAAAGATCTTCTGAAAGAAAATCTTGATGTTTTCCCGCAATGCCTGATAGTCCCCGGAAAGCTTCATTTCATGGAGGAAGAACTACTTTTTAGTGGTAACTAATAGAAAGGTTTATATATCAGCTTATTTTCTAGATTTGTTGAAACTTAAAATGGTAGCATATGACTCAATGAAGCAACAGGTTGAAAAAGAAATTTCTGATTATCTGACTAAAAATCCAAACTCTGCAGCATCAAAACCTTTGCTATCATGCAAAAAAGGCAAAGTGTCGCTTGAATTCAAGGTTGCAACACTTTCAAAATTAGAAATATTCAATACGATGGAAGCGTTAAAAGATTATTACATCAACTTTTCTTTCCCCGATTTTAATTACCGTTCAACTTTTGGCAGGTATACCTTAGTTGCTGAACCAAAAAAAAGCCTTTTTGATAAAAAAAAGGAGGATGTGCAAATCACTTTTAAGCTAGGTGAGATTTCAATAAACCCGGGTAGACCAGAAGCCACAATACTCTTTGAGAAAGATCAAGAATTTTCTCAAGAAGATGTAAACGCCTTTTTAGAAATCTGGAAACTGTATTCTCAACCAACTGTTCACGAAGAAGAAGACATAAGGGACAAATTAAAAGAGCTAGGAGCATTAATCTATGATGCCGATAAAAATGTTTCTTGGGAATGCATAGCAGGATATGAAAAAGTAAAGCAAGAGATTAAAGAAACCATCATAATGCCAATCCATAACCCAGAAGTCTATAAAGGTATCGGGCAGTTGACAAGAACAAGATTTAGCTCAAATACTCCTAGGGCTGTCCTGTTTGAAGGGCCGCCGGGTACAGGAAAGACTACAATAGCTAGAATAATCGCAAGTGAAAGCAATGTACCTTTAATTTATATTCCTATAGAATCAATAATGACTAAATGGTATGGCGAATCCGAAAACAGGCTATCTAAAATATTTGATTATAGCAGTAAATTTGAAAAAAGCCTTATTTTCCTTGACGAGATAGACTCACTTGCAGGTTCAAGGGATAAAGAAATGCATGAGGCTACAAGGAGAATACTTTCAGTATTGCTAAGGAAGATGCAAGGCTTTGCCTCAATTGAAAACGTTTTAACAATAGGTGCCACAAACAGAAGTAACGATCTAGATCATGCCCTAATAAGCAGGTTCAATAGGGTTATAGTATTCCCACTTCCAAACAGCATCGAAAGGGAAGCAGTATTCCATTATTATGCTAAGCATTTAGACATAGAATCTCTTAAAAGGCTTTCTGGGTCTACTGAAGGGATGTCAGGAAGAGACATAGAGGATGTATGCAGCGATGCTGAAAGGGTATGGGCAAGCAAAATAATCTTAGACAATCTAGAAATGACACCGCCTACTATTGAAACATACCTTGATGCTGTAAAATCTAAAAATTTGTATGAATCCATGATTTAATCATGAGACTAAACAAAATAAAATGGAAACAAAACAAGACTTAGTGTATAGAATAATTGAAGATAGGGCTTTTGAAAAGATTAATAAAAAAAGAAAAGAACACTTCTTTAGGCGTTACGCCCCAGGCTACTACGAATTATGCAACGAGCTAGGAATTGAACCAGAAGATAAGGTATTATACGAATATGGCCTAGCTGAACTGATGAAGAAAAGTTTTTAAAAAATGTTGGTGTTTTTATAATTCCTACCTGCACATTATATCAATATTGTTGGGAATATTGCAACTTTATTTCCTTTGTAATTAGTTGTTGTATCTTGGTTGTCCATTTGTAGTGGGATATAATAAAATATAATATAAAAACATTTCCAGTATATTATTAAACGTCGTTTTCATAGTATAAGAACTACTATTTAGTAGTAACAAATAGAAAGGTTTAAATATCTAAAAAGTCAGGTAAAATAAGGCATAGTTAGGGATATAAAAAATGGTAAGCGTAATAGAAAAAGTCGAAAACGACAAAGAATTCATGGAAATATGCAAAAAATACAAGATAATGTGCATACCACAACCAACAATGATATTTTCAAAAGTCGCAGAAATACTATACAGAAAACATGAAGACGCAAAATACGCGATATGCGACTCAGAAACGAGAATAGAACTAGTAAGATACGAAGACAAAACTGAACTTATGAACTACTGCAAAGGCAAAAAGTTTGATGTAATATCTTTCATAAACAAAGACGGGAGCGGAACAATGGGCTCACTAGAAGAGATGATAAAAGAAGAATGATAATCACAAAACAAGCAGCAAAAGAACTGAACAAAGAAAAGCTAGCTGATATAGCTACAAACTACTGCAAAGGGCTTGCAGAAAAACTCGGAAGCGACAAAAAAATAATAATCGGCCCATATGAAATAATCTACAGAAGAGAGGAGGTAGAACAAGTTTTTCCAGAATTAATCCCTTACTTAAAGACAAAGGTACAAGAAAAACAACCATTCGTTCATAAAAACATTGCATACACACCATTATCTCGCGTATCACTCAGAGAACAAGTACTAATTTTCAGACTTATAGGTCATGATAGCAGAGAATATGCAACACTCCGTGGATTCGGAGCCGAGATGGGCCATATTACAGGAAAAAAGCTTTACGGCGACAAAAACGATTCTGGACTAGGAGAAGCACTTGACTGTCTATCACAACTTTACGAAATCTCTACTGATATAAACACATTATGCGGATCAGAAGATACAGATCGCAAAAACACTCTGGAATATGTATTGATTCACGAAACACTAGCCGGAGCTAGAGAGAGGATTAACATTTATGAAAAACTCCTATTTGAAGGAGAACATTCAGCAATCGAACAACTCTCAAAAATCTGCCAAAGCGAAGCAAAAAACATGCTTGAAGAAATAAAACAAGATTATATCACAACAATGCACTTCGAAGGCATGAAACTACTAATCTCACTATATGATAATCAGAATTCAAACCTTAATCAGACTTACAAGAAAGCAGGAGAAATATTATCGCACCCAAAAGTAAGCACAACACTAGACGCCCTAACAAAATTATACACCCTCGAAGCAGACACAACATTAGGGAAAATAAAACATACATTATTCCCAAACAAAGAAATATCAAAATACAAAAGCGTTTTCGCTAAAGACGTAACCAAAAGAATTGCGAGACTAAACAAGATAAGATGAAAATACCTAACATATTCATACCAGAGAAAAACTTGGACGAACAAACAGAAAGTATGAAAAATCCAAAGGAAATAGTAAAAATAAAAGAATTAATAGACTTAGTACTATACGAAGGGCTATGTGCATCAATGTTTGGCAATTATACTATGTCTTCTAACTCTTTTGATGGGCTTATAATTGACGGCATCTGGGTTGAATATGGTTTGCCAACAGTGAGATTTTACAGGTTTAAAGACGCTAACACATTAAAACATAACATGTGCCTTGCAGAGCTCGTATTAGAAAACCTTCCAATAGATCCAATCTTAAATCCTTTTTACATGATCACAAGAGATGATTATGCAGGCGTAATCTACGCTCCGAATAAAGACGAAGCAAAAGAAATAACCGAACATTACATTAAAAGATTCGGCTTTGAAGCACGCGAACTAAAACCAAGCTAAAATGAAAACAAAACTCAAACAATTATTCGTAGCAGGTCTGACAACCTTAGCATTAACATATGGAACATACAGCTGTACAAAGCCAGAAATAGAAAAAACACGAAGCCTTGAAAACGTAGTCTTATCACAATCTTCTGAATACAATATAGTCTTATTTGGAGAATCACACCCTGAATACAGAAAAGACAACGATTTCATGATAAAAATATTACCCAAACTGAAAAAACAAAGATTTGAATACTTAGCATTAGAACTCGTAAGAGATTCAAACAACTTTCTAGAAAAAGGAGTGTCGGAAATTTTTATGGATTATATCTCAGGAAAAATAACAAAAAAAGATATTAATATTTCAAATTATCCTTTCGACCTTGAAGATATAGAAATGCACGCGACAGGATGGCTGGACATGGTAGACAAAGCAAAAGAGATAGGTATGAAAATAATCTTTTACGACATATCACGCGAGGAATATTCTTCTTTTAATGAACGTGAAGAAAAATCATTCAAAAATTTAAAAGAAATTATACTGAACAAAAACCCAAACGCTAAAATAGTTGTATATTGTGGGAGGAAACATCTGAATGAAAAAGAAGCATATGATGAGAATCTAGTCGAATGGGAAGAATCAGTATGCTCAAAAAAACCGAGTAAAAATAGAAAGTTCAAAACAATAGCATATCACTTAAACTTATACACTCAAGGTAAAGTCTTAACCGTATCACTCAAAGGAAGCGATAAATACGTCAAGTATTGTGACATGGACTTAGACCTCGACAAGAATGAATGCTTAAGAAACGAACCTAAAGATTATGGAGGAAAATAAAAATGGAACAAGAACAAAAACCTGAATCTCAACTAGAAAAAGAACTAAAAAACATTTATACTATACAAAAGGAACTATCAATAATCGGATACACAGCAGCATTAGTAGACTGGGACCAGAAAACGTACATGCCATCAGAAGGGATAAAAAGCTGTTCAGAAAAAATATCTTATCTAAGCAAGATACATCATGAAAAGATGATATCAAAAGAACTCAAAGACAGCATAGACTACCTCTTAATACCTGAAAATTTTGAAAAACTTAATGATAAAGACAGAATAGTCGTTAAAAGATTATCCAAAGATGTGGAAAAAGCTACAAAACTACCAGTAGAATTCAAAGAAGAGCTTTCAAGAGTAACTTCTATTGCTGAATCAGTCTGGGAAGAAGCAAAAAAAGAAAAAAATTTTGAAAAATTTAAGCCTCACCTAGAGAGGATTGTCGAGCTTAAAAAAGAAGAAGCTAAACTGATAAACCTGCCAGGGCATCCTTACAACAGCCTTTTGGATGATTTTGAAGAATGGATGACAGTAGACAAATTACAACCGACTTTCGAATTTTTAGGAAAAGAACTAACAGGACTTCTTAAGAAAATCGTATCAACTGATGTTTACAAAAACCAGAGTGAAGACTTGTTCAAAAAAAGAATATTCGGAAAGAAAAGCCAAGAAAAACTAGCACACATGCTGAAGAAAATAATGAACATGCCAGAAAGAAAAAGCAGGTTAGACGTTTCCATGCATCCTTTCACAACAACGATAGGCAACAAAGACGTGAGAATAACGACAAGATTCATTAACAACCCGTTAGAATCTTTCGGCTCAACCATACACGAAGGAGGCCATGCGTTATATGAGTTAGGAATGCCAGAAGAATACGCTGATACGACAGTCTACACCGCACCATCCTATGGAATACACGAGTCACAGTCAAAATTCTGGGAACTGATAGGCAAGCATGAAAGCTTCTGGAAATACTTCTACCCAAAATTCAAAGACACTTTCAAAAGACAATTGAAAGACGTAAACTTTGACGAATGGTACAGGCTGAACAACATTGTAAAACCTTCTTACATAAGGATAGAAGCTGATGAGCTAACATACTGCATGCACATAATATTAAGGTACGAAATAGAAAAAGGAATAATGGAAGGAAACATACAAGTAAAAGACATACCACAAATATGGAACGACAAGTTCGAGCAGATGTTCGGAATGAGACCAAGACATGACAGCGAAGGTTGCTTGCAAGACACTCACTGGAGCGGAGGAGCTTTCGGATATTTCCCAAGCTACGCCTTAGGAACGATATACTCAGCACAACTGTACAACCAATTAGTAAAAGAAAACCCTGAAACATTAAAAGAGATAGAACAAGGAAGATTTGATAACACTGTTTCCTGGCTGAGAGACAAAGTGCACAAATACGGAAGATCATTAACAGCCGATGAGATAATAACAAAAGCATGCGGAGAAGGACTAAACCCGGAAGCATGGGTGAAGTTCTTACATGACAAATACTCAAAGATTTACAATTTCTAAAATGAGAAACTTAAATAAAGAAGGGTTTACATACAGCATAGCGAGTATGATGCAGAAAATGTTTGATAACCCAAGACTTAAAGAAGTTAATGGCCTAATAAGAGAAGTGCAAGACTTTGCCTTAGAATCATTAGAGATATACTATCCTAAGCCTTTAAGCATAACAACAGTTAAAGAGCACGTTCTTTATGACTTATACGCTGCACCAAAGCTTAAACTGTTCTACGATTATTCGGAAATAGAAAAATATTCGAATCCTAACAAGAGAAAAGTTAAGAAGGTAGCGAGGGGTTATAAAAAGAAAGGATATGACACTTTAGTAACAAACTTACAAGCCTACGAGAGCGAAGGAATATTCTTAACCAAAAAAATACTCAAAGATACGAACGTTGAAATAGTAAGTTCAACGATACATGAGCTTGTACACTCACAATTAAACTTAGACATATCAATAGAAGAGTCTATAGCAACAATAATAGATTCATTAGGCACGATAAGTTTTTATGAACAAAAAGAAGGGAAACATTCTCAGAATTATGAAAGAGCAGTGATAGATGATGCCTTATTAAGATCTAATGACACCTTAATAATACAATACTATAACTTATTATACGATGCTTATGAACAGGAAATCTTAGATAGTAAAAAATTAAAGATAAAAAAAGAGCTTTGCAAAGAAGCAGACTCAAAAGTAACATACAGCCATAAGATGAACAACGCCTCATTGACATATTACATGACCTATGCAAGATACACTAATGAGGTAAGAGAAGTTTGTAAGCACTCGGACAGCCTGAAAGATGCTATAAACCTGTTCAAAATCTTACCTGATGACAAGTCGCTGGCTTATACGCGGTTACAAGAATTCATTTCTGCGCATAAAAAGAATAATAATATTTAAAAATAATAATGCCTTCTAAATAGTTAATGAAAAATTGGTGGGCAATACCTTTAATGCTGGTTCTTTTAGTAACAGCTGTTGATGCGAAATGCAGAGACAACTTCTGCGATCCTGGAGAAGACTGTTCTAACTGCGCTGATGACTGCTTATGCACAATCGACTCGCATTATGAACAAGTAAAATGCTCTGTAGAATTCACAGCTAAAGAATGCGAGAAAGGATACTGCAAGGACAAATGGTGTGATACCATAGAAGGTTTTGTCAGTATGTTCCAGAAATCCACATGTTACGAAAACGGCTCAATAAGTTTAACGATAAAATTCCAAGAACTCAATAGTTATACATTAACACCTGGAAAAGACCTGAAAGTTTACATAAAACTAGGCGATGAAGCAACCTTTGAAGAAATACAAGGGGTGTGGTTTAACCCATCAAAGGAAGGAGACTACAGATACACAAAGATAAGAGATACGTCCTATTTTGATTCAGAAACAGACTTATTCAAAACAAAAGGTGATTACTGGGTAAGAGTCAAATACGTGCTGGGCAGGAGCAGCAACTTGTTTGAGGATAAGAAAATCTCATGCCCGGGAGTACAAACAGTTACTCTTCCTGTTGAAGAGCTAGAAGAAGTTGTAGAAGAAGAACCGATAGAAGAAGCTGTAGAAGAAGGGCAGGTAGAACCTGTAGAAAAAGAAGAACCAGTAGAAACACCTGCTGAACAAGCAGAACAAATACTTAAAGAATCGGGAAAAAGCAACATAATCTGGTATGTGATAATAGGTCTGATAATATTAGTAGCTATAGTTTTCTTCATAAAATATGAGATAAAAGTAGCTAAACGGATACAGCAACAATAAAGTTTAAATAATAAAAGAGAATATTATATTATTATGAGAATACCTAAACCAGACGGGTCATTCGAAGAAGTCCCAGACTCAGAAGGGCCTACAATCGCAAAAGAGCCTACAATTCAAAAGATGATGGGTATGTTCGATGGAAGAAAATTAGATAAAAAAAGACTGTCAATAATATTCTTTATACTGTTGTTATTAATAGTTACAGTAGTTTCTGTAACAAAATTTGACATAACATCATTTGTTATAAAAGAAAAAGAAGAAATCTTACAATGCGTTGACGAGTGCACGTTTGAAACTAAGATTTGTGAAGGTGGAAAAATATTTGAATGCATCATAGGGCAGGATGGCTGTAAGCATAAAAGTCTTGTAGAATCTTGCCCTGAAGGGAGTGTATGCTCAACATTAAACGAAGGGGCATGCTACACCCCAAAGGCTTGTGATTTCACATTCCACACATGCATAACTACAACCGCTTACCAATTATGCGAAGGCGGTAAGACTGTAGAAGGCGCGGAAACAACAAAATGCCCTGAAAACCTCGTATGTAATAAAAAAACTAAAAACTTTGCAATCTGCGTAGAGGAATAATTCTTTATTTAAACTTCCAAGGATTCCAACCCTTATACTCTTCAGTTTCTAAATATTTTTTGTTCATCTTTTTAAAATCTTTAACAAGCTTAGCAATGAAACGAATGCTGAGGAGAAATTTCAAGACGTTCAGAAAAACCAAGTATACGATTAGGCAAATTATTATTCCCAATAAAAGTATTACTCCAGATATTAAGTCAACAGGCATTATGTCTCGCAATTAAATATTATGAATTTAATTTTTAGTTTTTCTTTTGACTTTATCTTTTGGAATGATTACAGTCTCTTCTTTTTTCTTCTGAAAAAACAAGATATAGACTATAGGAAGTATGCCTAAACTATTAATAATTAACACAGCTATGAACCATCCTAACTGGTTATTCCTACCAGCCTTCCATAATGCGATACCTTTCCAGACAAGATCCCATAACACCAAAATCGAGATTAAAAGCATAAACCATACAGCATTAGTCAACATCATATCTTGGCCAAAAAACATCATATTCTGATAAGGAAACATGTTCCCACCTCCAACTTTTTAATGACTGCTCAGGATATATAAAATTATCTTTTAAGAATAAGGCTTCATTCCGTAATTCTTTAAACTCTGGGGTCTCTTAATATTTGGACTTTTAGGGTTTTATGGGGGTTTAGAAGAAAGAAGAGGTGGTAGAATATGGGCAAGGCGAATGTTCGCCTTAACCCCCGAGTTTCACAGTCTGTACGCAAAAACATTGTGGAACTCGCCTGCGGCTTTTTGAAGCCGATACTGCAAGAAAGGTTCAAGGAAAGTAATAAGTCTTGTGGTAGGAGGG
>Ga0194112_10013105_pt1 | contig 10051 bp, 9 predicted proteins | sample TA2MahC400mmetaG_FD_146191 | JGI IMG/M metagenome (GOLD analysis project Ga0194112, IMG submission 146191) | Freshwater microbial communities from Lake Tanganyika, Tanzania - TA2015016 Mahale Deep Cast 400m | ecosystem: Environmental > Aquatic > Freshwater > Lake | place: Tanzania: Lake...
GTGCCGGAGGTCTGCCACAGAACCCGTCCATCGCTGGCCCGCACGGCCCATCCCGTCGAATTGGTCGCGGCCACGTAGACGACGCCATCCTGCACCGCCGGTCCGCCGCTGATCGGCGCCTCCACGCGCTGGCGCCACAGGATCGCGCCGGAGGTCGCGTCCAGCGCAACCAGTTCACCAAAGCCGGTCGTGGCAAAGATGCGGCCGTCCTCATAGGCCAGCCCGCCTCCCGAGGCGCTGTCGGGATTTTCCAGGACCGGGGTGATGTCGGTGGACCAGGCGCGCGCGCCGTTCAGCGCCGTCGCCGTGACCTGTGCGCGGCTGTCCAGGGCAAAGATACGTCCCGCCGCCACGACAGGATCGGCCGTGATGCGATGACGCCGCGAATCCCCCTGCCCGACCGGCGCGGACCAGATCCGCCCCGACAGGCTGCCCAAGGCGACATGCCCCGGCGCATGGGCCGCATTGCCGCCACGATGGGTCCAGTCCGCATTGGTCGCGGGCGCCGCCAGCGACAGGGCGGTGCTGCTGACCCCGGCCGGGCCGTCGATCGCGGGGCCGTCGGGCGACGTCACCGCCAGCGGGTCCAGACGTTCGCCCGGCAGGATGATGTCGCGGTCCGCGCAGGCCGCAAGCCCCAGTGCGGCGGCCATCACCAAGGTCAGTCGCAGCGTGGCGGTCATCCCTGCCTCTCCCCTCGTCCAGTCTGTCTTGGCCGCTTTGCGGTCAGTTGATGGCAGTTGCCGTGTCGGCCGGCATGTCGTTCGGTTCGGGTTCGACGCCAAGCGCGATCATCATCTCGGACAGGCGGCGACGCAAGGCCTCGGTCAGCCCGTCCTTTTGCTGGATCTGCCGGATCAGGGTCACCGCGTCCTCGGGGCGTCCGGCGCCGATCAGGGCCACGGCCTTCTGCTCCAACGCCAGCAACTCGAACGGGCCACCGGCGCGCGACAAGCGCGTCAGGATCGCGTCACGCTCGGACGGGTCCATCTCGGTGCCGTTCAGCATCACCAGCTTCAGCTGCGCCAGGTCGTCCAGAACCGTTCCGTCAGCCTCGTGATCGGCGACATCGCGCAGCGCGGCGGCCGCAGCGGCCGGATCACCCGCTTCGGTATAGGCACCGGCCGCCAGCAGACCCGCCAGCGCGTCGCGTCCCGTGGACCCGCGCGGATCGACCGCAAGGATCGCCGCGGGATCGCCCGCCGCCTCGGCGGCCAGGATCTCGTCCCCCCAGGCCTCGGCCGCGGCGCGGTCCTGCGCCCGGGTGTATTCACGCCATGCCGCACCGCCGACCAGCAACAGGATCACCAGGATGCCGATCCAGCCATAACGGCGAAAGGCGCCGTAAAGCCGGTCACGGCGCAGTTCCTCGGTCACCTCGTCGATGAAGCTGTCGTTCTGGTTGGCCATGGCCGCCTTTGTCCGATCTGTCTTGCGTTTCCGTGGTCTTATACCGCCGGCGGCAGAAAAGCCAATGCCGCCGCACCGTTCCCGCGATCACGGCCGCGCGCAGGAAAAAGGCCCGCCGGAGAGGCGGGCCTTGGATTTCGGAAACGAGCCTTACATGCGCGAGGCGACGTTTTCCCAGTTCACGAGGTTGTCCAGGAAGTTTTCCAGATACTTCGGACGGGCATTGCGGAAGTCGATGTAGTAGCTGTGCTCCCACACGTCGCAGCCCAGAAGCGCGGTCTGGCCAAAGCACAGCGGGTTCACGCCGTTCTCGGTCTTGGTGATCTCGAGCCCGCCATCGGCGTTCTTGACCAGCCAGGCCCAGCCCGAGCCGAACTGGCCGACGCCGGCCTCGGTGAACTTCTTCTTGAAGTCATCGACCGAGCCGAAGCTGTCGGCAATGGCCGATTCCAGTTCCGAAGGCATGGCGCCAGGATTCGGGCCCATCATCTCCCAGAACTGGGCGTGGTTCCAATGCTGGCTGGCATTGTTGAAGATGCCGTTCTGCACCACGGCGCCCTTCTGATAGGTGCCCTTGACGATGTCTTCCAGCGACTGCCCGTCCCATTCGGTGCCCTGGATCAGCTCGTTCAGCTTGGTGACATAAGCGTTGTGGTGCTTGTCATGGTGGAATTCCAGCGTTTCACGGGACATTCCGCCGGCTTCCAGAGCATCGTGCGAATAAGGAAGATCGGGAAGGGTAAAGGCCATTTTCCTGTCCTTTCAAGACGGTTGTGACTGCGAGCCGGGCGCACGGTCGCGCATTCGCCTGCCCAACGCAAGGGGTCGGGACAGGTTCCGGACAGGGACATCCTGCCCCCGCCCGGAACGCGATGCGCCAGCCTCAGCGCGGCGCCAGCTGACTGCCGGGAATGGCGGCGTTTGTCAGGACCAGCGCAAGATAATCCGCGGTCGAGCGGAATCCGATGACCCGGAACCCGCCCGGAGTCCGCCAGATCGCTGCCGCCGTCTGGGCCAGCCGCGTGCGGCGCAGGTGTTCATCCGGCAACGCGCCGGAATCGACGGGTGCCAGCTTGGCAATGACGTCGGCGGCATGCGGCCCCGTCACGTCGAACACGGCGCGGGCATCCGACATGTCGACAACAAGCCCATGCTCGCCCGTCAGGGCCTGCTGCAGATCCTCCAGCGTCGCATCCACCTCGGTGACCGGCAACAGCAACAGCAGCTCGTCCGGCGACATCCAGCCCAGGTTGCGGCTGCCGTCGGTCACGATGCCGGTCCGGTCGGGGATGGCAAGGCCCGCAGCCTCGGCCAGGGCGTCGCCCGCGCGCGACAGGTCGGCGCGGATGGTGATCATGCCCAACTCCGTGCGGCGGGCAATGGTGGCCAGTGCTTCAGCCATTCAGACGGCTTCCTTCCTTGTCGTAAAAGACCGGATCGGTGATCCGCGCCTTCATCACCTCGCCCGAGGGCATCGGGAACTCCAGCACCTGCCCCATCCGCGCCGGACCGTGCTGCACCAGCCCCATGGCAATGGGGCGGCCCAGCGTCGGCGAATGATAGCTGGAGGTGACGCGCCCCTGCACCTTGCGCTGACCATTGGCATTTACGCCCTCGGCCACGGCATAGGCCCCATCCGGCAGAACCCGGCCATCCAGGCTTTCCAGCCCCACCAGCTTCCACCGCTTGCCATCGGTCATGTGGGTGCGGCGCTGCGCGCGCTTGCCGATATAGTCGGCCTTCTTCTTCGAGATCGCCCAGTCGAGCCCCAGATCCTGCGGGATGATGGTGCCGTCGGTCTCGTCCCCGATCATGATGAAGCCCTTTTCGGCGCGCATCACGTGCATGGCCTCGGTCCCGTAGGGGGTGATGCCCAGATCGCGGCCAGCGTCATGCAGGCGCTCCCACAGCTCCAGCCCGCGGTTTGCGGGAACGGCGATCTCGTAGCTGAGTTCGCCCGAAAAGCTGATGCGGAAGATGCGCGCGGGAATGCCGGCGATGTCACCTTCGGCCCAGGTCATGAAGGGCAGCGCCCCGGCGGACAGGTCGATGCTGCCGCCCAGACGCTCCAGCAGGGTGCGGGCCTGGGGTCCCGCGACGGCGATCTGGGCAAACTGCTCGGTCAGGTTGGCGGTGTAAACCTGCCAGTCCCACCATTCGCATTGCAGCCAGTCTTCCATATGGCCGTGGATACGATCCGCGCCCCCGGTCGTGGTGTGGCACAGCCATGTGTCGTCGGCCAGCCGCGCCACGACGCCGTCATCCATCAGAAAGCCGTTCTCGTTGCACATCAGGCCGTAACGGCATTTCCCCACGGGCAGCGTGGACATCATGTTGGTATAAAGCATGTCAAGGAAGCGCCCTGCATCCGGCCCTTTGACCAGGATCTTGCCCAAGGTCGATGCGTCCAACGTGCCCACGCCCTTGCGCACCGCCAGGATTTCCCGGTTGACGGCAGCGTGCCGATCCTCGCCCGCGCGCGGATAGGCATAAGGACGCCGCCACTGGCCGACGGGCTCGAAGCTGGCGCCATGGGCCTCGTGCCAGCTGTGCATCGGCGTCTTGCGCAGGGGCTGGAACGCGTCGCCCTTGGCCTCGGCCGCGATGGTGGCCAGCGTCAGCGGAGTATAGGGCGGACGGAATGTGGTGGTGCCGGTGGCGTGGATCGGCTGGTTCAGCGCGTTCGAAAGCACCGCCAGGCCGTTGATGTTGCTCAGCTTGCCCTGATCCGTTGCCATGCCAAGGGTTGTATACCGCTTGGTATGTTCGACCGAGGCATAGCCTTCGCGCGCCGCCAGTTCGACATCGGTGACCTTTACGTCGTTCTGGAAATCCAGCCACATCTTGGCGCGCAGCTTGTAGGGCGCACGGGCGGGCATGACCCAGACGGGCATGGTCGCGCCCTCGTCCCGCTCCAGATCGCCGGCGCAACGCAGATCGCCATTGGCGGCACCGATGGCCGTCACGTTGCCGGTGCCGTCGGCACCAAGGGGCGGCCGGTCCGGGTCGGGACGGAACATGGCCTGCTCCTCGTCCCAGGCCAGCTTGCCGCCGCAATGGCTGTAAAGGTGGACCACGGGCGACCAGCCGCCCGACATGGCGACAACATCGCAGTCGATGCCGTCCATGACCTTTCCCTCGCCCGACTGGACGCAAAGGGCCACGCCTTCGACATGGCGATGTCCCTTGACCTTGGCGATGCCCGCGTCGTTCAGGACGGTAATCCCGGCCGCACGGGCGGCGCGGGGCAGATCGCCATCGGCAACGGGACGTGCGTCCAGGATGGCGGGAACATCCAGTCCCGCCGCAAGCGCCGTCAGCGCCGTGCGATAAGCATCGTCATTGTTCGTGACCACCACGATGCGCTGTCCGGGCGCCACGCCATGATTGGTGATGAAGTCCCGCACGGCAGATGCCAGCATGACCCCCGGCACGTCGTTGCAGGCGAAGGCCAGGGGACGCTCCAGCGCGCCGGTCGCGGCGATGACCCTGCCCGCGCGGATGCGCCACAGGCGCTGGCGGGGGATGCCCTGGTTCGGATCGTGATCGGCCAGCGCCTCGCGCGCGATCAGATAGCCATGGTCGTAAAGCCCCGTCGCCATCGTGTTGCGGCGCAGGGTGACGTTGCTGCGCCCCCGCAGGTCGGACAGCAGGGCATCGATGACCGCCTGCCCCCCTTCGTGATCAACCGGGGTGCGCCCGCCCCACAGGCCCTCCTGTTCCAGCACCAGAACACGCTGACCCGCTTGCGCCGCGTCGCGCGCCGCAGTCAGGCCGGCGATGCCGCCGCCCACCACCACCGTATCGGCAAAGTCGTAGGCCTGTTCATAGCGATCGGGATCGGGATCGGTCGGCGCGCGGCCCAGGCCCGCGCTGCGGCGGATGATCGGTTCGAACAGATGCTTCCAGAAGGGACGGGGGTGGATAAAGGTCTTGTAGTAGAAGCCCGCGGGAAAAACCGGCGACAGCCAGTTGTTCACGGCCCCCACATCCGCATCCAGCGATGGCCAGCAGTTCTGGCTGCGCGTGATCATGCCATGCACCAGGGGGGTGGTGGTGGCGCGCTGGTTCGGCTCGAACCGGCCGCCCTGGCCCAGGCCCAGCAGGGCGTTGGGCTCTTCGACACCTGAGGCGACAGGGCCGCGCGGGCGGTGATACTTGAAGGACCGTCCCATCAGCATCTGGCCGTTGGCCAGCAGGGCCGAAGCCAGGGTATCGCCCGTCAGCCCGCGCAGGTGGCGGCCGTCAAAGCGGAAGGGGATCTGGAAGGCGCGGTCGATCAGGCGACCACCCTTGGGCAGGCGGAAGGGAGGCGTGTGGGTCATTCTGCGGCGGACGTCCAGTCAGGTTGCCAGTCGGGGCGGCTCTTGCGGATGGCCTCGACAATCTCGGCCGGGGGATGCTTGGTCTGGGCCTCATAGGTGCCGAACACCTGCAGCGTCGCGGTGCAACGGGCGGCCAGGAACCACTTGCCGCAGCCATAGGCGTGACGCCAGCGTTCGAAATGGATGCCCTTGGCGTTCTTGCGGGCGAACAGATAGGCCTCGAACTCCTCATCGGTGCCCGAGGGGCCAATGCGCTGCAGATGCGCCTCGCCTCCGGGGTGCAGTTCCGCTTCCTCGGCGGCAATGCCGCAATAAGGGCAGGTCAGGGTCAGCATCGGCGCGTCCTTGCGATGGGCAGGCAGGGGGCAAGACATGCGAAAGCGCCGCAGCGGCACGGCCGTGCGGGCAGAAGATCGCGAAGATCAAAGGGAAGAGGTGCCTGACTCCTGGTCAGGCAAAGGCCGAGGGCTGATTGCCCCCGGACCCCCGTGGACATGTCCACATGAAAAATATCCCGGCGACCTGAGGCCGCCCCGGGATCAGTTGGCCGGGGTCGGCGTGGTGTCGGGCGTGTCGGTTTCGACACCCACATCGGTCGTGGGTTCGGGCGTCGTGTCGACAACGACGTTCGTGTCGCCACCCGCGTCCGGGGTCGTTCCGACGACGGCCGGATCGCCGTCGACAGTTGCCGTCCCGGTGTCGCTGCCCGACATGAAGAAGAACAGCAGCGCAACGACGACGACCACGGCGCCGACGATGAAGTAAAGGCCATTGTTGTTACGGTCAGCCATGGTAGTCCCTTTCGATCGCAGGAAAATTCCCTGCTCAATTCGCGGACGAGGTGGTCGGTTCCCCCAAGGAAGATGATCGGCGACGCCATGCCTAATGCGCCACACCAGCGGCCACGGATTCATCGATGAACCGGCCCTCGCGGAAGCGGTTCAGCCCGAATGCCGCCGCCAGCGGACCGGGCGTCCCCTTGGCGACCAGTTCGGCCATGGCCCAGCCCGAACCGGGGATCGCCTTGAAGCCCCCGGTGCCCCATCCGCAGTTGACGAAGATCCCGCCGACGGGCGTGGCGGACAGGATCGGGGAACGGTCCCCCGTCATGTCCACGATGCCGCCCCATTGGCGCAGCATCTTCAGCCGCGACAGCATGGGGAAGGTCTCGATCAGGGCGCGAACGGTTTCCTCGACATGGTGCCAGGACCCGCGCTGCGTGAAGTTGTTGAAGCTGTCGGTGCCGCCGCCGATCACCATCTCGCCCTTGTCGGATTGCGACAGATAGCCGTGGACCGTGTTGGCCATGACCACGACATCCATGCAGGGCTTGATCGGCTCGCTGACCAGGGCCTGAAGGGCGACACTCTCGATGGGCAGGCGGAAGCCCGCCATCTCGGCCAGCTGGCTGGAATGGCCGGCAACGACGATGGCCAGCTTGTCACAGCCGATGCGACCCCGGGAGGTGTTGACGGCGCGGACCTGGCCGCCGTCGGTCTCGATCCCCGTCACCTCGCAGTTCTGGATGATGTGCATGCCCATGTCGGAACAGGCGCGGGCATAGCCCCATGCCACCGCGTCATGGCGCGCCGTGCCGCCGCGCTTCTGGTAAAGGCCGCCCAGCACGGGATAGCGTGGCCCGTCCAGACTGATGATGGGCACCAGTTCCTTCAGCCGCTGCGGCTCGACCCATTCGGTCGCGACCCCCTGCAGGTTGTTGGCGTAGACGGTGCGCTTGTAGCCGCGGATCTCGTGTTCGGTCTGCGCCAGCATGATCAGGCCGCGCGGGCTGAACATCACGTTGTAGTTCAGGTCCTGCGACAGCGTCTCGTACAGCTTCAGCGACTTGTCATAGATCGCCGCCGACGGGTCCTGCAGATAGTTCGAGCGGATGATCGTCGTGTTCCGCCCGGTGTTCCCGCCGCCCAGCCAGCCCTTTTCGATCACCGCGACATTGGTGATGCCAAAGTTCTTGCCAAGGTAATAGGCCGTGGCCAGGCCGTGACCGCCTGCCCCCACCACGATCACCTTGTAGCGGTCGCGCGGCTCGGGACTGGCCCAGGCCCGTGACCAGCCCCCATGCTGGCGCAGCGCCTCGCGGGCGATCGCAAAAACGGAATAACGGCCGGAACGGGGGGCTTCGTGCATGGTGGATTCCAGGTTGCTTGACCGCAACATGCCGAGGCGTCGGGTTCCGCTCAAGATGGCTTGCGGCACATTTCGGTGATTTGCGACCTGCGACCTTCTGGCAGGGCATCGCGACGTCGTTCGGTGCCGGTTTCGGCGCCGGAGCGCTTTCGAACCGCGGCCATTCCCGCTATGTGAGGACGAACGGAGGATACCGATGTTCTGGACTCTTGCCGCGGGCCTCACCGCGATTGTCGCCTTTGCCGTTCTGGCGCCCGTCTGGCGCAGCCGGGCCGCCGCAGGCGCCGAACCTGCCGCCGCCTATGACCTGCGCGTGTACCGGGACCAGCTGCGCGAAGTCGATCGCGACCTCGAGCGCGGCGTGATCCAGCCTGAGGACGCACAGCGCCTGCGCGCCGAGATCGGGCGCAAGGTGCTGGACGCCGACAAGCGCCTGTCGCGCGGCCGTCCGGCCGAGGGCCGGGCGCGCCCGTTGATGGCCGTGCTGCTGCTGGCCGCCCTGCTGGGAGGTGCCGTGCTGCTCTACCTGCGTGAGGGCGTGCCCGGAGCGGCGGACATGCCGATGGGCGAACGCCTGGCCGCCGCCGAGGATGCCTATCGCAGCCGCCCCAGCCAGGCCGAGGCCGAGGCCGCAGCCCCGGCCCGGCCCGGCCCCGACCTGTCGGACGAGGATCCCGACTACCTGGCCCTGATGGACCAGCTGCGCGAGGCTGTTGAACGCAATCCCCGGGACTTGCGCGGTCTTGCCCTTCTGGCCAGCAACGAGATGAGACTGGGCAATCTTCCCGCCGCACGCGACGCGCAGCAGCGGCTGGTCGACGTTCTGGGCGACACCGCCGGCGCGACCGAGCTGATGCAGCTTGCCTCGCTGATGATCGAGGCCGCCGGCGGCATCGTGACGCCCGAGGCCGAGGCCGTCCTGGCCCGCGCGCTGGCCTTGGACCCCGAGCAGCCGCAGGCCCGCTATCTGCAGGGCGTCCTGCTGATCCAGAACGGGCGTCCCGATCGGGCCTTTCCGATCTGGCGGCGCCTGCTGGAACAGGGCCCCGAAAACGCGCCTTGGATCCCCTCGATCCGTGCCGCCATCCAGGAACTGGCCTGGCTGGCCGGCCAGCCCGATTATCAGCCTCCGGCGGCGCCCGCCCTGCCCGGTCCGGATGCCGACGCACTGGCTGCGGCCGAGGATATGGCGCCCGCCGACCGCCAGCAGATGATCGAGGGCATGGTCGCGGGCCTGCAGGACAGGCTGGCGAACCAGGGCGGCTCGCCCGAGGAATGGGCCCGGCTGATCGGGGCGTTGGGCGTGCTGGGCCGCGTCGATCAGGCCGCTGCGATCTGGGACGAGGCGAAGGCGCGCTTTGGCGGCACCGCCGAGGCCCTGGAGCCCATCCGGCAGGCGGCACGGGACGCGGGGCTGGTCGAATGATCCACGAGGACATGGCGGATTTCGCAGCCGCGCTGCCCCCCTTTGGCGCCATTGCCGGACTTGACCTGGGCACCAAGACCATCGGCGTGGCCGTCAGTGACGGGATGCGCCAGGTGGGCTCGCCCCTGACCACGATTCGCCGGCAGAAGTTCACGCTTGATGCCGAGGCGCTGCTGGCGATCGTCAAGGATCGCGGCCTGGTGGGTCTGGTGCTGGGCCTGCCCCGCAACATGGACGGCAGCGAAGGTCCGCGGGCGCAGTCCACGCGGGCCTTCGCGCGCAACCTGACCCGGCTGACCGATCTGCCGGTGGGCTACTGGGACGAGCGGTTGTCCACTGTCGCGGCCGAACGCGCGCTTCTGGAGGCTGACACCTCGCGCAAGCGCCGTGCCGAGGTCATCGACCATGTTGCCGCGGGCTACATCCTCCAGGGAGCGCTGGACCGGCTGTCCTATCTGACCCGATAGGCAGGCCCGCCGCGGCCTCCGGCCCAGCGGCAGCGTCCGGGCCGGGCTCTGCCCGGCCCGTCCCCGTTTCCACCATTTCCGCGACGGTTTTGAAGAAGGCCACGAAACGCATGATCGACAGCCCATGCATCAACATCTGCAAGATCGACCCGCAGCATCAGGTCTGCACCGGCTGCCTGCGCAGCCTGTCCGAAATCGCCTCCTGGAGCGGGATGACCCCGGGGGCGCGCCGGGCCGTGATGGCCGACCTGCCGTCGCGCAGGACCGCCTTTCAG
>Ga0194112_10013106_pt1 | contig 10051 bp, 8 predicted proteins | sample TA2MahC400mmetaG_FD_146191 | JGI IMG/M metagenome (GOLD analysis project Ga0194112, IMG submission 146191) | Freshwater microbial communities from Lake Tanganyika, Tanzania - TA2015016 Mahale Deep Cast 400m | ecosystem: Environmental > Aquatic > Freshwater > Lake | place: Tanzania: Lake...
TCGAGATGGATTTTTCGTTCATTCAGCCCGTCCACCAGACCATTTTCAATGGCGATTTTGCGAAGGAACGGAGTAATCAATACAGAGAGGAAAAAGGGACCTAATAATATTATTAAAAGTGTTAAAAACACATCAACCTCCATTGTGCGCCTGCCCGTAAACGAGTTACAGTGTCTAACGGATTCTTGTCTCGCAAGCGAGATTAAACATTTTACCGGCATTACTTATACTTAGCAACTTCTTCCAAAACACTGTTATATTTTGCTGCAATCTGTTGACGTGAAAAATCACGTAGCACGCGTTGTCTTCCATTTCTACCTAAGGTTTTGCAAAGGTTTCTATCTTGATATAATCTAAAAATAGCCTCTTTAAGCTGTTCAAGTTGCCCCGGCTCGACATAAATTCCGCAGTTACTACTTTCAATTAATTCGCGTACGTCGCCGCGGATATTGGTGATTATCGGCCTACCTACTGCCATACATTCATACGTTTTGGAAGGAATAGTAATTCCAAATACCTTACTCTCGATAAGCGGGACTAAGCAGACATCTGCGGCGCTAAGAAACATCGGTATTTGTTCTCTTGGCTGGAAACCTTGAAAGACAACGTTTTTTAAGTTCATCTCTCTTGCTTTTAAGAGAAGCTTTTCCTTAGCAACACCCTCGCCAACAAAAAGAAAGAGAATTTCCGGAAAAGACTTCAACATTTCCGCTGTTTTTATTACTGTATCTAAATCTTGAGCTAAGCCTATATTGCCTATATAGCTTACTATAAATTTGTTATCCCACCTGTATTGATTTCGAATTGGGGTAGCATCTCGCTCCTGGAAAAGTTCAACATCTACACCATTATATATAACGGTGACCTTCTCTTGGGGAACGCCTCGCGAAACAATATCTCTTTTAAATCCGTCTGAGATTGTAATAATCGTTTGTGCTTGCTGGTAAACTTTCTTTTCTGCTATTTCCAAGAAACTGATAATAGATTTATTGCTAATTGCTCTAACGGACATGATTGCTTCAGGCCAAATATCTTGCAGGTCAAAGATGAAAGGGATTCTTCGCATAAAACTTGTAAACGCGCCTGCAATTCCGGTGGGAAGCGGAGAAATTGCTACGATGACATCAATATTCTGTTTTTTTAAAATTCCCTGAAGCAACGCGGAAAGCATGAATGTGCCATAGGTCAAGGAGCGATGCATGGTACCACAATTGGTTGATGTGTACGTTATAACCCGTATAACCTGCGCGCCAAATAGTCGCTCCTCTTTTTTCACGTTCTTTGAAATTCGGTGGGTCATTAAAGTGGAAGGGTGATTGGGAATTCCAGCAATTACAGTAACATCGTGTCCGTAATTGATTAAATCTTCTGTAACCTCAATAGCACGCCGAGCTGTTCCAACCACTTCTGGATAAAAATGTTGGGAAAATAGTAGAATCTTCATTTTTTAACGTTGTAGACTGATTTCTGCCATTCTATGGTTAAAGGTATACCTTCATTAAGTTTAATTTGGGGGTTATGCTTTAGGTCTTCAATTGCTTTTGTAACATCAATCCTTTTATCCCTTGTAGTCAACTTTTCCGATTCTTTATATGTAACCAGCGAATCGTCTTTGCCTAAATAATCCAAAATCATATCCGACAATGTTTTGATGTCATGATACTCCATCCCGCCAATATTATACACTTCGCCGGGTTTGAAATTATCCACGATGTTGGCAAGTGTATAAGTGGTATCTATGATATATGTGGATGTTCTGTGATGATTCAGATAAACTGTGTAAGGAATATCATGAAGAGCGCGATAGATAAAAAGGCAGATGACGCTTCGATACGGGCTGTAATATTCACCGGGACCATAACTATTAAATAACCTAACCCTGACTGTTTCCGTTTCATGAATAGCAGCGGAGTTGAGAACCTGCATCTCACCAACCCACTTTGTCATGGCATAATCGTTCAACTGTTTGATTTCCAGCTTATCCATTACATCTTCTCTCATTACGCCGTCATAGTCGCCGTAAACTTCAGAGCTGCTGAAAAATATCATTCGGAAACGGTCGCGTTCTTGTAGGCGAATGAGATGTTTCGTGCCAATTACGTTTGTCATCCAAAGATTTTCATAATAATCTTCCCCGTTCCATCTGCCAAACTCCGCGGCAAGATGATAAACGTAGTCAAATTGATGCTCATTAAATATCCGCTCTAACTGCCGATGCTGACTAACATCGCAACGGATATATTGTGGGTCATGATAGTGTGATAGGTCACATACCCAAACTTCATGATTTCGGTTTCTTAGCTCTTTAACGAGGTAAGTTCCTACTGCTCCTAAACCACCTGTTACTAAAATCTTCACTCAAAACTCCTTTCATGCTTTAATGAATTTTAATCACTTCGTCTTATTCCTCATCGGACGCCCTTTCTTATCGAAAAGGTCGGGACGAATCACGCGAGCGAGAGTTTCCTTGTTCTGAAGCATCAGGGCTTGTGCTTCATCAACTAATTTCCCAAACTCAGAAAGCTCTTCCTTCGTTATGGTACCTTCTGTGTTCTTCTCAGCCAGGAAATTGAGCCTCTGTTGTTTCTCTTTAGGAAATCGCTTCAATGCAATCAGGATGATGGATTCATCACTTCGTGCTTGTTGTATTTGAATGGAGCTTGGAGATGGAACTTCTTGGGAGCCCTGAAGGGTTAATAATTTATTCCCCATGTGTATCAACTTAAGGGTTCTCATCAATTCCCCTCCCACAACCCCCTACCCCCTTTAATAAGGGGGACGGGAGGGGCCAGGGGAGGGTGAAAAGAAAGCAGGTACGCCATCTCCACCCCCACCTGGCCTCCCCCGTCAAGGGGGAGGAAGGAGGGGGGCGCAAAATGGTCTTAAGTTGATACGTATGAGGGTTAATAATTTATTCCCAATGAGAGAATGGATAAAAGAGAGCACCTTTTCTTGTTGTATTTCAGAGAGCTTCGCCAATTCTTGCATCACGGTTTCTTGAAAAGACTGTGTCGAAAAGTTCATTTGCATTCCCTACAAAATTTCCGATTTGAGATTGTAAATGGGCATGTTTCAGAAAATAGTCCCCCTTATCACAACCCCCCTGCCCCCCTTTGGTAAGGGGGAAGGGGGTAGGGGGTTGTCATTTTGAGCTGATGAGTGATAAGTGATAAGTAAAAAATCACTCATCACTCATCACTTTGTCCCCCCCCTCTAAGGAGGGGACTAATTTTTGAGGAAAGTTGAAACATGCCTGTAAATGGATATTTTTCTAACTATACGATTGTGTTTGCGAGTTTCCCCTTATCAATCCCATGACAAAATTCTTCGCAGGTGTTAAGGGGGAATCATAGATAAGCTTCGTCAATGGATAACTTTTCGATGCTAATAATGCTGCCCAACTCAATGGCGTCCGAGTAACTTTGAATTGCCTGCTTACAAACTGGTTGACATCTACATTGACATCAATACCCTGGATATTTTCCGGGGCGAGATTTTCCTTCTGGGCAATTCTTAAATGCTTGATTGTCTCAGGTTGAATGCCCATCAGCTTGCATCCAATAAAATCGCCTGCCGCTACATTATTCGAGACAATAAGCAAATCCATTTTCACAGGTTCGCCATACATTGGGCCGCAGCCATCTAATCCATAAATTGCATCAATGATGGAAATGCGTGTCTTCAACGCCTTATTCAGCGCCACAATGCCCCTATCCAGATTTGGATGATGAAGCAATCGCATCGCATCTGGAATACACCCCCACTGGTTTTTCATTCCCAGGCTGACTTTTGTAAAAACGTGTGTTTTCAAGACGGGAAGAGTGATAAAAACATCTATATCATGCAGTAACATTGAAGGCAATTCAACTCCAAATGGTTTTGAATCAACTTCTATCTCCACATATTCAGATTTCAGACTACTTAGGTTAACCAAGTTGACATCATTGGCTTTACAGATTTCATACAATCCATGTCCTGTAAATGCTTTTTCTGCTGTCCAGGTATTAACGCCTCCATTCGATTCACCTATGGTAAAGTTGTGTGTCCTTACTTTAAGAACCTTTATTAGCGTTTCTATTAATTTGGGGGTTGTGGTAACGCCCGGCTTATATTTAGGCCAAGTAAAATTGGGCTTAATGAATACATGTGAATTAAATCCTATGATTTCGTCCCACTTAATCCACTGTAGCCCATAAAGTAAAGTCTCTTCTATATGATTATTTTCTATTCGTGAGATAAATGTCCGATATTTCGTAGTTGTTTGATTTGCCATTATTCACTCCAGCATTAGTTTCGCATTATCTTCTGTAGGTTCTTAACAGGTCAAAATACAGTGATTCGGTTCTATCTGCATTTATGATTGTGGTGAATAGACGCTCAACCCGCTTTCGGCCTGCACTCCCAAGTCTTTCCCTTGCTATTTTGTTTTCTATCAGCTTAATCAAAGCTTGCGATAGCGCGTCAGAATCACTAGAAGGAAATAGAATTCCGGTTACTCCATCTTCTACTTCTTCAATATTGCCTTCGACGGCTGACGCTATAACAGGCTTGCCGCTTGCCATCGCTTCCAAAGGCGACCTGGGTCCCGCATCTGTAGTTGAAGGGTGGGCGAGAATATCCAAAGCCGCCATGACTTGTGGTATATCTTGTCTGGTGCCGGTTAAAATGATTTCCCTTTCCAATCCCAGTTTTTTTATTAGACTTAACATTTCAGATTCATATTTCTCCTCCGCAGTTTGTGTTTTACCTCGTACTTTAGGTTTTCCGCCAACTATCATGAATTTCGTGTCAACAGAAGAACCATTTTTTACCTTTGCACAAGCTTCAATAAAGCAACGATGCCCGCGTCTTGGATTGAAACGCCCTACTAACCCTACGAGAACTGTATTGTCATCTATTCCAAATTCTTTTCGCAGAGCGGTGCCTTCATTGGACGGATGAAATTCTTGAATGTCCACACCGTTGTAAATTGTTACCAAATTGTTTTTTAGAATTCTGTTGTCATGAAATACTTTACCAGCGGCATTTGATACCGTTATAATTTTGTCCGCCATGCTATTTACTATATGGGTTATTGCCCAACCAAGAATTTTAGGTGAAGCAATAGTCACCTCACGAACATGGTGAACCGTAGGAACTTTTGCTATCCGTGCAGCTATGCCACCAGGCCAAGTTGTCGTAGTATTAGAATGAACAATGTCAATATTTTCTTGTTTGATAATATCTAATAGCTTTTTAATAGCGGGAACGATTTTCGCAGTTTTTAAACTCAATCTGAGGAGATTATAAGTTCTATTAAACCCTTGGATTTCAGGTATAAATCGAACTTGTACGCCTATGTGTTTGAATTTGGGCACGTTGAAACCATCAAATGGAAAAACAACAACGCATTTATGATTCCGATTAATCATTTCACGAACTAACTGGAAAAGACTTATATCAGACCCACCTAATTGAGAAAGTGGATGTACATATAAAATTCTTAGAACTTCAGCCATAAACTTATCAATTCCTGCGGCATTAATTTTCAATCTGCTTTTCGATATGCCCTTTCCAACCTATAGCAGGCTGAAATGGGCGATTATCTTCCTTATATCCATTTTTTATAAATCTAATTTCATCGGGATTAAAGTCAACTAAGCTGTATGATTTAAGCTGAAAACTTTCGCAAATCTTTGGAATCGACTGCCAATTAAATCCCATAACTTCCAAACACCCCAGATCAACCGCTATCGGGTTGAAACCGCCAATGAAAACGCCGCAATTCTTAGGTGTCGGAAGAAGTGGCCCTTGCCCCTCTCCGGCTATCCAGCCATCAACAAAGCAGAAATATTTCCTCTGCGGTTCAGACCTCATAATACCAAATTGGTCAGCATAAAAAAGTATTTTATTCATATCCAGCACAGTTCGCCAAATTGTATCATTACCATACCATTCACCAAAATTAATATCCATCGGGTGACAGGCTAAATCACCGGTATTAGACCTGGTTCGTGAAGCAAACTTGAGCAGATGAATTAATTGTTTGCCTAAAAATCTACCGGTACGCCAGATAAAAGGATTTGACCGCCTAAGCTTTTGAATTATCTCTCCCTCAAAACGTTTAAACTGGCCACCAATCGGATATTCATCACCACCTTCTGCTTGTGGCCCAACTCGGTGATGAGGTAACCAGCTTTTATCCCCACAAATACCTATCATATTTTTCAGCGACAAAGTGACACCTGTTTTAATGTGAGTTTTTAGCTTGGGAACATTGACGACAACATCAGCTTCTAACAATGAGCGGGGAATGAGGTATTCGTGTTTTCCATGTTGGTGATGCTTTGGTATGTTTTCGGGTTGATAATCACTAACCCGAAACTTGAGAAAATCATCAGCAAGTTTCTCTAATTCGCTAGCTGTTCCCAAATCGACTACCTGATATCCATTTTGATCCCCTTGGGCTCCAAATTCTTTAATGATACAACCAGAATCGTCGAGAACTACTTTTTTTACCCTAGCGTCGATTATATCAATAGAAAAGTGGAATGTTTCCCAATATAGCTGTCGGATTTCATTCAATCCAGTGTGCGCCACAATTTTTTCGAAATCTGCGCTTTGAAGTGGAACATCTAAAATCGTAATTTTACCAGAAGGACCCGTTGCGATAAAAATGTAATCGACTAAAGCTCTCAGAACTGAGCCGTGAGTAATCATACAATCCATGCTTTCCCCGCGTGGGTGAAAGTGGGTTACAAAGTTTGGTTTAACAAGCACCTTACTACCAACTTGAATAACTTCACCCAACGGATTCCAACTTTTGCTGCCTAAATTTTTTTTATCTAGCTCCAATAGCTCAAATACCTTGCGTATCCCAGCATAAACTAAATTTTCTTCGGCTGATAGGTATTCTGCGCCGAAAGGATACTCAGGATAGCATTCAGAAGGGTTGAAGGGCGAAAAGCGGGGATAACCAGGTTCAATAATTGGATTTTGCTGATAAATTACTACCCGATTGTCATGTAAAAATGAATGGCTCATATTTAAAACTGAATTGGTACTTCAGAGATAGTGAATCGATGTTTGCCTGAGCGCGTTAATGGAATTTCATCTACGATTTCAATTTGTATGTCTGTGTCTGCTTCCATTGCAGCTTTAATCTTATTTATGATTGGAGTTAGAACCGCGGGCACATATCTTTCATTTGGGACTATCCTCAAAATCAAATATTCTTTTTGCTTTTGAACAAGCTGAAATTGTTTAATTTCATTGACACCGTAGAATAGGTGTGTAAAATACTCTCCATGCAACATTTTTCCTGTTGCACTAACAAATATGTCGCTATTTCTTCCAATCACCTGTTCCACTACTGGTAGTCCGCGTCCACAAGGACATCTCACTTCCGATGATGGAATTCCCATATCTTCGATTCGATATCTTATGAATGGCATTGTATAGTTTTGCAAATCCGTGATAACTATCTCTCCGATTTCTCCATTTCTTACAGGGTGCCCATCTTTGAGAAATTCCACATATAAATTATCAGCATTAAGATGAAGGTTGCCATGTTCGCATTCCATGGCAATTAAGCCAATCTCACGACAACCATAGCGATTGAATACCTTACAATTGAACAATTTCTCAATTCTTTCCCGTTGATGTTTGTATAAAACTTCTGCCGATGAGATAATAGCGGAAGGTGAAAAAACCTCCTGCTTCTCAGATTGAATAAATTTGGCAAGGGTATCCAGTGCCGATGCATATCCAAAGATGCACTTTGGCTTGAATAGGTTCAACTGTTGAATATATTTTCGCATTGAAAGCTCACTGAGGTCAAAAGCATTCAGCCATTGGTAATTTAGTAAAAAATTTTTCAATCTGAATTTCAAATCTGGTTTGTCGGAACCCCAGAGCCATGCAGCTTTTTCCCCAAGCTCAAAGCCTGCATATCGGTCACCTCTAATTCTGGAAGCCCAGCTACTGGCAAATTTCCTCGTCCCTTGATAAAATATGATACTTCTCCCTGTAGAGCCGCCGGTACTGGTGCATAGTAATTTGTCCTTTTTGCTGCTTGGTGCTATCATGAGAGGTAAGTTTCTCATAATCTCATCCTTGTCCAACAAAGGAATTTGAACAAAATCCTCAAGGCTATTTATCTTATCCAGATTAAGTTTATACTGCTCGAATCTCTGTCTGTAAAATGGAACTTCATGGTAAGCGAAACTCAAAATATCTTTGAGTCGTTTCCACTGAATCTCTTGAATTTCTGAAAGACTTAACCATTGCATAGGCTCCATTCTCTTTAGCCATTCTACTATATTTCTACCTGTAAGAAACTCATATAATGGTAAAACAACATTAAAGATAGCGTATTTTCTTATTTCTGGATACATAACAAATCTTCCTTGGAACGTAGGAACTAAACCAACCTTCCACTATGATTTTTACAATCCGTTCTGCAGCATGTCCATCACCGTATGGACTAATCCCTTTTGACATTGCTGTATATTCTTCTTCGTCATGCAACAATCGTTCTGTCTCGCTTATGATTACTTTGGTATCTGTACCAACAAGTTTCACAACACCTGCTTCGATAGCCTCTGGCCGTTCTGTCTCACTACGCAGGACTAAAACAGGTTTGCCCAAAGCAGGGGCTTCTTCCTGAATGCCACCGGAGTCTGTCAAAACAAGGTAGGAACTATTCATAAGGTGGACAAACTTTTCGTACTCCAAAGGTTTTATAAGATGGATTCTTTCTTGATTTGATAGCATCTGATATACTGTACTGCGAACGTTTGGGTTCAGATGTACGGGATAGACTATCTCTACCTCTGGGTTACATCGCGCTATTTCTTTAAGGGCAGTGCATATATTTTCAAGGGGCTGACCAAAATTCTCTCGACGATGGGCGGTGACAAGAATAAGCTTGTCGTTCAGAGGAGAAAAACCCAGGTCAATTTCATAATCTCTCTTGACAGTCATTAAAAGAGCATCTATGACGGTATTGCCGGTAAGAAATATGCTTTCCCCTGGGTAACCCTCATTCATTAAAGCATTAACCGCTGTCTGCGTAGGGGCGAAGTTATAGGTTGCAAGCACACTAATCAACCGACGGTTAATTTCTTCTGGAAACGGGCTATACCTGTCATAAGTGCGCAGACCGGCTTCAACATGTCCAACGGAGACTTTTTGATAAAAGCTGGCTAATCCCGCTATCATCGCAGTTGTAGTATCACCTTGTACCAGAACAATATCGGGTTTAACATTGGCAATAACATCCGTCAAGCTCGTGATAGCCTTAGCCGTCAGGGATGCCAATGTCTGATTCGGCTCCATAAGGTTAAGGTCAATTTGAGGCTTAATCTCAAAAAGAGAAATAACCTGGTCTAACATTTCGCGGTGCTGCCCTGTTACGCAGACAACGGATTCGATTTTATCAGGGTACTTCTCCAATTCTTTTACTACCGGAGCCATTTTAATAGCTTCTGGACGAGTGCCAAAAACCACCATTACTTTTTTCATGGTATAAATTCACTACGATTTGTACTACTTGAGCCTGCAAATGGGGGGACCAGTACTTGCGTCCCAGCTATCCCACACATACTGTAACTCTTTTTTGAGGTTTGATTGCCCCAAATGATGTAGAGTCCCAATTACTGAACCAATATATCCAAGGAACATTACTGCTGCCTCCTCAAGCAACAGGTTACATCTTATCCTTGAATCAACTGAATTTCTTTACGAGGCTTTATTCTTTTTACAATGTTTCCTATTTTCAATAGCATTAAGGATTATAGCCTCAAGATTTGCGGCGCAGACTGGCAGAGACAAAGAAACTCGCAGCGATTCAGGCACCTTAAAGCTATGCGGATTGCTCACAACCATTGCAAGTTTATTCATTGCCGCCTCGAGGTCTACTGGATCCCTAGGGTCACAAGCCACGCCACCCGCCCGGAGAACGATATCTCGACTCTCACTCTCTTTTGGAGTGACAGCAAGTATGGGTTTTCCAGTTCCTATATACTCAACGAGTTTGGAAGGCATGAATACTCCTCCTTTATCTACTAAC
>Ga0194112_10013108_pt1 | contig 10049 bp, 26 predicted proteins | sample TA2MahC400mmetaG_FD_146191 | JGI IMG/M metagenome (GOLD analysis project Ga0194112, IMG submission 146191) | Freshwater microbial communities from Lake Tanganyika, Tanzania - TA2015016 Mahale Deep Cast 400m | ecosystem: Environmental > Aquatic > Freshwater > Lake | place: Tanzania: Lake...
CCCCACGGCTGCGCTAGGTCGCGCTGATAGCATTGCTCGCACTTCGCGACGGACTTGCACACGACGCGCCGCCCGGGGTTGCCGCAGATACACGCGGGCAGGCTATTCATCGTTGTCCTCGATTGGTTGCGAGCACCGCTTGCACTTGTGCTTTTCGCAGACGTAGTAATCGCCTTCGCACTGGCCAGCCGTATGCGTCGCCGGTTCGTTGCAGAGGCGCAACTCGTCGGAGTGCCGAGCGTCGACGTAAATCAACCACCCGCACGTGTATGGCTTGCGCTCGGTCATAGGTCCAGCCCCGTCTGCCGCGGCTTCTCCAGCGTCGCGCGATCGAACAGCGTCGCCTGCTGGAACGCGCCCGCGTACTCGCGCAGCCTCGCGCACGCCTTCGCGAACGTCGCGGGGTCCATCTCGCTGCCGATGGCGCGGCGACCTTCAAGCCCTGCGGCGATCAGCGTGGTCGCGCCGCCTGCGCATGGATCGCAAACGAGATCGCCGGGGCGGGTGTAGTCGCGGACAACATCGCGCATGGAATCCAGCCGTTTGCCGCCCATGACGACGCGATCCCCGTGCCCCGTGTAGACATACGCGCCGGGGAGCGTGCCCCACTTTGCCATGCGCCGCGTGCGTGGACGGGCGGGCGCGATGTAGCAGGACCACGAACACGGACCATCGCCAGCAAGCCTCACACGCGAGCCGATCTCCACAACGGGGATCGCGGCAAACCCTACGCGGTCGTGCCGCGCGTAATGCTCGCGCCATACGTGGATCAGGTTGTCATCCGTGATCGCGCAGAACCACCCGCCGCAACGCACGATCCACGAATCGACGAACACGGCGACATCATCAGGCGTCCAACACTCATAGTTGATCGCCCGCGTTTGTTTGCGGTGCCCGCGCGTCAAGTCGTGCGCGCCATCGCTGCGCGTGCCGCCGTCGTGCCCCGCGTGCGTGCGCGCGGAGTACGGCGGATCTGTGATCACGGCGTCAACCTCGCCCACGTCCGCAAGTGCTGTTTCCCAGCGACCAAGCCGCAACTCGACGGGGCCAACGATGCAACGCTCGGTCATGCCGCGCCCCCATGCTTGCGGCACACGCGCACCAACCGCCCGCCGTGGTACGTGCACGCGCATACCTCGCCCGTGGGCACCGCGCGCCTTGCCGCCACGCGCGCAACCTTCGCGGCGTCGCGTTCAACCTTGCGCGCCATCGTTGCGCGGTACGCCTCCGCAAGTTCCACGCGCCGCGCTTGCTTCTCGGCGTCGCGCGCCAGCCGCTGCTTCGCGGTCAATCGCAGCTTGTGCTTTGCGCACATAGCGCGGCGTATCCCGTCGTCGCACGTCACGAGGGAGCCCGTGTGCGGCTCGTGGCACGTGCCGATATCGCAGTGCGTGGGGTTCTTCATCGCTGCATCCTCCGCGCGATCGTGTCGCGCATCCGTTGAAACTTCCTCGCCACGTTTGCCGCAGGCTTGCCAGCGTTCCAGCCATTGCGCCGCGCGACCTCGAAGGCAGCTAGCACGGCGGCGATCTCGTCGTCCGAGAACGTGTTCGCAGCGGCTCTGCGCACGCTGGGCTTGTCTTTGGCTGCAAGCGCGGTCATAGCTTCCCGCTTTCGAGGTTGTCCGCGATGACCTCAAGCGTCGCTGCCTGGAACGCGGACGACGGCGCCGTCTTGCGCGCGATATCGCGAAGCAACGCCACGATGCGCGCCCGCTCCGCTTCCACGGCTTGCTTGATTGCGTCGTCGCTCATCGCATCCGCTCCACCATGGGCGTGCTGTGCACCCACGCGACCAACTCGCGCCACGGTTGCTCATGCCGCGCGAGTCCATACTCAAGCGCGTGCTGTATGTCGTCCACGATGGCGCGCAGGTCGTGAGCGGTGAGCGCTAGGTGGTGCGCGCGTATGAGCCCTGCGACCTCGCCAGCCGCCGGTCCGCGCCGCTCTAGCGCGTAGCGGAAGGCGCAGATCAGCAGCGTGCGAAGCGCTGAGCGCGGGATCGTGTGTGTCGTCATCGCGTCATACCTCGCAGCGAAGCGGTGATCCGTCGCGCTGTCTCGCTTGCGTAATCGGCGCTTTGCCTTGCCCCGGTTGCGTGCGTGTAAGCCATCGCCTCAAGCCGCGTAACTGCGGATGCAGGGTCGTCCGCGTCCGCGCATAGCAAGCCGAACAAAAGCTGTGCGCGAAACTTTCCGCCGCAGAGCACGATCTCGATCGTATCCGTTTCGTCAGCCGCGATGCGGTCGCCGCGTCCTGCGCGCCAGCCTGGACCCATTCGTTTTACAATCGCCTGCTTGTCTTCGTCTCTCATCGCTCCCCCACTGCATAGAAGTCATTCCGCGTCCTAGCCGAGCACCGCGCCAGCACCATGCCGCCGCGCGGGCGGTCCATTGCGCCGCCCCAGTGCCGCACCGCTTGCCCCGCGCACGGGTCCGGCAACTCGCCGCGCAAGAACGCACGCGCCCGCTCGATTGCCGCAAGCCAACGGGGGACGTGAGCGCTCCACGATAGATGCGACGGCCACCCGCGAGGCTGGCGCGCGTCCAGCCGCAAGTCACGCACCCATTCCGCGCGGCGCGTCTGCACCACGTGCTGTCCGTCACGCACGCGGAGGAGCGAGACGTAGCGCACGGCGTAGTCGCGCAGTGACACGCCCGCACGGTCGGCGCCGCGTTGCAGCACGTGCGCGATTGCGGCGTGGTCGTCCGCGGCGTCCCAGCCTGCTTCAGCCACGAATGCGATCCCGAGCACGAGCGCCGTCGCGTCATCAGAACGCCCCGAATCTCCTCCGCTCGGGGCTACACGGTTGACGACCGCATCCGCTTGAGGGCAAGCAACGGGAGCGGCTGGAGTCTCTTGCGCGGCGACGATTCGCACGGTGACGAGCGCGAGCCAGAGGGCGAGCCACGCGAGCGCTTTGATTTCGGCGCGGGTCACACGTCCCCCAGTTGCTTGAAGATGCGCCGCGCTTCCGCTTCCGCTGCGGCCTTCGCGGCATTGAGCGTGGGCGCGCGGTTGCACGTGATCATCGTGTCAAGCCATACCTCCCACTGCCACGCATCGCCGTCCTTCCACGCGATCAACACCGCCGCCGAGCGATTGGCGATGCCTGCCGTGATGGTCGCCGTATAGTGAGCGCCGAGCGTGTCTGTGTCGCGCTCCCACTTCATGGCGACACCTCGCACGTGATGCTGGGCGCGCCCTTGCGTTGCTCGTAGCGCCACGTGATCGGACCCTCGGGGCCGTCGTCCACGCCGAGCGCGTCTGCGATGCCGTCGCGCACATGCTTGAAGGCACTCGCAAGGTTGTCCGAGTCCAGCAAGCGCACGCCGATGCGCGTCAGCGTGATCGTGCATGGCTTGTCTGCATGGAACGCGCAGCCGCTGATCGCGACGTTCGCCATCCGTGCGCCTAGCTCACGCTGCTTTGCCTTGATGCTCCAGTGCGTTCGCGAGTTAGCAAGCGAGGGCAAGCGATAGCCGCTAACCGTTGCCGTGCGTGGTGAACCAGCGCGCCACACAGCGAACTTGCGCGGGTCCCGCTTGCCTCCGCCCTTCGGTCGCCCTACCCGCTTGCCCGTGGACTTGTAGCGCGAGAGTGCGTTTACGTTCGTCGCCGTGGTGCCCATGATCGCGGCAATCTCCCGCGGGGTGATGCCTTCGTAGCGTGCGCGGATTGCGTCAATCTCGCGCTGCCGTTGCGTTCGTTGTGGTGCCATGCGCCCATGATAGCCACGACTTCGCGCGATGCAAAACTTTTTTCTTGCATTATGCTTTCGCGTGTGCACAATGGTCCTTGTCAACGCGAGGGAGACGCGACGATGACCGACACACGTGACGAGATTGCACACGGGACCTCACGCGACGATTTGCGCGTAGTCGTGAACCTGTTCGACCGTGGCGCCCTACGCCGCGACGAATGCTTCGAGGTGACGTTCGCTGCCGTGCTGGACACGTCCAGCGATTGGCGCCGCGACCACGGGCACCGCCTCGACGGCGACGCATGCGGCTTCCGAATCGTGGACGGCGCGACCGGCGAAACGGTTGCGCGCGAGGTTAGCCAGCGCGACCGCGAGGCCGCGGAGTGGGCTGCGGAGTGCTTGATCGATCGCAGCGGCTTGCTAGCGCGCTGGGATGCGGCGGCGAGGGCTGGCGAATGACGTGGCACGCGCACGGGTACGCGGCGGCGTACGAGGCTTGCGATTACTGCGGTTCGGCACTGTGCCGGGACACGCGATGCGGGGAGGGTGATGCGATGGGAGACGGCGTAGAGTTGAGGAATACAAGCGTGTCGATGTCGCGTTATTTCGACGTGATGATCGACGGCAAGCGGGTCGGCTGGATCGCGGAAAATGCAACGTCGGTCAGTGGGCACATGACCGACGCATACGCCGCTGCATACTTCGGGGCTAACGTGCTGGTCGCTAGCGGTACGACGATTGCGGAAGTGCTGGACGCGCTCGTCGCAGCGCATCGGAAGGGGTGAGGACATGGACTTGCGGGGAGCGTTTGCGGCGGTAGCGGGTGCGGCGCGTGCGGAGCGTGAGCGCGAGGAGCGCGACGATTGCGTCCGCAGCATCTGGTACGACTGCGCGTGCGGCGCGAAGCCCGTGCTTGAGACGTGCGACGACGGGCGCAAGATGGTGCACTGTACGAACTGCTGGAACCCGGAGTACGGGCCGGACGGGCCGCGGGCGTCGCACCACATGCGGGCGACCGGGGCGACGTGGCGCGAGGCGTGCGAGGCGTGGGACGACATGCGCGAGGACGCGCAGTAAGGGAGGCGACAAATGGGAGACGTGATCAAGCTTTCGAGGAAAGAGCGCGAGCGTGCGCAACGGCTGGCAAGCGCCGATCGGCTTGCGATTGAACTGCGCGCGAACTACGCGCTGGAAACGCGCATTGCGGCAAGCGTCGCGGCGGCGGCGTTCGTCAGCGATGAGCCGTGGCTCGCGCTGACGTGGCTGTCCACGCACATGCGCAGCGACGCAAAGGACGCGCGCGCGGCGCAGGATGAGCGCGACGCGCAGGCGAAAGCGCTGTTGGCTCGCTGCGGGTTCAAGGTGACGCGATGAGCAAGGTCTACGAGGCGTGGCACGCCGTCAGCGAGGACATGGCGCGCGGGGGCATCGCAAAGAATCGCCAGGCGTCCATGGGCGGCGCGGGGAACTACCGGTTCCGCGGGATTGACGACGTGCTCCACGCATTGAGCGGGTCCATGGCGACGCGCAAGCTGGGCGTGGGCGTGTCGTTCGCGGACCCCGTGGTCACGCTGCGCGACAAGGGCAACGGCAAGAGCGAGCGTCACGTTGTGATGCGCGCCACGTTCTCGCTGTTCTCGCTCGAGGACGGGTCCAGCGCGGGCCCGTTCGCATTCGTCGGGGAAGCCTCTGACAGCGGCGACAAGGCAACGAACAAGGCCATGTCGATTGCGTACAAGTACTTCGCGATTCAGACGTTCGCGATCCCCACTGAGGGCGTGCTCGCTGACGAGGAGCCAAACGAGCCGGACGAAGCGCCGCGCGAGCGCAAGCCCGAGGCGGTGACGCACTTGCCGAACGGGACCGCGATCAAGGACGCGACGGACGCGGAGCTTGTGGGCACGCGCGAATCCGCGCTCAAGGCGCTGGCGAATCCAGCGCGCAAGGAAGTGCACCCGCGGGCGCAGGCAACGGTGGTCGCGATCGGCGTGGAGCTTGAACGCCGGGAAGGGGTGACGCCGTGATCGCCATCATCGACAACGGCAGGCAGTACAGCGACCATGAGCTTTGGTTTGTGGACGTTGGCGACGAGGACCCGCGGCAAATCGGGCAAATGATGGCGTGCGTTCCGACGTACCGCGGCGCCCATGTCATCGCGTCCGCTCCCACTTTCGAGTGGTACACGTCCGAGGCGATTGCGCTTGAAGATGTTATCGACAACATCATCGATAGGCTTAGCGCCTCAACCGTGAACGACCTGAAGCGCGAGAACCTTGCGGCACTTGAAACGCTGTTGCGGCTGGTAGCTAACAAGGGGTCGGAGACGTTCCTGTCTAGGCTGCGCAGTGCCATCGCAGCTAAGCAGGCGGCGACGACGGGCACAACGCGAGGCTTCGCGCGCCCGTTCACCGCTGCGGAACTGGACGCAATCCCGATGGATGACGACTACCATGATTGACCTCACCACCACGATCGCGGACTACCACGCCTCGGAAGCCGTCTCGCACAGCAAGCTGCGCACGTTCGCCGACGCTGGCCCGCTGGCCTACTACGCGCGGCACGTCGTGCGGAGCGGCACGCAGCCGGTCACGGACGCCATGCGGTTCGGCCAGCTTTTCGAGGATTTCGTGCAGCTTCACGCGGACGACTTCAAGCGCAAATATCGCGAGGTTGACGGCAAGGGCGATAAGAAGGCGCTCGTAGCGGAGTGCACGGCACGCGGGTTGCTGAGCGACGAAGGCAAGCCGTTCACGGCGCACCATGGGATCGCGACCATGCAGACAGCGTTGCTCCGCGCGGACGGCGGCGACGCGGTGACGCCCGCGGACATGCGGTGTATCGAACGCATGGCGGAAGCGTTCGCGCGCAACAGCGAGGCGCAAGCGGCGATTCGGGGCATGACCACGCAGGTCACGTTGCGGCGCGAGTGGCCAGGAGTGCCGGGCCTGCAAGCGCGTCCCGATTGGTGCAACACGGATGAGTTTGCGACGCGGAGCACGGTTGATCTCAAGGTGGTAAGCCAGTGGGGACGGCACGACTCCAACGGCGCGGATCTCACGCGCGAACTGGTAAGCCGTGGCGCGCACACGCAGGCGGCGCTGACAGACTTGATCACGGGACCGGCGCGGCGATTCGTGATCGCGGTGGAAGCCGACTTCCCTTGGAGGTGCCAACTGGTGTACCTTGACGACTTGCTGCCGCTCGGCGCCGAATGGTGCACGCGGCAGCTAGAGGGAGTGCGGTATTGCTACGCGCATGACGACTGGTCCGCGTGCAGGCAAACGATGTGGGCAACGGCGCCAGCATGGGCGCGGAAGGGTAGCGACGAATGAGCGGACAACGATGGGACGTGCTCGCGGTGCGTGAGTACGAGGCGAACGGCGAGAAAAAGACCGCCTACACGCGGATCGGGACCATGTTTGAACTGCGCAACGGCGGCGGTTTCTCGCTGATGCTGGACGCGCTTCCGATCGGCAACCGCTTGATCGCGAAGGTCCACGAGGACAAGCGCGAAGGCGGGCAGCGTGGCGGCGGCAATCGCGGCGGTGGAGGCGGCTACGGCGACGACAACGTGCCGTTCTGACAGACTTAGCGCCTCCCCGTCTCCCTCGGGTTGATGGCGCTGGCGCGACACCTGCGCGGCTGCGAGAGCGGCCCAGTGGTGCGGCGGCGTGGAGAGACACGCGCTTTCAACGGAGGGAACATGAAACGCATCTACATAGCAGGCGCCAGCGCCGAGCTCGACCGCTGCGAGCGCTTCCGCGATGCCGTGATCGCGCTTGGCTTCGAGGTCACCTATGACTGGATGACCGCGCGCAGGGTCGCTGGCAAGGGTGACGCGGAGTTGTCGCCGCAGGATCGCGAGAACATCGCGGAGTTGTGCATGCTTGGCGTGGACAAGTGCGACGCCTTCGTATTGCTCATTCCGCAGCCGCCGAGCGAAACCGTGGGCGCGTGGGTTGAATACGGCATGGCCTACGGCTTGATCGGAAGCGACGGCGTTACCTGCGTGATCGTCGGCACGCACCCAACGATCTTCACGGAGGCGGCAGACCACGTCGCGACCGACGCGGACGCCCTCGACTACCTGCGCGGGATGCTCGCAGGAGGGCAGCCATGACCCCGAAGCGTGTCCAACTCTCCCGCAAGCGTGGCTCTCGCCTGCCGCCGAACACCGTGAACGTCGCGAGGCCGTCCAAGTGGGGCAACCCCTACCGAGTCGCGCCGGTGAAGCCGGGCGAACGCGGCGTTGGCGCACGATACGAAGTGATCGACCCAGACGGTGAGCATGTAGAGTGCTTCGCCTCGTTGCGAGCAGCCCGCTCATGTGCCGTCAGCCGATTTCGCTGCCACATTCAAACTGGCGACGGCGAACTCATCAACCACTACGTGGTGGCAGTCCGCCGCGACCTGCATGGGAAGAACCTCGCGTGCTGGTGTCCGGCTGACCAGCCATGTCACGCCGACGTGCTTCTTGCCGTCGCGAACGAGGCGACGCCATGACCGCGATCCCCTGCGCCGTGTGCGATCTGTACGTGCCGCTCGTGGATGGCGTGTGCGTCATCTGCGCGCAAATGCAGCGCGACTTGGAAGCGAGCGGGCACAAGGCGACGTTTATCAAGCTGGACGCGAAGCCGTGCGCCGTCGATTGGGACAGGGCGCACGCTGCGGCCACTGCCGCGCTGAAGACGTGGGGCGCCTACGCGCAAACGGACAAGGCGTGCGAGGAATGCGCGGAGTTTATCGCTGCCGTGAGCCACTACAAAGGCGGCAAGATCACGCTTGAGCAACTAGCGGAGGAAGCCGTGGGCGTGATGCTCACAAACGCGCAAGTGTTCGCGATGCTGCCGCCGGAAGTGCTCGCGTGTGCGTTCGCGCGGCAAGTGACGAAGCTGGAAGCCGCGATCGCGAAGGCGCGCACATGACCGGCGCGATACTGCGCACGCGGTGGGAGTGCGACCGCTTCAACCGGCGGCTCATCCTGACGATGAACTACCCGTGCAGCGATTGGACGCTATCAAGCCGCAAGGACGACGAACTGCACATCAAGAACACGAAATACGATATGTGGGCGTACTTCATGCGGGTAGACGGCGTGTGGTCGCTGGACGTTGCGCGCGGGCTTGGCGATGACGACGACCTTGCGCCGCTGCTAGCCAAGTTGAACGCGCACGGGTTCCCGCCGTGGGACTAGCCCACGAACTCGAAGTGCATGCCGTCGGGCGTCTTCCACCGACCGCCCCACGCCCACCCGTTGGCTTCCGCGATCGGGACTAGCCGTAGCACGCTGCCAGGCTCGCCCTCCGCGGCTGGCGTCTTGCCGAGCCAGTTTTGCTGCGGGTTCACGTCGATGGCGCTGCCCCACGAATGGTTGCTCAGGTCCTTCTCGGTGCCGCCTGCCTTGCCACGCTTGAAGCGCGCGACCCAGCAGCCCGCGAACCTGGTCACGTCGCTAAGCACGCCCGCGTCCTCCCACGCCGCGAACAGCGCCAACAGCGGCTGCGCCACGTCGCGGTGCACATGCACCTTGCGCCCGCCTAGCTGCGGCACGGCGACGGCAACGATGTGCTTGGACACCCACGCGGGGTCAACGGTGATGCGCTCGGGGCTGTCACCGCCGGGCGATGCCTTGAACGTGAACGAGCCGTAACGCTTGACGCGCTGCGCGTGCGTGAGCGAGACGGGGTGGCTCATCGCTTGGCCTTCGGCTCGTGCGGGTCTTGCTCGCACTTCTGCGGCGGGACGATCTTGATCGGGTCAAACTCGCCACCCTTGCGCGCGGGCGGCGGCTTTGCAGGCGCGTTCACGATTGCTTCAATCACGCGCGCAGCGATATCAGCTAGCAGCTTCCACATAGCGCCTCCACTTCTGGTAGCATTCGCGCCACCAACCGATCGCCATTAGCACCGCGATGACAAACTCAAGCATCGCCAGGCGGCTCCGGCACAACCGACTTGCGCGCCTTGCCGAGCGCGTTCGCAGCCTTGACCGCGTTGTCCACTTCCGCGCCTACCACCGCGCTTGGGTAGAACGTGCCCGACATGCCGAGCTTGTTCCGCGCACGCTTGACCGCTTCCGCGCGCTTGACCGCGCCGTCGCCGGGGGCTTCCTGCTCAACCTCCGCGACCGACTCCACGACCGCGGCTTGCAGCTTGCTCGTGGCCTTGCGCGCCGCAGCAAGCACGAGCGGAACCAACACCGCGAAGATACCGGGGAGCGCGTACGCGATTTGCTGCCAGAACACCGATTCAGCTTCCGCCATTGCCGCCCCCCTCCATCACGATCTCCCACAGCTTGTCACACCGTGCCTCAACCGCCGCGATACGCTCGCTGCACGATTCGCGCTC
>Ga0194112_10013111_pt1 | contig 10048 bp, 12 predicted proteins | sample TA2MahC400mmetaG_FD_146191 | JGI IMG/M metagenome (GOLD analysis project Ga0194112, IMG submission 146191) | Freshwater microbial communities from Lake Tanganyika, Tanzania - TA2015016 Mahale Deep Cast 400m | ecosystem: Environmental > Aquatic > Freshwater > Lake | place: Tanzania: Lake...
TGACGCAGCCCGTCTCGGTGAACTTGATGGCATTGTTGGTCAGGTTGCCGACGATCTGACGCAGGCGCACCGGATCGGCCATGACGGTCGGCAGGTCCGGGTGGACGAAGACAGCAAGGTCCAGACCCTTCTGCAGGGCCTTTTCGCCGAACAGGCTGGCCACGTCCTCGGCCACCTCGACCAGATCGACCTCGATGGCTTCAAGCTCCATCTTTCCGGCCTCGACCTTGGAGAAGTCGAGAATGTCGTTGATGATGCTGAGCAGGGATTGGCCGGATTTGGCGATCACGTCGGCATAGCGCTGCTGACGCGCGGGCAGGTCCGAGCGAGCCAGAAGATCGCTGAGCGCCAGGATGCCGTTCATCGGCGTGCGAATTTCATGGCTCATCACCGCCAGGAAGTCGGACTTGGCGGCGTTGGCGCTTTCAGCGGCGGTCTTGGCCAGGTTGAGTTCGGCGGTGCGGGACTGCACCTCACCCTCCAGACCCTCGATCTGGGACTGGATGCGGGCGTCGCGCTGGCGAATGCCGTCCAGCATGGTGTTGACGCCGGCGACCAGCTCGCCCACTTCGCCTTCCGCCGCGATGTCGGCCGTGCGCGAATAGTCGTTGTCGGTGTGGACCTGGCGTACGACATCGGCCAAGGCGACCACGGGCGCACTGATGCGACGCGCGACGCGCAGCGCCACCACCATCCCCACCAGCACCGCGACGAGCGCGCCCATCAGCGTGACCCAGACAGTGCCCAGAACGCGGTCGCGCAGGTCGGGTGTGCGGCTGAACAGCACGATGTTGCCGACAGTCTGGCCTTCGCTGACCACCGGGGCCTGGACCTGCATGGAGCCGGTGGTCAATGCCGACCACAGGGACAGGCCCGCGCCCTCTTCGACCGAGGCGTCACTGAGCAGGCGCGTGCCGCTGCCAGTCTCGGCTAGGAGCTGGCCTTGGCTGTCCATGATGCGTGCGTAGCTGACGTTGTCGAGTTGGCGGACGGAGCGGATGGCGTGAAAGGCCTGGACACGGTCCCCGTCCCGAACCCCTTCGGCGGCCAGGGAGGCGATCACCTCGGCCACCTGCGACATGCGTTCGCTTTCCAGCCTGGCCTGCTGCTGCAGATCATTCCAGGTCGAGAACAACGCCGTGACCACAAAGGACGACAACAGCGCGGTCACGACCAGGCCGATGAGGCGCCGGCCCAGTGAGCCGCTGGCAATGGAACGGGTATTCAGCACGTCCTGTCCTCGTCGAGGCTGAAGTTCGGCTATACCCAGCGTTAATGACCCGAGCCTTAAGGCGGAAAGGTCATGTTGGGGCACCAACAAGGCCGCGCGCCCTTCGAAAACCGAGTAGCCGAGTATGAGCGGGTTCTTCTATGTGCTGGACGAGGAAGCACGGATCCTGTTCGTCGATGACGATCCGATCCTGAGAGAGTTCGCTCAGGTCAACCTGGCATCCGACACCGCACGCGTCGACACGGCCGGGGACGGCATCGAAGCGCTGGAAGCCCTGTCTCGTCAGACCTACGACCTGGTGTTGTGCGACCTGGAGATGCCGCGCATGGACGGGTTCGAATTCCTGGCCCGGCTGCGGGCCAATCCCGCCACGAAGCATCTGCCGGTGATCGTCGAGACCGGGCGCGAGGACGTGGACGCCATCGATCGGGCCTTCCGCGTCGGCGCCACCAGCTTCGTGACCAAGCCGCTGAACTGGCGGCTCCTGGCCTATCAGCTGCGCTTCGCGCTTCGTGCCGCGCGAGCCGAGGCACGGCTGCGGGCCGGCACGACGATGCCGCCGACGTCCCAGGGTTCGTGAGCTACAGTGTCCAGACCTGGGCCCGGCCACCCTCATCGCCCAGGTGAGTGGCCACCCAATCGCAGATCTGCTGGGCCGCTCGACCGGTGTCGGCCGGCGGGTTCAGGATCACCATGGCACAGCCGTTCATCCGCATGGGATCGCTCAGCGGACGTAGCCGGGCCTCGGCGATCAGGACAGGCCCGCTGGGCTCGAGCCGTCGTAGGAAGCCATCGAAGGTCTCCAGGTCCTTGAGGGGGGTCCAGACCGCCACGACGGCTTCGGCATCGCGGCTTAGGATCGCACGAGCCGTCTCGGCCGAGCGGACATAGTCGTCAGGCCGCTCGTAGGGTGGATCGATCAGGACCAGGGGCGCGCGGACCAGGGACATGGCCCGCAGCACCTCTTCATACCCGTCACCGAGACGCGCCGAAGCCTGGGGCCAGGGTTTAAGCGAGGTGGCCAGCAGTGCCTGGATATCGGGACGCAGCTCGAAGCCGATGTAGCCGTCGTCACGCCTAAGCCCCTGGGACATCAGCACGGGAGAGCCGGGATAGACGCGGACGGGGCCGGTACCGGGATTGAACGCCCGCACCCTGGCGGCCAACTCGACCAGCTCGGTCGGCGGGGGCGCAGCCTGTACCCGCGTCATGAGGGCCGCGATACCGGCCTCGGCCTCGCGTGAACGGGCCGCATCGCCTGTCAGGTCATAGAGGCCGGCCCCGGCGTGGGTCTCCAGCACCGTGACGGGACCCCGTGCCTGACGCGCTGCCAGCAGGAAAAGCGCCAGGGCATGCTTGACCAGATCGGCGAAATTGCCGGCATGAAAGCTGTGGCGATAGTTCATGGCCAGTCGTCCCCCCGCCCGGGCCATCGGTCAAGAGGAACCGCGCGATGCCTCGGCACGTTCGCGCCAGGCCTCTGATCAAAAAGGGTTCACGACATGGCCATTTCGCCTGCCCTTACCGAAAAGCAGCGCACCCCACCCAAGACCGTGGCGAGGCAGGCCGAGAAGGGTCTGAAACTGCGCGAAGAGCACGGCCGTGGCGGCACCGACGTCGGCAAACGCCGCGCGCAGCAACTGGCCAATCAGGAGGTCGTCAGTGATCGCGACATCAAGTCGATATACAGCTATTTCGCCCGGCATACTGTGGACAAGCAGGGGAAGGGTTGGGCCGACCAGGATAAGCCCTCGGCCGGCTACATCGCCTGGCTGCTCTGGGGCGGTGATCCCGGCGAGACCTGGGTCAAGGGTCTGCACGACAGGCTGGAGAAGGCCGAAGACTGATGGCTGACGGTCTGGTCAAGGGTCTGGAGGTCGAGGCCCACCTCCCGGAGGGCCTGGTCTATTGCAACGACGAGACGGCGGGGCTGAGCCGCAGGCGGGCGGGAACAGGGTTCTCCTATCGTGACGCAAGCGGCCGTCCGATCAAGGATCGCGACATCGTGGCGCGAATTCAGAAGCTCGCCATCCCCCCGGCCTGGACCGACGTCTGGATCTGTCCTCGCGCCAATGGCCATGTCCAGGCGACAGGCCGCGATGCGAAGGGCCGCAAGCAGTACCGCTACCACCCCGACTGGACATCGCATGCGTCGGGCAACAAGTTCGACCGGCTGGCCAGTTTCGCGCGCGCCCTGCCTCGACTGCGCAAGCAGATCGACCTGGACATGGCCAAGAAGGGTCCGTGCCGCGACAAGGTTCTGGCCACCGCCGTGCGGCTGTTGGAGATCACCCTGATTCGTGTCGGCAACGCCCAGTATGCGCGTCAGAACCGCAGCTACGGCCTGACCACCCTGCACAAGCGACATCTGGAAGTGGACGGGGCCGGACTGAACTTTGCCTTCAAGGGCAAGAGCGGGGTGGAACATAGCGTTAGTGTGCGCGACCGGCGCTTGGCGACGGTGGTGCGGGCGCTGCGTGACCTGCCCGGTCAGCAGGTGTTCAAGTATCGCGACGGCGAAGGCAATCTGTGCCCCATCACGTCCGACGACGTGAACGCCTATATCCGCCAGGCCATGGGCGAGGATTTCTCGGCCAAGGATTTCCGCACCTGGGCCGGGACGGTCTCGGCGGCGCGTGCCCTACGCGACACAGAGGCCCCGACCTCGGCCACCGACGCCAAGCGCAAGATCAACGTCTGCGTCAAGGCGGTGGCCGGTCTGCTGGGCAACACGCCAACGGTCTGTCGCGCGTCCTATGTTCATCCTAAGGTGTTCGAACTGTTCGAGGCCGGGGAACTGGGCCAAGCCCTGCCGGGATCGGATACCAAGGGGTTCGAGCCGGCGCTGATCAGGTTGATCGCCTGATCCCGGCCGCGCTGCGGCCTCAACCCTTCCTCAAGCCGATCTCATGATGCTGGGCCGTCCGATAACGGAGCCCCACCTGCATGGCCGATTGGCACAGCCGCCTGTCTCGCTCGCGCGGGACGATCCATCGACGAGGCGATCCGGTGGAGCGGATGCTGACGACCGTGGTCGGCGCCAGCACCGCCATCGCGGTCATCCTGATCCTGCAGCCGCTGCGCGACATGCGCGGCGGCGGCGAGGCCGATGCCGCAATCCTTCGCAACGCCGATCTGGTAGGCACTGCTGAGGTCATCGACGGCGACACCCTGGACATCGGCGGCCAGCGGGTTCGGCTGCACGGCATCGACGCCTTCGAGCGAAACCAGCGGTGTGGCGGCCAGGCCTGTGGTCAGGAGGCTTCGGCAGCCCTTCGGCGCCTTGCCGATGGGCGCACCACCGCCTGTGAGGTGCGCGACACCGACCGCTACGGCCGGCTGGTCGCGGTCTGTCATGTCGCCGGGACGGACATCAACGGCTGGATGGTCGAGAACGGCCATGCCGTAGCCTATCGCCGCTACAGCACCGACTACGTCTCGACCGAGCGTCAGGCGGAGGCGGACGGCTTAGGCGCCTGGGCCCACGGCTTCACCGAGCCGGAAGCCTATCGCCATCGCTGACGGTTCAGTCCTCGCCGGACTGGAGATAGGGTTCGACCGGACCTTGCAGCTTGACCGTCAGGGGGCGACCCTTGCGGTCCACGGCCTTGCCGACCGCCAGGCGGACCCAGCCTTCGGAGACGCAGTATTCCTCGACATTGGTCTTTTCCTCGCCCTTGAACCGGACACCGACGCCGCGCGCCAGAAGGTCGGCATCGTGATGCGGGCTGGTTGGGTCGACGGAAAGCCGGTCTGGCAGAGTATCGGTCATGGCAGGGGTCTCGAAGTCGGATGTGCCAGGGTGATTAGCCGCCAGGGCGGCCCATGCCAACCGCGACTACTCCACCGACTGTCGCGGGGCCTGACCCTGACCCGAGGTGGTGGTGCCGGTCGGCGGCGCATAGGGCTGAGGTCCTGACTCGGGCGACGTCGTAGCGGCAGGAAGTGACGCGGCCGCTGGCCTGGCGGCAGGACGCGCAGCTGCTCGAGCGGCGGGACGCGCGGCTGGTCGGGCAGCCGGGAGAGGCGCGGGTGAAGTCGTGGCGGCGGGAGGTGCCGCGGCGGCTGGCGGCGCGACCTCGGCCGGGCTCGCGGGCGCGGTGGCCGCCCCGATGGCACTGGCGGCGCCGGCGCGGGCGGCCAACTGCTGGGCCTGGAAGCGGCGGGCCAGCTTTTCGGTCAGTTCCTTGGCGGCGGGTGCCGGCATCTGGGCCAGGATGGCGGACAGGGCGCGCGGCCGCATGGTCGCGGCGATCGGCAGGCGCACGCTGTCGTCCAGAGTTGTGAAGACACTCGCAGCCTCGCGCGGGCGCATGGCGGAATAGACGGCGACCAGACGATCGGTCTCGGCCTTCTCGCGCTCGTCCACCTGACCCAGCAGGACGTTGATTTCGGTCTTTAGCGCATTCAGGGCCTGGACCTTGGCGTCGATCTTCTGTTCGGCCGCCATCAGCAGCGGCAGGGCGGTGGCCAGGTCCGTGTCGCGGGCGTCCAGCTGGATGCGACGATCCTTCAGGCTCTGGATGATCCGCAGCTCCGCGACCGAGACCCCGGCCTGCTGAGCCAGTTGCTCGGGTGTCAGGGCGCAGACGGGCGGGACCGACCGCGCGGGCGGCGCGCCGGCGGCGGGAGGCGTGGCTTCCTCGGCCCAGGCCCGGGCGCCTTCGAACAGGCCAGGCCCGGCACCGACGGCCCGCACAGCGACCACGCCGCCGATGGCGATTGCGATCAAGGGAAGCAGACGGGGAAGCTTGGCCATCAGGGGATTCTCACATCGCCGATCAGGCGGCGAACAGGTCGTCGTCGAGGCTACGACGCGCACGGTTGAGCCTCTCTTGCGCGGCGTGGTTAGCAGCCAACGCCGACAGGGCCGGTGCCATACGCTCGAGGCGCGGTTCGGAACGCTCGGGTCCCCGGATCGGGGTTGAGAGCGAAGGCTCGGCCGCGAGCACCGGCTCGGCCGACGGACGCACAGGTGACCTGGCCAGCAGCGCTTCAAGCTCCAGCTTCAAGGCCCGGGCCTTGAGAACGCGATCGTGCAGCAGGTCGGCTTCCTCGCCCGAGGCCCGCAGCGAGGCCAGGGCGCTTTCGGCACGCCCTGCCGCGGTGTTCAGCTCGGCGACGGCGGACGCAAACGCCTGCTGGCCCGCGCGCAACTGGCCCAGTTTCTTCTCCAGCCGGATGCCATACCCCAGCGCCGCGACCAGCAGCAGCATCAGGACCGCGTCCAGGATGATCCCTGTCATGTCAGCGCCCTCCCCGCGTCAGGTCGCCGACGGCCTCGACACTGATTGGCCCTTCGATCCGCACCGCGATATGCTGGCCCTTGCGACCCATGCGGCCGGTGGTGACCGGAATGGAGCCGCAGCGGATCGACACTTCGGCATCGGGGCCGGCGTTCAGCATGAAGGTGTCACCGACCTTCAGGCCCAGGACCGTGGACAGGGGCGCCTGCTGCTCGTCCAGGACGGCGCGGACCTCGGTGTCGGTGGTCCATAGCTCGGTGGCCAGGTGGCCTTCCCAGATGTTGTCGCGGCCGAACTTCTCGCCCATGAACTGCTGCAGCAGCATTTTCCGGATGGGCTCCAGCGTCGCGTAGGGCAGCAGAAGTTCGACCCGGCCGCCCCGGTCCTCCATGTCGATCCGGAGGCGCACCAGGATGGCGGCATTGGCCGGACGCGCGATGGCGGCGAAGCGCGGATTGGTCTCCAACCGGTCCAGATTGAAGGTGACGGGGGTCAGGGGCTCGAACGCGGCGCTGGCGTCGGCCAGGATGACCTCGACCATGCGCTGGACTAGAACCCGTTCGATGGTGGTGTAGGGCCGGCCCTCGATCCGCAGGGCCGCAGTGCCCCGACGCCCGCCCAGCAGCACATCGACGATCGAGTAGATCAGGTTGGAATCGACCGTCAGCAGGCCGTAGTTGTCCAGCTCCTCGGCCCGGAACACCGACAGGATGGCCGGTAGGGGAATGGAGTTGAGATAGTCCCCGAAGCGGATCGAGGAGATGGTGTCGAGGCTGACTTCGACATTGTCGGAGGTGAAATTGCGAAGGCTCGTCGTCATCAGCCGGACCAGCCGGTCGAAGACGATTTCGAGCATCGGCAGGCGTTCGTAGGAGACGAGGGCCGAGTTGATGATGGCGCGGATGCCGCGGCCATTGGCGCCGTCTTCGTCGCCGAGATCGAAGCCCAGAAGGTTGTCGATCTCGTCCTGGTTCAGGACTCGCTCGGTCTGGCCCGACGGCAGGTCGTCGCCCAGGCCCCCGAAGGGATCCAGGGCCTCGTCGATCTCGGCCAGGTCTGCATCGCTCATTGAACGAGCATCTCTTCGATCAGGACGGCATCGACCTTGCCGGGTGCCGCGACCAGATTGACGCGACGCAGAATCTCGACCTTCAGCTGTTGCGTGCCGCCCGAGCCGTCCAGCTCTTCGGGGCGGACCTCGCGCAGGAAGCTCTGGAACATGTCGTTCAGACGCGGGAATTCGCTCTGCAGATGGCCCGCCAGTTCGGGATCATGGGTCTCGAGTGTCAGCTTCAGCTTCAGGAAGGTCGGACGTCCCGTCGAGGACTGAACGTTCACCACCATGTCCGGCAAGGTGTAGAAGATGACGCCGTCGGGGCCGTCCTTGATGACGCCCAAAGTCGGGTCGGCCTCTTCGCCACCGCCATGGCCGCCGCCCTTCTTGTCGGACTTGCCATGATCGTCCTTCTTGGGTGCGTGGCCGTCGGCGGCCTCGGCCTCAGCCGGCTTGGGCTTCATCAGGAAGAAGGCGGCACCACCCCCTCCCCCCAGCACGACCAGCGCCGCGGGGACGGCGATGAACAGAAGCGGGATCTTCTTTTTCTTCGGCGCGGCTTCGCCTTCGGGCGCGCCGTCGCTGACGGCGACCTCGGTGCCCGGCTCCGGGGCACCCGCGTCGGCTTTCTTCTTGCCGAATTTGAACATGGCCAGGGTCCCGGACGGTCTTGGGTCCAGATGCGCCCCGTTTGGTTAACGAGCTGTTGAAAGGCGGCAAGTCCTGCCGGGTCGGAGGGGCCATTCCCTCGGCAACGGCCCGTCCCTGCTGGATTAACCGTGTTGGCACGTCCATTGCGACGCCCAGCCCAAAAGGGAGCCCCCGTTGGACAACGCCGCCTACATCGGACTGTCACGCCAGATGACGCTGCGCCGCGAGCTCGACATCGTGGCCAACAACATCGCCAATGCGGACACGACCGGCTTCAAGGTCGAGCAGCTTCTGGTCGGTACCGAGGTCGGTCAGCGCGCGCGCAACCACAACGTCCAGCCGGGCGCCAGCTTCGTGCTGGACCACGGCATCGGCCGCGACTTCGCGCAAGGTGCCCTGCAGCAGACCGGTCGCGACCTAGACTTCGGCATCGAGGGCGAAGGCGTCTTCTTCACCGTCGCCGACGGCCAGGGCGATGCCTACACCCGCGACGGCGCCTTCACCCTGGACGGCGAAGGGCGGCTCGTCACCAAGGCGGGCGCCGCGGTCCAGGGCGAGGGCGGCGAGATCGTGCTGGATGCCACCCAGGGGCCCGTGACGGTGGCGTCCGACGGCACCATGACCCAGGCAGGTCTGCCGGTCGGTCGGCTGAGCCTGGCGCGGTTCGATGCCCTGGGCGTGCTGTCCAAGGACGGCGATGGCCTGTACCGCAACCGCTCCAACGCCCAGCCGATCGAGGCCGCCGGTGCCCAGGTCCGCCAGGGCATGCTGGAGGGCTCCAACGTCGATCCCCTGGTCGAGATCACCAGCATGATCGAGATCAGCCGCGCCTATGAGCGCGCCTCCAAGATGATCGAACAGACCAGCGAACTGTCCCGTCGCTCAATCGAGCGGCTGGGTCGCGTGAACTAAGATGCCTCAAGCAGCAAGGCGCCGCGCGCCTAGCGATAGGACAGGATAGAAATCCATGCGTGCTCTCAGAACCGCTGCCTCCGGCATGGCTGCCCAGCAGCTGAATGTGGAGGTCATCTCCAACAACATCGCCAACATGAACACGGTCGGCTTCAAGCGTCAGCGGGCCGAGTTCCAAGATCTGATGTATCAGAACGTCGAGCGGATAGGGGCCCAGTCTTCCAGCCAGGGAACGGTGGTCCCCACGGGCATTCAGGTCGGCCTGGGCGTCAAGACGGGCAGCGTCTATCGCATCACCGAACAGGGCACGCCCGAGCGGACCGAAAACCCCTATGACATCGCCATCGACGGGCGGGGCTTCTTCCAGGTCACCCTGCCGTCCGGCGAGACGGCCTATACGCGGGCCGGCAATTTCTCGCTGAACGGCGAAGGCGCGCTGGTCACCGACGACGGCTATGCGGTCGAGCCGGCGATCCAGATCCCCCAGGACGCCGTCGATGTCTCCATCTCCAAGACCGGCCAGGTCCAGGTCATCACCGACGGCAATCCCGAGCCCCAGGTCGTGGGCCAGCTGGAAATCTCGACCTTCTTCAACGAGGCGGGACTGGAGGCGATCGGCGACAACCTGCTGCTGGAGACCGCAGCGTCCGGCACGGCGACGACCGGGGTGCCGGGCGATCCGGGCTTCGGCCAGCTGCTTCAGGGCTTCACCGAAAGCTCCAACGTCGATGCGGTGGCCGAGATCAGCGCCCTGATCGTGGCGCAGCGGGCCTATGAGATGAACTCCAAGGTCATCTCCACCGCCGACGAGATGATGTCGGTGACCAGCCAGGTGAAGGGCTAGGATGATGCGTGGACTTCTGGTTTTCGCAGCGAGTTTGACCTTGGCCGGTCCGGTTCTGGCCGGTCCCGTCACGCTCAAGGACAATCCTGTCGACGATGATGGGCGCGTCA
>Ga0194112_10013113_pt1 | contig 10047 bp, 7 predicted proteins | sample TA2MahC400mmetaG_FD_146191 | JGI IMG/M metagenome (GOLD analysis project Ga0194112, IMG submission 146191) | Freshwater microbial communities from Lake Tanganyika, Tanzania - TA2015016 Mahale Deep Cast 400m | ecosystem: Environmental > Aquatic > Freshwater > Lake | place: Tanzania: Lake...
AGTTTCTCTGATGGACTCCCGGAAATGTCAAACTGCTACTGCCACCCCGGCACAGCCGGGGGGCCTCTTACGTTAGGCTAGTGCAAGCCGGACTCCAGGCCACGCCGCAGTAGCTCAGCTTCGAACCAGCCCGCCATTTCGGGTAGAAATGGTATTCCGAAACGTATCGCCAGCCACTGGATCCCGAACTCGGCGGACCCGCCGAACAGATCGGTCGACTCGGCATCCCAGTTAGCTCCAAAAGTCATGTCGAGGAGTTCCGTGGACACAGCAATCAGGTGGCGCACTGGCTTTTTCCGGCCCGGGATCTGCAGCCACTCTTCTTCGGAAGCGCCAACTGCGCGGTCAGCTCCATGTTCGCCGGGCGGGGCGGCATCTTCGGCCCGGAGTTGAACGAGGTCCGAGTTGGATCGGGGCGACTTCAGTCTCGATCCAAGAACGATTCGCTGAGAATCCTAAGGACGACATCGAGTTGCTTATCATTGCCAAGGCGGTGTTCTTCAAAGGACCAAACAACATGGTGATCTAGAACGATGCCTTGCCCCTCGAAAGTTCTGCCCTCCCAAGTGATTTGGTCGGCCTGCGGAAAAATCGCCACGTAGCCGTGGCCAACTTTGAAACCTGATCCGGGAATGAGGGGTCAGGCAGCTCCGGTGCCGGAGATTTAGCCAAAACACGTTTGCAGGCCACCAACCTTGGGCTAAAGTTGGAAAGTTATTCATTGACTACCGGAATCCAAGCTGCGCCCAGTAAGGAAATTTCGCCCTTATCGCCTGTGGCCGGGATTGAGGAGCGGGCGGTATGCTGACACAGCCACTTAGAGGCCTCGCGTCAATGAGGGCAGCCAATCCCGGCCTTCGGGCAGCGGCCCGAATTTCCCGCGGCCTTTCACGCTGCCTGTTGTTGCATTGCAATCGCCTTTTGATCAATCATATATGAGTCTCCCGTAGCAGCAGCATCGAGCCAATCGATAGCGTTCGCGTCGTGCGTATGGGAGCATCATTGCGCAGAGGTCCGGTGACCGAGGTGTGGGCACCGTTGCCCGGGCCGAAGGAATTATTCAGGGGGTATGAGCCAGTGCGTGTACAAGCAAAAAGGACTGTCACAATTACCGGCTTCCTCGCTGCCGCTGCTCTATGCAGGAGCCAGGTACCTATCCATAGTGCCCAGCCCGAAACGTCTCAGCTGCGTATCGACATTCTTAATCGGCTAGGCGACCAGATATCTGGCGCTCAGGCCGTGCTCTCCGAAACGAAGCAGCTCCTATCAACCGGGCGCACCTATGATCTCAAGCCGGGAGCATACCTTTTAACGGCGGCCGGAGCGGGGGAAGGCACCGAACGGCGGATACTTGTTACACCTGGGTACAATCACATTGTGATCACTTACCCTTTTGTCAGTGTGATCGACGCCAGTCGACAAGAAGTCGAATTGGTGTTCTCGGGCGTACAGAGCGGATGCCGCTCTGGGTACCTTCAGCAGTTCGCCGATATACGGGCACTCCAGGTTTCTTTCCGGTTGACCGGTGACCGGGTAGTAGCCGGCCCACTTGAACATGGCGTCTATCTTGTCCATCTCTTCTCAGATCAGGGCATCTGCGGTGTGTCGGCCTTTGTCCATCGCGGCCATGGCCAGCCGATTCCAGTTCGCGTCGCACGCGTCGGGCAAGCATTGTCGAAGAATTAGAAAATGAAGGGAAACGGCGCCAGCCTCAGCTTGCTCCGTTTCCCGAGGCTGTTTCACAAGCACTGCATGTAGCTGAAACGGACAAAGTTCCGGCAAACTGCGCCGGAAGGCTCCGGTCCAGCTTCAAGGACGCGGGGTCAGTGGCGTCTGGCACTGGGGACGTCCGCGGTGTGTTTCGGCGGTAAGCGGTTGGTTCTTGGGGTTGAGGGCCTTTTGGAGGGGACGTTTCATGCCAACAGGCGGGAAGCTGGATTCCGGGGACCAAGCCGTCCGTATCTACTGCGACGTCGTGAGGAAAAGATTTTGGCCTTGGCGTGATGGATGAGGTGACTGACCCCATTCGACCGGCCATCCCGACGACAAGCCTTGTCCGCCCGCCGGGTAGAATTGGCTTGTAGATAGCCCGGGTTGAACTGGTAGCCTGCGGCTCCGCTTCCAAACATGCAGCCAAAGCGATGAAGATGACGCCTGAACCTTACGACTTGATTTGGCAGCGATTCAAGATGAACAATGCCGAGCTGTATCGGCTACTTGACGAAGATCGGTGGGAGGCAGCCATACCGTTGCTGGAATCTTTGGCGGCGAGCGGCGATAGTTGTGCGCAAACGATTCTGGGAACGTGCTATTGGTTGGAACTTGGTGTACTAAGAAACCCGGCTGAAGCGATCCGATTACTCCGAAATGCGGCGGCGGCCGGAAGTGCACTTGCGGCACACAATCTTGCCACGTTTCATATCTGTGGCGACGCCGATCTGAGTCCGGATCCGGCAGAGGCGAAACGATTTCGCGAACTGGCGCTCTTGCTTGGATCGCCGCATGTCTAGGAGTACGCGGGGAAACGGAGTCAGCTGAACTTCCTCCGTTGTCTGTCGCCGTCTTACAAGCTCCGCAAATAGCTGGAACAGGTCAAACTGGAATGGAACCCTGCGTGTGAGTGGACCCCGCCGGCGACTAGGACGTGGCTGTCCGATCAGACTGAACAACAGTCGCTCGCCATCACGCCCCTCAGCGTCGAAACCACAGCACTTCGTCCGGGCGGACGCCGGTGAGCAGCTCGCCCGAGGGGGTAACGGCCAGCGAATGGTGACCGGGCGACTCGGCCAGACCGAGGATCTGGCCGGTTTTGCGATCCAGCTTCATTAGCCAGCCGGGGGAGCCGTTTGGTTCGTTGCGCTGCTGGGAGCCGATCCAGAGGAAGCCGTTCTGAATGGTCACCGAAAACGTCTTGCCCAGGCCTTCGAAGCGGGCGGCGAATTTGCCGTCGAGCGTGTACTTCTGAACGAAACCGTTCTCGCGGTCGGCGATGTAGACAAAACCGTCGCCATCGATGGCGATGCCGTGCGGCAGGTTGAACTCGCCCCATTGGCGGACGCGCTTGCCATCGGCCGTGTACTCCAGCACGCGGGTGTTGCCGTAGCCATCGGCGATGAATAGACGCCCGTTGGGGCCGAAAGCGATGTCGGCGGTGCCGACGAACTCGGAGTTGCGCTTGGGCTGTTCGCCGACGGAGATCTCCAGCAACCGCCTGCCTTCCGGCGTGAACTTATAGATCATGCTGGAGGCCGCGTCCACGCACCAGACCGAACCGTCCGGAGCGATGCGGATGGAGTGGGGGATCTTGAAAAGCCCCTTGCCCCAGCGGCGGACAACCTTTCCCTTGGCGTCGACAACGACGACCGGGTCGACACCGAGGCCGCGCTGAAAGAGATAGATGAGACCGGCTTTGTCGACGGCTACCGAGGAGACGAAGCCGAGCTCCGGCTGCGCCACGGCGAGTTTCGTCATCTTCAGCGGCAGGCGCGGCGCGGCGGCGACGCGGGCCCGCAGGTCCGAGGCTTCATCGGCGAACAGGGCAAAGGAAAAGAAGAGGGCGAGTTTCATTGGTTTGGAATGGTGGCCGTGCGGCCGCCGGGCGCGATGTCCGGTTTGGCGGCGAGAGAAAACATGGGATCAATCTTACTCTTCCCTTCGAGCGCGTTGGCGAAGTACTCGGCAAGGGCGGGTCCGTGTTTGTAGCCGTGTCCGGAACCACCGCCGAACAGCCAGACGTTGGGTTTGGCGGGATGGCGGTCGATGATGTAGTCGCCGTTGCCGGTATTCTCGTACTGGCACACTTCGGCCTCCGTGATGGGCGCGCCGGCGAGCGCGGGGAATCGCTTGGCCACGTAGGCGCGGGCCTGCTCGACGACGGCTGGAGTTGGGGTGCGCTGCTGGGTGTCGGGGTCGATGGCGGGGCCGTGCGCGTCGATGGCGACCTTGAAGCCGCGATTCTCGATGTCGGGAAGGCCGTAGACGCTCTCGCCGGCGTCGACCCAGCAGGGCATACGCGGGATTTGAAACGCATCGTCGCCGGGGGCGGTGCCGAAGTAGAAGACCTCCTGGCGCGTGGGATTGATCTTGTTACCCAGAATCTCCGGGAACATCTTTTTCAGCCACGGCCCGCAGGCGTAGATGTAAGTTCCGGCGTCGACCTTGGGAGTTCCCTGCAGAAACGTGAGGCCGTCGCGGACGGTTTGGCGGACGACGGTCTGAACGCCGCGGCGGGCCAGGAGACCTCCGGCGTCCGGTTCGTAGAGGCCCCAGGCGATTTCGCCCAGATGGATTTGCGGGAAACGCCGCTCCAGCCCGGCGCGGTCCAGAACCTGGTGGTCGATGTGCTGGTTCCGAAACACCTCAATGGACTGGCGGGCGAAGGTGTCGTTCTCGCGATTCAGCCAGAGCATTCCGGTAGTGATGAAGAGCGTGGGATCGGTCTTGGCATAGAAGTCCCTATACAGGCGCAGCGCGCGCCAGGACCATTCGGTGTAGATGGCCTTGGGGCCATAGCCCATGCGAAGGATGCGGGTTTCGCCGCCGGAGGAGGCGCGGTTGTTCGCGGGACCGTACTGATCGACGAGCACGACGCGGCGGCCGCGCTGGTGCAGGGTGCGGGCCAGCCAGGCGCCGAAGACGCCGGCGCCGATGACGGCGTAGTCGAAACTCACTGGAGTTCCCGGATTTCGAGATTCCGGAAGCGGTGCTTGCCACAGGGCGGGATGGTGGCCAGGGAGGTCTTGCCGGCGACCAAGTCACAACTGAGGCGCGCTTCGATGCCGCCACCGGTAACGCGGTCCCCGCCCCATCCGGAATAGGCGAAAGAGATATCCCGCTTGGGATACCCTTTGAAGCCGTAGGTCTCGACGAAGGTGGGGTCGGACTGCGGGCCGGCGATGAAGCCGCCGTTATCATGGTGAACGGTCTGCGCATGGAGCGCGCGGAGGAATAGCTGGAAGGACCGCATTGGACGATTATCAAACTTTTTGGCGGCCGGCCGATAAGATCGGTGTCCGAACCCGCTTTTCCGGTTTGCACGGAATCGCGAATTCGTGAGAGCGAACGAAACAAATTAGAAAACTTCATGAGGTCCATTAATGCCCGCCTGTCCGGCGCTTTGGCAGGAATTTTTCTGCTTAATTGTGTGGGAACCGCCGGCTTGGTCTGGACGATCTCGTCGTCTTTAGACGACGCGGCCGCAGCGGACCCAGCCGGGACGACAAGAGCGCTTTCGCAACGCATCGTGAAACACGCGGCTCTGGCGGCCGCGGGCCACCGAGACCCGCAGAAATTGAGCGAGGCGATTCAGCGGTACGATGCGGTGCTGCGGGCTTTACGTGAGGGAGACGCCGTGATGGGCGTTTCCAAACAGACTTCGTCCGACGTCATCGCCGCTATCGATCAGGCGGAGCAGGCTTGGGTTGGGTTCCGTCAGGCGGCCGAGCGCGTTCAGCAAAACGCAGACAGCGACGGCGCGGCTTTGCGGCAGCTTCGTTCGCTTGAAGGGGAGCTGTTTGCGCGCGGCCAAGGGATCGTCGACGCGATTAAGGCAAAATCAACGCGAAAAGCGACGGCCGCAGCCTGGCTCTCCATGGTTATGATGGGCCTGATGGCCCTGAGCTGTGCCATCGTCTGGCTGCGGATTATTGCGCCTGTCACGCGAAAATTAAAGGATACGGTTGGTGCCCTTACGGAGGGCTCCAACCAACTGACAGCCGCCGCGTCGCAGGTATCCTCGTCAAGCCAGACGCTGGCGGGCGACGCATTCGAACAGGCATCGGCGCTGGTGGATGCCGGAGCGACCGGGAACCTGATCCGGGAACGGGCGGCGGCGAACGAACAATCCTCGAAGGCGGCGGCGGCGTTGGTGGAGCGCTCGCGAACACAGTTCATCGAAACGGATCGAAAGCTTGGCGAGGCGGTTGCCGCAATGGAGGCGATTTCCGCGCAGAACGCGAAGGTATCGAAGATCATGAAGCTCATCGACGAGATCGCGTTCCAGACCAACATCCTTGCGTTGAACGCCGCCGTGGAGGCGGCCCGCGCCGGAGACACCGGCATGGGGTTCGCAGTGGTAGCCGACGAGGTACGCAGCCTGGCCCAACGTTGCGCGCAGGCAGCGGCGGAGACGGCTGGGTTAATCGAAGAATCGATCCACACGTCCAGCCACGGAAAAGGAATCGTCGACGCGATGGCGGCTCTGCTGCGAGCGACGATCGCGGAGTCCGAACAGATCTCCGTTCTGATCGGCAAGGTGGAAGTGACCAGTAAGGAGCAGGCGCGCGGGGTGAACGATATGGGGTCGGTCATTCACCAGATGGAGCAGGCAATGAACCGGACGGCGGCCGTGGCGGAAAAGTCGGCAGCGTACGCTGAGAAGTTGCATGCGCAAGCGGAGATGTTTCGCCGGGCATCGGCGGAGTTGGAACGGGTGGTTAGCGGAGGCGCGGCGGCTCACACAAGGCCGGCGTTGCCGGCCCGCACGCCAACGCCTTCAAGACAGCACAAGCCGGTGACGAAGTGGAGGTCCTGACCGGCTAGAAGGTCAGGCGGAATTCCAAATAGATGTTTCGCGGTGAGTTGTTCTGCTGCGGATTGATCTGGCCGAAATTGGCGTTGGTCACATTCGGCGGGTTGCCGACCATTTGGGTGAAATAGGGGCTGTTGGTGGAGTTGATGAAATCGGCGCGGATCTGCGTCTTCACCCGCTCCCTGATGACGTTGAAGTTCTTCTGCAAGGAAAAGTCGTAGTTGGCGAAGCCCATGAACCGCACGTCGGGGAAACGGGTGGGGAAGTTGCGAAGGGTGAAGGGCACCGGACCGGCCAGACGCGGGAACAGCGATGTATCGAACCAGCGGCCCAGCGAGCGCTCCTGCGCCGGTAGTTTGGCGCTGCGGGCCTCGAGCGGCGCGGCATTCGGGAAGTCGATGGGGAACCCGGATTGGAAGGTCCAGTTCCAGCCGAGCTTCCAGCCGCCCAGCGTGGTTTTCGTCACGCGATTGCCGCCTTTGTAAGGCAGTTCGTAGGTGCCGAGCAGGGAGACCTTTTGCGGCACGTCGAAAATCGTCAGGCGTTTTTCGAGGCGCGGCTTCTCGAAATTGGCGAGATCGAAGTCCTGCGCGTTGGTGAGCACCAGTTGTTCCAGCGTCTTGGCGATGGTGTAGTTGGCCTGAAAGTTCAGACCGGCGCCGAAGCGTTTCCGGATGGAGAGTTGAATCGAGTCGTAGCGGTTTTTGCCCGCGGGCACGTGGGCGGCCGTGACGCCGGAATACTGGGGATAGGCGACCATCAGGGCGCTGCGCACGGCGGTGGCGCCATTGAGCGCGGCGTTGTTGGGCAGCAGGCCGGCCAACGGGTTGGTAACGCGCTGGTTATAGAACGCAGCCGGCTGGCCCAACTGATCGGTTGGAATGAAATTCAAACCGGCTGCGACGGGTAAACCGGCTGTAAAGTTGCCGATGTAGGAGACGTCGGCCACCGTACCTCGCCAGAACTCATGCTGGAATCCGAGCGAATACTGCTCGGAGAGCGGGAGACGGCGATTTGTATAGTTGTAACCGATGCCGAGGCCGAGATCGGTGGCGAGCCCGAGGCTTGCTCCCACGGGTTGCAACAGGCCGGCCGGGAACGGGTTGTTCATGGCCGCCGAAGGGGTCACGCCGTCGATGGTGGTGATGATGGGGGTTGTGCGGCTGAAGCCGGTGGCCGGGCCCAGCGCCCATTGGCCGAGCGAGTAGATGCCGAAGCCGCCGCGGAGCACGGTCCGGGAGTTGAGCGAATAGGCGACGCCGATGCGCGGCTGAAAGTTGTTACGGTCCGGCGCGAAGGCGAAGCGGTCCGAGCCGGACGTGCCGGCGTAGAGCAGACCACCGCGCAGATTGCGGCAGGCCGGGCAGTTTTCGATACCGGGGCGGGTGCGTACCTGGGCGGCGATGGGGCTTTCGGCCTCATTGGCGAAGCCCCGGGTCTGGCGGTTGTAGCGCTCCCACACGGGGTCTCGTAGTCCCAGCGCAAGCCGAGATTCAGGGTCAGCTTGCGGGTCAACTTCCAATCGTCCTGAAAATAGAGCGAATAGTAGCGGCCCACGTGCGCGGGCGTGATGGGCAGTTCCACCGAGCCGCCCGTGGGGTGGCCGAGCAGCGCCGTGGCGATCTCATTGCCGGAGAAGGCGTCGGCGCGGTTGGGATCGGCTTGCGTCCAGAGGCGGGAGAAGGCAAAGGAGCCCGACGCGGCGCCGTAGCTGAGGTTGTTGGCGCGGAATTCACGCAACTCGACACCGAAACGGGTGACGTGATTGCCGAAGACTTTACCGGCGGAGGCGCCGAGCGTGTAGGTATCGTCGGCCTGGACGAATGGGGCGGAGCCTTGGGACATGTATTGACCCATACTCACGATCGGGTATTGGGTGCGGGAAAACTGGCCAACCAGCGATGCCGGCAGGCCCAGATCGCGCGGATTGAAGGCGAGCGTGGCGGGGTTCCAGGCGAGGTTTTCCAGACGGGAGAATCCGGCGCGGAGATTGAATGTCGTGGAGGCGTTGAGCAGGTGTGCCCAATCGAGCGTGAGCGTGCGGCCGCGGCGGCCCCGCGGCAGAATGGTGGAGGTCTCTGCGGGGTTGCCGGCCGGATAGCGTTGATCGCAGCAGCGCGTCATGTTCGTTTCGCCGTAGCGGCCGAAGAAGGTATTCTTGACGCCCGCGCGGATGTCCATGCGTCCGGTCCATTGCCACAGTTGGCCGTCGTTGGGAGAGGTCTGGAAAAAGTTGTTCACGCGGGCGGCTGTGTCTCCGTCGCGGGTGGGGTTGGGGTAGAAACCAACCAGTCTCGCGCCGACCGGGTCGATGCGATTGCCGGGAATCCGGTTCCCGGCGAAGGGCTGGCGGGTGTACTGGTTGTTGGCGCCGAGGCGCGTGGTGGCGGGATCGTAGATCAGGATGGGCTGTCCGTTGGCGGCGCGCAGATTTGAAAAGTCTCCGGTCTTCATCTCCGGCAAAGGCGTGGTGAACTGCGAGGTGTAGAGGCTCGACGAGGGCGAAGAGTCGTAGCTGATCATGTAGAACAGTCTGTTGCGGCCGTCGAAGAGTTTTGGAATCCAGACGGGCCCGTTGGTTTGAAAACCATAGTTGTGCTGGGTGATTTGCGGACGCCGCACCGCTTGACGATTGTTCGAGAACGAGTTCGCGTTCAGACGGTCGTCGTAGTACCTGTCGAAGACCGAGCCGTGGAATTCGTTGGTGCCGGACTTGGTGGTGGTTGTGATGATGCCGCCGCCGGTGCGGCCATACTGCGCGTCGTAAATGTTGGTGAGAACGCGAAACTCCTGCACCGAGTCCAGCGCCGGAATCATGATGACCTGGCGGTCGCCCTTCGTGTCGGAGGTACCGTCGACCAGAACGTCCGTGTTCGACTCGGTACCGCCGGCGCCTGCGGCCGCGCCATTGATCGCCGTGCGCGAGTTTGCCAGTCCATCGAGACTGAAGGCGGTGCCCTGCGACGTGGACGGCTTGTGGACGCCGGGCATGGCGAAGGCGAGCTGGTAGATGTTCCGCCCTGGATTTGGGACGTTCTGGAGCAATTCCTTGTCGACGATGCCGCCGCGAGAGGCCGTTTCGGTGTCGAGCGGCGTGATCTGTCCGGATACGGTGACGCGCTCGGACAGCGCGCCGATTTCCAGTGCGATATCCAAACCGGCGCGGACGGAGATTTGCAGTTCTACACTCTCACGGATGAACTTCTTGAAACCGGCAGCTTCGACCTCCACGGTATACGTGCCAGGAATGAGAAACGAGATGGCGTAGCGGCCCGCGTCGTTGGTCTTTGCCTCCACGCTGGCGCGCGTGGCGCCGTTGAGCGCCCGAACGGTGGCGCCGGCCACGGCGGCGCCCTGCGGATCGGTGACCGTGCCGGTGAGGCCAGCTCGAAAATCCTGCGCGGAAGCCGCCGCGAACGATAGGAAAGCCGCCAGACGAAACATCCCGATCCTCCCGAGGATTTATTTCGCCCTATCCTACCAGAGAAGCAGCCCGCTAACCGCGATAGGCCTTGTCA
>Ga0194112_10013125_pt1 | contig 10038 bp, 9 predicted proteins | sample TA2MahC400mmetaG_FD_146191 | JGI IMG/M metagenome (GOLD analysis project Ga0194112, IMG submission 146191) | Freshwater microbial communities from Lake Tanganyika, Tanzania - TA2015016 Mahale Deep Cast 400m | ecosystem: Environmental > Aquatic > Freshwater > Lake | place: Tanzania: Lake...
GCCGTTGGCGCGACCGTCCGCCGCCGACTATGTGACGGCCATGACCAAGCCCGCTGCCTCGATCGCCGACGTCCTGGCCGAACTGGCCGAGGACTTCGACCTGCTGGAGGACTGGGAGCAGCGGATCGAGTACGTCATCGACCTGGGTCAGGCCCTGCCGCCCCTGCCGGACGACCTGCGGACCGAGGCCAACAAGGTGCCGGGCTGCGCCGCCCAGGTGTGGCTGGCGACCGAGGTGGCCAAGGACGGCCGCCTGCGCTTCCAGGCCGATTCGGACAGCGCCATCTCCAAGGGCAACGTGGCCCTGCTGCTCAGGCTCTATTCCAATCGCACGCCGCGGGAGATCCTGGACCTGGACGCCCATGCGGCCCTGGACCGGCTCGGCCTGCCTCAGGCCCTGACGCGACAGCGCGCCAACGGCCTGAATGCCATGGTCGGCCGCATCCGTGAGGCGGCTCTGGCCAACGCGTGAGACGGCCCGCTTCCGGATGAAGCGGGCCATTGATCGGCGTCAGGCCTTGGCCATTTCCCGGCCTGCACCCGCCGGGCGGCGGTTGCGGGGGCGGCGCTTGATCTGGCCGTCCGGCTTGGGTTCGGTGCGCGGGTCGTTGTTGACGGTGCGCGGACGTTCGCCGGCCATGGGGTCATAGGCGCGTTCAGGGCGGGGCGCGGCCGAGGCGGCGGCCTTGCCGCGACGCTGGCGATGTGGCTGGCCGCCGCCTTCGGGACGCACACCGTCGCGATGCGGATTGCGCCGACCCCGACCTCCGGTATCCCGCTCCCCGCCTTCGCGTTCCGGCAGCGTCGCCTTCTTGCCGACGCCCGTCGCCATTATGGAGGCGTCAAGCTGGCCCAGAGCCTTGTCGTTGCGACGGTCGATGGCCGGGATCTTCTGGCGCGTGACCTTCTCGACCTCCTTGAGCAGCTTCATCTCGTCGCCGGCGACGAAGCTGACGGCCGTGCCGTCCTTGCCCGCGCGTGCCGTGCGGCCGATGCGGTGGACGTAGCTCTCGGGGACGTGTGGCAGTTCGAAATTGACCACATGGGAGACGCCGTCCACGTCGATGCCGCGCGCGGCGATGTCGGTGGCGACCAGGACGCGCAGCTTGCCGGCCTTGAAGGCGGCCAGGGTGCGTTCGCGCTGGGGCTGGCTCTTGTTGCCGTGAATGGCTCCAGCCTCGACGCCCCCGGCCTCCAGATAGGCCGCGACCTTGTCGGCGCCGTGCTTGGTCTTGGTGAAGACCAGGCAGCGGGTATAGCCCGGATCGGAGAACATCTCGGTCAGGAGCGCGCGCTTCCTGCCCTGTTCGATGTGAACGACCGACTGCTGGATGCGCTGGACCGTGGTCGATTGGGGTGTGACCTGGACCTTGACCGGGTCCTTGAGCAGCTCGCCGGCAAGCTTGCCGATCTCGGTAGGCATGGTGGCCGAGAAGAACAGGTTCTGGCGCTTGGCCGGGATGCGGCTGACGATCTGGCGGATCGGCTTGATGAAGCCCAGGTCCAGCATCTGGTCGGCCTCGTCCAGGACGAAGATTTCGCAGGTCGAAAGGTCCAGGTTCTTCTGCTGGATATGGTCCAGCAGACGCCCGGGCGCGGCGACCAGGATGTCCAGACCCTGTTGCAGGGCGCGTTCCTGGGCCCCGTACTTCACCCCACCGAAGATCACGGCGACGCGGAAGCCCAGGTGTTTGCCGTAGGCCTTGAAGCTGTCGCCGATCTGGGTGGCCAGCTCGCGCGTGGGCGACAGGACCAGGCAGCGGGTGGTGCGGGGCACAGGCGCCACGCGGTTGGCCGCCAGCCGGTGCAGAATCGGCAGGGCGAAGGCCGCGGTCTTGCCGGTGCCGGTCTGGGCGATACCCAACAGGTCCTTGCCGGCCATGACGTCGGGGATGGCCTGGGCCTGGATCGGGGTGGGGGTGGTGTAGCCCTCGGACTGCAGGGCCTGCAGCAGGGCCGGGTTCAGCCCGAAGGCGTCGAAGGTATTGGTGCTCACGGAGCGTTTTCTTTCGCGTATGCGGCGGACGGTTTCGTGGGCGCGCGGTCAGAAGGCGTCGCCTTCTCGACCCGACGCGCGCCAGGACAGCGCACCGCCAGTCCCGATAGAGCCTCGAAGATCGAGGCCGCCGGGGTGGATCGGGCGCCGCCCCGCGTGTCCGGGCAGCGAATGAAATTGAGCCCACCGATCGGGTCGGAGGGTGACGAACGGCCGCTGCTACAGTCAGGTCTTCGGGGAGGAAGACCCACACGCGCTGGAGCGCACCGGGATCGCGAGGATGCGATGGCGGTCAGATGGGCGCGTGGGCCCGAAATGTCAAGTCCAGATCCCGCCACGAATGACAGAACGATGTCTGTGCCAATCTATACACAGCCGACGACAAGTAATCGAGGAGACTGGAACGGTCGGTGTCGACGACCACTTAAGCGATCGCTGGATGGGGCCGGTGACCTTGGTCGCCGCATCTAGGAGATACTGAAACAATGCGTAACCTTCTTCTCGCCACCGCCGCCGTTTCCCTGCTGGCCCTGCCGGCCGCGGCCCAGTCGGTGCAGTCGCCGCAGTACTATGGCTCGCTGGGCTATACCCACCTGGACCTGGAAGGTGCCGATCTCGGCGCGGTCACCGGCCGCCTGGGCGCCAAGATCGACCGCAACTTCGGCGTCGAGGGCGAGGTGTCCGTCGGCGTGCGCGACGACGACCTGGATTTCGCCGGCGTGCCGATCAAGGTCGAACATGAATACGACGCCGCTGCCTATGCCGTGGGCTTCCTGCCGATCAACCCGCAATTCGAACTGTTCGGCCGTGTCGGCTACGGTACCACCGAGCTGAAAGCCTCGGCCGCCGGTCTGTCGGCCAGCGAGGACGGCGAAAGCGTCAACTACGGTGCCGGCGCCAACTATCTGCTGGACGGCCAGAACGGCATTCGCGCCGACTGGACACGCCGCGACTTCACCAACGACGGCGGCGAGGTCGACACCTACTCGCTGAACTACGTCCGCCGCTTCTAAGGCCCGGCGACGTTTTCAGACCGGTGGCGCGCTCTGCGAAGGGCGCGCCGTTCGGCTGACCGGAGAGCGTCAGAGCGCGCCGGGGGCTAGGGCCCAGCGCTGCGAGCCTTCGCCGAAGGGGCGGAAGAACAGGTCGCGATAGTGTTCGAAGACCTGGATGATCTTCTGGGCCAGGTCGGCCGTGATGCTTTCGCCGCGCTGGCGCTTCATGGCCGTGACGCAGTCGACGACCACCGTCTGGTGCGCCGATCCGCCCATGCTCTTGAGGACCTGGGCGATGTCATGCGCCAGCTGTTCGGCGGCGTCGGGTTGACGTGCGCGGGCCCACGGATTGCGGGTCTGTGCCATACTGGCGCTCCCTCATTCTCGACGCGTCTAGACCTGACAAAAGCGGGCGGGAATCGCAAGCCCGGCCATGACGTGAATCGTCAAGTGGAAGACGTTCCTGTCAGTAGTTTGACCGTCAGCGTTTGCGCACGAAGACCGTCCCGGCCGAATAGCCCGCGCCGAAGCTGCAGATCAGGCCGGTATCGCCGGAACCCAGGCCCTCCTGGTGCAGGTGGAAGGCGATGATGGATCCGGCCGAGGAGGTGTTGGCGTAGTCGTCCAGGATGATGACGTTCTCTTCCGGCCTCGGGTCGCGACCCAGCACCTTGCGGCCGATCATGGCGTTCATGTTGATATTGGCCTGGTGCAGCCACAACCGGTCCAGGCCGGTGGGATCGAGGCCGAGTTCGCCCGCGTGGTCGACGATCATGTCGGCGACCATCGGCACCACGTCCTTGAACACCTTGCGACCCTGCTGGACGAACAGCTTGTCGTTCGGGGCGGCGGCGTCGTGGACGGGGCTGTCCAGCTGATCGGTGTCGCGGGCGTTGCGGTTCAGGAAGCCGAAGTTGTTGCGGATGTTGTTGGAGAAGACTGTCTTCAGGCGGGTGCCCAGGATGTCCCAGCCGGCGGGTCCCGCGCTCTCGGCCCGCTCGACGATGACGGCGGTGGCCACGTCGCCGAAGATGAAGTGGCTGTCGCGGTCGCGGAAGTTCAGGTGGGCCGAGCAGATCTCGGGATTGACCATCAGGACGGCGCGCGCCGAGCCGGACGCGATGAAGTCGGCCGCCGTCTTGATGCCGAAGGTGGCCGAGGAACAGGCCACGTTCATGTCGAAGGCGAAGCCCTCGATCCCCAGCAGCTGCTGCACCTCGACGGCCAGGGCGGGGTAGGGGCGCGGCATGTTGGAGGCGGCGCACAGGACCGCGTCGATGCCGCCGACGTCCTTGCCCCAGGCGGCGATGGCCTGACGCGCGGCGGCGACGGCCATCTCGGCCATGATCGAGGGTTCGTCGTTGCCTCGGGCGGGCAGCGACGGGGCCATCCGCTCGGGGTCCAGGATGCCGGCCTTGTCCAGGACGAAGCGCCGGCGGATGCCCGAGGCCTTTTCGATGAAGTCGGACGACGAGGGCGTCAGCGCCTCGACCTCACCCGAGGCGATCCGCTCGGCATGGGTGGCGTTGAAGCGTTCGGCATAGGCATTGTAGGCCGCGACCAGCTCGTCGTTGGAGATCGACTGCTCGGGGGTGAACAGGCCGGTCGCGGAGATCACTGCGTGGGGCATGGGCTTCAATAGGACGGTGGAGGGCGGCGGTCGAGACTGGCCTTGAGCCCGCGCCACCAGCGGCGCACGCGGCCTCGGGGGGGCGGGGGCAGGGGAGTGTCGCGCGCGGCGATCAGGGCCTCCACCAGGTCTTCGGCCTCGCACGGCCAGCCATTGGGCAGGACATAGATGGGATAGGCGACCAGGGCGGCATGGACCAGGTCCTCCAGCGAAGCCGCCTGCGTGCGACGTGGAAACGGGCCGGTGCGGTCGTCAGTCAGGCCCCAACCGGCATAGAAGGGTCGGCCATAGGTGGTGACCGGCTTGCCCCGCATCAGGGCTTCGAACCCCGTCAGCGACGTCAGGGTCGCCAGCCGATCGCAGGCGTCCAGGCAGTCGATGATGTCCAGGTCATCGGCGACGGCGTCCACGGCCTGAAGCGCCCCGGCATCCAGCAGACCGGGCCGGTTGCCGGCGGTCACGTCCGGATGGTTGCGCCAGATCAGGAAGGCGTCGGGGAAATCCCGTCGGGCCGCCTGGATCAGGCCGGAATTGGTGGTGATGTCGGTGGCGCCGTACTGGATCGACTTGTCGTTCTCGACCTGGCCCACGACCAGCAGCCGCATCCGATCCTGGGGCCAGCCCTCAGGCGGGGCACCGCGCAGATTGTATTTGCTCAGCCCCGCCTCGACGATGCGGCGGCGCAAGGCCTCGCCCCGCACGCGGGCAGCATCGTCGGGAGCGCCGGTCTGAATCAGCGTCTCCAGCCGGCTGGGGCGGTGGGCGTCGTAATAGACCCCCTGGTCGTCCAGGGCGACGGACAGGGCGCCGAAGAAGTCCGACCCCAGACCCCGCGACCGCACGAAGCCGTCCTCCATGCGCACGGTCGGCCCGGCGAAGTCGGCGGCGGCGCGGCGGATCGGCTCGCTCTCCTTGCCGGCCCACCAGATCAGGCGCCCGCCACAAGCCTCGGCGGACCTGACGGCGCCGCGCGCGAACCAGTGGTAGCGCAGCCGCGCCCTGGGGCTGTTCAGCAGGCGGCGGATGGCGGGGCGCTTGGCCGGGGCGAAGCCGACCGCGCTCCAGTCGCCCGCCAGCCGCTCGGCCCGGTCGCGCAGCGCGATCAGCCGTTCCAGCGCCGCTTCCGCCGAGCAGGGCAGACCCGTGACGGGATCGACATAGCGGCTGTAGCCGATCAGGGCGGCGGCCACGACCTGATCCAGGTCGCGCGCCTGACCGCGCCGTTCGACGGCCACGGTGTCGGTGGTCAGGCCCCAGCCGGAATAGAAGGGCGCGCCGAAGCAGGTCACGGGCAGGCCGCGCAAAAGGGCCTCGAAACCCAGGGCGGAGGTGACGACGAAGACGGCATCGACCTGGGCCAGCAGGTCGGCGGGCCGCACGTCGGTGTCGATCACCGTCAGCCCGGAGAGGTCCGCATCGGCGATGCAGCCGCGCTTCCGACCGGCGGCCACGGCAGGATGGCGTTTGACGATCAGCTGGGCGTCGGGATGTCGCTGGCGAGCGGTGGCGACCATGCGTGCGAAGCTGTCGGGGCCGGCCAGGCCATAGGCGATGGAGGCGTCGCCCGCCGTCTGATCCACGATCAGGACACGCGGGCCGGGCTTGAGGATCGCGGGGTCCAGCGCCACGCCCATGTTGGTCTTGGAGATGCCGCTCTGGACCATGCGGGCCCGCAGCGCGCGGGCCCGATCGCGCGTCGCGGCGTCGCACCAGTCCGGCGCGGTGGCGATCAGCCGTTCCAGGCGGCTGGGGCGGGTGGCGTCGTAATAGATGCCCAGGTCATCCACGATCAGGCTGAGCGAGGTGGCGCCGGTCTCGCCCAGGCCTACCGAGCGCAGGAAGCCATCCTCCAGCGCGACATAGGGCTTGCCGTGCCGCTCTGCCCAGCGGCGGCCGGCGGCGGCCGTCGGCTTCATGCCCCAGCCGATGACGGCTTGGACGGAGGGGGAGGGCACCGACGTCAGCGCGTAGTCCGGCAGAAAGGTCGCCAGGTTCGGCACGCGCATGACCCCGGGTGCGCAGACCCAGGCCCGGTTCGGCGTCGCCGTCACGCCTGCTCCGCCGCGTGCCGCTGGAGCAGGGCCTGCGCCGCCATCAGGTGCAGCCGCTCGACCATGGCGCCGTCCAGGCGGATGGCCCCGCGTCCCTGGGCCTCGGGAGCGTCGAAGGCGGCGACGATGGCTTGGGCGCGCGCCGCCTCGGCGTCGCTGATCGAATAGGCGCGATGTGCCGCCGCGATCTGGTTCGGATGGATCAGGGCCTTGCCCTCGAAGCCGAAGCGCCGGCCCTGGTCGCATTCGGCGGCCAAGGCGTCGGCCTCCTCCAGCCGGTTGAACACGCCGTCGATGGCGATCAGGTCCCAGGCGCGGGCGGCGGCCACGGTCGCGGCCAGCCAGGGCTTGAGCGGTTCGCGATCGTCCGACGGGCCGGTGCGCAAGCCCTCAGCCAGATCGTTGATCCCCAGCATCAGCCCCTGAAGCGGACCGCCGAAGGCGGCGATGGCGTTCAGGGCCATCAGCCCGCGCGGGGTCTCGATCATGGCCCACAGCGCGGCCGACCGGGGCAGGCGCTGGACCAGGGCATGGACATCGGCCGAGGTCTCGACCTTCGGGGCGACGACCAGGGCCAGGTCGGTCTGGGCCACCGCTGCCAGGTCGTCGGCCCCCCAGGGGGTGTCCAGGCCATTGATCCGCACGGCCAGGTGCGGTCCGAACCCTCCCGACCGGATGGCCTCCACGGCGGCGCGGCGGGCGTCGGCCTTGGCCTCGGGCGCCACCGCGTCCTCAAGGTCCAAGACCGCCACATCGCAGTCCAGGGTACGCGCCTTGTCGAGGGCGCGGGCATTGGAAGCCGGCAGGAACAGGACGCTGCGGCAGGCGGTCCGGGCCATCAGACGCGGCCCCTGACGGGGAGCAGGGCGCCGGTCACGGCGCGGGCGGCGGGCGAGGCCAGGAACAGGATGACCTGGGCCAGGTCGGCGGGCGCGACCCAGCCGGCGAAGTCGGCGTCCGGCATGTCGGCCCGGTTGGCGGGGGTGTCGATGATGGAGGGCAGAACGGCGTTGACGGTGACGGAGGTGGTCTTGAGCTCTTCGGACAGGGCCTGGGTCAGGGCGTGGACCCCCGCCTTGGCCGCGCCATAGGCCCCCATGCCGGCACCGGGCTTCAGGGCGGCGGCGGAACCGACGTTGACGATGCGGCCGTCCGGCGAGGACCTGAGATGGGGCAGGGCGGCGCGGCTGGCATTCAGGGCGGTGGTGACGTTGAGCGCCTGCATGCGATCCCAGGCGGGGGCCGGGTCGTCGGTGGTCTGCCAGACGAAGCCCCCGGCGAGGTTCAGCAGGGCGTCGATGCGGCCCAGTCGCCCGGCCACGGCATCGATGGCGGATCGGGCCTGTGCGGGATCGGTCAGATCGACACGGCCGATGGCCAGCACCCCGTCCGGGGCCGCGTGGTCGGCGTGGTCGATGATCGCGATCCTGTGCCCCTGCGCCAGAGCGGCGGCGACCGTGGCCTGACCCAGCACGCCGTGACCCCCGGTGATGACGACGACGCGGTCGGACATGGCATGGCTCTCTCAGACTGAGGGCGGAAGAGGGCGGTCGGTACGGCTAAGCTTACCGCCGGTGCGGCCCCGAGGGTGCGGAATGTGCACTGTAAAAAAAAATGGAGTGTACTTCGTGCACTTTCCCCAGGTGTCCAGCAAGACGTTCGGACCCGGTCACCCCTGGCCGAACACCTTGGCCATCAGTCGCTCCAGAGCATGAGCGTCGTCGGCGTCAAAGGCGGACGTGACGGTGGCGTCGACGTCCAGAACGGCGATCAGCCTGCCCTCGGCGTCGCGGACCGGCACGACGATCTCGCTGGCCGAGCGGCTGGCGCAGGCGATGTGGCCGGGGAAGGCGTGAACGTCGGCGACCACCTGGGTCTGGCCGGTCTGGGCCGCCGTGCCGCACACCCCCTTGCCGAAACGGATGCGCAGACAGCCCAGCGTGCCCTGGTAGGGGCCGACCACCAGCTCGTCGCCCCTGGCCGCATCGACGACGTAGAAGCCGGTCCAGAAGAAGCTTTCGAAGGCGTCCGCCAGCATGGAGGAAACCGTGGCCATGCGCGCGACCCGGTCGGGCTCGCCCTCCAGCACCGCCAGGATCTCGGCCTCGACCTCGGCGTAGCGCGCCGCCTTGTCGGTGGGCCGGTCGGTGCGGGGCTGGTAGGACACGGCGATCTCCGGACAGGCGCGTGCATATAGGTGCGACCCCAGATCCCGCAACGCCGCCGGGCATCAACACTGTTGCCTATCCGACACGGCGGCGGTGTTTCGACACCCGCGGGTCGGGAGCGCGCATCGAACCGCTCCCGCTCGCGTATCTAGAACCAGCTGTTCCGCCTCGGGACGATTTCCTCAGAGACCCAACCATGCTGAAATCCGTGATGTCCGTAACCGTCGCCACCGCCGCCCTGGCCCTGGCGGGAGGGGCCGCGGCCCAGGATTGGCAGGGCTTCTACGCAGGCGGCTTCGCCGGCTATTCCAAGGTCCAGGGTCAGGACGACGAGCGGCTGTTGTTCGACACCAATCAGGACGGCAACTTCAACGACACGGTCCGCGTGGGCAACGCCACCTCGGGCGCCGACGCCTTCTCGCCCGGCTTCTGCGACGGCCGGCCGAACGGCAACAATGCCGGTGCGGGCTGCTCCGACGACAACGACGACGGCGGCGAGTTCGGCGTTCGCGCCGGCTATGACTGGCAGATGGGCGGCATCGTGTTCGGCGTGGTCGCCGACTTCGGCAAGCCGACTGGCGAGGACGCGGTGACCGGCTTTTCGACCACCCCGGCCAACTACAGCTTCCGCCACGACCTGGACCATCTGGCCGCCGCGCGCGTGCGCCTGGGCCTGGCGACCGGCCGGTTCCTGCCTTACGTCACCGGCGGTTTCGCCCAGGGTAACGTGAACTCGACCTACAACAGCAGCAACACCGCCAACAGCTTCACCCCGCGTCGCAAGGACGACACGGCGGACGGCTTCCAGGTCGGCGGCGGCGTCGAAACCATGGTCAGCTCCAACGTCAGCGTCGGTCTGGAGTACATCTACACCGACCTGGACGTGGACGCCCACGTGATCCGCGTCGGGCCGGGAACCGCCCCGGCGACCAATCCGTTCCTGCTGACCAATGCGACCGGCACCGACAACATCCGCTCGGGCGACAGCTTCGAACTGCACTCGTTCCGCGTCACGGCCGCCCTGCGCTTCTGATCCCCATCCGTCGCAGATCGCCTGCCAGACCCCGGCCCCTAGCGGCCGGGGTTTTTGGTTCGCGGACAAGCGTTTGCGCCTTCAGCCCTGCGCGCGCGGTCGATGGATCGTGCGCCAGAATGTAGCCTAGATTGTCGGTGAGGGAGCGGCGATGGACGACATCTT
>Ga0194112_10013126_pt1 | contig 10037 bp, 9 predicted proteins | sample TA2MahC400mmetaG_FD_146191 | JGI IMG/M metagenome (GOLD analysis project Ga0194112, IMG submission 146191) | Freshwater microbial communities from Lake Tanganyika, Tanzania - TA2015016 Mahale Deep Cast 400m | ecosystem: Environmental > Aquatic > Freshwater > Lake | place: Tanzania: Lake...
TGACGATCCATGTAGTAGCTGAGACCAACATAGGACAGACCAAAAGCGTTGATGATCCGGGCAGTGGGCGCGAAACACCGAGTACAGGTCGGCAGCTTCCCGTCTCGAAGGATCTCGCGCCAGTCTCTGAGATCGGTGATAGCCGCCGACTCGCAGGCCGGTAAAGCCTCATCACACAGTACGATATGAGATCGGACATTGCGCAGTCTTAGCGCATGGGAAACCATGCCCGTAAAGAACGGTGTCAGCCCTGACAAGGCGCGCGCTCCGAAGAAGACAACATTCGGACCGTCTTGGGCAGCCGATTCCCGAAACTCAGCAGGGCTGCGTGCCATAAACCGCCGTACATCCTCTGCCAGATCGCCACTGCTGATCCCATGATCAATACCGAGCCGGTCCAACCACAACGTGACATTCTGCTTCGTCCAGTCCTTGACCCCGACAAGCGCTAACACGCGACCTAACGCGGCACGAGCAGCTCGATATTCTCTGAGTGCCGAGCTATTCCGCTTCATTGCTCTTCTCTCCCGAACTCCTACGTTGCAAGAGCAACCGCTCCGCCAGCCAGAGATCTTGCTCCGAATCTATGTTCACTGAGTCTTCTGCATGCATAACGTAGGCAACACAACGATCACCGTAGATATTTCCTTGCTCGAATATGAGGATTGTTTTGAAAGCATAGATTGCCCCATTGCGGGTATAAGTCTCAGGCAAATCTTGCCGGCGTGTGATAATTTGACCAAGCGGCTGGCCTGTGAACAAGCGCAGTTCACCATCCTGGATGATGAACTGCCAATACGGGTTATAGTGTCCAGGTACGAGTGACACACTGACTACTGAATCCGCATGTGCATTCTCAAGTAGCCCCAATGCTTCGTCAATATGGTGACTTGTGCGCAGTGGAGTCGTAGGTTGCAAAAGCACCGTGACGTCCGGGTGATAATGTTCGCGTTGATTTAGGAATTGGAGCACATGCTGAATGACCGGTAGCGTCGGTGTTGTATCCTGAGCCAAGCTAGCCGGTCGCTTGATCACCTCGCTCCCAAGAGATTGTGCCATCAGGGCGATCTCTGGATCATCGGTCGAGGTAACCAAGCGCGTCAATAACTGACTCCCCTTTGCTGCCTCAATTGTATAAGCGATCAGCGGCTTGCCTGCTAGCAACCTGACATTCTTGCGCGGTATGCCTTTCGATCCGCCTCGAGCGGGGATAATGCCTAAGATTTCCCCCATTAATACGTCAGCCGTTTCTCAACAGCTAAAGGCACATCAGCCAACAACTCTGCAATCCGCTCCCCTGCCCTGCCATCACCGTATATCGGATCGGGTGGATAATGCCCGTTAGTCAATTGTTGTCGGATTGCCTCTTGGATACGAGACTGATCGTAATCTACATCAATTACATTTCGTCCACGCTCTCGACCAGCCTGACGCGTGCCGATATTCACGGCAGGCACACCCAGAAAGGCACACTCACGGATAGCCACGCTAGAATTACCCACTATGCACCGGCTGTTATAGACTAAGCGTAGGAAATCCTCAGGCCACATATTCTTGAAGAAGTGGATGTTACGAACATGCTCCAATTCACGGAAGGTTCGAATACCTTTAGACGTACCGTCCGAACCAGCATCCACATTCGGCCAGAACCATAGGGCAGGAATATCCAAGTCGCGCACAGCGTAGAGTGTTTCGGTAACCTGACGCTTGGCCTCCTCATACTCTGTGGTCACTGGATGCTGCATTACTACCAGATAACTGTTAGAGAGATCGGGCGTCGGCCCAACGCCGCCATATTTGGCATATAGGTCGAAGTTTGGTCTTGGGTTACTAAGGATCGAGGCTGCCAAGTCAATAGAGGGACAGCCGGTCACGAACACTGTAGCAGGGTCCTCGCCCATGTAGATAACCCGATTTGCTGCTTTCTGATTGGCAACAAAGTGCAGATTGGAGAGCTTTGTGACGGCATGGCGCACCTTTTCATCAATGGAGCCTGTTACTTCTCCACCCTGCACATGCGCCACCGGGATGTTCATATACGAGGCCGCAATTGCTGTCGCCAGGGTCTCGTAGCGGTCGGCGATGGTAACCACCACATCAGGACGCAGATTGTCAAAGACCGTGGCCAGTTCTACCAGTCCCAAACCGGTGGACTTGGCTGACGTGACCAGGCTCTCGCCCTCTAGCACCATGTAGACACGGGCAGCGATCTCAAAACCGTCCTGTTCAATATAGCGGACTGTGTTGCCATAGCGATCAAGCAATGCTGAGGCCGCCACTACCAGTTGCAGTTCCAATCTTGGATGAGCGGTGATCGCCCGTAACGCCGATTTGATACGCGAGTAACTCGGCCGCGCTGTTACGACGATACATACCTTTCGGCGTTGTCTTTGACCGTATTTCTTCGCGACCTGATTTGCGGCGTTCATTACTCTCCTATCTTGCGAGCTACAACCTTCAGATTGACCCCGAGCCCGACTTCGTCAAAGAAACGAGCAGTCGGTGTATATTCTCTTTCTCGTTTCTTGTCTGACCAAAACGTCTGGCAGATTCTTACGCGCTCATCTGATTGCTCTGATGCCGCCAATGCCAGAGTGGTTCGCATTATCTTGTAGTAGACATCGCTCGGAGACGTGTATGTGGCTATTCGTTCGATCTGGAAATCGTTCTCTGCACAATACCGGGTCAACGTTCTAACCGAAAAGGAGTAAAGATGGCGCGGAACATCTTCAAACACCTTAAATCGTTGCGCGATCACGCTGCCATGGTTGGGAACAGCCAACACGAGCCTCCCCCCCCCCGTAGAATTCGCCGTGCCTCTCGCAGCATACTCATTGGATCATGACAATGTTCGAGCACGTGCCAAAAACGAACCATGTCAAAGTAGCTTGAAGGAAAGTTGACTGCCAGCAGATCGCCGCAAAAGATGTTCAAGCCCAGAGCCAACGCCATTTGTGCTGTATCCGGGTCAGGCTCAACCCCTTCGACCTCAAAACCGAGTTTTCGAACTTCCGCCAGCCATCTGCCCGAACCACACCCTACATCTAACAGCCTTCCCGTCAATGGTACTCCATCGAGATCTCTCGAACATAGGACCCCATCAATTCGTTTATGCACAGGATAAAGAACGACTTGCGTCAGTGTTCTGTACACCGGGTGCTGTATCAGGAAACGATAGAGGGGCCAAGCGAACGATAAGGCTTTCTTCCGAAACGACTCACGATAGCCGATATGCACCTGCCGACGATATCTATCGTCATACCACGTGGGGATCTCAGCGGCCGTTGGACGTGGAGAGACATATGCAAGACCACAATCCAGGCATTCTATCAGCGGAAACCGTTGTCCCTTGACCTCGTATATCTCAAACACCCGGGCTCGCTCGCTGCCACTGCCACAGAGATTGCAACTTACGGCTTCCATTCGTCTCTCTCTGTTATGACATCAAGGTCGTCTTCCTGTAAAACATCATCGGCTCCTACGTCTCGCCGCAGCCGATGACCAACCAACTCTCGCAATCGGCTCGCTGGAATGCCAGTCCCCGGCTTTTTGACTGTCAAGTGTTCCTCTCGAAGCACTGTTCCTGCCTGCAAATTCTCACGTGCCACCACACTTTTAGTGAACAGGTCACGTAGTGGCGACATCTCCCGAGCCAAGGCATCCTTGTCCACAGGGTGTGCGCGCATCTTCTCGATGAACCGCACCCCTTCTACTAATTGGCGTAGCTCGCCCGTAGTGACGGAGGCAGGCACATCAGGCCCGAACATCTCCCGGCTGAGGGTGACATGAACCTCCAGCACCTCGATCCCCAACGTGGCTGCCGCCAGGCCGGGGTAGATAGTGCCAGAGTGGTCGGAGAGGCCAACGGCGCATCCGTAACGTTCCCGAAAGAAAGGGATCAGGTTCAGACCTACCTTCTCTGGGGGACAAGGATAGGCAGACGTGCATTGCAGCACTGTAAGCGGTAGCCCTCTGGCCTTGACTCGTTCTACCGCAGCGTCAATTTCGCTCAGCGGGCTCATGCCCGTAGAAAGCAAGAGGGGAAGCCCCGTAACGGCCATGCGTTCGAACATAGGTATGTTGCTCACCTCACCCGAGGCTACTTTCCAGGCTACCACGCCCACACGGGTCAGCAATTCCATGGCCTCAATCGAGAACGGTGAACTTAGAAACAGCAACCCTCGCTCGTCGGCATGCTTCTTAAGGCCATGCCACTGCTCCTCTGTGAACTCCATCCGCTGCCAATAATCGTATCGAGTGGCGTCCTGGAGACTGAATTTCACCCGCCATGGCTCGCCGGGCGTGCTTTCGGCAGCAGCAATGTGCGTTTGGAATTTCACGGCATCGGCGCCAGCGTTGGCGATAGCGTCAATGAAAGCATGGGCCAGGCCCAGGCTGCCGTCGTGGGCCTGGGCGACTTCACCAACGATCAAACATTTGAGTATTGTGCGCCTATCGCCAACCGATGGGCCATTCAATGCTGGTGTCATCTCGTGCTCTACCTGTAGGCTCCCAGGACCGCTATGTCCCTGACGTAAACTCAACCAGCCTGTACAGTAACCAATAGATCAGTCGGCTTGAGACAGGATTCCCCAATAACACTTGCTTCATGAATGACCGCCTATGCCCCAGAAAAGTCTTTGCCCTTGCTACTGGCACCAGGCGGCTATTGCCTTCGAGCGCTCCAAGTTTCCTGGCCCATTCCAGCCAAGTCTCATCCATCTCATTGCCGATATGAGCAGTCATTCGTTCCCAGACGCTCAACCGCATGTACCCTAACTCGTCGGCGCTCTCGTGCCACTTGGCGTCCATGCCTGAGCTTATTGGCCCGCCAAAGTCACGAATCGGAAGTTGCTGAAGAAAGTCCTTTCTGGCAACCCAAGCGTAACACCGATCACCCGATATTGCCTTGACCCCGTTCCGCTCAATCTTATAGTGTCGAGCCTGCTTGACCGCATCCATGTTCAGAAAGAACGCTCGTTCAAGTCCAACACTATAACACCAGGCATCAATGCGGTCGTCAGGTATCTGATATGGCTCAATGGAGATGTTGTACTCCTGCGCGATCCTTTGTACAACTGCGTCTCCTCCTGCTCCCAAGACCGCTTCACCGCTGACAAAACCGACCCGCGGAAAGGCATCCAGCACGCGGAGATGAGCACTCAGCCAACCAGGGTAAAAGAAGACATCATCATTAGCGTAGGCCACTATTTTACCCGGTGCAGCGCCAATAGAGATCGCAATACCCCGCATAAGCCCTAAGTTCATTCGATTAAGAACCAGATGTTGGATCAAGTTCTGCTCAAATTGCTCTTGGAGATACGTGATCAATTCTTCAGAGCTGCCATTGTCAACGATCATCAGGTCGTAAGGCACATCTGTATGCGCCCAGATTGAGTGCAAACATAGCTTCAAAACGTCAAACTTTTTCTCATAGTACCCATACTCATCGGGCAAATAGGTGACGATCACTACCGTTACATCTTTCGGCTCAGAAATGTTCTTTTTCAGAAACTTCAGTGGGGAGATACCGGTTCTAGGCATCCCTGTGAACTCCTGCCAAGTTATACAGTCAGCCAGCTATTCAGCTCGCTCGGCACATAATCCGCTAACACCTGTTTCCATTTGGTTATCCTTTGTTTAATTTCGCTTGTGTCAATGACATCCTTCTCATGACCAGAACTTATCGCCGGTGTCGAGTTTGGTTCGGGTGCCTTCCAGCGCATTCTTCGGATTTCGAACACAAGCCATGCCGGAAGGGGATATCTGGATGGAGCAGTAACGATTTTTCGGGGAAAAACAGGCGGACGGCGGATCTTACCCCGCACTATCTGCGCGAGCAAATCTGCCAGGTTCCAGATCGCATCACCACACGCCATCATCGTAGCACGTGCCCACTGTCCAAGCTGACTGTTCTCTCCGGCATCAGCGTAGTTAAGACATACGTCTTCAAATTCTGACTGGGTCTTGATGTGCACGACAAGGTCATGCCAGTCAACGCGGAGAGGGTCTGGAATCGGGTACGGATCGAGTACCACGGCAGCTTTGTTTGCAATGGATGCTTCGATGAGGCTGGTACTGTAAGAAGATATAACTACATCGCTAGCCATAATCCATTCCCGGACGCTCTCCTCTTTTACGAAATGCATACTATCCGATATGACCGGGACTACCTGTCGGACAGCGGACTTGAAATCGTTGAGGGGAGTAGCTGGCCTGGGACGAATAATCAGTTCTACGTCGCCTTGAGATGCGACTGCATTACACCATTTCATCACTTCTTCCAGCGACAAGCGACAAAAGTCTCTCATTGCGCAAACGTCTTGAGGGTCCTGACCCTGAGAAATAAAGCTCTGTAGTTTTTCGTCAGGATAGAAGGCCCAATTGTAGTTTTCTGGGAAGAAGATCCATCTTTTCTTTGGGTCGAGCCGGTACTCGGCTGCCAGATCAGCCCGTTGCTTAAAGTACGACCGATATGGTTTCTCATAAAGCATGTAAGCCGGGTTGCCGTTGACAACAATGTGCTGTTTGGGGATTCCTTTCTGTTGTAAGTAGTCTGCAAAGTGATTACTCCAGGCATGGTGAAGAACATGCTCGCGAGCGAATACACCTCGCGGTGTTTTGGCTTCGCGATTCCCTCTATAAAGCATCTGCTCCCAATTCAGATTGAAATAAATAGCATTGCGCCATTTCAGCAAATATGGGTAGTACTCGCGCTCCGTATAACAAAAAGGTAGTACTACAACTCGAGGACGAAATTGATCCACAGCTTGATAGGCTCCACACGCGTAATGTACAAGTTCAATCGTAGTCCCATAGTGCTGTTCAGCTATACACTTGATAGCACAGGCTATGTCTAATTCCCGGGCGACATGTTCATACAAGAAGATGACGTCCACACTTTGCATAGTTTCCTAACCTTCCTCAAGCGTACCTGTTACGCGATGCGGAGAATGCGCTCAGCGATTGACTCCCCATCTAAGCTGTGATACCGAAGTGCCTCTGTCGGAGTACCACAGACGGGATAGCCCTCGACGGCAAACCTGGTAAACCGCCGTCTGTCCAGCAAGCCCTGCGTTACGAGCGTGCCAAGCAAGAAATCGCCCAGCCCTCCAACTGGTGCGTGATCCTCCAATATGAAGATCAATCGGTGGACCCTCGTCACTTCGGCTAACCAGTTGTGGTCCACACGGTTTAGCCACGGTATATTGATCACTTGCAAAGTAAAGCTATGCGTTGCCAGTATCTCGGCAGCCAGCATCGCTTCGTTCAGCATGACCGGGCCGTAGGCGAACAGTACGGCGTCACTTCCGTCTACAAGTGTCACGCCACACCCGGACCTGAGCCGGTAGTCTGACGGCAATTCAATGATGCGCGGGGAAGGACCGATGGTGAGTCGCAAGACACAGTTCTCTGTCGCCTCGTTGACACAATACTCAACAGCCATACGTGTTTCGGCGGCATTGCATGGTTGGATGATTATAAAGTTTGGTAATGCCCCAAGCAAAGAAATGTCCCGGATGCTCTGGTGCGACTGGCCAGGCCCGGCTGGGATCAAACCAGAATAGTGACAGACGTAGATGATCCTGGTCTGCTCGCAGGCATTGGTGTAGATCTGCTCGTTGGTCCGCGCAGCCAGAAAGGCGGCAAAGGTGTTCAACACAGGCAATAGCCCCTGGAGTGCCAGGCCACCAGCCATCGAGACCATGTCCTGCTCTGCAATCCCGTTCTCGATGAATCGTTCAGGATATTTGGTCTCGAAGGCGCGAAGGCGACAATCGGCAGACAGGTCGGCGTCCAGCACTACCAAGTCTTCCCGCTCGGCGGCAAGGTCCACTAATGCCTGCCCAAAGGCGTCGGCCACGTATTCACGAGAGATGCTGCTCGCCCCCTTGTCTTCCGGCGGGACCTCCTCTAGCACCAGCGACGATAGCCCCAGCCCGGCAAGGCGGTGATTGATGCGTGTGATGACCTCCTGGTAGGCCTCTGTAAACGATTGGTCGTCTGGCGCTCCGGAGTGCCAGCGGTACAGCCCCCTGCCTGCTTTCAGAGCCGCCGGATGCTCCATGAACGACACACCGCGACCCTTGATTGTGTCGGCGATCAATATCTTGGGCTTGTCTGTGATCGCTCTGAACTCGACAAACACACTCTCCAGTTGCCTGAAGTCGTGCCCATCGCAACGCGCCACGTGCCAGCCAAAGGCACGAAACTTGGCTTCCAAGTTGCCCAGATCGGTGATCTCGCTGACGGGCTTGTCTGACTGCACCTTGTTATGATCAACAATCACATTCAGGTTGGTAATCCCCTGATGAACTGCTGTTTGCAGAGCCTCATAGACCTGCCCTTCTTGCAATTCCCCGTCGCCGGTCATCACAAAAACGCGCCCCTGGTAGCTCCGCAGGCGCTTGGCAAAGGCCATCCCCTTGGCCTTAGAGATGCCCATGCCCAATGAACCTGAGTTTGCCTCAATGCCTGGCGTGCTGACGTCGGGGTGACCGCACGTTCCCCCCAACCTTCTCAGTCCCAAGAACTTGTCCTTCGGCAGAATACCTAAAGAAAACAAGACAGCGTACAAACCAGGACAATCATGCCCCTTGGATGAGAAGTAGATATCTCGGTCCGGGTGTTTGATCCCGAGTTTTGCGGTGTTCATCTCCTCATAGTAAAGCCAGACCACGATGTCCATAGCGCTGAAACTTGAGCCGAGATGACCGGACCCGGCTCGCTTCACGGAAGCGAGCGCATTGGCCCTACACATGTCGGCGAGCAACGCTAACTTGTCGTACTTGTCCATTGGTGCCTCACGAACACGCTGAAACTCTTCCACTGGGATGAGCATGATCTGGACCATTATCTCAACTTTCCTCAGGATCTAACGTTCCAACGTTCAACGTCCAACGTGAACGTTCCCGGATATGGTGCTTGGGGCACGGAAGGCAAGCGCGCCTCACCGCTCTTCACCAACTCCTCGGCGAGTTTCCAGTCATAGAGATCATTGACATCAAAGCCCTCGTACCCTTGGGTGAAAAAAGGCATCAATACATTCCCCGCAATGGTGCGCCCTTCAAAGACAACGCGAGTCCAGGCAATCTCCAGACTGGCATTTTGGACATATACTGCCGGTAACGATGCATATTGACTGCTGTGCCAGGGCTGCTCAGATGGGCTCAGTGGCAGCAAGGGCATCATCCTTTTGCCGCGCACCACCCACATCTTGCCGGGATGCTGCTCGCACTTTTCCACTGCCCGTAACGAATCTATCCCTTCCTCCGTAAGGAACTCCTGCCAGGCACGCCGGATGGTCTCTGCCTGGCGAAACGGGCTGGTGGGACGCAGAATGCTGAAGCAATCATAAATCCGCCCACGATCTTTGAGCCACTGCAAGGCATGCTCCACAAACTCAATGTCAGGGGAAGTTTCCGTCGCGAACTCAACCGGCCTCAGAAATGGAACTTCGGCGCCATAGTACTGCGCAATATCAGCGTAGCGTTCAGAATCGGTGGATACCACCACGGCGTCGAAAATCCCGCTTTGCAAGGCAGCCGTGATGCTATAGGCGATCAAGGGATGACCGGCCAGTGGGCGAATATTCTTGTCTGGCACGCGCTTCGACCCTGATCGCGCCGGGATCAGGGCAACGATACTGGGAGTCTGAGGCATGTTAGGCCAACAGACTTCCGAAGTTTCCAAAACTTCGGAAGTCTTCTCAACTACAGTTGATCGGGATCAATGTTGATGTAGACATCTTTTAGCTCTGAGTACACGTCCAGCGCTTCCGTCCCGGGCTCACGCCAGCCGTTTCCTGATTGCTTCAGGCCGCCGAATGGCATGTGTGGTTCGCTGCCGTAGGTTCCGGCGTTTACCATAACTACTCCAGCCTGAACCTTCTGGGTGAACCGGATCGCCCGATGTAGGCTACCGGTATGGATACAGGCCGTCAGCCCATACGGGGAATCGTTGGCCAGGGCCAGGGCCTCTGCGAAGTCCTTGACGCGATACAGGCAGGCAATAGGACCAAACAACTCTGTCGTGGA
>Ga0194112_10013127_pt1 | contig 10036 bp, 6 predicted proteins | sample TA2MahC400mmetaG_FD_146191 | JGI IMG/M metagenome (GOLD analysis project Ga0194112, IMG submission 146191) | Freshwater microbial communities from Lake Tanganyika, Tanzania - TA2015016 Mahale Deep Cast 400m | ecosystem: Environmental > Aquatic > Freshwater > Lake | place: Tanzania: Lake...
GCGTTGGCTCTTTCGCGCGAAAGAGCAATGTACTTCAGCCCGATCGTCGCCCACCAGAGCGACCAGTAGGGGTTCGCCAGCGAGATGAGAATCCCAGCCAGGATGGGATTCGTGAGCCACGCCTGACCAAACTGAGTCCGATCGTGCTCGTCGTCGTCCTCGTCGTCGTCGGACCTCTTTGGGCTCTCCTTTGTCGCAGAATTCGAGGACGAGGACGACGACGAGGACGATTGGGGAATGGGGGTCATTCTGAGATCGGGGAGAAACGCTGACGTGACCATCCCATAGCCCATCCAAATGAGGACAGCGCCGCCGACAAGCCCGATGGTAGCGCCCACCCTTGGCCGCGACAGCAGCGGGCCGATGCCCGCAAGCACGAGCATCACGAGCGCCAGCTCCAGCAGCGCGTGGCCGAGCACCAACAGCGGCCCGCCCGCCACGAAGCCGCGTTCCGCCGTGTAGCCGATGCACGCGCCCAGCAGCGGCCCCGGCATCATCGCGCCCGAGAGGCCGATGACGAACGCGCTCCCGAAGATCGCCCACTTGCTCTTCATGGGGATGCGATTATAGCAGTTGGTGAAGCTGGGGCAAGCACATGGAGACAGATCGGACGGATCGGACGGATCGGACCGACCTGAGCGATCGAGCCTATGGCCTGTCGAACGCCTTGCTCGCCGGCTCGGCGCTCTTCAGCTCGAAGCGGTCGAAGCTCAGCTCGCCGGGCTGGCAGAGGGTGAGGATGATCTGCTTGGGCCTCACCTGGACGACCCCCGCCGTGCCCTTGAAACGGATGTTGGCGACCCGCAACTCCCGGGGCTCGGGGCTGAGGAAAAGGTAGTCGCTGCCGGCCGCCGTGGCGACCTCGATGGCCTCGGGCTGGCCGTGGACTGAGATGGCGGGGGGCTTCTCGTCCCGCAGGCGCGGGTAGAGGACGAATGGCAGGCTCGCGCCCGGGGCGAGGACGAGGTGCAGCCCCCGCTGGTCCGTGCTCGGCGGGCCGGCGCTATGGGTCTTGATGCTCAAGGGCGTCGTCTTCACTACGTCCTTCTCGATGGGCAACAACGCGGCGGCCAATGGGGGGAACCAGATGTCCAGGTCCACGTCGTCTCTCCCCCTGGCCGCCACGCTGATGCCTTTCTTCTCTGCTCCCCCTGCGTGAGACCTCTTCATCTCCTCATCCGTGCTCACCCACAGGCGCCAGTTGCCGGGCTTGGGGGCGTCCTTGGCCACGTCGTCGCGGATGAGGAAGTAGTTGGGGCCGAGGGGGTCGGCGTCCTTGACGAGGAGCACGTAGCGGTTCCAGGCGCCCTGCTGGTTGTGAACGAAGTCCGCGGCGGGCGTGGTAGCGAAGGCGGCAATCTTGCTGTTGCCATTGATGTCAACGCGATTGTGGTGCTCGGCGGGGTCGAAGCCGTGGTAGCCGAAGTCGCAGCAGAGGGGACGGCCTTTGCCCCAAAGCTCAAAGCTCCCCTTGTCGTCGTCGTAGTGGTCGTGGAGATGGCCCTGGATGAGGTGGAAGTAGGTCTCGCGGTCGCTTGGGAAGTGGGCGCGGAGGAGGACGCCGCTGCCGGGGAAGTGCTCGCTGCCCCACTTGGGCGCGGCCTTGGAGGGCGTGGTGTCGAAGAGCACCTCGCGGATGCCGTCGGTGGCGGGATAGGCGCCGCCGATGCCGGGCCAGGTGGGACAGCCCTGCTGCTCCCAGCTCCAGCGCATGGCGTTCGCGTAGTCGGGGTCGCGCTGCCGCCAGACGCCGGCCATGTAGCCGGGCAGGCAGGTGGTTTCATACAGCCAGGTGTTGCCGATGGGGGGCGAGTGGCGGAGGCCCTTGAAGCGGGGGTCGGGCGGGGTGGCGATCTTGGCGAGCCACTCGACCGCTTTCTTGAGCCGCTCGTGGTAGAGCAGGTCGTCGCCGAGGCCGAGGTTCTTCCGCGCGTAGCCGATGGCCACGATGAAGTCGAGGGCCACGGTGGCGTAGTGGGGGGCCTCGAGCCAGCCGCCGTTGGGGCCGGACCAGGTTTCGACCTCGTGGAACATCTCGCCGACGCCCGCCTTCCGCCACGCCTCGGCCATCGGGTGCTTTGGGAAGAGGAACGAGATGAAGGCGAGCTGGGCGTAGACGAGCGTGGTCATGTTCGGGTTGGCGGCGAAGCCGAGACGGGGCGACCAGTATTTCTCGCTGGACAGCTTGTAGCCGAGGAAGAGCATTCGGGCGCGCAACACCTCGCGCTCGCGCGAACTGAGGTGGGGCATCGCCAGGTCAATGAGCGCGTGCAGGTATTGCGTGGGACCGCCGGTCATCCAGTTGTGGGGCGCAATGCCCATGCCGGGGCCGGTCACGTGGCGGAGGATGTTCTCGGAGCAGGCGAGGCCCTCGCGCATCACGGTGCAGCGGAGGTGGCTCTCGGCGGGCCAGGGGATGCCCAGGAGGGCCGCGGCGGCCAGCGTGTCCTTCGGTGGCAGGCCACCGGGCCACGGCCGCTTGTCGGGCGGGACGCCCATGTGCCAGAAGCCCGCGGCGTCCTCGATGGGCTTGGCGCCCTTCGCCCATTCGGCGGCGGCTGCGAGCTTCTTGAGGAACGGCACGTCCTGGCCCATCGCCTGGCGCAGCCGCTCGCGGTCGTCCTTGGTGATGGCGAAGAGAGGATACGACTGCGGCGGCGTGTCGTCGGTCAGCACGTAGTCCTTCACCTCGTCGAGAGGCGATTCGGCGTGCTTGATCTGGCGGCGGGCGGTGTCGGCCGGGCCGACGGCGGTGTTCGGCCCGATCCGCTCGTCAGGCGTGCGCCTGGCCAGCGAGAGGCCCCAGGAGCGTGTGCCCTTGCGAAGCGGGAGGCTGAGCGTGGCCGCGCGGCCCCTGCGGACGAGGCGGAAGGCGGCGGCGCGGTAGGCCTCGCGGTCCTCGGGGCTCCAGTCGAGCGGGCTGCCGGTGAAGATGCCGACCGCCCACGCCTTCTCCTTGTCCCACAGCTCCAGCCAGGTCGAGACATCATCCTGCCACCAATGGATCCACGGCGTGAAGGTCGTCGACTCCTCCTGGCCATCCTCGATCGGGTAGGCCTTGGAGACGCCGAGGCTGGTCTGCCGCCACTTGCCCTTGGTGCGATAGTAGTCCCACACGCCGGTGCCCGGCTCGAAGCCCGCGAGGTCCCATTCGAGCGCCGCGTCGGCGCCCTCGAAGGCGAAGCGTTCCATCCAGAGGACTTCGGGCTGGCCGCGGATGAGGCGGAGCCAGGCGTCGTACTTGCCCTTCTCGAACTCGTAGTGGAACATCGCCTCGGTCGTCACCGGGCCGGGATGGAGGGCGGCCTTGAGGGAGAGCAGGTCGCCCGTGCCCCTGAAGCGCCCCGCGCCGACCCAGGGGCTTCCGGCGGCGTTCTGGAGGCGGAGGAGGGGAGTGGGCGCATCCTTCTCCGCAGTCTTCTGGTCGCTCCCCTTCGGCACCTCGATGCGGAGCGCCCCATTCTCGATCTGCCATCGGTCCTTCGCCTCGGTGGTGGCCATCGGCGCTGAGAGTTCCTTCGCCGCCGGCCGCGCCTCAAGCCGCAGCGTCTTCTCCGCGAAGGGCGGAAGGTCCACGACGCACCAGAGCTGGCGCTTCTTATCCTCCGACACAGTGGCCTGGAATGGGATTTCGGTCGCCGCCTCGCCCTCGACGAGCATCAGGCGATGGTGCGCGGGGTCCGCCGCGACGCGGATCGGGATGTCGAAGTGCACAAGCTCGCCCGTCCACTCGTGGCCGATCCGCTCCTTCAGCGTCGTTTCCCACACGGCCTGCGGGCGCTCGCCGCCCAGAGCGGCGGCAGCCAAGAGAGGGATGGCCAGCATCAGCTTCGTCATGGTTTCCTGCTCCGCGGCTCTTTGGGGAGCCGAATCGTGAAATCTCGCTCGGGGGGATTGCCCGCGACATAGTCCCACGGGGTCTTGTGGGCGCCGTCGGTGAAGTCGCCGATGTAGCGCGGCCTGCCGTGGATGTTGGTGCCGGGGGTCACAAGCTCGCGCGGGAGCTGGCGGACGGCAGCCTCGATGCGGTCGGGGAAGACCGAGTAGAGGGCGTAGTCGCAGGGATACGACGCGGTGCCGGCGATGGAGATGTGGTAGATGCCCTTGCGCTCGACCACGCCCGTGAGGTGCAGGTGGCCCGAGAGCACGGCGATGACCGAGTCCGCGTGCTCCTCGACGATCCTCAGCGTCGCCCCGTCATGGTCAATGTAGCTTCGGAACCCGAAGCTCTTGGCCAGCACGGCCTCCTCGCGCAAAGGGACGAGTGGGATGTGGCAGAGGATGATCTTCGGCACGCCGCGCGCGCCGTCGAGCGTGCGGCGGAGCCAGTCGTTTCGCGCCTTGACCACCGCCGGCCCCACGCAGCACGCCCCTGCGTTGTTCAGGGCGATGAACAGGATGCCGCCGTGGGTGAACGTGTAGTTCACGCGGTCGTTGCCAAACGCTTCGCGGAATGCCTGCTCGTGCTTCGGGCTGCCCTCCTGTTGGATGACCTCGTGGTTGCCCACGACGGGGTAGAAGGGGACGCGGAGCGGCTTGAGCATGTCGCGGAGGAGCCGCAGGTCGGGGGCCAGGGCATCGAGGCGTTCGCCGTTGATGAGGTCGCCGATGCCTACCACGAAGTCGGGCTTTGGGAAGTGCTCGCCCGAGGCCGCGGCCTCGATCAGCCACCGCGCCTTCTCGTCGGCCTTCTCGTAGCCGTCCTTCCCCGCGTCGGCATCAACGTGCGTGTCGTTGATCTGAAGGAAACGGAAGAGCGGCGCGCGGCTGGGGGCTGCCGGGGCGCCGCAACCGGAGAGGACGCCCGCGAGCATTGCTGCTGCTCCAGTGAGGATTGCGGCGCGCAACGCTTCTCCCCCGTCTAACGCCTGGAGCGCTTTCGGCCGTAAGGCACCTGCTCCTCGCCCACGGCGGTCAGAGCGGCTTCGGCCCTGCCGCCGCCCGGCGTTGGCCGCAGGGGGATGTCCGCCTCGAGCCGCAAGTCCAGCGCACGCATGATCTCAATCAGCCGCTTGAAGCTCACGGAGCGGTACCGCTTTGCCTCGTAGCGCTGGATCTGCTGGGGCTGGAGCCCGAGCCGTTCGGCCAGGTCCTTTTGCGTGTAGCCGCGTGCTATGCGTGCCTTGATGAGCGCCTCAGGCAGGTGCTCGGCACTGCCCAGGTGCAGCGATGCCGCCCTTTGGAGCTCCTCGTACCCGCGCAACTCCTGTTTCAACTCCTCGATCATCCCCTGGATCCCGACAATCATTGCGTGGTAGATGCGGTCGTCCATCTTCCCCTCGGCGCGGCGGGAGGTCTCCAACGCTCCTTTCAGTCGCTCAATTTGCGCGAGCGTCGCGTGGCGCTGTCGCTCATTCTCGATCATGGCTCATCCCGCTAGAGTCCACCAAGGCATCCGGCTCCCAGCACCCGTCAACGTCCTCTGGCAGCTCCGTTGCCGTTACGAAGCTCCCGCCAATCCACACCCGCTTCACTCCGGCGTGCGCGAGACTGGCGAGTGCTCGCTTGAGGCCGCTGAAGAGGTCGCGACGCGTTTGGTTCCAGGTGAAGCGCTCCTCAATCTCCGCCAGGGAGACACAGTAGACGCCTGGCGGCAGGTTTCCGTTCTCGTCGAAGTCCGGAATGCCGCCAGGTTCTTCCATGTCTGGCTATCCTCACTATACACAACTGAAACGCATTGTCAAGGCATGGACAACAAACATATTGTGTGCAGGTGCAGCGCTCATTCGGCCTTGAGCTTGATGCCCGGAATCTGGCCGCCATCGGGGGTACGGAGGCGCACGGCGGCCTCCCAGTTGGCGCCGCCGTTGACGACTTTGATGAGCAACTGGTTCCAGCCCTCCTTGAGCGTGACCTTGGTCTGGTCCTCGTTGAGCTTGAAGGAGCGGGGCACGTCCTTGTCCATGACCACGGCGCCGTTGAGCCAGATTTTCATTCCGTCGTCGCTGCCGCTCTCGATGACGGCGGACTGGTCCTTGGGGGAGTAGACCTGGCACTTGAGGTAGCCGGCGCAGTGGCCAGGGGCGCCAAGCTCCTTGTTGAGGTCAATGAAGCCCGGCTGGTCGCCCGCGGCGGCCACGAGCTTCCACTTGATGTCCTTCGCGTCGGGCTTCTCGGGGTCGTGGACCACGCTTGTCTTGCCCACCTTGTAGGGGCCGCTGGCGAGCCAGGTGGCGATGAAGCCTTGATTGCGGTCGAGGAAGGCTACGGCCTCCTTGGCCTGCTTCTGGACCTCCGCGTTGTCGGATGCGGCGGCGGCCTTGGCGATGGCCTGCTTGGCGCCCTCGGCGTCGCCGCCGCTCGTGGCCTTGGCGATGCGTATGACGGCTATGGCCGCCTCGTTCTTGAGCGCGGCGTTGGCCAGGCAGGTCTCGGCCATCTTGAGGGCGTCGGGGGTCGGGATGTCGGTGACGGTGGCGAGGACGGCCCGTCGCTCCTCGTCGCGCTTGGCCGCGGCCAGCGCCTCCTGGCACATCTTCAGGCGGTCGGCGGCGGAGCGCTCCTTGCGGAGCGCGATCATGCGGATGTAGCCGCGAAGGGCCAGGACGTGGTGTGCCGGCTTGTCGGTGGTCTTTGCCACCTGGAGCAGGTCGGCGGCGGGGGCGTCGTCGCGCCAGTCGGCCAGCGCGCGGATGGCGGCATCCTTGACGGCGTCGTCCGCGTCGGTGACGGCGGCGCGCAGGGCTTGATAGGCGCCCTGGGTGCCGATGCCGCCGAGGACGCGGAGGAGCGCGGCGCGGGCGGCGCCCTGGGTGTCCTTTAGTGCGGCGGCGACGGTGGCCGTGGCCTTCTCCTTGTCGGCCAGCCGCGAGCAGGCGGAAGCGAGGGCACGTTCGGCGGCGGAGCGCACCGCGTCGTCCTTCGCCTCCAGGAGCAGCTTGCCGAGCGTCGGCAGGTCGCTCTCTTCCGCGAGCTTGCCGAGCGCGCCGACGGCTGCGGCGGCGATCCTGGGGTTCGCGTCGGTCGTGTAGCCTAGGATGGTCTTCAGGTGCTCGCGTCCCTTGCGGCCGGCAAGGATGTCGAGCAGGGCGGCCTTGGCATCGGCGGCCGCGGCATCGAGCTGCTTCACGATGGCGGCGGTCGCCGCGTCGCCGCGGAGTTGGAGCAGGCTGGTCTGTGCGGCGGAGCGTTCGGGCGCGCTCTGCCCGGCCAGCTTCGCCACTAGGGGCGGCACCGCGGCCTCGGTGCCCGTCGTGGCCGCGGCCTTGACGGCGGCGAGGCGCACCGCGTCGTCGGCATCGCCCATCGCCTCGATGACGGCGGGGCACGCGGCCGCATCGGCGCGCTTGGCAAGGAGGTCGAGGATGGCGACTTTGGCGGCGGGCTTGGCGTCCTTGAGCTGGGCGACCCAGCGCTGGGTGGCCTTCTCGCCGGGCATGGCGATGGCGGCGGAGATGCCGGCTGCCCGGAGGTCAAGGTCGTCGCTGCTCATCGCGGCCAGCACGTCGTCCATCGCCTCCTCGCCGGCCACGGCTGCGAGGGCGATGAGCGCGGCGCAGCGCACGTGGACGCCGCCCGCCTTGCTCGCGAGGAGCTGGCGGGCCAGCTTCGTCCCGGCTGCCCTCTCGCCCGTCTCGCTCAGGCGGCGGGCGAGGAGGAGCGCGGCGTCGGTCATCTGGCTGCGTTCGTAAAGCTCCTCGGCCTCGGCGCCTTTCAGCAGCGGCGCCACGGCCGCGGGGTCGGCTGAGTTGGCAAGGGCGAACGCCGCGGCGAGGCGCGTCTCGCGGTCCTCATCGCCGAGGGCCTTCACCGCGGCGGCCTGGCCCTTGGCGGCCCGCAGAACGCCGAGGGCCTGGATGATGGTCACGCGGCACGGCCCCGTGGCCTTCGGCAGCGCCTCCTGGAGGAGGGCGATGGCCGCCCTGTCCTTGATCGCCAGCATCGCTTGGGCCGCATACTCGCAGAGCTCCTTGTCGAGGAGGGACCTGCCGAGGGCGGGGGTGCTCTCCGGCCCGCCGGCGAGTTGGAGCTGCATCATGAGGAAGGCTTTGACCTGTGGGGGCAGGCCGGTCTCCAGTTGCTTCACGAGGGTCTCGGCGAAGAGCTTGCGCTCGGCCTCGGCGTCGGGCCGCTGCACCCAGGTCGCCAGGCCGTGGAGCGCGAAGCGGGCCTTGCTGTCGTCCTCCTTCCCAGGCTCCTTGAGCATCTTCGTCAGCTCGACGACGCTGTCGGGCGCACCCTTGAGGATTTCCTGGAGGATGGCCTGTGCCTCCTCGGGCTTGTCGCACGGCAGCTTCTGCACGAGGGCGGCCATGCCCTGGGGCGGCTCAGCGGCCACCGCCACGGTGCTACAGAAGGCCAACGCCAACACCCACCATACGCCTTTGCCCGCTCGAATGAACATGCCAGCTCTCCTTTTCTCTGCCGGATCGGACTGATCCGACCGATCCGACGGATCGGCCCCCCAACACCGAACACCGATCGCCGAACACCCTCCTTCATACGGGCAGGTGCCAGGGCGCCCGCATGGGCACGTTCACCAGGCGGTTCGCCTCTTCGTCGCCGATGAACTGCTCCTTGTCGGGGTCGTAGCGGAGCTTGCGGCCGAGGCGAATCGCGATGTTGGCCAGGTGGAGCAGCGTGGCGCAGCGTTGCGACACGTCGGCGTTGCCCGCGCACTCGACGCGCAGGCGGACCGCCTCCTCGAAGCTGCCCTCGCCGGCGCCATACTTCCGCGGCGTGTCCGGCACCGCGGCCACGGCCTTCTCCTGCTCGGTCGTCAGCGCGGGCAGGCCGCGGCTCTCGATAGGGCACGGCTCGCCCCACTCGCCGCTCTCGAAGACGAACGTCGTGCCGTCGGCGTACTTCAGGCTTACCCAGCCCCACAGTTGCACGGCGTCGGGGTGCTGGGGCTGAGGGGCCGACGCCTCGATCTCGACCGGGCTGGTGTGGTCCTTCCCGTAGCGGCACTGCGGGCCGTCGAGGTAGTGCTCGCCCATGTCGGCCAGCCCGCCGCCGTCGTAGTCCCAGTAACCGCGGAAGCTGCCGGAAGCCCGATGCGGATGATACGGCTTGAAGGGGGACGGGCCGAGCCACATGTTGTAGTGGAACCCCTTCGGCACCGGCTGCGGCTCGAGGTGCGTGCGCCCGCTCCACATCTTCACCTTCCAGTCGTAGCCGGGGCGGGAGAAGCGGACGACTGGGCCGTTGTCCTTGATCACCCCGCTGGCCATGGTCTTGTAAGTGCGGTCGTTGCTCCCGACGCCGAAGCGCCCGTAGGTGCCGATCTGGAAGAGTCGGCGGTAACGGCGGGCGGTGTTCGCCACCGCCCGGCCCTCCGCAATGAAGCGCGTCATCGGCTTCTCGCACAAGACGTCCTTCCCCGACTGCATGGCCATGATCGAGATGAGCGCGTGCCAGTGCGGCGGCGTGCCGATGTACACCACGTCAATGTCCTTGCGGTCCAGCACCCGGCGGAAGTCCACGTAGCCCTCGCACGGGGAGCCGGCCCTGTTGAGCGCTCCCTGAAGGCGGGATTCATTCACGTCGCACACCGCGAGCATGAAGGGGGGCTTGCCCGGCTCGTTGGGGCGGACGGTGCCCGCGAGTGCGCCCCCGATGCCGATGGTGGCGCGGGTGAGCACGTCGCTTGGCGCCTTGCGCCCCTCGCCGCCGAGGACGCCTCTCGACACTACGCTGAGGGCGGCGGCGCCTGCCCCGGCGCGGGCAAGCCACTGCCGGCGCGACTGGGCGTTCGTGTGCACTGTGGCATCTCCTTGTTGGCAGCCCTCCCTACCCGTATCACATCAGTATGTACGTTCCGCCCGCAAATGCAAGTGGCACAATGTAGCTCAGTGTTGGCCAGTGTCTGCCAGAGTCGCCCACTCGCCGTTCGGCGATTCTCGCCATTCCGGCTCAGAGTCGCTCACTGTTTGCCAGAGTCGTTCACCATTGCGCCACGCGCGTCCAAAGGGGGGGAGGGGGGGGCGCCTCCCCAGCCGTCCTCGTCGGCACCCCCACCCATCTTAGTGCAACTGGCCTCTCCCCCCAGTACAACGAGATTTCCCGCCTGAAATGAGCGCCCCGGAATTGTAAA
>Ga0194112_10013133_pt1 | contig 10034 bp, 3 predicted proteins | sample TA2MahC400mmetaG_FD_146191 | JGI IMG/M metagenome (GOLD analysis project Ga0194112, IMG submission 146191) | Freshwater microbial communities from Lake Tanganyika, Tanzania - TA2015016 Mahale Deep Cast 400m | ecosystem: Environmental > Aquatic > Freshwater > Lake | place: Tanzania: Lake...
GCCCCCTTCGGGGGCTTGGATGGGGGGGACGCGCGATCCCAGGGCTCCCTTCGGTCGCCCTGGGCTACGGCTGGGTCGCCCGCGTCGGCGGGCTACAAGGCCCCGAGATGTGGGCAAAGATCAGGGCGAAGCCCTGGGAAGGGGGCGGTAGGTAGGCCAGCCCTGAAAGGGCGTACTATGCGGTTCCGGGCGCCACATCCTGCCCAGGGCGGGTAGTACGCCCCTACAGGGCTGAATCTGGCCGTTCGCCTGTCCCAGGGCTTCGCCCTGGGCTGCTATAGTACGCTCCGTTCGGAGCTTCGGCGCCGAAGGACCTTACCAGAATTGGGGGCCATACTCAGACGGAGGGAGGTTCTTGACAAGAGTGCCCTGTCTCCATACACTCGACAGCGGTGCGTGTGGCAGCGCGGGCGGAGAGGCGCGAAGGAGACGATGCCGTGAGAGAGCGCAGATGGGGCTTTCGGCAGGCGCGGTGGGCGGCGGCGGCGCTGGCGCTCTGGGCGCCGCCAGCCGCAGTAGGGGGCGGGGCGGCGCTCAAGGAGGTCTTCGCGGCTGACTTCTCGAAAGGGATGGCAAGCGACTGGAGGATGGTCGGCGGGAAGTGGGTGCTCAAGGACGGCCTCCTGTGCATGACCGATGCGGGGACCTCCGACCCCACGAAGGCGCTCATCCTCGTGGGCGAAAGGCACCAGGTCTCGGCCGAGGTTGAAATCACGGCCAGGCTGCGGCTCGACGCCTGGGCGGGCGACGACTACGCGCGAGCCGGCGTAGGCGTCTGCGCCGACCCCACGACCGCCCATGGCCTGAACCTCGTCTTCCACCAGGGCAAGCTACAGTTCGTCCACGATTACGTGGCCTGGGGGCCGGGGTGCGACTTCGCGTTCAAGGTCGGCGAGTGGTACTGGGTGAAGCTCTACAAGGCCGCGGCCGAGCTGAAGGGGAAGGCCTGGCGCGACGGCCAGCCTGAGCCGCCCGACTGGATGGTGAGCTGGCACAAGCCCGACGGCCGGGCGACGGGCTACCCGGCGCTCGTCGGCGCCTCGGCGAGTCCCGACAAGCGGCTCTCCGCCGTCTCATTCGCACACTGCACCGTGAAGATCGCCGAAGGCCCCTTCGGCTACTACAAGAAGCTGGCGACGTGGCACGAGACACTTGCGGCGAGCCGCGAGGCGCTCGCCCGCCAGGAGGCCGAGCTGGCAGGCAAGATGACTGAGGTGCCGGGCGCTCCCAAGCTGCGGCGCGACGGCCTGTGGGAATCGCTCCTGCGCGACTTCTCGGATAGCGAATCCCAGCAACAGATGACCGCGGAGCGGGCCGACACCATCTGGGCCGAGGACTGGCCGTTCGACAAGCCGAGCGCCCTGGCCGAGCGCTACGCCGCCGCCACCCGCGCCGGCCTCGCGGCGCGCGCACGCGAGCTGGCAAAGGGCGTCCAGAAGCTCTCCGACATCGAGCCGCTCCGCCAGCTCTACCACAGGGCCAGGGAGTTCGAGCGGTCGCTCGCACAATGGGCGCCGAAGATCGAGTCCCTGCGGCTCGCCGTGGAGGACCTCACGCGCACATTCGGAGCCCGATACCCCAAGGGGCCTGAGTATCTTCGCCGGCTCGCGGAGCTTCGGGACGCGATTGCCGCCGCGCACAAGCCCGAGGGGCAGCCGGCGAACGCCGAGCGGCTTCTGGAGGCCGTGGAACAATTCGAGTCGCTCCGCCGCGAGGCGCTCCTGGCCAATCCGCTGGTGGACTTCGACCGGCTGCTGCTGGTGAAGCGCAAGGACGCCCGGTCGTTCAGGCCGCTCCCTGCCTTCCGAGTCCAGGGCATCGGCAGCGGCCCGGAGAACCACATCAATGGCCTGCCCGTGAACTTCCAGGGCAACGGCGTCCTGCGCCAGGTGCCCATCGAGAACGAGATTGCCGTGATGTCGCTTGGTGGCACAGGCCTCCGGCCTGTGTCGGCCACAGGCGGGACGCCTGTGCCACCGACCCCTGTGCCACCGACCCCTGCGCCACCCACCCCTGCTCTTGGTGGCACAGGCCTCCGGCCTGTGGCAACTCTGTACCGGCCGGAGAAGCCGGCCTACGTGGGCGACCTCAAGCTGCACTTCGACGGGGACCGCCTGCTCTTCTCCTCCATCGGCAGCCACGAGCGCTTTCAGATCTTCGAGCTACAGTTCGTAGTGCGGCCTTCAGGCCGTCCGGGGGATGACGGGCTGAAGCCCGCACTACAAACCTCCGTGCGACAGGTGACGCGCGGCGAGGAGGAGGACGTGGACAACTACGACTCGTGCTATCTGCCCGACGGGCGCATCATCTTCGGCTCATCCGCCCCATTCCAGTCCGTCCCCTGCCAGCGGCGGTGGGACGAGGTGGCCAACCTGTTCGTGATGAACGCCGACGGCTCAGGCGTCCGCCGCCTCTGCTTCGACCAGGACCACGACTTCTACCCCACGATGATGAGCGACGGGCGGGTGCTCTACACCCGCTGGGAGTACACCGACATCGCCCACGCCTTCAGCGCCCGCCTCTTCACGATGAACCCCGACGGCACGGCGCAGCGGGCCTACTACGCGAGCAGCAGCTTCTGGCCCAACCGCATCTTCTACGCCAAGCCGATCCCCGATTGCCCCACGAAGTTCGTCGGCATCATCACCGGCCATCACGGGGTAGCACGGGCAGGGGAGCTCATCCTCTTCGATGTCACAAAGGGCCGCCGCCAGGCCGATGGCGCCATTCAGCGCATCCCCGGCTGGGGCAAGAAGGTGGAGCCCGTCCTGCGCGACGCCCTTGTGGACGCCTCCTGGCCAAAGTTCCTCCACCCGCACCCGCTGAGCGACAAGTATCTCCTCGTGGCCTGCCAGCCGACCGGCGGCTCCTGGTGGGGCATCTACCTGGTGGACGTCTTCGACAACATGCTCCTCCTGCGCGAGGAGCCCGGCTGGATGCTGCTCGAGCCCACGCCGCTGCGGAAGACGCCACGCCCGCCCGTAATCCCCGACCGAGTTGACCCCCAGGCCAAGGAGGCCACGGTTTACCTCACCGACATCTACGCGGGCGAGGGCCTGCGCGGCATCCCGCGCGGAACCGTCAAGAAGCTCAGGCTCTTCACCTACCACTTCAACTACTTCGGCACCTCCGGCATCGAGGACTACCTGGGCATGGACGGCCCGTGGGACGTCCGCCGCGTCGTCGGCACCGTGCCCGTGGCCGACGACGGCTCGGCCTACTTCGTCGTGCCCGCCAACACCCCGCTCGCCCTCCAGCCGCTCGACGCCGAGGGCAAGGCGCTACAGCTCATGCGAAGCTGGTTCACCGCCATGCCCGGCGAGGCCGTCTCCTGCATCGGCTGCCACGAGGAGACGAACAGCTCGCCCCCCGTCCTGCGCCCCACGGCCCTCGGCGCCCAGCCCGCCCGAATCACCCCCTGGCACGGCCCGGTCCGCGGCTTCAGTTGGGACCGCGAGGTCCAGCCCGTCCTCGACAAGTACTGCGTCGGCTGCCACAACGGCCAGCCCCAGCCCGGTGTTGCTCCCGGTGGCACAGGCCTCCGGCCTGTGTCCCCCACAGGCGGGACGCCTGTGCCACCAACAACTGTGCCACCGACGTCTGCTCTTGGTGGCACAGGCCTCCGGCCTGTGTCCCCCACAGGCGGGACGCCTGTGCCACCAACAACTGTGCCACCGACGTCTGCGCTTGGTGGCACAGGCCTCCGGCCTGTGTCGCCCACAGGCGGGACGCCTGTGCCACCAACAACTGTGCCACCGACGCCTGCTCTTGGTGGCACAGGCCTCCGGCCTGTGTCGCCCACAGGCGGGACGCCTGTGCCACCAACAACTGTGCCACCGACGCCTGCTCTTGGTGGCACAGGCCTCCGGCCTGTGTCCCCCACAGGCGGGACGCCTGTGCCACCAACAACTGTGCCACCGACGCCTGCTCTTGGTGGCACAGGCCTCCGGCCTGTGGCACTCGACCTAAGGCGCGCGGCGCCGCGCACATTTCCCCTCTCCTCTGCCGCCTTCCCGCCATCCTTCTACGCCCTGCGCCGCCTCGTCCGCAGCCCGGGGCTGGAGGGCGACCCGCGCGTCCTGCCCCCCGCCGACTACCACGCCGACACCAACCCCCTCGTCCGCATGCTCCGCCAGGGGCACCACGGCGTCAAGCTCGACGCCGAGGCCTGGGACCGCCTCGTGACCTGGCTGGACATGAACGCCCCCGCCTACGGCACGTGGCTCGAGGTGCCTTCGGTGAAGGGAAACCAATCGGTTCGCAAGTGCAGCGAGCGCCGACGAGCGCTTCTCAAGCAATACGCAGGGCTTGACGACGATCCCGAGGCCGTCAGCGAAGTGGCCGGCAAGCCGTCGGAGAGTCCCGTCCCGCGTCCCGCGTCCCGCGTGCCCGAACACCCGATGGTTTCGGGTTGGCCCTTCGACGAGGCCGAGGCCCGGCGCCGGCAGGGCAGCGCCGACACCGAGATGGAGGTCGAGCTGGGCACGGGCGTGAAGCTCCGCCTAGTGCGCATCCCCGCCGGCGAGTTCATCATGGGCGACGCGGCAGGGTGTGACAACGAAAGGCCACTGTGCAAGGTGAAGATCGAGCGCCCATTCTGGCTCGGCAAGTTCGAGGTCACGAACGAGCAGTTCCGCTGCTTCGACCCCGCGCACCAGAGCGGCCTCGAGCCCATGCTCTGGCTCAAGTGGAGCTGGGAGGACTACGCCGACCTCGGCCAGCCGCGCCAGCCCGTCTGCCGCGTCTCCTGGGACCAGGCTACCGCCTTCTGCCGCTGGCTCTCGGAGAAGGCGGGCAAGGCATTCTCCCTGCCCACCGAGGCCCAATGGGAGTGGGCCTGCCGCGCGGGCAGCGACACCGCCCTGAGCTTCGGGCCGCTGGGCGCCGACTCCGCGCCCTTCGCCAACCTCGCCGACGCCGCGCTCCTCGGCCTCTCAAAGTGGCCCAGGACACAGGTCGGCTTCGCCCGAACCGAGCGCGTCAAGCAGTTCTACCTGGTGGACAGCGTTGACGACGGCCAACACGTCTCGGCCCCCGTCGGCTCCTTCAAGCCCAACGCCTGGGGCCTCCACGACATGCACGGGAACGTGGCCGAGTGGACCCGCTCGGAGTGCCGCCCATATCGATCAGATCGGTCAAACCGGTCGAATGAGTCGAATGACTCGAATGAGTCGAATCAGTCGAATCAGTCGAGGCAGTCCGATCGGTCCGATCCCCTCGCCCCTCGGCGCGCCGTGCGTGGCGGCTCTTGGTTCGACCGTGCGGCCCTCGCCCGTTCCGCCGCCCGGGCCAGCTACTGGCCCTGGCAGCGCGTCTTCGACGTCGGCTTCCGCGTGGCCTGCGACGGGGACAGATAGCCGCTCTGTTAGCGCTCGGGGGACGGCAGCGCGAGCGCCCAGTGGAGAGCGTTCGTGAGCAGGCGGGTGAAGGTCGGCTCGGCGAAATCGTCGGAGTGGCCGAGGGAGGTGTAGAAGACGCGGCCGCCGGCGTGGGAGGCCGTCCAGGCCACGGGCTGGGCGGGCTTGTCCTCGGCCCAGCGGCCCATCATGAGCGGCTTCGCCCCCTCAGCGAGAGGCAGCATCTTGTAGAGCCACGAGCGGCTGTGGAACCTGGCGGACGCGAGCCCGCGAAGGACGGGGTGGTCCGCGGCGTCGGGGACGGCCCACACGTCGCAGCCGGTGCGGCGCGACTCGGCGTCGTAGCCCTGGTAGGTGCAGCCGAGCACCTCGCGGTCGAAGCCCTCCCAGACCACGTGGCCCGCGGGCGCCGAGCCTGCCGCGAAGGGCACGCAACTCGTCCGCAGCGCCACGAGCGGCTTGCCTGAGCGGATGAACCGCTCAAGGTGGTCCATCTGGACGACGGGGAGCGCGCGGCGCCGCACGCTCAGGACCAGCAGGTCGGCGTCATACAGGGCGTCCAGCCCCGGCAGGTCGTTGCCGTCCTTGGGGTTCGCTTGGACGAATGTGCACCGGAAGCCCTTCGCAAGGTGCTTTTCGGCGAAGGCGGGCAGGGTGGACTTCGTGTCGTACTCAGGCTCGGAGATGACGAAGACGACGAGGGGCCGCTTGTCCTGCGCGCCCGGGCTGGCGGCGGCGATGAGCTGGCGGCTCTCGATGGAGGGGGCGACGTGCTCCTCGAGGTAGCGCTGGATGAGGGCGCTCCCCTTCGCGGGGGTGAAGCTGAGGTCCTTCTGCTTCGTCGCCGGGTCGCAGCCGTTTGCGGTGATGGCCTCCACGAGGTCGCACACGAAGAGGGCCTGGAGGCCCTGCCGCTTCATGTTGATGATGCCGCAGGACCTGTAGAGGACGCACATGTTGCTGGCGACGCCCATGTAGATGAGCGTGGTGACGCCGCGGGCGGCGCAGAGGCTTGTGAGCTCGCGGCCGTTGTTGCAGTCGGCGATGAGGTCGCCCTCGGCGATCTTCAGGTCGGGGTGCTGGCGGGTCCAGACGCCGCCTGGCCTGCACGGGCGGTCCGGGCCGCACTCGCAGCAGTCCTTGCCGCACGGCTGCGCGGGGGGCTCGAAGGGCACGGCCTTCGGGGGCGGCTGCGCGGGGATGGCCAGCATCGCCTTTCGTTGCGGGGCATCGCGGTAGAAGCCGACGACGTCCGAGGGTGCGTGGACGACCTGTATGCCGAGCCTCCGCGCGGCGTCAAGGGTCCGGTTCATCCGTGGCACCAGGTTACCCACGCGAGCCGTGTAGGTCTTGCACCAGTGGCGGTCCCACATGTCCACCACGACGACGACCGTCCTGGCGGGATCGATCCTCAGCCCCTCCTGCACCGCCCTGCCATCGGCGTCGTGGCGCTGAACCGTGAGCTTGATGGTCCCGCCTATGACCTCAGCTCCGAAGCCAAGGGAGCACAGGCAGAGAACAATGCCTGCTTTGCGTGCCATGGTGTGTTCCTGTGGCGCTCACCACGGGTTGGAAGCAGCCATCTCCCAGGCATGGAGGGAGGCAACCTTGGCGGGTCCGCCGCGGCTGAAGAGGGCGACGCCGCGGGCGTCGGGGCGGGTGGGGTAGATGGCGCGGGCGACGGCCTGGCGGCCGTTTGCGAAGGCCTCGATGAGCGACTTGTCCACGAAGATGCGGAGCTTGAGGCTCTCGCCGGGCTTGAGCTCGAATGGCGCGGCCTCGATGGCCTTGCGCCCCTCGCCCAGGCTCGAGCGGGTGGTGTCAACCTTCAGCTTCTTCTCCGCGGCGTCGTAGAGGATGGCCGTCTGCTCCCGGCCGTCGGGTGAGGCGCAGACCTTGAGGCCGCACTGGGTGGCGCCTTCGGGCGTCATCTCAATGCTGAGCTCGAGGCTGTTGCCGCTCACGTCCTTGAGGGGCAGCTCGCCATCGGCGGGGATGCTCAGATCGTCGTGCTTCCTGGGATTGTAGCGGAGGAGGGCGAGTTCGTCGGGCGGGGCGATGCGGAGGGTCTTGTCGTCGCCGAGGGAGAGGACGCGCGGGAGGCTCATGGTGCCTGACCAGCCGCTCGCGGCCTGGGTCTCGCGCTTGCGGCCGTCGAAGACCCACGCCCACATGATCCGCCGCCCCTGGCCGTCCACCAGGCTCTCGGGGGCGAAGAAATGGTTGTCCACCCAGGTCATGCGCCCGTGGGTCTCGGGCGTGAAGCGGTCGTTCTCGTAGCGGCCGATGTAGTATTGGCAGCCGAGGTTGTGGCTGATGAAGAGGAGCATGTGGCGGTCGCCGAGGGGAAAGAAGTCGGGGCACATGTTGTCCTCGTCGGCGCGCGTCCACTTCCGGTCGCTCGTGTAGAACGGGTGGAGGTAGGTCCACTTCGCCAGGTCGTCGGAGGCGAAGAGGTAGAGGGTGTCGCCCTGGTGTTCGGGCAGGTTGCGCTTCTGTCCGAACTCGCGGAGGACGAGGAGGTTGCCAGTGAGCATGTAGTAGCGGCCCTTGTGGGTCCAGATGGCGGAGGGGTCTGCGGCGCCGTAGACCGTGCCGTCGGGCAGCGCGGCGAGGCCGTGGGCGGTCTCGCGGATGACGGGGTTGTGAGGGCTCTTGGTCCAGCGGTCGAGCTCGTCGTCGGTGCTGGTGGCGATGCAGATGCCGCAGGGGTTGCCGAGGCCCCAGTAGGTGATGGTCGGCACGCCGTTCTTGTCAATGAACGCCCCGCCGCTGAAGATGCCGCTGTCGGCCCCGCCCGGCTCCAGGGCGAGGGGGTGGTGCCGCCAGTGGAGGAGGTCCTTGCTCGAAATGTGCGCCCAGCAGTGCCCCTTCTCGGTCTGGACGATGTACATGAGGTGGTATCGGCCCTTCCAGAAGAGCGCGCCGTTGGGGTCGAATGGCCCGCAGAGCCCCTCGGGCGTGACGACGTGGTAGCCCGGGCGATAGGGGTCGGCCTGGAGCTTCGCCTTCAGCTCCCGGGTGCCCAGGATCAGCCGGTTCACATCGCCCGCCTCGGCTTCGGCCATGCACAACACTCCTACCACTAGGGCCAGCATCTGGCCTAATCCCCGCATTCTCTTCTCCTGGTCACGCGTCACGCGTCACGCGTCCTTACCATGCATTCGTCGCCGCCATGTCCCAGGCGTCAAGCGACCTGACCTTGGTGGTCCCGCCCAGGCTGAAGAGCGCGACGCCGAGGGCATCGTCGCGGCTGGGATAGATGCGCTGGGTGACGCACTGGCGGCCGTTGGCGAAGACCTCGATGATCGAGCGGTCGAGGAAGACGCGGAGGCGCAACGGCTCGCCCTCGCGCAATTCGAGCGGGGCGGCCTGCACGCGAACGTCTTGGCCGCCGGTGACGTTGAAGGGGCTGGGCCAGCCGTAGCGCACCTCCTTGCCGAGGCTGGACTTCGTGACGTCGAGGCTGAGGGTTTTCGCCGCGGGATCGAAGGTGATGACGGTCTCCTCTTCGCCTGCGGGCGAGCGCCGCACTTTGAGGCCGACCTGTTTCGCATTGCCACGCTCGATTTCCAGCGCAAGCTCCAGGCAATCGCCCCGCAAGCCATTCAGTGCTCTCTCGCCTTCGAGCGCGAGGTTCTCGTGGCGGCGAGGGTTCATGCGCAGGCGCTCAAGCTCGACGATTGGCTCGATGCGGAGCGTGCGGTCGGCGGCGAGGGAGAGGACTCGCGGGAGGCTCATCACGCCGCCCCAGCCCGCGGCGTTCTGGGCGGCAGGCGTCCGCGCCTCGCACACCCAGCCCCAGAGGATGCGGCGGCCCTTGTCGTCCAGGAGCGTTTCGGGCGCGAAGAAGCGCCCGCCTGGCCACGTCATCATCCCGTGGCGTTCGGGCGCGAACTTCTCCTTCTCCCAGCGCCCGATGGCGTACTGCACGCCGAGGTCGTGGGCGATGAAGAGGAAGACGTGGCGGTCGCCGAGCGGGAAGAAGTCGGGGCACGAGGCGTCGCCGCCGCGTATCCACTTGCGGTCGGTGATGAACGGCCCCAGGAACTCCCATTTCTTGAGGTCGCTCGACTTGAAGAGGGTTGGGGTTCCGCCGCCGAAGATCGCGTAGTAGGTGTCGCCCTCGCGCCAGCCGTGGGGGTCCCAGGAGCTGTACTTGCCGTGGCCGGGGTCGCCCTTCTTGGGGATGGGCACGATGGGGTTGGAGGGGAGTTTCTCCCACTCGATCAGCTCGTCGTCCTTGGCGACGGCGATGCAGTTGCCGACGCCGCAGCCGTGGTAGATGATGGTGGGGCGGCCCTCCTTGTTGACGAAGGCCCCGCCGCTGAAGATGCCCTGGTCGCCGTTGCCGGGGACGAGGGCGAGGGGGAGAATCGTCCAGTGCAGCAGGTCGTTGCTCACGGCATGGCCCCAACAATGGCCGCCGTGCTGGACGATGTACATGAGGTGGTAGCGTCCCTTCCAGAAGATTGCGCCGTTGGGGTCGAAGGGCATGCAGATGCCTTCGGGGCTGACGAAGTGGTAGCGGGGGCGGTGCGGGTCGGCGAGGAGCCGCGCGCGGAGGGCGCGGGCGTCGGCGACCAGGTCGCCGCCCTTCACCGGCGGCACACGGCCGTGCCAGCTCGGCACCTCGCCGCGGGCGCTCACCAGGTAGCTGCCGCGGCCGTCGAGCAC
>Ga0194112_10013135_pt1 | contig 10031 bp, 3 predicted proteins | sample TA2MahC400mmetaG_FD_146191 | JGI IMG/M metagenome (GOLD analysis project Ga0194112, IMG submission 146191) | Freshwater microbial communities from Lake Tanganyika, Tanzania - TA2015016 Mahale Deep Cast 400m | ecosystem: Environmental > Aquatic > Freshwater > Lake | place: Tanzania: Lake...
GAGAAAGCGAGCCTATTTTCTAAGGAATCGTCATCCCGCTGCGCGGCGCAATGTAAGATGAAAGGACACCCCCCTTAATCCCCCCGCAAGCGGGGGGAGAAGCAAGCAATAGCCGCAAGCGGGGGAGAAGCAAGCAATAGCCGCAAGCGGGGGAAGAAAGCGAGCCTATTTTACAAGAAATAAACTTTGCGTCAAGGCGGACGCCCTCGTCCGCCGTTTGTCAAATATGAATTGTCGGCGATGGAGGCGTGTGCCTTGCCAATTTAGATATTTCTCGAATTATTCAACAGCGTCTGCTACTTACGCACTTAAGCGCTCAAACGATTATTTAAAAATCCCTGAAATATCGATACCTATAATCCTGAATATTTCCGGCTATACGCAGTTCTCGAATCCAGTTCTGTTGGATATTCTGCTGTTCTTTGCCGGTTAAATTCATATAAATCACCGAATAGTTAGCGCGGAAGTCGTCCTCGCTAAAATCGCTCTTCGCTTCCATCACGGCGATATAGCAGCCGTTCTTGCCTTCGATGACATCCGAGAGTTCGCCGGAGTTCAAGCGAAAGGCTTGCACTAAAAAGTCCTTGTCGGCTTTAAGACCTTCCGGCAGTTTGCCGTCGGATTTGGCGGTGTCTTCGGTTGAATATACGGGCAGTCCCGCTGCGCCGGCTACTGCATCAAGGTCGGGGGGAGCGCTCATTCGGGCGCGCAGCCGCGCTGCCTCGGCGCTGGCTTTGTGCTGCCGCATTACCCGCGTAAGCGACTTGCGAATCTGCTCAGATACTTCGCTGAATGGCTTAATGCGCTCGTCGATGGCTTCGACGATTTTAAACACGACATAGCCCTCTGGGATAGGATAGACATCGCTGACAGTCCTGACCGGATTGTTGAAACAAAACTCCGCCGCCATTCGCATTCGGCCCAAGCCGGCGATATAACCCGCCTCTGAGAAGGCTTTCGTCGTATCGACAGCATAGCCGTATTCCTGAACCATCTGCTCGAAGCCGTGCTGCTCGATATCCTGCGCAAAAGTGTAGGCTTGGTTATAGACGGCTTCTCGCGTATCGGCCGACGGTTTTATCTTCAGCAGAATGTGCCGGGCTTTGACCTTCTCTTCACCGTTCTCGATTTTCTTATCTTCGACCCAGATGATATGATAGCCGAATTTGCTTTCGATCGGTCCTACGACTTGACCGATTTCGGCTTTGAATGCAGCGGATTCGAACGGCAGGGTCATCGCGCCGCGCCCGAACCAGTCGAGGTCGCCACCCTTTTCGGCGCTGGCTGGGTCCTCGGAACGTTGTTTGGCTAAGTTTTCAAAGTCCGCGCCGGCCTGCAACTCACTGAGGATATCTTCCGCCTCACGTTCGGTTTCCAGCGAATCTTGTCCCGACGGCTGCAACTTGAATTTTACATAGGCGAAGCGGCGTTGCCCATATTGTTTGTATCTATCGGGAAATAACTGGTAATATCTCTGGAGTGTCGCGTTGTCGATTTGGGTCGTGTCGAAATCGACCTTATCGAATAAAATGGCAATGAAGCGTAGTTTGCCGCGGGCGATCATCCGCAAGAATTCGTCCTTGACTTGCTCTGGCGAGACATCGGCGGCTTGGGCTGTGTGGAATATTAACTTCTGTTCGAGAAGATAGTTGCGCACCGACTCTTCAAAACCGATTAAGAACTGCGCGGCTTCCGGCCTCCGCAGGAACTGATGATAAAGGTTAATGTCGAACCGCCCGTTGCGCTTGAACGATTCGACTTCGCGAATCTCGTTGGGCGGGTAAAACTCGACGATATGCGCGATTTCACGGTCGGATACTTCAAGTCCTAACCGCTTGGCTTCCTGAAACTTCAGCAGCCGCTCGACCTCTTCGTCCCAGAGGTCTTCGCGCAGTTGTTTGAGTTTATCTTGATCGAGTTCCTTGCCCTCTTTCTTTTGAGTTTGTTCTTGTTTGCGTCGGGCGGCTTGTTCGAAATCTTCATATTTAATCTCTTTTTTATTGATTTCGCCGATGACGCCGGCTTTGACGCGCTCTTTGAACCCGCCCATACCCCAACTGAACACAATTGTGGCTAAAAATGCGAATACCAGAATCCACAGAATTGTCTTCATCTGGCTGCGCAGAGTGGTCATCATCATAGGGATAGCGCCTTAAGTGAAGGTTTTGTTTATATAAGAATAATGTTCGATTTAGCCTTTATAGAGGCAAATACAAACTTAAATTTACGGATTATTTCTTAATAAAACAAGTATCTTTACGATTTGAGCGATAGAGAGATTGTTAAAATCGGTTGTTGGAAGCAATTGTCTAATATATAATTATGTTTTATGTGAAATGTTAGAGTTAGCGCATCAGCCTACTTATATCACGCTGAAGCGGTGAACTCTAAACAACAATAAAAACAGGTATCCTTAAATTATTTGCCCGGTGCAAGCATCAATCTCAAGCGCTGAACTGTGCGCGGCGTCGCGCTTATGACGCGCAACTGTCCACCGGGAATGTTAAATTCCGCGCCTACTTCCGGCAGCGCTCCGCCGGCTAATTCGATGACATATCCCGCCACGGCGCTGGCTTTGTTAGATTGCAATATTAGTCCGGTCACCGATGTCAAATGGCTGAGCCGTGTCTTGCCGTCAATAAGCCACAACCTGTCGGTCAAACGCAGGCAGCCCCGCGCCGAGTGACGGCTTTCCTCAAGAATGGGACCTACTAACTCTTCAGCGATATCGTCGAGGCTGACTACACCGGCAAAACCGCCATACTCGTCGAAGACGCCGGCAAAGCGCGTCTTATGCCGGCGCAGCCACTCTCTGAGTCTCATAACCGGTAGAGATTCCGGCGCCATCGGCAAAGGTCGGATAATCTCTTTAACAGTTTGGGCAGAGTTTTCAGCCGCTTCGAAAAGCGCTAGATCGAGGGCGGTTACATATCCCTGCGGGTCGTCCAGGTCAGAGCCATAGACCACTAATCTTTGATACTGCGACTCCAGCATCCGTCGGCGAGCATCCGATATCAGCGTCGTCGAGGCTATCGCCGCAACTGTGATGCGCGGCGTCATAATATCGTAAAGCCTTTTAACGGTCAGATTCAAAGCCCCGGCCAGCAGATTTACATAGCGTGCCGAAGCGGGATTTCTATCATAACCTGTAAATAAGGCATTGGTCAATTCGTAGCGCGATAAAACACGCTCGACCTGCGCGCCCGGAAGTTTAAACCAACGCTGGACGATAGTGGTCGAATTTTCGACGAACGCGATTAAAGGATAAAGCCCCAGGCGGGTCACTTCGAGGATGTGCGCGCCGATGAAAGCCACGGAATTGGAGACATTGCGGGCGACGACTTTGGGCAGTGTTTCACCGAAGATAAGCAGGACGACCGGCGTCAAGATAAATATCACCTTCTCCGACACCCCCCGCTCGGCAAGCGCCAAGGCAAATATCGAGGCGTATGCAGTATTGATGAGATTATTGCTTGTCAGGACAGTCGCAAGAAAACGGTTCGGGCAGTCGATGAGTTTTAGGGTTTTTTGGGCGCGTTTATGCCCGGAATGCGCCTTGGCTGTTATGCCCAGCCGGTCTAAAGTGAAGAACACCGTTTCCAGGCCGCTGAATATTCCCGATAAGCCCAGCAAAACAATTACGAAAATTAGTTTTAGAAGGTCAACATCCTGCATAAATAACCAGATTGTGTATATTATCTTTCAATCTTCCAAACCCGGAATCTCTTGACGGGCTAAATTCTTTCTCGCCCATTCGACGCCCCGGCACATATTACACAACTTCTCAAAAGCAATGTTGCGCGGCAGCAAGCCGAACGGGCCTGTCGGCGCCACCCATAAGCGGTCCGGGTCATAATGCGCGGCGTAGCGCATTATCCCCATTCCGACCTCCATCTCAGACTCAACGCGCTTGTCCCGCCCGTCGATTAAACCCAATTCGACAATATGACCATTGAAATATCTATTTGAGACGAGTATATCGTCGTTGTGGGAGTTGTGGACTAAATCGAAGACTAATCCACCGAACGGCGACCGTTCCAACGACTCGGCAAGTCCGGCTAGGCTGCCGCTGCCGGCGATAAATATAACGGCATCGATATTGTCGCATAAAATAGAGCCGGCGGAAAAGAATTCGTCGGCTTGCGGGTCGTCGTCGCTTAAAAGCGGCTCTTCGATGAGAATATATTTCGCGCCGGCGGCGGCGAGTCCTTGCATCTCACGGTTTAGAGCCTGCGCCAAATCCATTGTTAGATCGGCGCGCCGTCGGGTGTAAAAGCCCGGTTCGACCAGACGCGCCAGGCTGAACGGACCGGTCAGAGCCGGCCGAATGTCAACCGGCGCCCGCTCTTGCAGAAAGCGAAAATCATCTACCAATATCGGACGCCGCCACTCGACACGGCCTGTCGCGTGCGAACGCAAAACCAGCCCGGCGTCGGATGCGTCCACATTTCCCTTACCAGTCAACCTGTCGGGCGGCGAGTCGAATCCGGCTAGACGCCGGAGAATATAGTCCGCCGGATTATCCCAGCGCAGATGTCCGTCGCCGGCGACCTCGACGCCGGCTGCGATGATTTCGACCAGCATCTCGACTGTCGCGCGTTGAAAAGCGCGCTCCAGTTCCTTGTCGGTTATATTGCCAGCCTGCCAATTCTCGATGGCGCGGTTGACGATGGACGGCCGCGGCGGCTCCGGCGACCGGGGATAACTGCCCGGCACAGTGGGAGTCAGCATTGATACTTCTTTATTATCGACATTTCGAGGGTTTATTAATATTAATGGGGTCAGAATATAGTGTCCACTTTCCCCCCGCAAGCGGGGGGAAAGACAATCACACAGCAATCTATATTCCTCCTTAGTTAATATAATAATATATTGTAACAGAAATCATATTATCTTTGTCGAAATATGTTTCTTAATTTGCGAAAGGTTTAATAGAAATTTAATCCAAGTCGAGGATTTCTGCTTTTTCGCTTGACAATTAGGCGCTATCGAGGTATATCGCTATTAGTAAATAAAGACATGCAACATTGCTTTCCGACCTGTTCTAACGCTTCCTAACTCTGCACTGCCCTACCGCACTTCCCGACTGAAATAAATAAAAATAAATAGATATCAACCATAGCATATCAGGAGATTAAAATGCTACGGGTCTGCAAACACTCTTTAAAGGGGTTATTGCTGGTGTTCGCGCTGCTGACGCTTTCCGGCGTTTCGACGGCGTTCGACTCGGCGCGCCCCGCTGGCGAGGCTTTGAGGGATGACAATGCATCCTTTCAGGCAGTTGTCGGAAATGACCCGGCCGACCGTCCGCGCCGTGACCGACCGGCGATAAGGGTCGAACCGGGTTCGCTGGAAGATGAACTAATCACCGGACAAATAAGGAACTATCCGTTTGAGATTAGCAATGCGGGGGATGAAAACTTAGTCTGGACAGCCACGCACCGTATTGTGCGTCAGGCGATGCGCGACGAACGCGAACGGGGTTGGCGCGAAGTCAACGATGGCGGTCCGCAACGCGACGCCGCCGGCGATATAGTCGCGCAGTTCGCAGGACCGAATGTCGCCAGCCAATACTGGTCGCCTATCGGCTACGACCCCCAGCGCAACCAGATGTATATCACCGGTTATTCGGCTAATACGGTTGTTGTCTATACTTGGGACGCCAATACCAACTATGTCAATCTGCGCGAAGTTCGTCGTATGGCAGCGACCTCGCCGATGGATGGCGCTTGGTATAACAATGTCATCTATGTCTGCAACCTGAGCATGAATACGAATCTATATCGTTTCGACGCCAATGGCAACAATGTCGGCAACTTGGTGATGCCCTTTGCCACCTATGGCTTGGCATTCGACCAGGACCGCGGCTTGATGTTCGCCCGCGAGCATGCCGGTTCATATCCGATACATGTCTATCTGATGGACGGCGTTAATCGCGGGGCGGAGATTGGGCAGATTACGAATTACAGCACTTATAACGGCGGCAATGTCAGCGTCTATAATTTGGAGTGGGTCTGGCGGCATCCGCAAGGTCAACTCTGGATTGTGAACAACTCGACGCAGCAGGTTTATCAAATTCTGGTGAATACTGCGAACTGGCAATGCGTCCGCACGGCGCGCAATTTCCCGGTCGCTTGCAACCAGGCTTATGACCCGGTCTGCCATGACGGGTTGAATCTGTGGGCTGGCGGCTATCAGAATGCCAATATCCGCATCTACGACGATGGCGTGCGGGAAGTCTATTGGTTGGATTACAATCCACAAGGGGGAACGATCGCGGCCGGCGAAAGTATGAATATGGTCGTAACCCTCAACGCAATCAGTTACATCGCCGGCGAATATGAAGCCGATATTACAATTGCATCGAACGACCCGGAAAATGAACGGGTAGTTGTGAATGTTTTAATGACGGTGGAGGCTGCGCCGGACATCGATGCGGTGTGGGGGACTCTGGCTACACCTTACGGCTATCCCCAAGAAGTCAACTGGAATGCCCGTTATCCCGACCTCTTCAATAATATCGACTTTCCGATGGCGGTTACTATCCGGAATATCGGTGTAGAAGAGTTGGCGGTGGAGGGCATCGATTTCGACAGCGATTGGCTCACAGTGGACCGTGAGGAATTTGTCTTAGCGCCGCGGGCGTCGCAGACTTTGACGGTGACTTTACGGGCGCCGGAGACGGGCGACCACCGCTTCACAATGACGGTGTTCTCGAATGACCCGGACGAACGCGAGTATGAGATTGCACTGCACGCCAACACCGGCGAGCCGCCGGTCATCATCGTTAATCCGGCTTCGCTCGAAGAAGATATGCACACGGGACAGATATTTGCGCGTGCGCTAAGTGTAACAAACGATGGCGAGGCGCCGCTGCGCTTCACCGTCACACATACGATTATCAATCAGCAGCGCGACGGCAATGAACGCGGCTTGCGTTTGGCAGATACCGGCCCCCGGCGCGACCCGGCCGGACAACTCGTCGCCCAATTTGCCGGTCCGAATGTCGCCGGACAATACTGGTCGCCGGTCGGCTTCGACCCGGACAACAATGCGATGTTCTTCAATGGCTATAATGCCAGTATGTGCGCCGTATGGACGCACGACAATTACCAGAACTTCCGTGAGTTGCGGCGCTTTGCGATGCCCAGCCCGATGGACGGCGCTTGGTTCAATGGTGCAGTCTATTGTAACCAGCATGGGCAGCAAACCCTGAGGCGTTTCGACATCAACGGCAACGCGCTGCAGGAAGTTCCGGCGGTCGGTTTCACCTTTTACGGCGTCGCTATCGACCAGGAAAACAGTCGGATATTCTATCGTAATGCGACCGTGCCTTATAATATCTATGTCTATCGACTCCTTGAGAACGGAATGCGCGGGGATTTGGTAGGGCAAATCGGCAACTATCTGCAATTCACAGGCAACCAAGCGCCTTACAATCTGGAATGGGTGTGGCGTCATCCGGAAGGACAACTTTGGATTAGCCAACAGAGCGCGCAACAGTTAGTCCAGATTCAGGTGAACACGGATAACTGGCAGGCGGTGCGGGAGGTCCGCCGGTTCTCCAACGGCGGCGCAAACACTCTTTATGACGCCTGCGCGCACGACGGGCACCATATTTGGCAGGCCGGACAGGCTTTGGCGAATGTGCGCATTTACGACGACGGCGTCGAGGAGTTATACTGGATAGGTTATGCGCCTAAGCAGGGTGAAGTCGCCGGCGGCGAAAGTATGGAGGTTATGTTGACGCTAAATGCCACCGGACTTGTCAGCGGAAATTATGAAGCGGATGTCCATTTCCGCTCGAATGACCCGGATAATGCCGATGTCGCGGTCAATGTGCTGTTGCACATCGAAGGCACGACCGACATCAAAGTCGAATGGCCGGCTGTTTACGGCTATCCGGATGCGATCGACTGGAATCGCCGTTATGCCGACCTTTTCACCGGCGGACCTTACACAATGACCGTCACCGTGCGTAATATTGGCGTAGAAGAGTTAGCGGTGGATGGAATAGAGAGCGACAATGATTATTTCACCGCCGATGCCGACCAGTTTGTTTTGAATCCGCGCGAGCAGCGCGTCGTTACCTTGACGGTCAATGTGCCGGCGGACGAACCCGGCGATTACAATGCGACGCTGACCATCATCAGCGATGACCCGGATGGGGATTATTTAATTGCGATGCATGCGCTCTGCCGGCTGCCGCCGGAAATAGTCGTAAGACCAGGCCAAATTGAAGATGAACTCTTTACCGGCGCCAGCGCTCAACATACGTTAACAGTAACTAATGAAGGCGATGCGCCGCTGCGCTACCGGCTCGACCATCAGATAATATCCGAGCCGGGCGGCGATGGCAGCGCCCGCGCTTTGCGCGAGGTTAGCGGTGGTCCGCGCCGCGACGCCTTCGGCGATGTTCTTGGGCAGTTCACCTGGCCGTTCCAGCAGCACGGGGGACTGGAGTTCGACGGTGAGAATTTCTGGGGTGTAACCCGCCTGAACAACCGCCAGTTATTCCGCTTTAATCCCGCCAACGGGCAAGCCCTGCAAGTCATCCAACTGAACCAGACCGACATCATCGGCACCGGTTGGGATATGGTCGAGCGGGTATTCTGGATTGCGCAATATGCGGCGGCGGGCAATCGCAGCCGGGTTTTTGTCGTTGACCGCGCCGGCAATCAAATCCGTCAATTCGACGGACCTTCCGGCGGGCATATAGACTTCGCTTTCGACCGCAACTTTGCTTATGCAAACGCCGAAAACGACCAGACCAATCCGCGCATCTATAAGATGAACCGGCAGGGACAGGTTATAGCGGTTGGACCGGATATTCGCGCGCTCATAAACCATAGCCGCGCTATCAGCCTGGAATATGTGCCGGCGCATCGCGAGGGCCGCTTCTGGGTGTTGTCAACCGGCTATGTGTCGCAACTCGACATCGACTTCGACAACGCTCAAGCCCGCGTCATCCGTGAATTTCGCACGACTAACGACTACGCCCACAACGGACTCTGCCACGACGGTTACAACCTCTATGCCGGCGGCAACTGGAGCGCTACAACAGGGTATATTCACGACGACGGCATCGCCGAGACCTACTGGCTCGATTATGAGCCCACCGCCGGTGAACTTGTTTCTGACGCGAGCGATGAGATAACGGTAACCCTCAACGCCGAAGGATTGGTCGGAGGCGGCTATGAAGCCGACATCCATTTTCGTTCCAACGACCCGGCTAATCCGGATGTGGCGGTAAATGTCCTGTTGAATGTCGAAGGCGCGCCGGATATCGCAGCCGCTTGGCCTCCGGCCTGGGGCTTCACCGAAGATGAGAATGCCGTGCTGGACTGGAACCGCCGTTATCAAGACCTCTTTTCAGGCGGACCTTATACGATGACGGCGACCGTTTTCAACGAAGGCACAGCCGAATTGGTCGTCGACGGCGTCGAAATCGATCACGATTATTTCAGGGTGCAACCGAATGAATTCGTGCTTGATCCGGACGCTTCATGCAATCTCACCATCACCTTTAATGCGCCGGCTGATGAACCGGGCGAATATAACGCGACGATGACCATCATTTCCAACGACCCGGACGAAGGCGAATATAACATTGCTTTACACGCACGTTGCTCGCTGCCGCCGATAATCGTCATCGACCCGCAAGGCATCGAAGATGTGTTGACAAACGAGGAAATCAACGAATCCATCCTCAATGTCGCTAATCGAGGCGAAGCCGAATTGCGCTTCACCATTGAACACGATATAATCCGCGAACCGGGCGATGACGATAACGCGCGCGGCTTGCGGTCGGTCGGCGGTCCGCAGCGCGACCCGGCCGGGCAACTAATAGCCCAATTTGCCGGTCCAAATGTCGCCGGACAATACTGCTCGCCGGTCGGCTACGACCCCGACAACAACGCAATGTTCTTTAACGGCTACAACGCCAGTTTCACCGCGGTCTGGACCTGGGATAACGACTATGCCAATCCGCGCGAGATTCGCCGCTGGGCAAACACCAATCCGATGGACGG
>Ga0194112_10013137_pt1 | contig 10030 bp, 9 predicted proteins | sample TA2MahC400mmetaG_FD_146191 | JGI IMG/M metagenome (GOLD analysis project Ga0194112, IMG submission 146191) | Freshwater microbial communities from Lake Tanganyika, Tanzania - TA2015016 Mahale Deep Cast 400m | ecosystem: Environmental > Aquatic > Freshwater > Lake | place: Tanzania: Lake...
GATTAATATTTCATGTGACATTAACCAATAGAAAAACAGATCTATAAACATTTTTTCTATCAGGATCTTTGTATAGTAAAAATTCTAATTTATGATTTTTGCCTGTTTGATTTGCCTTAAAGGTGAAAGAATATTCCAATTTTTTAGTATCTTCCAGGTTGATATCATTCTCTTCAATAATGGTTCCATCATATTTAATGACTAGGTGATATCTTGTGATATTAGTTTCATGGTTTATGATACCTATTATCACTTTTCCTTCTTCCCCTAGAGTTAAATTGGTTGGATAATCTGTTGCTTTTCCACCAGGACCTAAAATATAAAACTCTGTGTACTTTTCGGCCTGTTTTGGTGTCAACACAAGATAAATAGTCATTAAAACTGCGAAAATGATCACAATTATCAGAATAATCGATATAATTTTATCAGCCTTTGATTTCTTCCTGAATTGTTCTTTTATATCTCCCATAACAAAACTTCCTTCTTCATCTAATATATTTGTTATGTTCTTCAAATCACTTAGATAAACCTAATATAATCTAATATTAAGAAATTTTTAAAGCAGCCAATTAGTAAAATAAAATCTATTGATTCTAATCTTTTTTTTAAGCTCTGTAAAACACCTAAATGGTGGGATCACCTTTTTTTAATTTATCGAAATGTTAAAAAAGGAGAAAAATCCATTCTTAATAATTTCTAAAACAGATAGAAAGAAATTTCTATCAAATGATGAGATTGAAGAAATGATCGAAAAATATGATTTATTGCTGGTTATCGCTGATTTCCAGATTCCATAATTAAAGATATAAAAGTTAAGATAAAGGATTACTTGCTTAATAAATAAATTTTGATCATGCCATGTTAATACCATCTTTGACTCCTTTTAGAAGACATTTAAAAGATTTGAGGTCTCTGTGGTATACAATAAAAGTGCCTGTTTTAAACCAAAAATAAAATACAAAAAAATATAATAAAAAGGTAAAAATCTGCAATTTACTAGCATGTTGCCTCATAAAGAAAAACTGATTTCTGAACCAATAATATATCTTAGCCAAACTCGTGCTTGATGCTGATATTTTATGCCATATAATCGCCTTTGGGACATAAAATGAACTGTAACCAGCATTATAGCCTCTTATACACCAATCATTTTCTTCCCAGTATGTAAAATAGGATGGATTGAGCAAGCCAATTTTCTCGATCATTTTAGTTTTCACCAGCATACAGGATCCATCGACATGGCTTATCTCCCTCACTTCATCATATTGTCCATTATCAACTTCATATTGACCTATATGGCGCGGTTTTCCCAGCCAGAAATTAAAACTTCCACCGGCAAAGTCTATCACATCCCTTCTACCTTTAAAATCATAAAAATAAATTTTTGGCCCAGTAAAACCAATTTTTTTGTCTTTTTTTGCTATTTCAATTAACTCGCTTAAAAATTCTCTATCAACAACAGTATCATTATTCAATAGCAGAATATAATGAGGATTTAATACATTCAAAGCATATCTCATTCCAATGTTATTTCCCTCGGCAAACCCATAATTTTTATCATTTTTTATGAGTATCAGTTTCTTATTTGAAGGTAAATCTTCATAATCCTTTCTTAATTTTTCTGTATTTTCTAATTCATTTTTTATAGGCTCAAAAATTGTTATTGGCTTATTATCTCGTTGGTATTTAAAAAAGTTAGTGTTTACCTTTATCTGACCTTCACAGTATTCTCTAATTTTTTCTATAGATTCGTCTTTTGAAGCATTATCCACCACGATTACGTCATAATTTGGATAATTAATCTGATATAACGATTCTAGACACTCTATTGTGTCCTTCCAACCATTCCAGTTTAAAATTATAATCGAAACATTTGTATCCATTTTATCCTCAGCTATTAATACCTTATTTATGAATTTTGAGAAAATATCAGTTCTTTTTTGAAAATTTTATAATAAAAAGGATTTTTGAAGTTATTTTATGTTATTAAATTTTAAAAATTAAAGGATTTGAATCTACCAAACATAATTATTAATAAATAATCTTTTTTTTGTTTTAAATCCTATTTTCTTTCTTCAGAAAGTAGTTAAGCTGATCGTTCAGTATGTCTCTTAGACTCTTTTCTATCTCTGCTCCAATATTTTGAATCTTCATTGTGTCTGATAGGAGAATAGGAACTTCAGCAGGTCTGAATCTTTCTGGATCAAACTCTATTAAAATTTTTCCCTTGTCAGTTTCTACTTTAATCCCTTCATCATTTATTGAGTATTCCAGATCTCCATCCAGAATCATCTGATCTATTTTGGTCTTTTCAAATTTGATTCCAAAAACTTCTGATTGATCCAATTCTGTAGGCTCTTTAATCATCTTTTCACCATCTAAAGTCTCAATTTTTTCGATATTCCATCCCGCTTCTTCTAAACCCAATAAAATGTAGCTTAAAACGGAATTAGTCCTTAAAGAACCCTGGTTATATACTTCACCACCCCTACCTCTCTCTGCAAGTATAATGTAACCATTCACAATATCTCTTACATGTGACCAGTCTCTAAATGCATTTATATTTCCAATAACAATTTTATCTACTTCTTTAAACTTCAGTTTCATAATCTGGTTCGTAATAACTGAAGTAACAAACATCAGACCTCTTCCAGCCCCTTCATGATTAAAAGCTCTAGATACCACTGTTTCTAAACCATAGGAATGATAATAGTTCCTCATCAAATAATCCCCATAAACTTTTGAGACAGCATAAGGTGACATGGGTCTTAGAGGATTGGTCTCCTTTATAGGTAATTCTGGAATTATCTCGGGTTCTGGAAATATAGTTCCATATTCCTCTTTTACAATTTGATATTGTTTTTGTGATGATATAACCAGACCATACTCTTCACTAGAACCCGCAAAAACTATTTTAGCATCATGATCCTTTATTCGCACTGCATCTAGTAGATTTGCAGTTCCCATACCATTTATTAGTTGAGTTTCCATGGAACTTTCAAACGATCTAGGAACAAATGATTGAGCTGCTAAGTGAAAAATGAATTCAGGCTGTGATTTATCGAGAGCATCAGCTAAAGAGGTTATATCAGTTAATTCCCCCTCCAATAAATTAACATTACCTGTAATTCCTCGATCAACTAAATTCTTAGCTCTTGTACCATCAGATCTTCTTCTTATAAGCCCAAAAACATTTGCTTCTCTTCTTACTAACTCCTCTGCTAAATAAGATCCAGCAAATCCACTTATACCAGTTATTAAAACATTTTTTCCTTTCCAATTCATTTCTATAACTCCCTTAATCTATTCTTTAAATTTTAATTCATTAAATATTTAATCATTCACATCTAAATTCTCTAAATCAATGGCATGATTTAGGTGGTTCAATAATCTTTCTCCAGCCTTCTCTAAAGTCCAAAATTCCTTAATCGTCTTTAAAGCTTTCAAAACTAAGGATTCCCGTTTTTTATTATTTGAAAGCATTTCAACAACAGCTTCGGCAAATAAACCTTCATCTCTTACTGTAAGCACTCCGGTTTTATTATTAATAATGGTTTCCCTCAGACCTCCCTCTTGCACACCAACCACTGGTGTGCCACAAGCCATGGCCTCCAAAGGCACAAATCCAAAAGGTTCAAGATAGGGAGCATAAACGACCAGTCTAGCTTTATTATAAAGCATTACAAGTTCATGATCCTCTACAAGATTCAAGATTCTCATCTTAACATTAAAACTATCTGCAAGTTTTTCAAGATAATTCCTCCACGAAATATCAACATAATTTGAAACTATAACCAGTTCGGGACGTATCCTGGAATCAACCTGACCCAGGGATCTTAAAATAAAATCATAACCCTTTGAAGGTGTACAAGTCCCCACAGAAAGCACAAAATCCTTTTTAGAAACTTCAAGAGGCCCGAAGAGTTCATCATCCACCCCCAGATACGATACAAAAGAATTAACCCCATAAGATCTTAGAATATTTTCCCTGGAAAAATAAGAATTTGCTAAAATATAATTAGCAAAGGAAACATTTTCCCTGTCTATTTTGGATATTCTATTTAAAACATAATTAATAACCATTTTAGTTATGAAATTACTTTCACCCTGAGTTGGTATTTGAGATAGAAATTGAAAAGTTTCAATATCCCTGGGGTGTTGCTGACTATAATAAACCAATGGTTTCTCAATATACTTTAAGAGGAAAGGGGAACCTGTATAATAATCCTGTTCGCTGAATACAACATCATAATTTTGCCTGTTGATAACATCAGCGATTTTTTTTTCACTATTTTCTAGGTCACGTAAAGAAATACGTTTTACAAGGGGAGGGGCGTACTTAAAAGTGGAATATATTAAACCAGTTATAGTGTAGTTAACTGGGAATATGTAAATATTGTTAGCAACTTCTTCAAGTGGCAAAAATTCCTCATTAGCTGTAGAAGGTATATAAATATCAACAATATGGCCTGATTGAGTTAAATATTTAACATGCCCATATAAAGCCCTTTTCGCACCACCTGAGGGTAAATTATGGAAAACAGCTATTTTCATAGTTTTTTAACCTCTGTTAATTAGAAAAACTTATTCACCCAGAACCTCTTTATAAATATTAAAGGTTTTATCTGCAGTCCGCTCCCAGCTAAACATCTTAGCCCTATCTGTCCCTCTTTTTCTTAAATCTTCTTTAAGATCTTCATCTGTCCAAACCTTATACATTTCACCGGCTAAACCATCAACATCATATGGATCAACCATGATCCCTGCATCCCCTACTACTTCAGGTAAAGAAGAACTATTAGAAGTTATCACAGGAACACCACAAGCCATAGCCTCTAAAACTGGCAAACCAAAGCCTTCATACAAAGAAGGAAAAACAAATAAATCAGATGCATTGTAAAGGGCCGGTAGATCTTCTTCAGGTACATAATCAATGAAAATCACATTTTTACGGATTTTAAGTTGGTCTATCAGGTCAAAGGTTGTATTTCTCTGTGATTCCGGGAGTTGAGGTCTGCCCACCTTCACTAATTTAATTCCTTCAAGACCGTGTCTTGTTTTTAATTTATGAAAAGATTTGAGTAATAATGTAAAATTTTTTCGGGGCTGTTCTGAACCAAGATATAATATAAATTTTTCTCCTAGTTGGTATTTCTTCTTAATGTTGTCAACTTCACCTGTAGATAACCTTTTGTATTGTTTATCAACCCCCAAATATACTGTTTCAATTTTATTGGAAGGTATTTTTATGTATTTAATCAAATCATTTTTTGTATGTTCTGATATGCTTATTATTTTATCTGCATTCCTCATCCCTTTAATAGAGTATTTCATAAACCATGTATTCATTGGTATTCTGCTATTATCTTTGAAAATGAGGGGTATAAGATCCAGACACGTGGCTACCTTTGGTGAATCGAATTTAAGGCGATTGAGGAGATATGTTTCCTCTTGGGAAAATATGTGAGTTATATCTGCCCTGCTTCTTATATGTTTTTTAAGTATTTGAGGATAAAAGAACATCCTGTATATTAAATCTTTATACGGCAGATTATATCTCCACTTACATTCATAGGGAATTTCTTTAAAGTCAACCTTTTCATTCAAATTTTCTGATGTTTTAGAATAAACCCTATATTTGCCATAAATCTCACCCAGATTTAAACCAATAATTGCATCCACTATCAATTTACGATTCATTGCATTCACTTTTACATTTTATAGAGTTTTTCATATATTTTCCATGTATCCTTAGCAGTTCTCTCCCAGGTAAACATTTTAGCTCGATTTAGACCTCTGCTACTTAAATCCTCACTTAGATCATCACTATTTAAAACATTATACATCTGCAAAGCCAGATCATCAACATCAAAGGGATCCACCATTATTCCAGCGTCCCCCATAATTTCAGGCAAAGAGGAAGTATTAGAGCTTATAACTGGACAACCACACGCCATTGCCTCTAAAGGAGGAAGACCAAAACCCTCATACAAAGAAGGGTAAACAAATAAATCAGCCAAATTATAGAAAATAACCAAATCCTCCTCTGGAACATATCCTGTAAAGACCACCTCTTTTTGAAGATTTAGTTTTTTCACTGCTTCAAATATGTCCTTATATCTCCATCCCTTACTTCCCACAATTACTAACTTGTGCTTTATACCCTCTTTTTTTAACTTATAAAATGCCTTAATTAAAGTCGAGATATTTTTTCTCTTTTCTAAAGTTCCCACGTATAATATAAAAGGAGAACCTAAATTATATCTTCTCTTTAATTCTTGCCTCAATTTGTCCTTATCCGCCTTTAATTTATATTTATCATCGACACCTAAATGAATAACCTTAATCTTTTTTTCAGAAAGACCTAAATGTTTTAAACAGTCTTTTTTCGTATTCCATGAAATAGCCACTATAACATCTATTCTATTTTTTATTAATTTCAATGTCAAATTCCATAAAAGTGATGTTTCTCTTGTATGAGTTTCTGGAAATAATATGGGAGTTAAATCATGGATTGTTAATACTTTTTTTACATTTAGATTCAAAAAAAAAGGAGTAATCTGAGTATACCAATGTATTGGCATATGCAAAACATCTATCCTCGCCCTCTTAATGGCTTGAGGTAAACCAATTAAATTCGTCATTTTGAATGGTATCTTGGGTATGATAACGTCATTTGTTTTAGAGTAAACAGCATCTTGAGACTTTTCATAATGAAATAAAAATATGTCCCTTGATTTACCATATTTTATCAGATATTTAATAAGGTTATAGGCATAATTATTCACTCCTGTTCTCTCCCAATCTATACTCCAAGATGTTATACCTAAATTCATCCTACAACCACTTCCAAACCTTTCAAATTATATTTCAGTCTTACTTATGTTCAGTCTTACTTCAATATTATAAAAGTAATTTGATATTCAATAGTTTACCTAAAAGAAAATAATATTAGCGCACATAAAATGTTTATATAGAATTAAATTTCAATTTGCTTAATTATTTATTGTATTGCATGATAATTTCATCAGCCAAATTTTGATATTCTTGCAGTATTTTTTTCCGAGGATTTTCTGAATTGAACTCTTCAATTAGTCTCAATTTCATATAAGCGATAACTCTGTAGACTACTGACAGAAAACTTATGGCCAATCCCCTGAAACCATCTTTATATCCCTTGTTAGTAATATAAATATTAAATAGTCCTCCCATCATCTTCAATAAAAACATTATAAAATTGTTTCCAATATCAATTCTTTCTCTTTTTCCCTCATACATATTCACTGCTTCAATTGTGGTATACTTATTAAGAGCTTTTTCAATGTAATGTTCAAAATCAATGTACGCAAAGTGTATAAAGCCTTCTTCTGGATCCTCTATTTCAAATATTCGTGCATCATCCTTTATAATAAAATTTTTATGAATGGTACCGACATATTTACAGAAATTCTTTTTAAAAAATCGGGGATGCTTATCTTCCTGTGCCCCCCATCCACCATACTGCACTAATGAACCTAAAAAATAGTTATTATGGGGAACATAAACTACATCTCCCTGATCCTTTTCCACAATCTGTAAAAGTCTATCTCTCAATTTTACTGTTACTAACTCATCTGCATCAACTATAAGTAGCCATTCATTTGAAGCTTGTTCTAAAGCAAATTGCCTTGCAGGATCTGCATAGCCAAATCTCTCGAAGAAAAATATTTTATCAGTATATCTCTTTGCTATTTCCACTGTCTTATCATCACTGTACATATCCACTATAATTATTTCATCAGCCCATTTAACGCATTCTAAACAGTTCTTAATATTTTTTTCCTCATTTAATGTGTTAATCACTACAGATATCTTCATTCAAATTCCTCTAGATATTCATATTTTTAATTCAATAGAGTGCTTACAATTGCTTAACAAATTTAAGAAGCATTGAATAAATCAGATACATCGGCATAAAATTATTTATTGTTTTTTATTTATTGTTTTTTTTTATTTTTTTATTTTGATTTAAATATCTGCTTAAATAGATAAACATCTTCTTTTGAAAAAGATTTTAAAAAGATTAATGCACTGAAATATATAATAGTTGAAATTAAAATCGCTGCCCCTAGATTCAAGTTTACACAATAAATAAATAACCCCATAATCATGCTGGCTATGATTGGTTTTATTATTACTCTGGGAATATTGATTTTGTATATATATTTTGATATAAGGTGGAAATAAAATATAAATAAAGTTAATTCTGTAATTACAGTTACGAAAGAGGCTGCAACATAACTAAAACTGGGAATGAGTATTAGATTCAATATAACGTTAATAGACATGCAAATGAAAGTTATTCTAATTGTGGCACGTTGCTGATTTATAGATGTTATAGATGCCCCTAATACATAATTTAAAAATATTATAGGTATAGTCCATATAAGAATTTGAAGAGCTAATATTGATTCTGTAAAGCCTGTAGGATAAATGAGCCCTATAATCTTATCAGCTAAAAGAGTTGTTCCAACTGCAATTGGTAACCCTATCATGCTCAGATATTTAAAAGATTTTTTATAGGACAATTTTAAGGATTCCTTGGAAGTAATATGGAATTTAGAAAAAATAGGATAAATCGCAACTGCATACATAGAAGGAACAAACATTAAAGCTTCCATTAAACGATAAGAAGCAGTATACCAACCCACAGCAAGATTACCTTTAATCAGAGATAAGATCACAGTATCAACTCTAAAAGCTACCAAAGCAAAAATACTTGCAAGGGAAATAGGTAAAGCTTCTAAAATTATATACTTCCAAAAACTCCAATCAAACTCAATCTTAGGTAAAGCAAACTTCCATATACATATAATGAAACTGTAGGCCAATACAACTAAAGATGCAATTAAATAAATGAAAGCGAATCCAATAATACTGAATTTGTAATATATGGCGATAAAAACACCTAGAAACATCAAAAAACTGGTCAATATTTGTGCTATAGATAAATACTCCATTTTTTCGTAGGCCTGATAAATTGATTGAAACATATACGCGAAAGAGCTGAATATAAAATTCAAAGCTATTAAATAAATAATATTCAAGGTTTGCTGTGGATAACTGAATATATTAGCCACTAAAACAATTAATCCGAACGTAAAAAAAGCTAAAATAGTTTTTATTATGGCAACATTCCCAAGATATTTACTGGCTAAAGATTTATCTCTAGCAACATCCCTTATTGTTATCAAACCTAAACCTAAATCTGTAAAAACTGCAAAGATTCCAGCAAAAGCGATAGCGGTGGATAAAAGCCCAAATCCTTCTGCTCCAAGATAACGGGCCATATAAATAGTATAAAAAAATGCCAGTATGTAACTGGAAATTTGAGATACAATCAACACAACTGTATTCTTTGCTAATTTCCGTACTGTGCTCATTTGTACACCTTATGAATGACATTATATAATACTCACTTATTCCAAATAAAAACTCCTAAATAAACGACTATAAACGACTATAAACTAATTCTTATTAAAATATTACAAAATCTTTAAGTTTAAACAATACCATTTTATTTCTTTTTTCATCACTTAACCCCATGATAGTTTCTTATTCCTTTAAAGAATTTTTTTTGTTATATGCCTATATTTTTGTTATATACCTATAATCTTCAATCAACATTTCAAGCAGATAGGACAGCAAAAACCAGCCCTCAATTTATGATTACCTTTTTATCCTTTTTATTTTTCATTATCGTCATTCGCAGAATTTATTACGGAGTTTTTTTATTTTATAATTGATTTAATCTATTTATTAAATTGAAGAGATTTCCAAGATTAGAGTATAAAGAACTATTAGGCTAAATAGAAATACCAAATTTGAATATTGATAATCGTTTATTCAGCTGTTTTATTGGTAATTAACCTAAAAATTTCCAATTAACTTTTCAGGTGACATTAACCAATAGAGAAACAGGCCTATAAACATTTTTTTCTATCAGGATCTTTGTACATCAAATAATATTTTTTTTAATATTTATGGCACA
>Ga0194112_10013138_pt1 | contig 10030 bp, 11 predicted proteins | sample TA2MahC400mmetaG_FD_146191 | JGI IMG/M metagenome (GOLD analysis project Ga0194112, IMG submission 146191) | Freshwater microbial communities from Lake Tanganyika, Tanzania - TA2015016 Mahale Deep Cast 400m | ecosystem: Environmental > Aquatic > Freshwater > Lake | place: Tanzania: Lake...
ATGATTACGACGGGATCAACTTTTTTTCTGCCTTTCCAATTCTGCGATTCCCCTCAATTGCTCTCTGAGGGTCTCCTTTATTTTCTTGCTTTCGATCTTCCGTAAAAGCTTGATCAGAGCGACCTCTTCCGGGTCTAAAGGTAAAGAAGTCCTATCCATTAAGTCCCTCTTTTTAGAGTAATATTTTCCACGAGGTTCGGACACGATGGGGACTCCTTCTCTCTCAAAGAATGTGCTCACTGAAATCCCTAATGCCCCTGCTATTCGCTGAATCATTTCTGTGGAAATTTTATTCACTCCTTTCTCATATTTTTGGATCTGCTGAAAGGAAACCCCTACTTCTTCAGCTAACTTCATCTGAGACATCCCCAAGGCTTTACGAATCCTTTTAATCTCTTCGCCTATTTCCTTATGGCTTTTTATCATAAATAGCTCTAAAAGATTTAATTCCCATTGAAATCCTTGAATATTTATGCTTGGAATGTCTATAAACCTATGGTTGTATTTTATCCTTGACTTTTACAACTAATGATTGTATTTAATTAAAAAACAATAAGCTTTTCATTAAAAGGGTTAAGAGATTGAAAAGAATTTTGATCGTCGATGATCATGAAGAAATTAGGGATCTCTTATCAAAATTTTTTCGTTCAAGTGGGTACGAGGTGGAAAGCGTTGAAGATGGCGAGATGGCAGTGAAAAAGGTGAATGAAAAGAGATATGATCTGGTTGTGACAGATTACATGATGCCTAAAATGAATGGGTTCGATTTATTAAAGAAATTAAAGATGGACAACCCTCAATTACCAATTTTGGTAATATCTGGATCTGCTGTGGAAGAGGCGTTTTTCACCCAATCAGGGGCAGATGCCTTTCTGGCAAAACCTTTAGATATCTTAAGAATGAAGATTTTGGTGGAGAAAATATTAAATTCACAACAAATACTTAAACCCAACCCCGAGCGACCAGAACCCCAATAAGCAAGAAAAAATCCGCAGGCTCTTGAAATCCTCTAAAGGGGGACGTGTTTTCGGAGTTTCCTTGATTTCCTGCATAACGGCTTCCTTGGTTAGATCAAAAGAAAGGACTCGATTGGCCAGCCATTCAGAATCAGTGATCTAACTGTGGGGGCAGCGGTCTTACTCCCTTTACCTCCCGGGGCATTCGCCTGGAGTTCAATTTTTGCAGGCCGCGAACCGCTACCCCCAAAAGAATAGCTGGCACCCAGACCCAGGTAATTTCGCTGACCAGGACTTCCCTTCCCCAGGAGGAGAAGAAAAAATCGATCCCGAGGGGAGAAACCTTCAAGGGAGTCCAGGGGAGATAGTATCTCGTCTGGATAAAGGGAGAAAAGAAAGCCACTCCCAACCCCCCATCGGTCATGGCATCCAGGATCCCGTGGGAGCAATTAAGGGATAAGAAAAAGGCTCCCATCTTCCACCAGCGGGAAGAGAAAAGACGCAACTCTCGGAAACCTAAAAGCATGACTCCCGCCGTCAATAAAAAAGCAAAAAAGAGGGAATGAGTGAACCCACGGTGGCCCAGGACGGACCCGTAATGGATTCCCCAGTAGAAAGCAAAGATATCTAAATCCGGAAGGATGGAACAGAAGATGGCTAATAGCCAGAAACGCATCGGCCTTTCTCCGGGGAAGAAAGTTTTTCCCATAACTATTGCTAAAAATCCATGAGTGACTGCTGAGGCCATAGGTAAATTCAGTCTGAGAGACGCCTACCCTTATAAGTGGATAGCCCCATTTTTCAAATTTAAGGGCGGGGCCATTCATTCAGGATTTTACCCATTCGGCAGGGCTCAGGGTGAACCCTGCGCCCCTCGTCTTGAGCTCGGATCGAAAGCAAGGCCCAGCCTTTAGGCTGGAGAGGCAAAAGGTTCACTTGGTTGGCTCCAAGGGGAAAGTAACTTCAAAAACCGTTTCTCCCTTTTGGGAGGAATATTGGAAAGAGGCTCCATACCGCCCCAGGATTTTTTGGGCAACGAATAAGCCCAAACCTTGATGCTTTCCTCCTTTGGTAGTAAAGAAAGGTTTAAATAGATAGGGTTTCAGGTCTTCAGCAAAGCCGCATCCTGTGTCTTTGATAATGACCTTTACCTGCCGCCCGCTTTTTTCGGTAATCAAGGTGAGCTCTTTCCGGCTGGACCCCTCCATGGCCTCGAGGGCATTTTGGATCAGGTTAAAAATTCCTTGACTGAAGTCTATATAGTACCCCTTTAAAGCTGGCAAAGGAAAAGAAAAGGATTTCTGCACCCGAACCTCGTGTTTAAAAAATAAATTATTTCTTAGCAGGGACAATTCTTCCTCTAGCAGGTCATTGAGCTGGATCAATTCTGGGGCATCCTGCTCTTCATGCATGCCCTTCCGGGTTAATATCTCTACCAGCGCCTTAAATTTATCAATCTGCTCCAGGCATTGCTCCATTTGGTCCGGCATCCCCGCCGGAATCTTATTTTCTTCTCTGGCTATCATTCTCTGGAGGAGTTCCATCTGCATGGAGAGAATCTGGATGGAACCGTTCAGGTTGTGAGCGATTCCTTTTATAAGAGCCCCCAAGGTGGATTCGCGATACCTCTCAATATAAGCGGAGAGGAGTTTTTCGGGATCAAGGGGAGAGGAGTTTTTAATCGTCTTTTTCGAATTTTTTTCCATGGTAGTTTCTCTTTATCATAGCAAATAAATTAAATGCAATGAGAATTTTACCTATATGATAACAGTGCTGTCCAAATTAGATGGAAAATTGATCAATGCTTATTGAATTTATTGCCCTTTCGCCCATGGTTTTGCTTTCTTCATGGTCAGGTTACCCGCTACCTGCTGTCCAATTTACGCAACACTAGGCTATCTATCAGCTTGTCATTCCTACGGAAGCAGTCCCGCCTTTGGCGGGATGGATTCCCGCGTGCGCGGGAATGACGGATCAACGACTTTTTGAAAAGGTTAATTTGGACAGGCCTGGTAATTGCTCCAAGCAAAAATGGGGTAAAAGTTGACAAAAGTACTTAAGTATAATAGCTTTATATTATAGTAACTGCGGGAGGAGGAAATATGACTTCCAAGAAAATCGTCCTTCATTTTTCCAAAGAAAACTGGAATAAGCCCATAGTTTACCGGCTGGTCAAAGACTTCAACCTGAGCTTCAATATTCTCAAGGCCAATGTCCTGCCCCGGCAGGAAAGCTTCATGGTTTTGGAACTGAGCGGGCCCAGAGCCGATTTTAAGCGGGGGCTGGAATACCTGGCTGAAGCCGGGGTTGGCATTGAACCTATTGAGAAAGATATTGCCCGGGACGAAGACAAATGTACCCATTGCGGAGCCTGTACGGCGGTGTGCCCGACCGGCTCCCTGTACATCAACCGGAAGAGCATGGAGGTTCTGTTCGATTTGACCAAGTGCAGCGCCTGCGAGCTGTGCATCAGGGCCTGCCCTCCGCGAGCCATGGAATCGCGCTTGGTGTGAGGAAGATGCGTCGGGTTTACCTCGATCATAACGCCACAACCCCCGTCCATCCCGAAGTCTTAGAGGCCATGATGCCTTTCTTCCAAGACCAGTTCGGTAATGCCTCCAGCATCCACTGGGCCGGGCGGGAGGTCAAGAAACATTTGGACGAAGCCCGGGAAAAGGTCGCGGTCCCTTTAAACGCCAATCCGGATGAGATCATCTTCACGGGATGTGGAACGGAAAGCGATAACATGGCCATTAAAGGCGTGGCCTTGGCCTTCCAGGAAAAAGGGAGGCATATCATTACTACCCGGGTTGAACATCATGCCGTGCTCCATACCTGCCAGTTCCTGGAAAAAATGGGCTGGGAGGTAACCTATCTTTCCGTGGATAGCGAGGGATTGATTGACCTCGAAGAACTTCGCCGCTCAATTAAGCCGCAGACCGTCTTAATTACCATCATGTTGGCGAACAATGAGACCGGCACCATATTCCCGGTTAAGGAAATCGGCGAGATCGCCTGGGAGAGAGGGATTATCTTTCATACCGATGCCGTGCAGGGCGTAGGAAAACTGCCTATCGATTTAAAGAAGTTGCCGGTGAATATTCTTTCCCTGTCCGGCCATAAAATTAACACCCCGAAAGGAATCGGGGCGCAGTATATCCGTAAAGGAACGAAATTGGCCTCCCTAATCCACGGAGGAGCCCAAGAGCGGAATCGCCGGGCCGGGACAGAAAATATTCCCTACATTATCGGGCTGGGAAAGGCCTGCGAGATCGCCCGGCGCGATGCAGCCAAACGTCAGGCGCACCTCTTGTCCTTGCGGGACCGCCTTCACCGGGGAATCTCCGACCGTGTTCCCCACGTCAAGTTGAACGGCCATGCTACTAAGCGACTACCCAACACCCTGAATCTGAGTTTTTTGTACATCGAAGGCGAATCCTTGCTTTTGAATTTAGACCTGGAGGGTATCGCCGTTTCCTCAGGCTCGGCCTGCACCTCAGGCGCCCTGGAGCCTTCCCATGTCCTCTTAGCCATGGGTATTCCGCCGGAGGTCGCTCAAAGCGCGATTCGTTTCAGCCTGGGCTTGAGCAATACCGAGGCGGATGTGGACTATGTCGTCGAAGTGCTGCCCAAGATCGTCCAAAGACTCCGCTATATATCGCCGTTGTATCAAAAAGAGGTGGCGGCGTTAAAACGCGGATAAAGGTGAATCTTTGCTGGCGGGTAAAAGAGGGCGAGTGGCCGTGGCCATGAGCGGGGGTGTAGATAGCTCCACCGCCGCCGCCGTTTTAAAAAAGGAAGGATATGAAGTTATCGGCCTTACCATGCATCTTTGGGAGCAGGAGCAAAGTGACCGGGGAGATTTCAGTCACTGTTGTTCCCCGGAAGATATTCGCGATGCCCGCCGGGTGGCTGACCAAATTGGCATCCCTCATTATGTAGTCAACCTGCGCCAAGTTTTTAAGGAAGAAGTGGTGGATTACTTCCTTAGCGAATACCTGCAAGGACGAACTCCCAACCCGTGCCTGCGCTGTAATGACCGGATAAAATTTAAGGTTCTCCTCCATAAGGCGGAAGAATTGGGAGCCGAAGTCCTGGCTACCGGACATTATGCCCAAATTGAACTGGACCCGGCAAAGAAAAGATACCTTCTTCGTCGCGGGAAAGATCGCCAGAAGGATCAGTCTTATTTTCTTTTTACCATGACCCAGGAGCAGATGGCCAAGGTCATCTTTCCCTTGGGGGCGAAAGCCAAGAGCGAAGTTCGCCAGCAGGCCTTAGAGCTTGGGCTGCGGGTAGCCCGTAAAAAAGAGAGCCAGGAAATATGTTTTATTCCCGATAACAACTACCGGCGTTTTATGGAAGCAAGAATGGGAAAAGAAATTTCCCGGCCCGGAGAAATCGTCAACCGGCAGGGGGAGGTCATCGGCCGGCACCGGGGTCTTTATTCCTTCACTATCGGCCAACGCCGGGGACTGGGCATCGCTTCTCCCCACCCTCTTTACGTTCTGGCCCTTGATGCCCGGCAAAATCGCGTGCTGGCCGGAAAGAAAGAGGAACTGTTGACCGAGAGCTTTATAGCCCGAGGGGTAAACTGGATCTCTTTCCTTAGACTGGAAGAAAAAATAGAGGCTGTGGTTCAAATTCGTTATCGCCATCCTGGAGCGCCAGCGGTTATTTCTCCTTTGGGCCGGGGAGGAGTAAGGGTGGACCTAAAAATTCCGCAAAGGTCGGTGACCCCGGGGCAAGCGGCGGTTTTTTATCAGGGAGATGAAGTTTTGGGAGGAGGATGGATAGAGAAAGCCCTCTGAAAATCGCCATCTCCACTTTGGGTTGCAAGACCAACCAGAGTGATGCCGCCTCCTTAGCTGCTGAACTGGCCGCCCGCGGTCATGTTATCGTGCCCTGGCAACAAGCGGCCGACGTTTATGTTATCCATACCTGCACGGTGACCCAGAAAACGGATTATCAGTCCCGCCAATTAATCCGCCGGGCTATGGCCCGGGACGCCGGAGCCCAGATCATCGTCACCGGCTGTTATGCCCAGGTTGCTCCCGAAGTCCTTCGCGAGATCCCTGGAATTGATTTTATAGTAGGAGTGAATGAGGCCAAGCAAATTCCCGAAATTATAGCCGCCGGGAAAAAAAATAAGGAAGCAATGGTTATAACTTCTCCGGTTGCGGAGACCGGATGTTTCCAGGACGGAAGGCTTCCGTTTTTCCCCGGCCGCACCAGGGTTTTTCTTAAAGTCCAGGACGGCTGCGACTCCTTCTGTTCCTATTGCCTGGTTCCTTATGCCCGGGGGAGGAATCGCAGTCTTCCTCTTGCCGGGGTGGTGGCCAAAGCCAGCGAACTTTGGCAATACGGGACTAAAGAAATTGTTCTTACCGGGATTCACCTGGGAACTTACGGCGAAGACCTTAACCCGCCCCAATCTCTACTTAAAATGCTGCAGGCTCTGGAGCGGGAACTGCCGGAGATAAGAATCCGGTTGAGCTCCATAGAACCAAAAGAGGTAACCCCGCCCCTCATTGACTTCTTGGCCATTTCGAAAAAAGTTTGTAATCATCTGCACCTTCCCCTGCAAAGCGGAGACGACGGGGTTCTAAGGAGAATGAACCGCAATTATACGGCGGGTTTTTTCGCAGATTTGGCCTGTCGGCTCCGGCAAAAAATACCCGAACTGGCTATTGGTGTGGATGTCCTGGCCGGCTTTCCGGGAGAAGATGATCAGGCTTTTAGAAATACCTTGCGCCTTTTAGAAGAACTTCCCCTGGCCTATTTCCACATCTTTCCTTTCTCCCGCAGGCCGGGCACACCGGCCGCGCGCCTGCCCGGGCAAATCCCGGCGCAAGTTATAAAAGCCCGCTGCGTCGCTCTAAGGGAATTAGGGGAAAAGAAGCGCCGGCTTTTTTATGGCGGTTGTCAAGGAAAGCAGGTAAAAGTTTTAGTGGAGAGTAAAAGAGACCGGCCAAGCAGGATGCTGCAGGGTTATTCCCGCAATTACATCCCGGTTCTGCTCGAGGGGGGAGATGAATTTATCAATCGGGAGCTGGAGGTGGAGATAGTAGAAGTTAACGGCGAGAAAGTTAAAGGAGTAATACGAAAATATTGACTCCTGACCCTTGAGCCCTATACTCAAAGATTCAATGGATAAAGAACGAAAGAAAGCGCTGCAAGCGCTCCAGAAGACGATTAATTACCGCTTTAAATCTTTGGCCCTTCTTGATCAAAGCTTGAGGCACAAGTCTTTCGTCCATGAGGGCCTCGGAACGGGTCAGGATGATAACGAGCGCCTGGAATTCTTAGGTGATGCCGTCCTTGACCTGGTCATCGGCCATTTAATCATGGAGCGCAATCCGGAATTCGACGAAGGCCATCTTACTCGCCTGCGCGCCTCCGTGGTCAACGAAATTCGTTTGGCCAGGATGGCCAGAGAAATGGGATTGGGGGAATATCTCTTATTAGGAAAAGGGGAAGAAATGACCGGGGGCCGGCAGAAGAATTCCATTCTATCTGCTTCCCTGGAAGCCCTGCTGGCAGCCGTTTACCTGGATGGAGGTTTTAAAAAGGCTTTTAAAGTGCTGGCGCGTCTTTTTACGGCTCATCTGGAATTTGCCGCCCAGGAAGGATTTGATCAAGACTTTAAAAGCAAGCTCCAAGAATTGGCTCAGGAAAAGCTCAAAGTAACTCCGCAATATAAGTTGGCTAAGGAATTCGGCCCGGATCATGATAAAGTCTTCGGTGTAAAAGTTTTGCTGCGGGATAAAGTGGCCGGGTCAGGAGCGGGGAAAAGTAAAAAGGAGGCGGAACAGCGGGCGGCTAAAAAGACCCTCCAGAAGATGGCCTTTGTTCTCAAGGAAACCCATGATTGAAGAAGAAAAGAAGTTAGGATTCCAATCCGGGTTTGTGGCCATCATCGGCCGGCCCAATGCCGGCAAATCCACTCTGCTCAATTTTCTCTTAGGGGAGAAATTGGCTATCATCTCCGATAAGCCCCAGACCACCCGCAACCGCATCCTGGGAATCAAAAACCTTCCCCGCGGCCAGATTATCTTTCTGGACACTCCCGGAATTCACCAGTCGCCAAGGAAGCTAAACCAGGCTATGGTAAGAATTGCCCTGGCCACCTATAACGAAGTGGATGTAATCTGCTTCCTCATCGAGGCCGACCGCCCCCATAATGAAGAGAACGACTTTATCCTGAAAACCTTACAAAAAGTAGCCAAGCCGGTCTTTTTAATCATTAATAAAATTGACCTGGTGCCTAAAAGTGATCTGCTACCGATTATGGAAAATTATTCCGGCCAGCGCTCTTTTGCCCAGATCATTCCCGCTTCGGCTCTGTTGGGTGACGGCGTGGATGTCCTTATGGCCGAGCTTTTCCAAATACTTCCCGAAGGGCCAAAATTTTTCCCGGAGGATATGGTTACCGACCTTCCCGAGCGTTTCTTGGCCGCCGAGCTAATTAGAGAAAAGGTCTTCCGTCTAACCCGGGAGGAGGTTCCCTATTCGACGGCCGTGGTTATTGAAGAATTTAAAGAAAGGGAAGATAAAAACCTGATAGTGATCAAGGCGACTATCCAGATTGAACGGGAATCGCAAAAGGGGATCCTGATTGGCGAAAAAGGGCGGATGCTCAGGGAAATCGGCCGCCTGGCCCGGCAGGAGATGGAAGCCTTACTCGGAGAGAAAATTTTTTTGGAACTCTGGGTAAAAGTGGAGAAAAACTGGCGGGAAGATCCGCGAGCGCTCCGGCGTTTGGGGTTTGGGTGAAATAGGAGCAGCGATCTTCTTCATTCATCCTTGGCTGAGTTGAGGGCCAATCTTAAATGTTCCAAAGATGTATTCCCACCGGAACAAACCAGCCCGATTTTCTTTTCTTTAAGATCGTCGCGAAGGCGGTAAGCAGCCGCTAAGGGTGCGGCCCCGGCGGCTTCGGCCAAAGTATGGGCCCTGGCCAGCATCCAAACCATGGCCTGCTTTATTTCTTCATCCTTAACCAGTAAAAATTCATGGAGGGCTTCCCAGAGGATGGCCTGAGGCAGGGCAAAAGCTGTTCCTGTGGCTAATCCTTCGGCAAAAGTGCGATTGGGAAATTCCACCAAGCTTTTCTGCCGCCAGGATTCATATGCCGCGGGCGAGGCTGTGGACTGAACGCCGATAACCCGAATCCCCGGATTAATGGCTCGGGCCGCGATACAGGCGCCGGCTGCGCCGCTGCCGCCACCGATAGGAACAATGATAACTTGAAGATCCGGCTGATCCTCCAGCATTTCTAAAACTTCAGTAGCTACCCCGGCAATGAGCAACGGCTCATCACCGGAGTGAATGTAGCGGTATCCATGTTGCTCGGCCAGTGCCTCGCAGTGCAGCTTGGCTTCATCAAAGGTTGCTCCATGAAAAATCACCTCAGCCCCCATACCTTGAATGGCAGCTACTTTCCCGGGATTGGCTTTTTCGGGAACGACGATTCGGGTTTTGACCCCAAAAAGCCTGGCAGCATAGGATATGGACTGTCCATGGTTGCCCGTAGAGGCCGTGATTACCCCTTGTTTCCGTTCCTCCGAACTAAGCTGGGATATTAAATTAATTCCGCCGCGCACTTTGAAGGCGCCAACCGGTTGATAGTTTTCGTGCTTGATGTAGACTTCCGTTCCTATTAGGGCGTTGATGGCCGGGTAGCTAAAAAGGGGCGTCCGGGCCAAGTAAGGGCGGATCTGGCGCTGGGCCAAGAGGACATCTTTAAACTCGGGTATAGCCACTGATTCCCTCCCAAAGTTTTAGAGATTATCAGGAAACCTACCATTAAACTTACGGTTAGATCAAGGGGATAAAATGTTGACTTGTTTCCGTGTTCTTCCTAAAATTAAGCCCCCGGGTATGGTAATCCGTTTGAGGATGTGCTAAAAAAAATTAAAAAAAGGGCCATTGTCAGTGAGAGTCTTAGTAAACCTAAATGATGCAAAAAATTGATGGGTAATTAACAGTTAGAGAGGTTCTTTAGCCGCCTCTAGGAATTCCAGTAGGCCTGTTTTCACGGATTCATTAGCGCTCATAGTCAAAGTTAGATT
>Ga0194112_10013142_pt1 | contig 10029 bp, 4 predicted proteins | sample TA2MahC400mmetaG_FD_146191 | JGI IMG/M metagenome (GOLD analysis project Ga0194112, IMG submission 146191) | Freshwater microbial communities from Lake Tanganyika, Tanzania - TA2015016 Mahale Deep Cast 400m | ecosystem: Environmental > Aquatic > Freshwater > Lake | place: Tanzania: Lake...
CAGTGCGGGGGTGTGGGCCATCGTGATGGCTGCTGTGGACTATGCCAGTGCTAAGGTGGGGGAGAAGGTGGTGTAAGTGGAGGTCTGGGTTGGCAGCTTCTGTCTTAAGAACATGGGGCTTTCCTGGGTTCAGGATAGCCTCATTTTGGCATATTATGGTCCGGGTTCGCTTGTGAGGAGGTGATAGTTTGTTCCGTCAAAGCCGTCTTCTCAGGAATACCTGCATCGACCGATCAATCGTTCGGAAAATGGATTTTGGCCCTTTACAATCTCTGTTATATGTGATATAATAAATAAGGTTATGGTAACATCGCGATGTTCAGCCTAATTCCATAAGAAGCCCGTAATATTCCATCAAGGCTGCTATCATTGTCATCCTTAATTATACTTATTGGTCCAGATGGTCAGCTTGTACCAAGCATCTGTCTTATCGCTATATCATAGCCTTGTAGGAGTAGGGAAGATGACAAGTGTGGTAAATGAAGCAGTAGAGAAGAAAATTAAGGGACTGTACGATGGATTGAACGCACTACAGGAGTTGAGCAAGGCGGGGCCGGATACTGCTGAACTCGTGGACAGGCTGCTAGATCATATAGACGGCGAGACAGCAATTGCTGTTGAAAATGCCCGTCGGATGTTTGACCTGGCAACGCTGAACAGAATTGGACAGACCCTTAGTTCTGCGGCGACCTTGAAGGTTGAGGAGGTCTTAGAGCTGGTTTATAACCAGACAAGCCTCCTCATGGATACATATAATTTTTATGTCGCCCTCTACGATCGAGAGCGTGACACAGTAACCTTTCCTCTCGCAGTGGAAGAACGCGAACGCCAAGAGCCAGTGGACGAATGGGCACTGCGTAAGGCTGGAAGAGGACTAACCGAATACATAATCCGTCACCGGACGCCTGTGTTCATCCCGAACAATTTTGATGGATGGCTAGATGAGCACCAAGATAAGGTGGAATTGATTGGGCAACGCCCGAAATCCTGGTTAGGTGTGCCGATGATCGCCGGAGATCAGGTGGTCGGCGTCATCGGAGTGCAGAATTATGAGAAGGAAAACACCTATGACAGGGCTGATCTTAGTGTCCTCTCTACCATAGCCAGCCAAGCCGCTATCGCCATCGCTAATGCGAGGTTATTTGAGGCTACGCGTATAAAAGTAGAAGAGCTTCGACTATTGCGGGAAGTCAGGCAAGCGATCACTTCTACCATCGAGCCTGAGGAGGTTCTACGTCATGTGGTTCAAGGAGCTCGTAGGGTCATGGATGCAGACATTGCAGCCCTCTACCCGCTAGTTGATGGGAAGTTCCGGCAACCTGTTATTGATGGTGCCTATGCCAGTCATGAACTGGATCCACTGCCCAGGGAAGGAGGAATAGCCTCTAAAGTCTTAGAGAGAGGATTTGTGGTCGTCGAAGATTTGGAGAAAGAACCCAATATGGGTAGCCGATTCACTGAAACAGAAAGTGTCCGTTCCTTTGCAGGTGTCACTTTGAGAGTAGGTGGCCAAGTCGTGAAGGGGGAACTGGTTGGCGGGGAGTCCGTTGGCGTACTCTATGTAGATTTTAGAAACTTCCGTCCCCTGACAGAAGATGAACACGATACGATAAAGCTCTTTGCCACGCAGGCAGCTATTGCCATCTCAAATGCACGGCTGTTTGAAGTTTCTGAACAGAGAACGAAGGAAATCGAGCGTCTGGCTAAAGTCGGCCAGCGAATCCTGACCCCGCCATTTGACTCTAGGCGAGTATTGCAGGATATCGTAGACCAGGCGGTGGTTGCCCTAGGAGCCGACTTGGTTATCCTATACCTTTATCACCAAGCAAGGCAGGAGTTTGAACTACCTACCGTTCGCGCCGGGACGTTCTTGGAACCTGAGTTCCCTGAACACACAGCGGTGGACGAAAATGACATAGCCTTCAAGATAGTGAGCAGTGAAGTATCTTACTATGCTCCTGATGCCGCGGCTGATGAGCTTTTGTCTGGGGCGCCCAGCACCCGCCGACCACAGGATGCCCAACCCTTCGTGGCCCGGGAGAATATCGTCTCTTCGGCAGGCATTCCCCTCAAGGTTGCCGACGAAATCGTTGGGGTGATGTTTGTGAACTATCGCACCCCTAAGGCGTTTGGTGCTCATCATCGCAGGATGATCGAAACCTTCGCCAACTACGCAGCCATTGCTATCCAGAATGCTCGACTCTTTGATCAGGTCAGGGCAGAGCTAGATCGCCGAATCGAGGAATTCGGCGCGATAGTTGGGATTGATGAGGCTATCACAACCTTGGACCTGGATACGGTACTTGATAGAATCCTCGGAGCTGCTCTTGCAATAGTTGGAGCTCCAAACGGCAACATACTGCTGGTTGACGAAAGTGGGGAGTATGTGGAGCTCAGAGCGGTTCGTGGTGAGCCATGGGTGGAAGCCACTCGAACGAAATTCAAGATCGGCGAGCATGGCGTCACAGGTTGGGTGGCTCAACACAAGCGAACTGCTCGCATCCCTGATGTTCGAGCGGATGAGTGGCAGGGTATCTACATTGAAGCTCTGTCTGGTACCCGATCAGAGTTGGCTGTGCCCCTGCTGGATAAGAATAACGAACTTCTTGGTGTGATCAATCTGGAAAGTCCTCAAGTGAACACCTTCTCGGCGGACGATCAGCGACTGCTGGAAGCCTTGGCCAAACAGGCGGTCATTGCTATCCAGAACCAGAGCCGCTATAAGGCCGAGCAGCGGGCGTGCCAGGAGCTTCGGATTCTGAGCGAAGTTGGCAGAGCTATCAGTTCCACGTTGGAATTGGAGGAAGTCCTGCAGTTGATTCTGACGCAAGGCCTTGAGTTAGTGGATGCCCCGATGGGGAACATCATGCTCTATGACAAAATCAAGGGTGATCTGTGGATGGCTGTTGGCCGAGGGACCATGCCAGGCAGGGAGAAGGCAAGGCAAGCAATCGGTGAGGGGATTGTGGGGTTGGTGGCCCAGGTTCTCGAGCCTCGCAGAGTCTCAGATGTGACCGAAAAGGCGTGGCAGGACATCTACCTGCCGTTCATCGAGGGGATGAGATCGGAGTTGGCCGTTCCTATGGTCTACGACGGGATACTGGTGGGTGTCTTGAACGCCGAGAGCCCTGAGATAGGAGACTTTAGTAATGAAGACCAGAGGCTCTTGGAAGCGTTGGCTACCCAGGTGGTTATCGCCATCCAGAATGCCGAGCGGCATCAGGAAGTGGTAGAAGGACACAAGAAACTTCAGGCGCTGCGCGAAGTTGACAAGGCTATCGTAGGGACACTCGACCTGGACCAGGTGCTGAAGCTGATCCTGGAGAAGGGGCTGGAGATCACAAGGGCCGAGTGGGGTGACATCACGCTGTTCGAACTAGAGGGCCGCGAGGTGGCGATGTATGCTGTAATCGAGAAGGGGCCGCGCATTGAGAAGATCGTGCGTGGCGAAACACCCGAATGGGAGATTGGTTCAAGAAGGGGAATCGTGAGTTGGGTGGCTCGGGAAAAGCAGGCATACCTATCGCAAGGGGACGTGCAGGAGGATCGTCTCTACCAGGGATTTCCATATATTCACTCCGAGATTGTGGTGCCGTTGGTAGGAAGAGAGGGGACTCTGATGGGGGTACTGAACCTGGAAAGCGAGTGTGTAGATCACTTCGACGAGGATGATCTGGAGATTTTGAAGGCGTTTGCCGATCAGGCAGTGATTGCCATTCAGAATGCAGAACACTATAGGGCAAGTCAGCAAGCTCGAGAGAGATTTGAGACTCTGTATGAGGTAGGCAAACAGATACTGAATGCACCCCTAGAGGTGAGAGAAGTTTTGAAGCTGCCGTTGGAAGTAGGGATGAAGCGGACAGGGGCTCATGCGGTCAGCACACGTTTGCTCGACGAGCAAGGTGAGCAGCTAGAGGTGGTCGTTTCACTTGGCGTAACCACACAGAAGACCCTACGGCCCATAAGGCTTGAAGAGGAATGTGTTAACAGTTGGGTAGCCAAACATAGACGCACATGTTTGGTACCTGATGTGGACAATCCGCCTAAGGGTGTGAAGTACCTGAGGGGACATCCAGAGACTCATTCGGAGTTAGTTGTGCCGTTGCTGGTTGGCGACAAGTATTTTGGGAACCTGGACTTCGGTCATCCAGAGAAGGATGGTTTTGATGAGGAGGAGGTCAGGCTGATCGAGGGGCTAGCGGATCAGGTGGCAGTGGCCATCTACAGGGTCAGGCAGCGGGAGGAGTTGGAGGCAGCTACGCGACGGGAGTTGGAAGCTCAGTGGATGGCTTCTGTAGGTCAGTCAGCACTTGAACTCACCCATCGAATTGGCAACAGTCTGGGAGGCATTAGGACATATGTTACAGAGATATGGGATGCAGTTGGGAGAGGCAATGATGCGGCCAATGCTCGTTTAAAGGATATCTTACGCGATACCCAAGGCGTGTTGGATTTTGCCCACAGATTGAGGGAAATAGTCGTGAGGAGTAGAGAGGTCAGTGACAAGAAATGGATACCCAGTGAGCTATTACTCTCCAATGCACGTGAGGCATATCCAGTAGGGCCCGGTGTGGAGGTTACCATAAACTGCCCTGTGGATATGCCACCAGTATGGGTTGATGACCGTGCATTCGATGTCCTTGTCAACCTCTTCACTAATGCTGTGCAAGCGTTGCCCCCAGAGGGAGGCAAGGTAGAGCTGGGTGCCAGACGGGTAAATGAGTGGGTAGAGTTTTGGGTTTCGGATACAGGACGAGGGATACCAGAACAGCATCTTGAGCGCATATTTCAATTGTTCTACACCACAAAGCCTGGGAGTTTTGGCTTTGGACTTTGGAGTGCAAAGCAGACGGTCATGGCCAATGGTGGCGAGATCAACGTAGAGAGCGCTGTGGGGAAAGGCACTACTGTAACCATACGCCTACCTGCAAAGGAAAGTGGGTCATGAGGGTTAGACGGTTTAAGAAAGTATTGATTGCAGACAAGGAGCCCTATTGGCGAGACTTCTCAAAGAGGATTCTGGAGAAGAAGGGCTTGCATGTCCTTGCTGCTTCGGACTATGACCAACTCCTCTCTACGTTAGAAGAGGAGAAGCCAGACTTGGTGGTCCTAGGCTTTGCCGCAATTGGTGAGAGGGAACGGCAGATCATTGGCGAGGTCTTGAGATTGCGCTCGGATCGTCATGTGCTTGTACTCTCTACATCTTTGCCTTTAGAGACAATGCGAGAGTTGTTTGTGCTAGGTGCTTCAGACGTGGCAGGTAAACCATTTGCAGAGGCAGAGTTGCTGAAACTCGTGGAAAGCGAACTTGGAGAGGAACGCACTCGTTCCAGCTATCAAGAGGTCAAACAAGGGAGGCTCAGGAATGGCTAGCCGGAGAAGGATACTGGTGGTCGAGGATTTGAAGAACTGGCAAGATATCTTAAAGAGAACGCTGGCTAGGGACGGCTTCGAAGTAGATATTGCTTCATCTTTCGAAGAAGGCATTGAGAAACTAAAGACGACCTTCTACCCCCTCGCTATCATTGACATCCGCCTTGTAGACTACGACGAGAGCAATGTTGCCGGCATGACCATTCTGGATCAACTCCAACAGCTAGGCCTGGGTGAAGCTATGGAAAAGGTTATGATCTCGGCTTATGGCACTAAGGAGCAAATGCGGGAGGCTTTCAAGCATCACGACGTTGCCGACTTTATCTTGAAAGACCAATTCGACCGCGATGAGTTCCGCGAAATCGTTAGGGAAATCTTTGACAAGCGAGTTCAAGCGAACTTCAACCTAGATATCATCCTAGAGGATGGCCTGACGCTTGAGGAGCTGCTAACCGGGGTTAGATTGGAAGAGAGCCGGCTTAAACCAACCGATGAGGTTTTCCCACGAGCAACTGAGGAACTGAACGACTTGTTTCAAAGGTTATTTTATCGCGCCGACAGTGTTGTCCTACGACGGATCTCTGCTGGCCATGGAGGATCTGGGATCGTTAAGGCTGAGCCTTTCTATATTGAAGGCCATGGCGAACCTGTGATTGTCAAATTTGGGGACTACAGGGAAATTGACCTTGAGTACCAGAATTACAGGGCGTACGTCCTGGGATTCATTGGTGCCAATCGTGCTACCAATATCCTGAACCTGCGCCGCACAGCTTTGCTAGGTGGTATCGTTTACTCCTTGCTGGGGACCCCTCTACAGCAGATTCAGGATTTCTCCACCTTTTATGAAGGGCACAGCGTGGCGGAAATTGCCAATGTCTTAGACGACCTTTTCAAAGTTACTTGTGCAAATTGGTACGCAGATAGAAGCAGCATCCGGCATTGCCGGCTGACCGAAGAATACGAGCAACTCCTGGAACTTAATCATGTCAAACTAGAAAGAGCGTTAGAAGACAATTTTCCGTACTACTTAAATCAAAACACGATTTCCTTCAGGGACCTCCCGGGCAAGCACTTCGTGAACCCTGTCTATGCTACCAAAGGTCGGACGTTGTCCAGCTCCACTTATCGCTGTACAACGCATGGCGATCTAAACGGCACCAATATCATGGTTGACCCTCATAAACATACTTGGCTCATTGACTTCCGCCGCACAGGAAAAGGGCACATTCTGAGGGATTGCATCGAGCTGGAGACAGTGGTCAAGTTCATGCTGTTAAGGGCAGACGAATTCGAGGCTCGGTACGGCCTAGAGGAAGCATTGATCTCTATTGATCGATTTAGCGAATTAGACAGGATTGAATACGAAGCCCCTGATGGGGAGTTAGATAAAGCATTCGCTGTTGTTCGCAAAGTGCGCCAAATCGCCAGAGACTTGGTGCAACCTAACGATGATTTCTCAGAGTATTACATGGGGCTGTTGTATTATAGCTTAAACACTCAGAGATTCTATAGCCTCTCTAAGGTGAACAGGTTGCATGCTCTGCTCGCCGCTGGGATGATCTGCTATAAGCTTGGTTTGCAACCCGTCTGAGGAGGTATAGTCAATGAAGGTCCTCATCATAGAAGATGAACAGCATTGGCAGGAACTGCTTTCGAGAACCCTGGCGGGATTGGGAGACGATGTGGAACCTGTGGTAGTTGCGGATCCTCAATCTGCCAAGCAACACATCCAAGATATCCCGTTTGATCTAATCATCGTAGATTTGCATCTACCTATCACCTCGACTACCCCTGATGAAGAAGCTGGGCAAACCGGCATGACACTGCTGGAGGAGGCCAAAGCAAGCGAGTATAACCGATGGTGTGCCAAGTTGGTGCTGACTGGATACCCTACAACAGATAGAGTCAGCAAAGCCTTGAAACAACTTGGCGTCTTTGCCTTTCTAGTGAAAGACGCATTTGAGCCTGAGGGTTTTCTAGACTCCGTCAGAGGAGCTCTGCTCGACGCCTTGATTAAACAGGGAGAGATACTGCGCGACAGAAAGTACCTGCTTTCCCTTCTCTTTTCGGACGCCCATCTATTGGCTCTCCAATTGAGTGGCCCAGACCGCCGGCAAGACTATCTACCTCGTGACCCGGTTCGCTTCGATGCGGCCGACTTTGGCAGGCGCTGCGACGAGCTGAACATCATTTTTTCTCCCCCATTGCGGCGCGAATATCGTAGCCGATGGCGAACTGAAGCTAGATCTATCGGTCGAGGCTTATACGCTAGTCTAGCCCAAGAGTCCACCTTCGTAGCTGGACTTTCCTCATCGCGCAATCTCCCTGAACGTGGCAGTGATCTATGGTTGTGCACGCGTGGACCCAGGGCATCGTTAGATGTTCCGTTTGAGTTGTTGTATGACGGATGGGAATACCTCGCTCTTAGCCATCCTCTCTATAGACAGGTAGTCCTCGCAGGGCCAATAGCCTCCCGCAAGGTCGAGCCATTTCGCCTTTTTTTCAAGAAATTGGTACAGGAAAAGAAGAAACTGCGGATTCTGCTGGTCGCTTCTAACGTAGGGGTCCGAGTTGACGCTGTGGATCAGGAGGTAGAGGTACTATCAGACTTTTTGCGGGCTAGGCTAGCTCAACTAGGGGTTGACCATGAAATAGAGGTTCTTCATTCAGCCGATTCCACCTATGCTCGAGCCCAGGATGCGCTTCGTAACAGCCACTTTCACATTATTCACTACGCAGGGCATGGACGCTTTGATGACAAGATCGCAGAACGGAGCAGTTTGTTCTTCCGGGAGGATACGAGCCTTAAGTCGATGCCAGCGAGCGCGCTTAAGGCGCTGCTACAGGAATCAGAGACACGTTTACTCTATTTGAGCTGTTGCCTGGGAGCCCGCACCGCTGAAGGGGTGGGACAAGGAGATTTTCTGGGTCTAGTGGATGGTATTGTTCAAGCAGATGTACCTGTGGTGTTAGGCTATCGTTGGGTCGTTTCTGATAAGGGCGCAAAAGAGATGGCGCTATCGTTTTACGAAACCCTCTTTTCCACACTATGTCCTGAAGATGCGCTGTTTCAAGCACGGCGTAAGCTCTCTACAACGCGAGGCCGTGACGACGAGACCTGGGCCTCGCCGGTTCTGGTAGTGCAGAACTCCTGAAAAGGTGGAAAAAATAGGACCGCCGAGATGATCAACCGAGTAAATTCTTTCGCGCTAGAAAAACTCCACGAAGCTGCTCAGGCTTTGACGGCCACGCTAGAGCTACCTCAGGTTCTGGAAACGACTGTGCAGAAAGCTCTTGAGGTACTCGGCGCTGATCTGGCGATTTTGTATCAGTATTGGCAAGCCAAAAAGCAGTTTGAACTGCCGCCGATAGTGGCAGGTAAGCTATTGGAACCAGGATTGCCCTCCCACATAGAGCTGGGTGAAGAGGATATTGTAGCAACCTTAGTACAACGGGGCATTCCGCATTACGCACCTGATGCAGCGCTAGATCCGGTCATATTCGCTGAAACAGCGAGAGGACGACGTGAAGTCTTCGTAGCGAGGGAGAAGATACGCTCCTCAGCCGCAGTACCTTTGCAGCTTCGTGATGAAACCGTGGGCGTTATGTTTGTTAACTACCGTTCTGAACAGTGTTTTGATGAAAACCAGCGCCGGCTTATAGAGACCTTTGCCAACTATGCAGCCATTGCAATTCAAAACGCTCGGGCCTTTGAGCGAAGAGTAATCCAGCTCGAGGCCTCGACGGAGATTGACAGAGCGATTACATCGCTGGATCCCACGGCGGTGTTGGGGAAGATTCTTTCGGCCGCTTTGCAGATTATTGGTGTACATGATGGGAATATTGTCTTGGTTGACGAGAGCGGCGAATACCTAGAATCACCAATAGTGCTTCAAAGTGCGGAATGGAAGCCCGGATCTCCGGAGAAGTTCAAGATCGGAGAGATGGGGGTGACTGGCTGGGTAGCCAAGCACAAGAAGACAGCTCGTATCCCTGATGTTCACGCCGAAAAGTGGAAGGGCATCTACGTAGAAGTCCTGCCGCACACCCGATCTGAGCTGGTGGTGCCACTGCTGGATGACAGAGGTGAGCTTCTAGGCGTCATCAACCTAGAGAGTCCTAGATTGAATGCATTTTCGGATGAGGATCAACGACTCTTGGAGGCCTTGAGCAAGCAAGCAGTGATTGCCATTGACAATGCCATGCGATATGAAGCGGAGCAGAGGGCCCGACACGAGCTTGAAGTATTGAACGAAATGGACAAGGCTATCAGTTCCACCCTTGAATTGGATCAAGTTCTGCAGTTGATTCTGGACCAAGGCCTTCAATTGGTGAAGGCCCCGACGGGGAACATCATGCTCTTCGACAAGGTCAAAAGCGACTTGTGGATGGCGGTGGAACGGGGAGTGGCAGAGGAACACAAAGGAGCAAGACAGTCCCTAGAGCAAGGCGTCGTAGGCAGGGCCGCTAGAGAAAGAAGGACCTTGATGGTGGGCGATGTGACTGAAGACCCATGGGACAAAATCTACTTGCAATTCATTCCAAACATCCGCTCTGAGTTGGCCGTGCCCATGCTGCAAGATGATAGGTTGATCGGCGTCATCAACGCGGAAAGCCCGGAAATGGGGGCCTTCGGTGAGGCCGATGAGAGATTGT
>Ga0194112_10013145_pt1 | contig 10027 bp, 10 predicted proteins | sample TA2MahC400mmetaG_FD_146191 | JGI IMG/M metagenome (GOLD analysis project Ga0194112, IMG submission 146191) | Freshwater microbial communities from Lake Tanganyika, Tanzania - TA2015016 Mahale Deep Cast 400m | ecosystem: Environmental > Aquatic > Freshwater > Lake | place: Tanzania: Lake...
AAACTATAAAATTACATTTTCCGCTACCGATTCTTAAAGTACTGCTAAAGCCTTATGAAATACTATCAAAAAATCCGTCTTTGACTTATAAAAAATTAGAAATAGTAACAGAGAATAAGGTATGCGACATATCATCGACAAAAAAGGACTTAGGTTTTAAACCGATAGCATTTGAAGAAGGCGTAAAACGGACTTTGTTAGACTAAGTTTCAAAAACTGTTTTTGAAATCTCGTCCATTGTTATAAATCTTACCCCTTTACCTTTTAACCACATCACGTATTTTTTAAGGTTACGGTAAATGCTTTCGCCAGTGTTTCTTTTGAAAACTGGGGGGATATTATAACCTCCTAGCGAAATGAACTCCCAAGGATGAAAGTATATGTTTACATAAGGGTCTGTTAAGAAACACATCCTAGTACAGGCTTTTACATATTTCAATCCGAGATTCCTAAACCAAAACCAAGTCATAGGAAACCGTGTTATAGGTGTTACAGAAGTGGGTATGATATTTAGCCCATATTTTTTGAACATAGTCCTTGGTTCGAAAATGTTGTTATATCTCCCCGGGACATAAGTCGGATGGAGCGATGCGTCGTATTCAAAGCCCAGTTTTTTTAATAAAGCATAATCCGGTGTCATCATCCTGGGCGATCTGAAGCCTTTGACTCTTTTGTTTGTAATCTTTTCTAAAGAAGATTTGTTCTGTTTGATGCTACGCACCATGTCTTTGCTGCTAAAGTTGCTGTAACATTTATCGTGTTCTCCGTGGCATGCTATTTCATGTGTCTTGCTTAAACTTTTAATAATGCGGGGGTATGCTTGCAAAAAATTTGTTGTTATAAAAAACGTTGCGGTTATATCCTGTTCTTGGATTAGTTCTGAAATCTTTTTGGCACCTTCAAAGCTTACGTTTAACATCTCTTTTGTGCCTATGTTTGTGCCAAACTCTTTTGGCATATCAAATTCTTCTAAGTCAAAAGACAATGAGAAATATTTCAATGTTTAGCCCTCCAAACTTTCACTAGATCTGTGAACATTTTGAAAGAGTGTTTCATTTTAAACGTGCTACCCGCCATATGCTTGCTAGGAGTGTAGACTTCTCTTATCTCAAATCCTTTTTCTTTTATTTTTAACAACAGTTCAGCATCAAAAGCGAAATGCTTGCATATAAAATCATAGCCCATGGATTCTTTTACTTCTTTTTTAAAGAACTTAGCACCGGCTTGAGTATCTTTAAACTTTAGCCCCAAACTTGTCCGCACTAGTAAATTCCATCCTCGGCTGAAAAACTTTCTTGTAAAAGGTTCAGTCACCTGTGTAAATGACTTATCCTTCCATTTGGAGGCAATTACACAGTCAGTTGATTCCAAACCGTGTATGAGTTTGATAATCTCATTCGCATCAAAGGCCTCATCAGCGTCAACAAACCCTACCACTTCGCCTCTGCTTTTTTTGAGCCCTTCAATTATCGCTCCGCCTTTGCCTATTGCTTCTTCAAAATTCTCATACTTCACATTATCAGGATACTTTTTTTTGATTTCCTTAACAACTTCTAAAGTGTTATCCCTGCAACCGTTTAAGACTATAATTATTTCAAAATTTTTGAAATGTTCCTTAAACTTAGTAATATAGCTTATGATCGTTCGCTCAATCCTAAGCTCTTCATTATATGCGGGTATTATAAGTGAGATTTCGATATCCAAACACCCCCGTGTAGGTTAATAGTACTATGAATAATATGCTCATTAATGTTACGAGTATATAAACTATTTGGGCTATGTGGTTATGGAATAAACAAATAAGCATGATTTCTAGGATGTTAAAGACTACTAGAATGTACACAAACGCTTTTTTGTTAAGGAATAGATTGTAAATTGATATAGTATAGACTAGTGAGCACAGCGTCATAAAAATCCCGAATAGGCCTAACTGGTTTTTTATACTGAGGAAAGCGGATCCAAAAATAATACTTATACTTAGTCCAGGTATTACAAAGTAGAAAAGCAATACTGGGGCGCATATCAGCAGTACAAGAAGTAATGATTTTTTTAGTAGCCCTAAAGATTTTTTGTTATCGTTTTTATACTCTGAGATTTTTGGTAACATTACATAGCTTACAGAATAGGATCCGAATAGTATTATCTTTCCCATTGTAGAAAGTGCTGCGTAGTAGCCTGTTTCTACGCTTGGGAAAAAATGTTTCACTAATATCAGGTCTACTGAGTAGAACAGGGTTAAGCTGGCTAAGACTATGAAAGTTTTAAATGATGAGAAGTAGAATCTACTGAACCCCACTTCTTCTAAGCGTTTTGGTAGTTTCAAAGATGAAAACGCAAAAAAGAAAGCTACAATAAAAGATACAAACACACCCCCTAAAGACCCATTTACCCCATAACCTATAAACACCAATCCAACACCTAAGCATAGTTTTACAAGTCCTTCCAAGGCATAGTTAATAGCTAAGGGTTTAAACATTTGCATACCCTGAGTTACGCCACGAACTACAGCTAACAAGAAACTGATTATTATTGAAATGCTTACGATTATTATTGGAACTAAGCTTGTTAGCTTCAAAAATGATGACACCCATGGGCTGAGCATTATGAAAATTAAGCACAACCCTGAGCTGTAAACAAGTACATGCCTTAAAGCTGCAAACAAAAGCCCTTTTATTTTAAGAAAGTTTTTTTGTGACTTAAACTCTGAAACCATCTTAACAATGGTCAACTGCGTACCTTCTACGAGTATCATAAGCAAGTACATTATTGACAGCATAACGCCGAGCACCCCATAATCTGCAGGCCCTAAAAACCTACCCATTATGAAATGATAAGCATAGTTAAAAACTCCGTTTAAGAAGAATCCTGCGAATAACCAAAAGTTGTCTTTTAAAAATTCTCCGTGTTTTAGGTTAATTTTTTTAAGAACCATTGCTTATACTACCCATATTAGGCTGGAGAAGACTAATTGAACACATATCATGAACCATACCACTTGTTTCTCGGTGAATCTGCCAGTCCTTGTCAAAATATGGGGAATTGAGTAAATCTTTGTGTATTTCGACTGGACGTTACCACTCTTGTAATAACCATAGCTTTGCGCTCTGAACTTGCTTCTTGCTTTTAGTATGAATTCTATGATAAAAGGTATTGAAGCTATAAGAGTGGCTTTCTCTAAGTTCCCAAGGATAGCTATGCAAGCTAAAACACCACCTAACAGGTAGGTTAATGAGTCGCCAGGAAGAATCTTAGCAGGATACTTATTGTAGTAATAAAACCCTATAAGTGACGTAAAGGTTATCAATGCTATCAAAGCACCGATATAGCTCTGGTGTACGTATGCGTAAAGCCCCAACATCCCAGTGTACACTATGCCCATACCTGTTTCTATGCCGTTCATTCCCCCAAGCATGTTAACCATATTGGCCGCACCAACAACACCTAATGGGATGAACAACAACGGATACCAAATACCAACATCTACTTTCCCAATAATAGGCAACCCCATAACTGTTTCTCCAGCATTCACGACCATAAGCGGAATAGCCGCTGATAAGGTTAGTAAAGGTTTTTGCCATTGTCTCAAACCTGAAGACCTATCATGGGACTTGTTGATCACTAGATCGTCAGCAAAGCCTATAAACGTAATCACGAGTATAGCAGTTATGCCTGCATAGAAATGCAATAATGAGCTATTATCTATGACCACCCCTGTGGTTTCTGGAAAAAAAGTCCTGAAGAATATGAATGTTGTAAGACCTGCGAATACACCCGCCATAACAGACATACCACCAGATATAGGCACTAAAGGAGTGTCTTTTTTATTCATATCTTTAACAACAAGCCCTATACGATTCAGATATCTTATAAGCCAAGGCGTTGAGAACCAAACTACCAAAAAGCTTATAGCAGCACATACAAATGGCGTTATCATTTGATATCTTAATTAAAAACTGTTTTATAAAAATGTTTCTATAACATAAAATCTAAGACCTGCACTTAAAAAGTTAAAAGACTTCAAAGATTAGCAACCTTTAAAAATTCTGTTATCATAAGGATTTAGCATGTTAGACGTATCCGTAATACTTCCAACTTATAATGAGAAAGAGAACATAAGAATACTAATACCTCAATTAGAGTCCATTCTAAAGAAGAACAAGTTTAAGAGCGAAATAATCGTAGTAGACGATAGCAGCCCTGATGGCACAGCGGAAGAGGCTAAGAAGATTAATAAGAAGTATAATAATGTAAAGGTTATTGTCAGGAACAAAAAAGAGGGCATAGGCGCCGCCTTAAGAGAGGGGTATGATAACGCCCGAGGAAGGCTCATATTCTCTATGGACTCGGACATGTCATTTGACATAAATGTCATGCCAAAAATACTCAAAAAGCTGGACAATGGTTACGATCTAGTCGTAGGCAGTAGGTACAGCAATGAAGGAAGATATGAAGCTAAAAGCGCTAACATAAAAGCCAAGCGCGTAGTAAGCAGTTTAGGGAACAAGTTCTTAAGACTCATAACGGGTGTAAACATCCATGACTTCTCAACAAACTTTCGAGGCATAAGAAGAGAAGTATGGCAGAAGATACAGACTAAAGAGAATACTAACACGCTATTGTTTGAGACCATAGTGCTAACAGACTACAAAAACTTTAAGGTAGGAGAAGAAAGCGTGGCTTTCAAAGAAAGAGTGTTCGGAAAGTCAAAACTTAACTTATCTAAGGAAGCACCAAAATTCTTATTAAAAGCAGTAAGATTATCATTAAGAAGCAGGTTAAGGATGTTATGACCATGAAAGTAAAAATAGGGGATTTCGGACTTGAAAGCTTTGAGAAGAAAGAAATAGTGGAGTGGCTAGACAGTGGAAGAATATCTGAAGGCCCGAAGGTTAAATCTTTCGAGAAGCAATGGGCTGATTTCGTAGGCGTGAAGCATTGCACAGTTGTCAATTCTGGAACGTCAGCTCTGATTGCGGGGCTTTGCGCGATGAAGCATTTGAAAATGATAAAAGCCGAGTCTAAAGTCATAACTTCTCCATTAACATACATCGCCACGAGCAACGCGATAGTCCACTCAGGATTAGATCCCGTGTATGTAGACGTAGAAAGAGAGACTTTCAACATAACTCCGGAGAATATAAAAGCCGCTTTGGAAAAAGACAATAAAGACGTCTCGCTAATACTTCCAGTGCACTTGATAGGATATCCTGTAAAGATGGACGAAGTAAATAAAATAGCCAAAAAATACTATCTGAAGACTTTAGAAGACTCAGCACAGGCCCATGGCACGATATACAAGGGAAGGAGGACTGGCTCGATGTCAGACGTCTCAACTTTCTCATTCTACATAGCGCACAACATACAAGGGGGAGAGCTAGGCGCAGTCGTCACGAACAACACAGAACTTAACAAAACAGTTATGAAAATCAAAGCGAATGGAAGAGTATGCGACTGCGACGAATGCACAAGAGACACCAACTGCGAACGCTACAACGAGTCTTTCGACCCTAGATTCACCCACGAAATAATTGGTTACAACTTCAAAACAATCGAGCTCCCAGCGCTTTTAGCGTTACAACAACTGAGAAAGATAAATATGATCATCAGCAAAAGGCAAGAAAACGTGAAATACCTAAACGAAGGACTAAAAAGATTTTCAGACAAGCTACAAACCCCATTACACTCTAAAGACGTAAGCTACTTAGCCTATCCGTTAGTAATAACTGACAAGAGCATCAACCGTGAGAATCTCTGCAAGAAATTAGAAAAAGAAGGGGTGGAGACCAGGCCGTTATTCGGCTGCATACCTACACAACAGCCGGCATTCTCACACCTCAAGAAGAAATACGGAGGCAAGCTGCCAAACGCTGAATACTTAGGAAAAAACGCGTTCTACATCGGCTGCCACCAGTACTTGACACAAGAAGACTTAGACTTCGCAATAAAAGCTTTTGCAAAATGCTTAAAATGATACCCGTAGCAGAACCAAACCTAGAAGGTAACGAGTTAAAATACGTAGAGGAATGCATAAAAACAGGATGGATATCCTCGGCTGGGAAGTATGTAACCAAGTTTGAAAAAGAGTTCAGCAAGTACTGCGGTGTAAAACATGGAATAGCCGTAGCTAACGGAACATTAGCGTTGCACTTAGCACTAGAAGCTTTAGGCATTAAGAAAGGTGACGAAGTGATAGTTCCAGCTATGACATTCGTAGCAACTGCGAACGCAGTTAAATACACTGGTGCTAGACCAGTATTTGTGGACTCAGAACCTAAGACTTGGAACATAGATCCGGATAAGATAAAAGAAAAAATAACCAAGAAAACAAAGGCCATAATCCCGGTACACCTTTATGGCCATCCGTGTGATATGGACCGGATAAGAGAATTAACCGAAAAACACAACATAGCAATACTAGAAGACGCAGCAGAAGCCCACGGAGCAGAATACAAGGGCAAAAAAGTAGGATCTTTCAGTGTAATATCCTGCTTTAGCTTTTATGGCAACAAGATACTTACAACTGGCGAAGGCGGAATGTGCCTAACAGACGATGATAAACTAGCTGATAAGATGAGGCAGCTAAAAGACCACGGAATGAGCCGAGAAAGAAAATACTACCACCCGATAATGGGCTATAATTACAGGCTTACAAACATCCAAGCAGCGATAGGACTAGCGCAGCTTGAGAAGATAGGGCAGACTATAGAAACGAAAAGAAGAAACGCAAAGTTATATAACGCCCTACTAAAGGATGCAAAAGGCATAACGTTACCACCTGAAGAACCTTGGGCGAAAAACGTCTACTGGATGTATTCTATACTTATAGAACCTAACTGCAAGCTAAAAAGAGATGAGATGATGGCAAGCCTGAGAGATGAACAAATAGACACTAGACCATTCTTCATACCACTACACAAGATGCCTTACTTAGACGAAGGGCTAAAACTCCCGGTAGCAGAATCATTAGGAGAAAAAGGGATAAACCTACCATCTTCTACAAAACTTACAAAAGAACAGATAGAGAAAATAGCTAAAGTCATATCCAAGATAATAAGATGAATGCAGTACCTTACTCGGAAGAATACAGGACCAGCTGGAACACTTATCTAGAAAAGAATCCAAATTCTTCAGTATTCCACACCCTAGAATGGAAGGACATCATAGAAAAGGTGTACAAGTTCAAACCTTACTACTTACTAGCCATGAGCAATGATAAAGTCCATGGCGTATTATGCAGCTTCTTGACAAAAGGCATATTTGGAAAAAAGATAGTATCAACGCCGTTCAATTTTTACAACCAACCACTGTTTGATAATGATGAATCAGGAAAAAAACTGATAGAACACATAATCAGTGTAGGAAAACAAGAAAACGTAGAGTACATAGAACTTAAAGCGTTAGAAAAGTTCAACCCTGAACTCGTGTCCTACTTGGGGGTAAAAGAAGATGACCATTATTTTATATCAAACCTAAAACTAGTGTCCAACTACGAAGAAAAGTACTATCCCCGCTTGAAAAAGAACTTAAGGACATTAAAGAGAAACGCAGAGAAAGAGAACATAAGGATAAGAACACTAAAAGATGAGGACGACCTGAAACAGTTCTACAACATCTTAGTAAGACTTTACAGGGATAAACACAACATGATTCCACAACCCTATGCTTTATTTTACGAAATGTACAAGACCTTCGACAAGAACTTCGAATTAATAGTCGCAGAGCATAACAATAAGGTCATAGCAGGGATGATATTGCTATTCTTCAAAAAGCAGGTAGTCTACGCTTACGGGGCGTCAAACCAGGATTACGTCAACTTCAGCCCAGGAACTTTATTAGTAGATGAGACTATAAGTATGATTTCAAAAAAAGGCTATGAAACAATGGACTTCGGAGTTACAAGCCCGCATCAAGAAAGCTTACTGGAGTACAAATCAAACTGGGGCGCAGAACCATCAAAGCTGCCATATTATTATTATCTAATCAGATCAGACAGGATACCTAAACTAGATTATCATACCTCTTACAGAAGCATAAGAAAATTCTTCAGGTACGTCCCAATCCCAATAGTCAAGATAGTATCACCGATATTAACTAAAAGGTTAGGTTGAAAAAAAATGCCTCGCAAAACAAGAATATCAATAATCCTGCCGACGTATAACGAAAGGGAGAACATTGGGCCTTTAGTCGACGAAATAGTCTGCAATGTTAAAAATGTAAACTATGAAATAATAATAGTAGACGACAACAGCCCAGACGGCACTGGCGAAGAAGCTAAAAGGCTAGGAAAAAAGTACAACCGCGTACGAACAATAATCCGAACTAAGGACAAAGGCCTTGCAAAGTCAATAAAAGAAGGTATCTTAAATTCTAAGGGCGAATATATAGTAATAATGGACACCGACTTCAGCCACCCGCCAGATGTCATATCTCGCTTATTAAAGAGCGTAAGAGGCAATGATATGGTATTAGCATCAAGGTATATCAAGGGCGGAAGTATGGTAGCTCCCTTTCATAAGTTCTTCCTTAGTAAACTATTAAACCAAACTATAGGCCTCATATTAGGGGTAGATATCAAAGACTTAACAGGCGGATTTTTTGTTATAAAAAAAGGAGTATTAAAACTTACTGATTTAGACAAAATATTCCAAGGTTATGGTGATTATTTTTTTAAACTGGCTTATACACTTAAAAAAAGAAACAGCACAATCAAAGAAATACCGTTCAGGTATGGTGAAAGAATATATGGCTCTAGTAAAACAGTTCTAATCAAAATAGGGTTAGATTATATTCTTCAAGCACTAAGAATAAGACTAAAAAGCAACTAGAATACTTTATCCCATATGCTTTGCGATTATTGGTAAAGTCATTTTTACCAAAGACAAAGGCAAACGGCTATAAACCTTTCTAAGTATATGTAAATCTGAACCAAAATCGATAGCATGAGAAACATTTCCGGAAACTGAATAGTAATAGTAGTATACATCACTAGTAGCTCCACCCCATTTTTCTTTAAAGGAAATCAGACTTTCCTGAGAAGGGGACGAAGGACCGAATGAGAATGATTTCAGCCCGTTATCACAGCACCATTTGATAGCCTGCCCCATCACAAGGGTGGATAAAAGAAGCCTAATGTAATCATTATGTGTTACAGAATACAAGTCTATAGCCTGACCATTAAAAACTATGAATATTATTCCCGCCACGATCCTACCTTTTTCGTCTTTTACAGTAAATATCTTGTAATCTTCTTTTAGCTTATCATAGGTTACTTTGAATGTTTTATAAGGACCGCATGGTACTCCAAACTTACGCGTGTACTCCTCCAGTATTAAGTTCCATAAAGATTTCAAATCATCTTCATTACTATCAAAACTGAACTTAAGATTCTCTGCTTCCATTCTTCTCTGGAACGCCCTAAGGTCTTTCCTCAACCTCCAGGAGAAACCAGACTGCAAAACCGGGTAGTCAGCTAAGGTGAGCTTTGTTGACTTGTAAGGTATAGTTTCTTCCAGCTTAAACTTCTGCACAATCTCACTGTTAATCTTATCAACAAGCTTTAGTTCAAGGTACTTAACTCCGAGGTTCTTAGCTTCTTCAATAGCTTTAGAAATCATAGCCTCTTGTATTGAATCATTATTCGAAAGTAAACGAGCATGATAAGCAAAAGGACAAGAACTCAGTTTATTCCCTTTAATTACGCTTTTAATCAAAAACAGAGGCATAACTCCTACAACTTGGTTATGTTCTAAGGCGATATAATACCTGGGTTCATACCCATAAGACTTGCTAATACAATCCCTCCATTTTAAGCTGTTATAAACATCAGAATTCGGGTGAGAATTAACGTATTCTGACCATAAACTTTCTTCCTCTTTTGATAATAGTTTTATATCCATGCTGTTAAGTTTTTTAATAACTATCCTTAGTATCAATTTTGTGTGTTATCAAGTTTATAAAGGCATGCCCCATCATTGTCTTTAATTTTTCTTAGACCGCAGGATTCCAAATTTTCGCACACATCTCCATA
>Ga0194112_10013148_pt1 | contig 10026 bp, 7 predicted proteins | sample TA2MahC400mmetaG_FD_146191 | JGI IMG/M metagenome (GOLD analysis project Ga0194112, IMG submission 146191) | Freshwater microbial communities from Lake Tanganyika, Tanzania - TA2015016 Mahale Deep Cast 400m | ecosystem: Environmental > Aquatic > Freshwater > Lake | place: Tanzania: Lake...
CAATAAAGGCGGCGATGCTCTCCGGCCCTTCCGCCTGAATCACGGACTCCAGATAATCAATGCTTGCCTGACAGCAGTCGGGGACATCGCCGAACATGCAGCGGTAGCTGTACGGCGGGGGCACGTGGACAAAGCCCGGGGCCACCGGACCGAACGGGTTCTGGTTGGCGCCGCGCCCCAGCCCGGTCAGGTTTGTCGATATTCCGGCCGAGCCATGGTAAGAAGCATACAGGCTGATGATTTTATATTTGCCGGCTAAGCCTTTCCGGCTCCAGTAAAAGCGGGCCAGTTTCACCGCTGAATCTACCGCCTCGCCGCCGCCCGAGGTATAGTGAAAGTGGTTCAGGTCCCCCGGAGTCAGTTTGGCGAGCTTCTGGCTCACTTCCACGATATACGGATTGGTCATGCCGAAGAAAGTGGTCACGAAATCTATCTCGTTCATGGCTCTGGTCACGGCGTCGATGATTTCCTGTCGCCGATGTCCCAGGTTGACGCATATCAGCTGCGATGATAGGTCAATATATTTTTTCCCCTCGGTGTCCACCAGATAGATGCCGTGAGCTTTTTCCATGACTATGCCGATATTACGGCCAACATTGTACATGCCATGCACCACGTGCTCGGCGTCAGCCTTGAGCAGTTCCTGTGTCCTTTTACTAACCATTTCTGTTCTCCTTGTTTTAGATTGACTATATTGATGACTTATTTAAGTCATGGGCACTACCGTCCACAGGTCGCAGGCACCGGTATAACCGACGAGTTCGTTCTGCGTCTTTCTGCCGGAAGCGACCTCCAGCATCAATTCAAACAATTCCTGGCCAACACTCCTGACATCGGTGATGGTTCTCTCAATATCCACCAGATAGTCCAGTATATCAGAATATTGAGCGAAGTGGTCCTTCTTGGCGGTTATTTTGATGACCGGCACAAAGGGAAAACCATAGGGGACGGCGCATTCAGTTGAATAGGTGATGATATTGCAGCCGGCGGCGGCCAGTCCGGTCAATGACGGCAGGTCATGGCCCGGGGTGTCAATGAAAAACAGCCCCTGGCATTTGGGCACCTCCCCATACCCCACCACCTCCATCAGGGGCTTTGTCCCGCCCTTGCGAACGTCGCCGACAGACTTTTCCTCAATAGAACTCAGCCCTTCCGTAATATTTTGCGGGTCGGGGTTAGAGCCAAAAAAGTCGTAGCCGCTGGCGGTGAGCCTTTTCTCATAATCACGGACTACCTTCAGCATCTTCCGCTTTACTTCGTCATTCACGGCCCTGACGGCGACAACCTGCTCGGCGCCGATAACCTCCGGCGTTTCACTGAAGCCGCCACTACCCCCGTTCTCAATAACAAAATCAAGCGCCGTACCCTGTGCCGCATTGGTGACTATGCCGGAGAGGGGAGTTGAGCCGCCACATTCAACGCCATGTCGCAGCAATGATACCGGCAAAGGCTCTCTCTTTATGCGGGAGGCGTCGCTGGCCATTTTCTGGGCGAGGCTCATGCCTCTGGACACAGCGGCGCGTACCCCGCCCGGCTGATGGATGGTACAGATATCAACCGGCTTGCCCGATTCGGCAATGCCCTGGGCAACGGTATCGGGGGCAATGCCGGGGTGTTCACAGCCAGCGCTCACCACGAGCACGCCCGCCAGGTTGGGATTCCTGCCCAGGTTGATGAGGGTGCGGGTTACCACTTCTTTGTCCGGGGAAACCAGAGAGCAGTTCTCTCTATGTGTGAAAGGAACGCAGCCGGCCACCTCTCTGGCAATCCAGTTGGCCGCATCCGATGTGCAGACGCCGTTGGAGATGATGCCTATGTAGTTACGCGTCCCGGCCAGGCCGCCTTTTCTGGGATAACCGGAAAACTCCATTTACTTTCCCTGCCTTTTCGCCTTCAGCCGAAGGCCGGTCATATTGTGAGTGTGGACATGCCGCCCCGGTTCAATACCCTGAGTGGCTTTCCCGATGACCACGCCGTCTTTTATTATCTTTTCCCCGGCATCTATGCGCCTGACGCTGAATTTATGCTGATAAGGAATGGGCTCGGTTATCTTGACCCGGGCCTCCAGGCCGTGTATCTTTACTTCTACCCCTGTTTTAAGGTCTGCCAGGGCGACGCCGATATTATCCTTGGGCTTTAATACTACGGCTTCTATCATCTGCTCTTTCCGTTGTTCTTTGCTGTATTCAAGTTATCTTTGGGCTCAACCACTTTAGCACGTCATGCCGGATTTAGCTAATCCACCCAGCCCCGTCTTTGACAGGCAGGCGTCGGTTGGTCTGCCCGTTTTCGGGTCCCAGCCCATAGCTTGGCGGTATTCCCTGGTCAGAGTATCAATGTCTATGGTTATCCCTTCCAGTGGCCCGCTGCTCTGCGGCGGTATGCCGGCCATTCTATCGGGCAGGCGGACATCGGCCGGCGTTATGCCCTCGCGGACGTTGAAGAGCTGCCTGAGCGTCTGGATTCTGGTGCCGGTGGCTATAGCTTCAGCCACGGTCATATCCCAGCCGGTGACGGCATTGATAAGCTCGATTAGCGGATAACAGCCGGAGAACACCACCGGCATCAGGCACACTCCAGCGCTGGCACCGACCTGCCAGTAGTTGACATTGGCCGCCGCGGCCGGGCCTTTGCCGGTATACTGGTATTTCTCAAATCCGGAAGACTGGAGCTCTTTATACGGGCCGGCGGCGGCGTTGACATCGCACCTGGTGTAGGGGGCGGCGGCGGTATGCCGTCCCGGCGTCGGGTCAGCCACAAATCCGGTACCGCGTCCCGGGAAAAAGGTGGCATTATGCAGGCCGGGCTCCTGTCCGCCCACATGCATGGCGAACTTTTCCGCCCCTCTACCGATTTTCCTGGCGGCCACCCTCACCCCGTCGGCGAGCACATCGCCAAAACCCTCGCGTCGTTCCATCTTTTCGGTCATGGCTATCATAGCTTTTGAGTTACCCCATGTCAAATCTATGCCGCCGGTGTCCGCCTTGGTGATGAGCCCGTGCTCATAGCACTCCATGGCAAAGGCGAGCACGCTGCCCGCCGATATGGTGTCCAGTCCGCTGCGGTTGCACATATCGTTCAGTTTGAAGATGGCATCAAGGTCATCGTTCAGGCACATGTTGCCGAAAGCGGCCACGGTCTCATATTCCGGTTTGTGTGTCTCAGCGACCGGGTATTTCCCGGAAGGCACGGTGGTAATGCCGCCGCAGCGGATGGGGCAGCTGAAGCAGCCGTATTTTTTCGTCTCGTAAACGATGACGTTATCACCACCTATTTTCTCAACGGTGGGGAAGGACTCAGCGCCGGTGAGCCGCCAGTTCTTCACTGGGCTCACCCCCGAGCCGACCACGGCTACCGTATTGCCGCAGGTGCCGTATTTGATTAATCCCTGGATGAAACCCACTTCTTTCATTTTCCGGGTGAATTCCTGGCTCAGCTTCTTTATGGTGGCGCTATCGGTGGCAGCGACCTTGCCTTTTCCCCTCACCACAATCGCCTTGAGTCGCTTGGAGCCCATGACGGCGCCGACGCCGGAGCGGCCCGCATACCGCCCTTTATCGTTGCAGACGCCGCTAATCAGCGAAAGTTTTTCCGAGGCGGGGCCAATGCAGGCAACGCGGACTCTGGGGTCGCCGATTTCTTTCGCCAGGGCTTCTTCGGTCTCAATAGCATCTTTGCCCCAGAGATGGGCGGCGTTCCTTATTTCAATGCCGGCGTTGGTGACCATCAGGTATGATGGCTTGGGCGCTATCCCCGAGATGAAAAGCGCATCCCAGCCGGCAAATTTAAGTTCGGGGCCAAAGAAACCGCCCGAGTTGGCGTCACCCCAGCCGCCGGTCAGCGGCGATTTGCATACCACCACATAGCGACCACCGGTCGGCACCGGTGTGCCGGTCAGGGGGCCGGTGACAAATCCGAGTATATTTTCCGGTCCCAGCGGGTCAATGCCACCTTTCTGGCGTTCAAACAGTATGCGGGCGCCCAGGCCATGCCCGCCGATGAAATCCCTGGCCAGTTTTTCGTCCAGTGCCTGTTCCTTGATTTCTCCCTTGGATAGATTGACAAAACCGATTTTGCCTGCATAACCTCCAGCCACTTGAAACCTCCTTCTAATAGATTTTCACTCCATATTATTATCAAATTTGATAAGCTAAGTCCAGACAGGGGGCGGGATGCCCTCTATATCGCTGACTACGTCAATTACAGCAGGTTTATCTGAGGCAAGGAACTCATGAAATGCCGCTTTTAACTCATCGGGCTTTCTCACCCGTATGCCGGCGCAGCCCATGGCTCTGGCTATCCTGGAAAAGTCAACATCGGTATACTGCCATATCCCATCGGAGTTGCCACCGCCGCTGGCGTAGGCCCTTTCTGCTCCCTTCTTCACCTGGTTCATGGAACGGTTATTATTCACTATGGTCAAGACATTTATACCACATCGGCGGGCGGTCTCCAGCTCCGCCAAATGATACCAGAACCCCCCATCCCCGGTAAAGCATATCACGGGCCGGTCAGGCGAAGCACATTTGGCTCCGAGCGCGGCGGGAAAGCCCCACCCCAGCGAGCCAGCGCACCGTATATAGCTCTGTCCGGGGTGTTTTAAATCTATCATGGTCCCCGACCAGATTGCCGAATGTCCGGTGTCTGAAATCAGGATGGCATCTTCAGGCAGGAAATCCGTAATCTCCCGGCACAGGCGCTCCGGCCTGATAGGTATGGCGTCGGAGTGGTACATTTTATTAATCTGGCCTTTCCATTCTTCCTTTAGCTGTTTTATGCGCTGCAGCCAGTCCGCCCTCTGCTTAAAAGGTTCCGTTGCCTCAATCAGGCGACGTAGCGTCACTTTAGCGTCCCCGGAAAGGCCCACCTTGGTCGGGTAACTTCGGCCCAGTTCTGAAGGCGCTATGTCTATCTGTATAACAGGGGTGCCGGGAAGGGGAACCTTCCAGTCATTGGTGACCTGGCTGCCGGTGCGGCTGCCGATGAATATTACCAGGTCGGCTTCCAGAACGGCCCGGTTGGCGCACTGGGCGGAATACGACCCGACGACGCCAATGGCAAGGGGATGGTCATCCGGTATGGTTCCCTTGCCGTTCAGCGAGGTTGCCACGGGGATGGAGAGCCTTTCTGCCAGCTCGACAAACTCAGCGCCGGCTTGAGAGGCTCTGGCTCCTCCGCCAGCCACCATAATCGGCCTTTTTGACTGACGGAGCACCGCCACTGCTTTGAGAACCAGTTCCTGCTCAGGCTCTGGCCTGAAGGCAGGGTAGTGGCTGAATTGCTCCTCGATTACAACCTCTAGGTCAGCCTTTTGCTCCATGATTACTTCACCCCTGATGCCCTGAAATTCAAGGTGAACCGGTCCCGGCGGCCCGGAAACCGCCTCCCGGAAAGCCTGGCGAAGGAGCAGGGGCAGTTGTTCCACGGTATCAACGGTGGCGTTGAACTTGGTGACGGCGTCAAACATGCCTTTATGTTCGATTTCCTGATAGGCGTGCCGGTATCGGTATAGAGACCTTCGTCGTCCGGTGATAGCAATTACCGGGGACAGACCAAGATAGGCGTCCTGGAGTCCTGCCGCCATATTGGCGGCGCCGACGGACTGCGCCAGGCAAATCCCTGGTCGGCGCGAGGTGCGGGCGTACCCGTCCGCCATGTAGGCCGCCGCCTTTTCACCGTGGGTCAATATCCGCTTTATACCCCGTTTTTCCATCTCCATCAGGCCTTCGTGGAGTATGGCCGGAACAAAGAAAACATGCGTCACGCCATAGCCTTTAAAAATATCGGCGATATATTGTGCCCCGCTCATCGTGGCCATGTGAGTTTCTCTCCTTTAAATTTGCCTAAAAGAGTGTCACCGTTATTGCGACCGCCTTTTTGACAATTGGTGCCGGGCGGTGAGCTGCCTTTCCCTGACCGCTGGATTGGCGTAGTCGGGAAGCAGTATCGGCGACACGCGGTCGGTGACGATGCCCGCTTTCTCCATCTCCCGCTGATAGTCTTTGACGTGCTGCAAAGACAGCCGGCCATCTTTGGCCTTCTCCCTGGCATATTCTGCCGCATTCTCCCCGGCAATGCGCCCGAAGACGAGGACATCTAAAAGGGAATTGCCCAGCAGGCGGTTCTCGCCATGCACGCCGCCGCTGACCTCCCCAGCGAGGAAAAGGCCCGGTATGGACGTCTCCCCTCTGGCATTATATTCCAGCCCGCCATTCTGGTAGTGGAGTGTCGGGTAAACCAGCATCGGCTCCCTGGCAATGTTAATGCCAAAGCGCTTATAGATGATGAACTTGCCCAGGAACTCTCTCTCCACCGTGCCCTCGCCCATCAATATGTCTATCATGGGGGAGTCCAGCCATACGCCGAGCTTACCCGTGGGCGTGGGCACGCCCTTTCCCCTCTCCAGACATTCCCGGATAAAGGCCGATGATTCCACGTCCCTGGGCTCGCGCTCATAGACGAACTGCTCACCATCAATGTTCACCACATTGGCCCCCGCCCCGCGGAACTTTTCCGTGATGAGGATGCCCTCAACCTGCTCCGGGTAGACCACGCCGGTGGGGTGGTACTGGACGGTATGCAGTAGCTTCAGCTTCACGCCGGCCCGGTAGCCCAGCACAATGCCGTCGGCGGTGGCCCCGTAGTGGTTGGTGGTCATGAACCCCTGGATATGCAGTCGGCCGCAGCCGCCGGTGGCCAGGATGGTGGCTTTAGCTTTAACCACAAGGTATTCTTCAGTCTCCAGGTTGTAGAGTACGGCGCCGGCGCAGTGCCCGTGTTCGTTCAATATAAGCTCGATGGCGGGGGAAAACTCCAGGACGGCGATGTTCTTTTGGTTGCGGGCCTCGTCACGGATGGTGCGCATAATCTCGGCGCCGGTGATATCGGCGCAGGAATGCATCCGCTTCCGGCTGGTGCCGCCACCGTGCAGGCTTTGCAGTCTCCCGTCGGGGAATTTAGAGAACATCACCCCCAGCCCTTCCAGCCACTGGATTACGTCCGGTGCTTCGCTCACCAGCTTTTGCACCAGCTCCGGCTCATTTTTGAAGTGCCCAGCCCCCACCGTGTCCAGGTAGTGCATACAGGCCGAGTCTTTCTCCGGCTTGGAGGCCGCCTGGATGCCGCCTTCCGCCATCATGGTATTGGCGTCGCCGTGGCGCAGCTTCGTCGCTATTATAATCTTCACCCCGTGCTGCTCGGCCAGTATCGCCGCCGCCGTGCCGGCACCACCACCACCGATTATCAGCACATCGGCATCAATATCCACGCGGGACAGGTCAATCTGGTCGGGGTTCAACCGACTCCGTGCCTCAAGCAGGTCGGCAAATTCGTGGGCAATTTTGTAGCCCTTGCTCGGCCCCACCTTCAGCTCCCGCCGCCCTTCGTCTTTATAATCGGGATGGTACTTCTTCAGTATCGCCTCGGCCTCATCCAGGGACATTCTGGGAAATTCCTGCCCCTTCTTTTTCCGTGCCAGCCTTTCCGGTCTGGTCTTCTCCACCGCCTTGATGAGACTTTTCAACTCCTCGGTATAGGGCATTTCTCTCTCCTAGTGCCTTTCGCCCATCGGGCAAACCGGGAAGACTTTTATCCTCCCTGCCTCCCTTTCTCTGCAATGGCATCAGCCAGGGTCAGGACTTTCCTGGCCCTTTCCGCCACGGGGGCGTCTACCATCTTGCCGTCAAGGGAAACCGAAGCCTGGCCCTGCGCCACCGCTGCCTCAAAAGTATGTACCACCCGGCGTGCCTGGGCTATCTCTTCATCTGAGGGAACGAAAACCTGATTCACCGGGCCGACCTGGTCCGGGTGGATGACCGCTTTGCCCTGGAAACCCAGCTGGGCAACCGCCCTCGTTTCCCTTATCAGCCCGTCCGTGTCGCGCACGTCCGTATATACGCTGTCAATGGCCAGAACGTTGGCGGCATGGCAGGCAACAGCGACCACTGTCCGGGGATAATAGATTTCGGCGCCTTCCTTGGTGCGCTTTATGCCCATCTCCAGAGCAAAGTCCTCGGCGCCAAAGATGGCACCGATAATGCGAGGAGAGGCACTGACGATTTCATAGGCGTTTATGATACCCTTTGAGGTCTCAATGAGGGCCATGATGCTTATTGAACCGGCTTCAAGGCACGACTTCTTCTCCGCGTCGGCGAGCAGGGCATCTGCCCGGCGTATGTCATCTGCCGTCTCACTTTTGGGGAGACAGATGCCCCTGAGGCTCTTGGTGGCGACGGCCTTTATGTCTGATACGGCGTAAGGGGTCGGCAGCGAGTTGATGCGCACAAAGATATCTTTGCCGCTGGCAGCAAGCTCATCAATGGAAGCAGCTACCATTTTCCGGGCCGAGTCCTTTTCTGAAGGCGGCACCGAGTCCTCAAGGTCGAGTATGAGGGCATCGGCGGGTATCAGGTGGGCTTTTTCCAGCCTCCTTGCCTGATTGCCGGGAACAAATAAGAGCGTCCGCAATAATAGCATCAGGGCTCTCCTTGCGCCTCCTAAATCACCTTCTTGAGCCTTAACTCCTGCAATTGTTCCGCTGAATAGCCGAGCAGGTCCTGGTAAACCACTTCGTTTGCCGCCCCCATGGGTAATCCGGGGAATCTAATCTCACCCGGTGAGTTCAGCAACCTTATCGGCACATTAGGCATCCTGAGGGTCTTGCCCGTGACCGGGTCTTTGACATCAAGCAGTGTCTTCCTCTCCCGAACATGGGGGTTTTCAGCAACGTCGCGCATGCTGGCGATTATCCCGGCGGTAATCTCGTGTTTTTCGCAGGCTTCCAGAGCTTCGGTCAAGGTCATGCCGGCAAACCAGCTGGCGATTGCCCGGTTGAGTTCCTTCCGGCTTTCCTTCTGGATTCGGGCTTCATTGGTGCTGAAGCGCGGGTCAGTCTTATACTCAGGTTTGCCTATGGCGTCCATCAGTCTTTCAAACGGCACCTGCGCCGTGGCCGAAAGCGCCAGCCAGTGGTTGTCTTTGGTACGGTAATTGTTGCGGGGTGCGGCATAGCCCATTTCACTGCCAAAAGGTTGCGGAATTTCTCCGCTCAGCCAGTATTCAAGGAAGGTGGCGCCCAGCAGCCCGAGCAGGGGTTCGTACAGGGACACGTCAATCTCCTGGCCACCGTATTCCCCTCTCCTGGCGCTTCTCAGCGCCACCATGGTGGCTATGGCCAGGTGCAGTCCGGCCACCATATCCGCCAGAGGTAACGGCGGGCTCAGAGGCGGGCCATCAGGCTGAGCGTTTAAAAAAGTGAGGCCGCTGAAGCCCTCCGCCAGGGTGCCAAAGCCCGGCCTGGAAGCATACGGCCCCGTCTGCCCATAACCCGAGATTCGGCCGATGACCAGCCCCTGATTAAGCTCCAGAAGTCGCTGGCCAGGGAATCCCAGGCGGTCAAGGACTCCGGCGCGAAAATTCTCCAGCAGAACATCGGATTGTTTGACCAGTCCGGCAAAAATCTCGGCACCTTCAGGCGTCCTTAAGTTCAGCGTTATCGGCAGCTTGTTGCGGCTGACCACCAGCCACCAGGCCTGAAGGCCCCCCTCAAGTACCCCCCAGGCCCGTATGGCATCGGGTGAATTAACGTTCTCTATTTTGATAACCTCGGCGCCGAAATCCCCGAGCAGGGTGGCGGTAAAAGGGGCGGCTATCACGGTGCCCATGTCAATGACGCGGATGTTCTTAAGCGGCAGCTCGCTGTCTTCTCGGTACGCTCGCTGGCGCCGGATAAAATTGCTTAGCTCTTTAGCGGAACTCATAACCTGCTACCCTTAATTTGTTTCCTTGCTATACTATAATTTTCCAATGTCCTTGGCCAGACTGAGCTTGAGCGAGGACGTGAAACAGCATAATTGCTGATTGCATTGTAATGATTTAACCGCCTGCCGTCAAAAATGTGATTTTATTTGCCTTTAGTTATTATGTGCTTACCTCACCCCTGACCCCTCTCCAGCCGGAATCACTGGTAAAAGACAGCAGGCATTAATGGCTGGAGAGGGGGGGGTATAAAGGAGAAGGGGCTGTGCC
>Ga0194112_10013150_pt1 | contig 10026 bp, 9 predicted proteins | sample TA2MahC400mmetaG_FD_146191 | JGI IMG/M metagenome (GOLD analysis project Ga0194112, IMG submission 146191) | Freshwater microbial communities from Lake Tanganyika, Tanzania - TA2015016 Mahale Deep Cast 400m | ecosystem: Environmental > Aquatic > Freshwater > Lake | place: Tanzania: Lake...
CGGGTCCTGGATGCCGATGCAAGTCGTCACCATCGCACCCCAGTCGCCGCCCTGCGCCGCGTAGCGCGCGTAGCCGAGCCGCGGCATCAGCACGGACCAGGCGCGCGCGATGCGCTGCACGTTCCAGCCGTTCCTCGCGGGCTTGCCCGAGAAGCCGTAGCCGGGCAGCGACGGCGCCACGACGTGGAAGGCGTCGCGCGCGTCGCCGCCGAATGCGGTCGGGTTCGTGAGCGGCTCGATCACTTTGTGGAACTCGACGATCGAGCCTGGCCAGCCGTGGGTGATCACGAGCGGCATGGCGTTCGCGTGGGGCGAGCGCACGTGCAGGAAGTGGATGTCGACGCCGTCGATCTGGGTCTTGAACTGTGGGAAGCGGTTCAGCCGCGCCTCGCGCGCCCGCCAGTCGTACTTCTCGGCCCAATAGGCGCAGAGATCCTGCACGTACGCGAGCGGGATGCCCTGCGACCAATCGTCGACGCACTCGCGCTCGGGAAAGCGCGTCGCCCGCAGGCGGCGGCGTAGGTCATCCAGCTGTTCGTCGGTCGCGGCGATGCGGAAGGGCTCGATGCGGTCGGACATGTGGGCCTCCAGGCGTGCTCGCCCACGCTGGCACTCCCGGTTGAGCGCGCGCAATCGCGCTGAGCGAGTGGTCTGCGGCTCGGCCGAAACTCCGGGAAACGCCAAGGGGCTGCCCCCTTGCTGGCGGCTCCGAGAAGGCCGCTGCTAGGGTGCCCGGCCGAAAGGCCTTCCGATTGGTTCTTCGCAACTGGCCCAGTCAGCCCGCGTCTAGTTCCCCTCGAACGCGCCTTTCCCGCGCGAGCGCAGTCGCGCAGCACGCGGTCAAACCAAGCGAGGGGTTTCGCCTGCCCGGATTGTCCGGCTCCGAGCCCACGCAGGTCGCTCCCACCTATTAGGGTGGCGCGGCAGAGGAAACGAGTTCTTGGCAAAGAAGCTCTACGTAGGAAACATCCCCTTCACCACCACCGAGGCAGATCTCCGCGCGATGTTCGAGACGCACGGAGCCGTCACGTCCGTGAAAGTCATTACGGATCGTGAGACGGGCCGCTCGCGCGGCTTCGCGTTCGTCGAGATGGACGACGCGACTGCGGCGCAGAACGCGATTCGCGCGCTCGACGGCTCCCAAATGGGTGGCCGCAGCCTGCGCGTGAACGAAGCGCAGGATCGCCGCGAAGGCGGCGGTGGCGGTGGCGGAGGCCGCGGCGGCTACGGCGGCGGCGGCGGCGGCCGCGGTGGCTACGGCGGCGGCGGTGGCGGCGGCTACGGCGGCGGCGGTGGTGGTGGCCGCGGCGGTTACGGCGGCGGCGGCGGTGGTTACGGCGGTGGCCGGGACCGCGACCGCGACCGCTACTAGACCGGGCGATTCGGCCAGCTGTTAGGCCCGCGCGGGCCGCGACACGCACACGCGGTTGCGGCCCGCGCTCTTCGCCTCTTCCGTGGCGCGCAGCGCGCGCGCTACGAGCACTTCGCTCGCCTCGAGCAGAGGCCCCGTACTCGCGACGCCCGCGCTCACGCTGAGCGTGACCTCCGAGCCGCCCCAGACCGGGAAGCTCGCACCTTCGACGCGCAGGCGGATGCGCTCCGCGACGACGCTCGCCGCTTCGGCGTGGCAGCCGAGCAGCGCCACGACGAACGCGTCGACTCCCCAGCGTCCGGTCCAGTCCGCCGGCCGCACGGTGTCGTGCACCATGCGCGCCACACGCGCGAGCGCTTCATCGAAAGCGGCGGGGCCGACGCGCCCGGCGAGGAGCTTCGCGTGATCCACATCGACGAGGATCAGCGCGAGCGGCAGCCCCGCGGAGTGGGAGCGGGTCACGGCGTCCTCGAGCGCACGCTGCGAGGCCGCGCGGGTGGCGAGGCCCGTGAGCCCGTCGAGCTGCGCGCCGCGGCGCAGGTGACGCTGCGAGCGCACCAGATCGTCCTCTGCCCGCGCTCTGATCGCCGCCCGCTCATAGCCGAGCAGCAGCACGGCGCACGCTTCGGCGAACGGCTCGAGCGCCGCGCGCAGGCTCGGCGCGTCGGCGCCAGCAGGCGCGAGCAGCACGATCTCGCCGAGTGACTCGCCAAGCGCTTCGAGCGCGAGCACGATGCCGCCGTCGAGCGCGGGCTCGCGCGCGAGCTCTTCACCGCGAACCTGGAGCTCGCTCGCGCCGCCGCAGGCCGCGAGCACGCGCAGGGCGCCTCCGCCGCGTGCTGTCGGAACGCGCTCCGCGACGACGCCGCCGCTGCACTGCGCGAGCGCGACCACTTCCTCGAGCACGCTCCCGACCGCCTCGTGCTTCGCGCGCGCGGGCCCAGCCGCGAGCTCGCCGAGCGCGCGCACGGCGACTCGCAGCGCATCGCGCTCGAGGTCCGCGGCAGAAAGCACACTCGGCATTGCGCACTCATCGGCGCGCGCGAGCGAGGCCCTAAGCGTCGCGCGTCTCGTGGGGCGCTGGGCGGTGGCCGAAGCCGGCGAGTAGCAGCAAGTCGTAGGCAATCTTGAGCACGCCGCCGGTCGCGAGCGCCCACTGGAACGCGCCCGCCGCGAGCATGGGGCCGGCAATCAGCGCGCTCGGCGCGCCGCCGAACGCGCGCGGCACGTTGGTCACGCTCGCAGCCGCAGCGCGTTCGCCCTCGGGCACGACCGACATCACGTAGGCCTGCCGCGCCGGCACGTCCATCTGCGAGAGGCTCGCGCGCAGCCACAAACACGCGATCGCGAGCGGGAGCGTCGGCATGAAGCCGAGCGCGATCATGAAGCAGTTGGCCGGGATGTGCGTGTAGACCATCGTGCGAATCAGCCCGATGCGGCGCGCGACGAGGGGAGCGGCGAGCTGCGAAGCCGCGCTCAGGCCCGAGGCGACGCTCATCGCGAGGGCCACCTGCGCCACGCTCGCGTCGTGGCGCGCGATCAGCCATGCGATCACGAGCGTGCGCACGCTGAAGCCACCGCCGAACGAGTCGAGCGTGAACAGCGCGGAGAGCTTGAGCACGACGCCGCGCGACTCGCGCAGGGGCTGCGCGGGGGTGCGCTCACCGGCGCGCGCGCGTCCCACACGCAGTGGCGCGTAGAGCGCAGCGAGTAGCGCGCCGCACGCGGCGTACGCAATGAGCGCGAGCTGCGCGTCGCCATGCGCGCCGGCGCCAGCTTGCGCGAGGAGCCCGGCTGCCTGGCTGCCGAGCATCATGCCCAGAGCGCCCGCGACGTTGTAGTAGGCGAAACGCGAGGCGCGGCCCTCGGCGTCGCCGGTCTCGGCGAGCAGCGCCTGCTCGATCGGCAGAAACAGCGAGAGGTCCGAATCGCCGGGATTGAACGTGCCGACGAAGACGATCGCGAGCAGCCAGAGCGGGCTCGGTGCGAACGCCATGCCCACGCCTGTCAGGGCGAGCAGGGCGCACGAGGCGACGAGCAAGCTGCGCGCGGCTAAGCGGTGCGCGACGAGCCCGGCCGCGAGCGTCGCGAGCGCGGAGCCGAGCAGCGCGGCGAAGGTGAGCGTGCCGAGCTCGCCAGCGCGGCCGGCGTCGACGAGCCAGCGCGAGACGAGGATCACCAGAGCGCCGTCGGCGAGGCCGCGCAGCCCGCGCGCGAAGATGAGCCGCGCCGAGTCGCTCACGGTCGCGGCTGCGCTGCGTAGAAGCGCTGCAGCGAGACGAGCGCAGCGGCCGAGAGCACGTGCCACAGCGCGTGGCCCTGGAGCCAGCTCTCGGGATCGCACCAAGCGCGCGTCACGTCGGCGAGCGAGAACGCGCTCGCAGCGGCGAGGAGCGCGAGAGCGGCCCAATAACTTGCATACGAAGCGGACGCGTCACGCCTCCGGAACAGCGCGAGCTCCTGCGCGACCGAGCCGAGGATCAGCACGAACACCGTCGCCTGAATCGGCACGCCCGCGTAGAAGAGCGGCGGCACGCACGCGCTGGCGGCGACCGTGCCCGCGAGCCACGCCGCGCGTTCGCGCTGCGGCGCGATCCAGCCGAGCCGCACGGCATTGCGCGCGAGCACGAGGAAGCAGAACACGAACATCCCGACGAAGTCGAAGAACTGCAGCAGCCACGTGTAGGAGGCGTGGTAGGCGAACGAGAACGCGCCCACCGCGAGACTCGCCGGTGCGAAGTGCGCGAGGTCGCCGCTCGAGCTCGTTCGTGCGAGGCGCCACATCGCGAGCGCGCCCAACAAGTACGCGACGTTGGACCAGGCTTCGGCCGGGTTCACGATCCACGCGCACGCCTCCCGCTCGCACCAGTCCACGTTCGGCGGCGTGAAGCCGCTCCACGGGCAGCCGGGCGGAAGCGCAGGCGCGAGGCGCATGCGCGGAGCCTACGCGAGCGCGTCGGGCGCGGTCGTTCTGTTAGGCAGCGGTGCGGGTGAGGCGCTCGCGGTAGAAGCGCGGCGGTGCGAACGCGAGCAGCGTGCACGACGCCATGGTCGTTCCCGAGACCGTCGTCGCGATGAGCACGAGCGGTTCTTGCAGCGGCGTCAGGTCCGAGGCGATCGCCGCGGCGTTCGCGAGCGCGCCGGCGACGACCGCGCAGCCGATTCCCGTGAAGAGCTGAAAGCGGTTGTGGACGATGCGATCGCCGAGCCCGAGGGCGAGTTGGCGGTGAAGCCTGCGCGCGGTGAGGCCGGCCTCGAGCGCGCCCCATCCGTAAGCGATCGCGGCGAGCGTCATCTGCCAGAAGGTCGGCGCCTGGCCACGCTCCGGCGTGCACAGCGCGGACTGCGCCACGAATGCGGCGACGAGAACGAGCGCGAGCGTCTTTGCCCACGCGGCCTCGGGGCGGAACACGCGCTGAACGAACACCGCGAACAGCGCGAAGCCGGCGCTCACGCACGCGTTGCCGAGCCAGTCGAGCGCGGGGCTGCCGCTGAGCGGGCCGACGATCCGCAGCGGGTATCCGATGGCGACGGCCAGCAACAACGAGAAACCGAGCAGCCGCTCCGGCAGCTCGCGGGTGCGGCGAGCGAGCGTGAGCAGTCGGATCGCGACGATCCATCCCACGAGCGTTTGAAACGCTACCGCGAGCAGGGCACCCACCATGCGCAGCCCAATCGGTCGCCGGGCGGACGATCTTGAGCGGCTCGTCTCGGTCAGCACGCGCGGAGGCCCCGGAGGCACATCCGTCGCGCCCGGGCCGGCGCCGCCCTGGCGCGCGGGACGCCTAGCTCCCGGTCGCCGCTGCGTCGAAGCTCGCGAGCGCACCGCGCGCCATCTCCGCGTAGCGCGCCAGCGGAAAGTTCTCGCGCGCGAGGCCGGTGTGCCCGAGCGCGGCGATCAGAGCGCCGCGCGCGACATCCCGGTTCCAGCCGAGGGCCGAACTGTGCGCAGCGATCTCGCGCCCGAGCCGCGAGCGCGAGACGCCGAAGGAGCGCGCGGCGCGCACGAGGTCGAGGATCGGGAAGCCCGAGACACGCGACGTATCCCAATCGATCAGCACGAAGCGGCGCGAGAAGGGCGCAGCGGAAGGCGCGCCCAACACGTTGCCGGCCCACAGGTCGCCGTGCATGACGACGTGGCGCGGGCGCCAGGCGGCGGCCGCGATGCGCGCTCGCGCGGCGCGCGCGCCCGCACGAATCTCGTCGCCTAGCGCAGGCTCGCTCTCCGCGTAGGCAAGCGCCTCTCCGTAGCAGCTCCGCGCTGATTCATCGGCCGCGCCCGCCGCGCGCCGCGCCACCTCGCGCAGCCACGCGAGTAGCGCACCCGCAAGCCAGCGCCGCTCGGCGCGCGCAGCAAGGCCGTGGCCCAGCACGCGCGCCTGCGGCATCAGCGCCCAGGTTCGACCCGCGTGCTCGCCCTCGGCGCGCGCAGTCACGACGACGCGCCCGAGCTCCTCGCCGAGCGCCGCGCGCGCCGCACGCCCGCGCTCGCAGCCGCGCGCGATCAGCCGCGGCGCGATCTCGGGCGCGTACAGCACAACGCCGATCGCCTCACCTCGCGCCCCACGCGCCGCAAGCTTCAGCGTTTCATCCGCGACGCCCTTGTGCTCCGCGAACGCCGCGAGCGAGACGCGCTCGCCGAGCGCCCGCGCAAGCTGCTCTTCGAGCGCAGCAATCAGCGCAGGCGAGATCTGCTGGAGCGACATCGAGCGCAGCGTATCCCGCTTCCGCGTTCACTTCGCTCGGCCTTGCCTCGCTGCGCGCTTCGCTTGCGGGCTTTTCCGAGCGAAGTGAATGCGAGAGCAGCGACGCGAAGCCGAGCGAAGCAAACGCGATAGCCTCGCGCGCCCCGCGATGAGGAGCGCGCCATTTCGCAGACGCAGAGCCAGGCTTCGCTCGCGAGCCTCTTCGCGGTCGTGATCGTCGATCTGATCGGCTTCGGCATCGTGATGCCGATCCTACCGTTCTGGGCGAGCGAGCTCGGCGCGAGCTCGACGACCTACGGGCTCATCCTCTCGTCGTACGCCGCAGCGCAGTTCGTCTGCTCGCCGCTCTGGGGCGCGCTCTCGGATCGCATCGGGCGCCGCCGCGTGCTGCTGATGACCGTCGCGGGCACTGCGGGAGCGCTCGCGCTGCTGGCCTTCGCCGAAGCGATCTGGCTCGTGTTCGCGGCGCGCATCCTCGCGGGCGCCTTCGCCGGCAACATCGGCGTCGCGTCCGCCTACATCACGGACCTGACACCTCCCGAGCAGCGCACGGGGAAGCTCGCGCTGATCGGGCTGTGCTTCGCAGTAGGTTTCTCGATCGGGCCTGCGCTCGCCTGGCCGCTCGCGTCGCTCGGCCCGCACGCGCCGCTCTGGTTCGCGGCAGGGCTCGCGGCGCTCAACTGGATCGCGGCGTTCGCGTTCCTGCGCGAGCCGCCGCGCGCCGAGGCCGCCGCGGCGAGCGGCGAGTCGCTTCGCTTCGGTGCGCTCGCGGACCCGCGCGTGCGCACGCTCGCGCTCGCGAACCTCGCGTTCTCGCTCGCGGTGACGCAGCTCGAGTCGATGTTCCCGCTCTTCATGAAGGACGAGTTCGCGTACACCGAGCGCGAGTTCGTTCCGCTCCTGCTCGCGATGGCCCTCGTGATGGGCGTCGTGCAGGGCGGCATGCGCCGCATCGTGCCCCGCGTTGGCGAAGCGCGACTCGCGCTGCTCGGGTGCGCCGCGTTGGCGCTCGTGTTCGCGGCGATTCCGATGATGCCGACCGTCGGCGTGCTCTTGCTGCCGCTCGCACTCTCGGCGATCGGCCGCGCCCTTGCGCAGCCGAGCATGCTCGGGCTCGTCTCGGTCGCGGCGACGCCGGAGTCGCGCGGTCAGGTGATGGGCACGTTCCAGTCGATGGCGTCGCTGGCGCGCGTGGTCGGGCCCACCGCCGCGGGCGCGCTCTACGCCGCGAACACCGCGCTTCCGTTCTGGCTCGCGGGAGCGCTCTGTGCCGGCCTCCTGCTCGTGCCTTGGCGTGGTCTCGCCCGCGACTTGGCGACGTCGCGCGCGACCTAACAGCTGAGCGCGCGAGATTTCCTCCCAGCGCGGTTTCTCGCCGTCGTAGCATTCGCGGCGTGGCCGCCTCGGTAGCCCCGCTTCGCATCGGCATCCTCGGCGCGGCGAACATCGCGCCGCTCGCACTCATCGCGCCGGCGCGCGAGGTCGCCGGCGCCGAGGTGCTCGCGGTCGCCGCGCGCGACGCCGAGCGGGCGCGCCGCTTCGCCGCGCGCCACGGCATCTCGCGCGTGCACAAGAGCTACGCCGCGCTGCTCGCGGATCCCGACGTCGACGCGGTCTACAACCCGTTGCCGAACTCGCATCACGGCCTCTGGACGCTGCGCGCGCTCGCGGCCGGGAAGCACGTGCTGTGCGAGAAGCCGTTCGCGGCAAATGCGGAGGAGGCGCAGCGCGTGGCCGACGCCGCGCGCACTTCGGGCCGCGTCGTGATGGAGGCGTTTCACTGGCGCTACCACCCGCTCGCGGCGCGGCTCCTCGAGATCGTGCGCAGCGGCGAGCTGGGTGAGGTGACGCGCGCCCGGGCTTCGCTGTGCGCGCCGCTCATCAGGCCGGGCGACATCCGCTACCGCGCGGACCTCGCCGGCGGCGCGATGATGGACATGGGCTGTTACACGGTGTCGGTCGTGCGCGCGCTCGCGGGCGAGGAGCCGCGCGTCGTCTCCGCGCGCGCGAAGCGCTCGTCGCAGCGAGTCGACCGCGCGATGGAGGCGGAGCTCGCGTTTCCGAGCGGAGCGACGGGCCACGTCGTGTGCTCGATGCTGTCGTGGCGCTTGTTAGGCGTCTCGGCGCGGGTGACTGGCACGCGCGGAACGCTGCACGTCACGAACCCGATCGCGCCGCAGCTCTTTCATCGCGTGACGGTGACGAGCGACGGCAAGAAGCGGCGTGAGCAGGTGAAGGACGGCACGAGCTACGGCCACCAGCTCGCCGCCTTCGTGAGCGCGGTGCGCGAGGGCGCGCCGTTCCCGACGACAGCGGATGACGCGGTCAGGAACATGGCGGTGATCGACGCCGTGTATCGCGCCGCAGGAATGGAGCCGCGCAAGCCCGCTGCGGAGTGACTAGAACCCATCTCGCGCGCCGGGCTCGGTCCGTAATTCCGAGATGGGTTCTACGGCGCGAAGCTCGGCGCTGGGACCGCGTCGGCCTGAGGCACGCCCGGGTGAAGGGGCGCGGCTTCGAGCTCGGGCTCGAGGCTCGGCGGCTTCGGCGCGATCGCCTGGTAGCGCGCCTCTTCGAAGTCGCGCGGCAGGATCTCGCTGAGAAAGCGCGCACTCTCGGAGCGCTGCTCCGGCGCGTCGCCCCACGCGCTCGCAAAGAACGCGCGCAGCGCGAGCGTCGTGATCATGATCTGGCGCCCGGGAGCGAGCGCCTTCGCCGGGGCGTCACGCGCGCACGGGAGCGCGACATCGCTCGCAGCGGCGATGCCTTGCTCTGCGCCGCCAAGCCCCGCGAACGGATTCTCGCCGCGCCGCAGCTTCAGGTTGCGCGAAAGCGCCCAGCAGCCGAGGCGATCGGGGTTGTCGAGCAGGCGCATCGCGCCGTCTGCCATCGACGCGAAGCCGGCGTGCGAGCCGCCCGCGAGCGTGAGCAGCGCGCCGCCGTGCACGAGCTTTTCGGGGAGCGGCGCGGCGTTCGCGGAGTAGTCGACGATCACGTCGGCGTCGCCCGCGATCATCAGGAAGGGAATGCGCGCACTCTCGAAGGAGCGCGGCGTGAACTGCGCGCTCGGCCCCGCGATCGAGACCGCGGCGACGATGCGCGGATCGCGCAGCGTGGGATGGAACGCAGCGGCGGTCGAGGTGAATCCGCCGAGCGAGAGGCCCGCGGCGCCGATGCGGCGCACGTCGACCGAGCCGCCGAAGCCCGGCTCGCTCGCGGCCCACTCGCTCGCCGCGTCGATCAAGAACGCGACGTCGCCCGGTTGGTTCGCGGCGTCGGAGATGTTCGGTCCGCCGGGCGCCCGGAAGTTCGTGGCGGGATAGTCCGCCGCGATCACGAGGGTGCCGTCGCTCGCGAGATCGCGCGCGTATCGCTCCGCTTCGGCGCGCATCGACATGAAGCCGTGGCTGTAGACGACGAGCGGGCGAGCGCCGGGCGCGTTCAGCGGGTAGTAGAGCGTCGTTTCGAGCGTGCGGGTCGCAGCGCCCGGGAAGTCGCCGTGCGCGGGCGTCGGGCGCGTGTCGTCGACGAGCGTGCGATCCGATGTCGCCACTTCGTACGGCCCGGGCGCGAGGCGCGCCGCGCTGGCGCTGACCGAGGACGGCTGAGCGGGCGCGCGCTTCGCCCAATACACGTAGACGCCGACGGCGAGCAGAGTGATTAGGGCGAGCAAAAACCTTACGACGCGCATGCCGTCTCCTGCACCACTACTCCGCGACCGCTTCCTCTGGGGATTTCTTCGGCGGCGCCACGAACGTGAAGCGCTCGACCTCACACGCCGCGCGCTGGGCCACGCGGTCGAGCTTGCGCGTCGTCTTGGCGGCGGCGTCGACGCACGCGACGATCTCGGGCGCGGCCGGCTCCGCGAGCGCGCCCAGCGCCGCGATCACGGCGCGAGCGTTCAGGTGCGGGGTCTGCAGCAGCGCCTGCGGGTGCGCGTCTTGCCAC